>Ga0180435_10003312_pt1 | contig 16224 bp, 10 predicted proteins | sample SS_ome_3_FD_132467 | JGI IMG/M metagenome (GOLD analysis project Ga0180435, IMG submission 132467) | Hypersaline lake sediment archaeal communities from the Salton Sea, California, USA - SS_3_S_1 metaG | ecosystem: Environmental > Aquatic > Non-marine Saline and Alkaline > Hypersaline >...
CCAAGGCGCTAGGCTCGGACGCGACGGCGTCGCCGGACCCGGCGCTCCAGAGCGTGACCGGTCCCTTGGCCATGCCATCGCCGCTCACCAGCTTCGACGGCATCGGCAACGTCAATGGGGTGCTGCCGCCCGACACGCAGGGCGACATCGGCTATGACCCCGTTACGGGCACCAAGACCTACGTCCAGTGGGTCAATGTCTCCTTCGCCATCTGGGACGTCACCGGCACGCCGACCCAGATACTGGGCCCGGTCGGCGGCAATACCCTCTGGCAGGGCTTCGGCGGCGATTGCGAGACCAACAACCACGGCGACCCCATCACCCTCTATGACACGATGGCCAACCGCTGGCTGATGAGCCAGTTCTCGGTGGACGGGCCCTACTACCAGTGCATCGCCATTTCCCAGACCGCAGATCCCACCGGCCCGTGGCACCGATATGCTTTCATGGTCAGCCCCAACAAGATGAACGACTACCCTCACTTCGGCGTCTGGCCCGACGGCTACTACATGACCGTCAATCAGTTCACCGGCGGATCCTCGTGGGGCGGCGCCGGTGTCTTCGTCTTCGAGCGCGACAAGATGCTCACCGGTGACCCCACCGCGTCGTTCCAGTACTTCGACCTCTACTCGGTCAGCCCCTTCTACGGGGGCATGCTCCCCTCCGACCTGGACGGCTCGACGCTGCCGCCCGCCGGCGCCCCCAACTACTTCCTAGAGGTGGACAACGGACCCGATGAGCTGAGCCTGTGGGAGTTCCACGTCGACTGGCAGGACCCGGCCAACACCAGCTTCGGCATCAACGGCCTGCCCAACGCCGTGATGCCCACGGCAGCCTTTACCCCCATCTGCTCCTATACACGCTCCTGCATCGCCCAGCAGGGCACAACGGCTCGACTGGACGCCATAAGCGACCGCCTGATGTATCGCGTCGCCTACCGCAACTACGGCACCCACGAGTCTCTGGTGCTCAATCACACCGTGGACGCCGGTGGTGGCGTGGCCGGCGTGCGCTGGTACGAGGTCCGCGATCCCGACACTGCGCCCGCCATATTCCAGCAAGGCACTCACTCGCCGGACTCAGACTCACGATGGATGGGCTCCATCGCCATGGACGCAGTCGGCAACATCGCCCTGGGCTACAGCGTCTCGAGCAGCAGCATGTATCCCTCGGTGCGCTATGCAGGCCGATTGGACGCTGACCCACTGGGCACGCTCCCACAAGCGGAGACCTCGTTGGTCGAGGGCTCCGGCCACCAGACCCACGATGCCAGCCGATGGGGTGACTACAGCATGATGGGCATCGACCCGGTCGATGACTGCACCTTCTGGTACACCCAAGAGTATATGGCGACCTCGGGCAGCGCGCCCTGGTCGACGCGCATCGGCTCCTTCCGCTTCCCCGACTGCGCGACCGAGGCACCCGGGACGTTGGCGGGCGAGGTCACGGATTCCGGCTCCGGGCGGACCTTGGCCGGCGCCCAGGTCGTCGCCTTGGGCGATGAAGGCGCGACAGGCTCAACGCTCACCGGGCCCGACGGATCGTACGGGCTCTCACTGGACGCGGGCACCTACACGGTCACCGTCAGTGCGTACGGCCAGGTGGCCGGCACCACGTCCGGCATCGTGATCGCGAGCGAAGAGACCACGATCCACGATGTCGCGCTCGCGCCGTCCGCCACCTACGTCGTCTCAGGCACGGTCACCGACGCGCAGACCGGCTGGCCACTCTACGCACGCGTCTCCGTAGTCGGCGACCCCGTCAGCCCGCCCGCCCCGGAGAACGAGACCTGGACCAACCCAGAGACCGGCGCCTACAGCCTGACGCTGGCGTCGGACATCACCTACACGCTTGGCGCGTATGCCTGGGTGGACGGCTATCAGCCTGCCGGCGCACAGCTCGCGCCGCTGACAGGGGACGAGACGGTGGACTTCGCCCTGACGGTGAATGCCGCCACCTGTGATGCTCCGGGCTACACCGCCGTGCCCGTGGGGACAGGCATCGGGGAGACCTTCGATGCGGGGACGCTTCCCTCCGGTTGGTCCACGGTGGATCACGCAGGTGACGGCGTTGCCTGGGCCTTCGATGATCCCGGCACACGCACGAATCTGACCGGCGGCACCGGGCTCTTCGCCGGTATCGACAGCGACCTCGCCGGCTATAAGGACGTGGATACCTCGTTGCTCTCGCCCGCGATGGACTTCGCCTCCAACCCGGCGGTGGTGCTCCAATTCAAGTACGACTTCAACTGGTGGTCCAGCGACACGGACGAGGTCGCCGATGTCGACGTGAGCAACGATGGCGGGAGCTCCTGGACGAACGTCTGGCGCCGCCATGGCCACGATGACCGCGGCCCAAAGACCGCATCCGTCGACATCTCGTCCCTAGCAGGCGGTGAGTCCTATGTGCGCGTCCGGTTCCGCTACTACGACGCCAACTTCGACTACTGGTGGCAGGTAGATGACGTCAACATCGGGGCCGTTGACTGTCGTCCGGTGCCCGGCGGGTTGGTCGTTGGCGATGTCAGCGACACGAACACAGGCGGTGCCGTGCAGGGCTCGGTCAGTAACGACGCCGGCTACGTCGCCACCGCCTCGGTTCAGGACGCGCCAGACAGCGGCGCCTTCTACACGATCTTTGCGCCCACCGGTGCCAGTACCATCACGGCCACGGCCGCCGGCTATGCCCCCGAGTTCGCAACGGTGCCCGTGACCGCCGGCAGCGTCACGCGCCAAGACCTAGCACTGGAGGCCGGGATGCTCGAGGCGTCGCCGACCGGCGTGACCCTGAGCCTCCATTCGGGCATGACCGAGACACGGGTCATCACACTGAGCAATCAGGGCGGCAACGCCGTCGGCTTCGAGATTGAGGAGATCGACGCACCGTATGCACCGGCGGCGGTCACCGGTCCCTTTGCCGGGTCGGTGCGGCGTGTCTCGCCCAAGCACCTGCACGACCTCACCGCGGCAACCGTGCGCGAGTACACCCCGCCCGACGTCCCCGAACTTGCAGCAGGTTCGGTCCTCCGGACCTGGGACAGCGGCCTCGAGTCGCCCTGGGGCATCGCCGCGGACACCGACACCGGCAGGCTGTGGGTCGGCGACACCAAGTTCGGGGGCGGTCTGGACGTCAGCGTCGGCTTCCTGCCCGACGGCACCCCGACAGGAGAGGTCTTGCCGACAGCGCCGTGGGTCGACGTCTTCCCGGCGGGGCTCGCCTACAACCAGGTGACCGAAACGCTCTGGCAGGTCAACGTCGGGGGTGATAGCTGCCTCCACGAGATGGACCCTGTCGCCCAGGTGAACACCGGGCGCACGGTCTGCCCGCCCTTCGGTGCCTCCGAGCGCGGACTGGCGTACGATCCGGTCACAGGCTCCTACTACAGCGGTTCCTGGAACGATCAAGTTATCTACCACTTCGACGCGAGCGGACGACTGCTGGATTCCGTCGACCTGCGTCTCAACATCGCCGGCCTGGCCTACAACCCCGTCACGCGGCATCTCTTCATCTTGTCCAATGCCGAGGTTGGTCGCGACGTCTATGTCGTGGACGTAGCCGACGCAGGCGTCGCCGACGCTGACGTCGGCTATGCCTACAACATCCTGGGCGGATTCGACATCGACGGCCTGGGGCCGTACGAGCAAGGAGGGATGACCCTGGATCGCGACGGTTCGCTATGGGTGGTCAACCAAGTGACCGGACAGGTGATCGAGGCGACATCCGGCGAGACCGGCCCCTACGCAGTCGAGGAGATCGCCTGGCTGTCCACAGACCCGGTGAGCGGCACCCTATCCACGACCGACGAACAGGTCATCGACGTGCGCGTGGACTCCGCAGGTCTGGCTGTGGGCGAGCACGCGGCGCATCTGCGCATCGCCAATGACACACCCTATGGCGAGGTGAGCGTTCCGATCACGCTCACCGTTGTCAATCCCTATGGTGTGGCGGTCACGCCGGTTGTCGCAGCTCAGAGCGGTCTGCCGGGAGCCACCATCACCTACACGCCGGCAGTGACCAACACAGGGCTCTCGGTCGACGCCTTCGCGCTCACGCTCACAGACAGCGCGTGGCCGGCGGTCACAGAAGCCGGGACCGGTCCACTCGCTCCGGGCGAGAGCGTCTCGGTGCCGGTCACCGTCACGGTGCCCGGTGATGCGCTCGCTGGGGACCACGATACGGCCACATTCACGGCGGTCTCGCTGGGCGACGGCGCGACCAGCGCACAGAGCCGGATCACGACGACGGCGGAGGCCGTGTACGCTCTAGAGCTCTCACCGACGTCCGCGGCCGCGATCGCCCCGGCTGGTCAGGCCGTCATCTACCCCCTCGCGCTGACCAATCTGGGCAACATCACGGACACCTACACGCTCTCGCTGCAGGGCGCGGCCTGGCCTACCAGTTTCGCACCCGCGGCGACGACGCTGGCCCCGGGCGCGCAGGCTTGGGTGGCCGTGACGGTGACGGTGCCCCACGAAGTCGGAGCATCAGTCGATGTGGCAGACCTACTCGCGACCGGTGCCGCCGGCACGGCGTCGAGCACCCTCACGACCACACGGGGTTGTGCCGATGTGAACGGCGGGGAGTTCCAGGTTCTGCCTGCCTCGCCGCTCACCGGAGAGATGGTGACCTTCACCGGGTCGGTGGCTGCCGGTTCGGTGCCTATCACCACCACCTGGGACTTTGGTGACGGCTCGGCCATCGCCGCAGGGACGACGGTCACCCACACCTTTTCCGCAGGCACGGCGACCACCCCGTTCACGGTGGTGATGACCGCCACCAATCCGTGCAGCTACGACGCGGTATCGCACGTGGTGCTGGTCTCGCCGCACACGACCTATCTCCCGTTGGTGACGAGATCCCACTGAACGAGGGATAGCTGCCGTAACGAACCATACACTTAGGGTTCGGAAAGCCCTAAGTGTCTTCGGTACCGCTGCCATAAGCTTGAGGTGGACAACAGTCCACTGGGCCCTCAGGCGGCGCGGGCCTCCCGCGTCAGCCACCACGCGCTGCCCCACACCCACGGTGCGTATAGCGCGAAACCGACCAACATAGGTCCCAGCGCGACGTCGGGCGCCAGCACCAACAGCGCCGTGGCGATCAACGAGATGCCCCACTCTGCCGTCCCCAACCACGCCAGCCACCGAGGATAGCGCACGGTCCCGAACGCTGCCGGCAGCAGCAACAGGCCTGCAAGGGTATACATCCCGAAAGCAACCACGTTGGTCAGGGCATAGGCGAGGTTCTCGGCCGACCTGAGGACGGCGGCGACCGTGGCGTAGCCGCCGGCGGTCGATCCCACAACGGCACCCGCCAACTCCGGCAGCACCGTCACATAGACCAGCACCCCCACCAGATCCACCGCCGCGGCAACGAGCGCCACGCCCATGGCCAGCGCAGGCCACGGGGGATCAGCCTTGAGGTGTCGCCCCAACGCGAAGTAGCTCCAGGCAAAGCTCAGTGTCACAACGAACCAGAAGAGCCAGCCCAGCTGCCAGCGCAGCACGTGCCCGTCGATCCACCCCGCGCGCACAACAAGGTCGGGCTGCTGCGCGGACGTCCCCGGCGCCAGCACCACCCCCGCCACCAGGAGCGCAAGAAACGTGTTCACCAGCCCCGCAGTCGCCAACCCGGCGATGTCAAGCCAGGGCAGCCGGCCCTCAAACCGACGAATCACGCGACCGCGGCCCCTTGTTCAGCCGTGCGATAGCTCCAGATGGTCGTCAAGCTCGTCAGGCCCACCAGGATGGCGACCACGTAGAAGAGCGTGAGCCCACCCCCGGCGTCGGGGCGCAGGTCGCCCCGATGCAGCAGCGGCAGGAGGATGAAGAGCAGGGCGGTCGGCGGCGCCTGCCAGAAGACGGGACGTATCCGCATCCAATCGCCATCCCACAGCGCCCAGCCATAACCCGCGACCTGTGATGTGAACAGCACACCGATCAGGCCCCCAACCAGCGGCGGCAGAGCCCACGGCCAGACCTTGTTGACAATGTCCACGCGGAAGAGCAGACCCAGACCGCAGATCAGGCACGCCAGCAGGAACGCGCCAAGCAGTAGCTTGGTGGTCCCCTTGATCGGCACCCTCACAGGCAACCTCCCGCCGTGCTTGCGTTCCTCGAGTACGAAGACGATGGGCGCCACGACGCATAGCGCGAAGTACATCGTCAGCCAGAAAGCCAGGTGGAACCACGGGTGCGCCAAGAAAGGCTTGAGGTAGACGAATGTCAGCGCCGTGGCCGCAAAGGAGAAAACCGTGATCTGCGCCATGATCACGCGCACGCGTGGCCAGCTGGTCATCAACACGCCGATGATGATCAGAATCAGGGCGTTGGCGTACATCACACCCATCAAGCGGGCGTTGATCACCGGCTTGATCGTCCAGACAAAGAGCTGCTCCGTTCGACGCGGCAGCGTCATGAGGATCGTGATCGCCGGCGCGGCGTTCGCCAGCAGGACCGCAAAGGCCACCTTGACCCCTCTCGGGAGATCGTTCATCCACCACTTGCGAAGAGTGTCCATCGAGCCTCCAGACTGACGGTCGACTGCCTATGGGTTCCAAGCGTCCGTGACAGACCAGCGACCGCAGGACGCTCGGGTATATTTGCTATATATCATATGATAAACTACTATACAGTCAATGTCAACGAGCCGGCGTTCGGGGAGAAGCCAGGCATCGGGGCGCCGCGTGGCGAGGCGCCCTAGTTCGCGGCGGCGACCTTGCGTGCCAAGGCGATGGTCAGTGCGAGCCCTGTGAGCCACACCGCAACGGCGGCGACCCAGGCGCCGGCGTCGTCGAGGTTCAGGACCTCGAAGGCCAGGTTGCCGGCCAGAAGACCGGCCCCCGCGGTGAGGCCCAGCCCTACAAGAGCCACTGCGATGGCCCAGAATGTCTTGGGCTTGGGCGTCTCGGAGCCGGCCCCCGGCGGCTGTGAGCTCTGACGCCCGCCCGACTGGAAGACGCGAGCCGCGAGCCGCGCGCTCAAGACCGCGCAGGTCAGGCCGACAAACGCGCCAATGGTGTACCTCTCCGATTCACCCAAGTGCATCATCTCGTCCGCCATGGTCAGGACCAGGATCACCACCCCCAGCGTGAGGATCAACCCCACCGCCAGCGTAGCACAGCCCCAGAACCAACGTCGCCTGGGAGCTGGGGCACCGATCTGTTGGGATGACGCCGCGGGCGTGACCTCAATGGGCTCAACCCGCACCCGAGCCACTGGTTGAGCCGGCGGCGTCTGTACCCACTCCCCCTGCGCCTGCCGGATGAAGCCGGGCACACCAGCGGGCCGAACGGTGACGGTGAATCTGTGAGCCTTGGCCTCCGGCGTGGGCAGGGGGGCTCGTGGCAGGATCGCCAGCTCAACGTCGCTCTCCTGACCTGCGGGAAGCACCACCTGCGGACCGGCAAGATCGAACTGGCAGGCCCCATCGGCATCCAAGGCATCCACGTCTAGCGTAAGTTCGGCCTGCCCGTTGTTGATGAGATGCACCTGGTAGACGCCGCGCGTGGTCCCCCGTGGCGTCACCGGTCGCAGATCCAAGTCGTATAGCGGAGGCGAGTGTACCCACGCGCCTTGGGCCTGCAACGGCAACTCAGAGGCCTCGTCAACCCGCGCCGTCACGGTGAACGGATATGTGATCGCCAGCTCCCCACGCAGCGGCGCCTTGGGGTGCAGCTTCAACTTCGCGACCAGACGCTCACCCGGTGCCACGGCGAGAACCGGAGGAACGAGGTCAAACCGACAGCCGTCCTCCGCGTCGCGCGCCTCGAGGCGGGCCGTCAGATGCGTGTTGCACCTGTTGCGCACCTCGACCGTGTAGGTTCCCGACGAAATGCCACGCTGCCGCGTAGGGCGCAGGCCCAAATCGGCCAGATGATAGGCCGAGAGAGTCAGCGACAGAGCCATCCTGGCCTGCTTGTCCGGGTCGCTCTCGCTGGTCACCCGAACGGTGAGGGGGTGTTCACCGGACCGGGCCTCGGGTGCGCGCGGCGGATGGATTGCCAGCGTCGTCCGCGCTTGCTCGCCAGGGAGCAGGCGGATCAGCTCCGCCGGCAGCGTCACCCAATCCGAGGGCACGCCCTCGACCGCGACCGCATAGTGATCGACCAGCGCTCCCTGGTTGAACACCTGGACCTGTACCGGTACGCTGGATCCCGGCGCGACAGTGAGCTGCGCGCTCTCAATGAGTATGCCGACACCGCCGAGCCCGGAACTGACCACGCCCTGGAGGCCGGCCATGTCCGACGGACGCACGGGCGTGCCGGGCGCGGCAGTCCGCGGGCCGCCCAGCGGGGAGGAGACAGGCTGATCCGCACGTGCCAGGTGCAGCCAGGTCCCACCAATACGCATCGCCTTGTCTGGCGTCCACAGCTCGGCCACGCCCGGCAGCAGCTTCGCGTTGGCCAAGAAGGTGCCGTTGCTGCTGTCCAGATCCACCACTCGGAACGTACTACCGTCGAACTCGACCTGAGCGTGGTGCCGGGAAGCTCGCGAATCGTCGAGCACGATGTCGTTGTCCTCCATCCGCCCGATGGTGGTCACGCCCGGAGCGACGGGTAACGTGGCCACCGTCTTGCCGTCGACCAGGACCTGAATCGCATCCTGTGCTGCGTCAGTTGGGGTATCAAACTCAGCGAGGACTGAGGCTCCCCGTGGCAGGGCGAGGCTCTCCTGATACTGCGTCATCAGGCTGACTGCACGTGCCTGTGACCCCGGCACGGAAGCCACCTCAGTGACCGCGTCCGTCACGCCGCTCAAAGCCTGGGCCAGCACGGCGGCGTCCGCGTACCGCTGCCCCGGCGCCTTTTCCAGGGTCCGCAGGATGACCGTCTCGAGTGCCCGCGGCAAATCCGGACGGATGGACCGGGGCGAGGGCGGCGCCTCACGTGTGTGGTAGCGGATTGCCTCGGTGATCGTCTTCGCCGGGAAGGGCACGCGGCCTGTGCTGAGTTCGTAGAGCAGGATGCCCAACGAGTAGACATCGCTCCGCGCGTCGGTATCCTGCCCGGTCGCCTGCTCCGGTGACATATAGGCCGGCGTGCCCATCGAGCTCCCCGCCCGTGTCACGAAGTCGCTGCCGGCGAGCTTCGCTAGCCCCAGGTCTGTGATGACCGGGCGGTAGGGCAGCCCGCTTCCGGCCTCGGGCTCGATCATGATGTTCTTGGGCTTGATGTCGCGGTGCAGTACACCGCGCTTGTGCGCGTAGTCCAGCGCCAGACTCACCTCACGCACAAGCCGGACCGCCTCGTCCAGAGGCACCCAGTTGCCCGCTTCCTTCAGGTCCTCGAGCATCTCCCGAAGATTCGCGCCGGGGATGTACTGCATCACGATGTAGAGCAGCGCCTCGACCTGGCCGAAGTAGTGGACGCGCACGATGCCCGGATGGTCGAGCTTGGCGGCGCTACGCGCTTCTTGGAGGAACCGCGCCTTGAAGTCGCCTTGCTCCGCGATGTGTGGATGCATCACCTTCAGCGCGACATCGCGCTGGAGGCGCACGTCGCGGGCCTTGTACACCGCACCCATTCCGCCACGCCCCAGCAGCTCGGTAACCTGGAAGTGATCCAGCAACGTGCCGACCAGCTCGTCCATGTGGCTCCTCGTTCTCAGCCGCTCAGATTGGCTCTGCGCCCAACAACCTAGAAGTCGATGTAAGCCTCGTGCGCCGCGAACATCTCGGTCACCATCTCCCGGATCTCGGCCAGGGACAGCAGACTCGCCGTCAGTGGGTCGAGCTGGACTGCACGGTAGATGGACTCACGGTCCTTCTCCAGATAGCCTTTGACCGCCAGCTCCTCCACGACCAGGTTGCTGCGATTCAGTGCCGCGAGTGCGGGCGGCAGATTGCCCACGTGGCAGGGATGCAGCCCGCAGCCGTCCACCATTATGGGGACCTCAACGACCGCAGTGCGACCGCCGGTGGTGCCCGGCAGATTGGTGATCAGGTCCGTGTTGGGCACGTTTCCGTTGAACACATAGGGCGCATTGGTCTCGACGGCATTGAGGATACGGCTGAAGTACTCGTGGCTCCGCTCGATCGGGATCGGCCCGTCCCCGAAGGCCAATTGCTGGTTTTCCTCCTCCTGCTGCCGCCGGCGCTCCCGCCACATAGCACGACGCTGCTCCCGGGTAGTCCCCTTCGGCGGCACAGCCCACATTGCCTCGTCCGTGTGGCGGTCGACGAGCTCAGGCGTCCGCCTGAAGTAGGGAACGTACTCCGACATATGGACCGAGGACTCGGTGACGAACGCCCCAAAGTGCTTCATCACCTCCCACCTGACGATGTCCTGCTTGTAGATCTCTGGATCCTCCATCGCCTTCCACAGCAGGGGATAGGCGTCCTGGCCATTCCAGAGGAACTTGAGGTACCACGCCATGTGGTTGATCCCTGCGGTCCAATAGGACACCTCGTCGAAAGGAGCACCGATGTACTCGGCCAGGTGCATCGCCGTCCCCTGAACCGAGTGGCAGAGGCCCACGTAGGCGATGTCCGTCGCGGCCGTCACGGCCCACGAGAGCATGACCATCGGGTTGGTGTAGTTGAGCATCAGTGCGCCAGGGCAAACCTCCTGCATCGTCCGCGCGATGTCGAGCAGGGCCGGCGCATTGCGCAGGAAGTAGAAGACGCCACCAGGGCCGGCGGTGTCGCCGATGGCCTGATCGATGCCATAGCGCATCGGGATCTCGACATTGTGACGGTCACTACCGACGCGGATCGAGACGGCGACATAGTCCGCCCCGTCCAATGCCTCGCGCAGGTCGGTGGTCGACACAATCTGCGCCCCAGTGCCTGCTTGGGTGACCATCCTCCGCGCAAGGGCAGTCATCGTCCCGAGCTTCTCTTCGTTGAGGTCCATCAAGGCGATCACCGAGCCCTGCAGAGACGGCCAAGTGAGGAGGTCGGTCACCAACCTGCGGGCGAAGACGAAGCTTCCTGCGCCGACAAACGCGATCTTGGGCATGTGTCTCCCCTTTGCTAGAGTAATCTCAGGACTGGTAGCTGATCAGGGCCACGCCCAGGATGGACAGGACGATGCCCACCGCGTTCACCGGTGTGACCTTCTCGTCCAGCAGCCCCACCCCCAGCCCGACCAGCACGATATTGACAACCACACCGGTGATGACGTTGCCCGTGCTGAGATTCCAGCCCGACCGGTACATCATCAGGAAGCCGAGCTCGATCAGCAGTACCGTGACTGCCAGCGCGACCTGCACCCACGTGATCTGTCGCAGCTGCGCGCTGAGCCCGCTCTCGGGGCGGAAGAACAGCAACAATCCGAAACCGAACACAAGGACCGCGACATACTGAACCAGAACCGAGACGACCGGGTTGATCTCACCCGGTACGCGTTTGACGAAGTACTGGTACCCAACGGCACCGACGATGGCAACCAACGCTGAGAGGTAGTACATCACGCTTCGCTTTCCTTGCATGACTCACCAGTTGATTTGAGGAAGATGGCAGCGCAGTGAGGGTACCAGATCTCGCAAAAAGCGCACTTCGCCCTGCCCTCCTCAAGCATCTCTGCTCCCGGGCCTCGCGATCGTTGACACCCATCAGGACAGGTCTACAGTCACCGCCGGGCAGGAGGCCCACCCATGATCCAGGTCGTCTGGGAGTGCGTCGTCAAGCGGGAGCACCGCGGTCAGTTCGAGCTAATCTTCGGCCCTGGCGGGGCCTGGAGCAAGCTCTTCTCTGACTGTGACGGCTACCGGGGCACGACGGTGCTGCGCGACACCGCGGAGCCGCGCCGGTACGCCGTGGTCGACCTGTGGGATACCGAACCCTTGCGGGAGCAGGCCCTGCGCGACCATGAGGACGGATACGGCGGCCTCGATGCGACGCTCAACACCTGGACAGAGTCATGGTCCGAACTGGGCACCTTCCGGGTGCTGGCACAGGCAAGCGTGCGCCCGCACGGCAGGACCGGAAGGCGCCCATCAAGTAGACCTCGGACGCGGCGGGGTTGAGCTCACAATACTTGCCACACACGAAGGAGCCAAACGATGTCAGACAGCCAGCAGAGCGGAACCGACACAGGCTACATCTTCTCTCGCCCCCACGTCACTCAGGCCACCAAGACCCTCAAGACCGGCGTGACATGGGTGGACAACACTCAGGAAGGGGTGATGGTCAGCGAGAACCCGGACGGCCCGTGGCACCAAGCGACCTTCCTCTCCCACGGCACCACGCTGGGCGACGTCGCCCTCTGTGAGATGACCGACCCCGACGGTGACACCACCTGAATGATCATCTCCTGGCGCTATGCCGAGGGGCCAGGGCGATTCCGGCTCTTGCAGGGCACCGAGAAGTGGAAGGGCATCGAGGGTGAGGGAACGACCCTGGGCATGCTCAAGCAGCAACAGGACGACCACTATATGCTCAAGTCCGAGATTCACTGGCGGATCAACAACAGCTCAAAGGAGGGGTAACCGGTATGGGGACGGAAAGCTGGATAGCTTCAGAGGGGTTCTCGAAGGCGCAGGGCGTGAACCAATGGATCTACGAGCGACCGATGAATCTACGGTTGCTCTGGGCTAACGGTCGGTGGCAGGAAGCCGCCGACATCGATGCCCCCTACATCGGACCTGGCGTTATGTGCCCGGGCCTGGTCAACAATCGTGCACACGATGCCGTGTTGCGCTGGGATGCCCCGCACGCCGGCACAGTCCGCATCACCGGCCAGGTGGCCAAGCAGATTGTCACACGCGGTGACGGTGTCCGGCTCCGCATCACCAGGAACCATGCCAAGATCTGGCCCCCCGGCGGGTCCATGACCGATGCGTGGGTCACCCTGGCTTTCGATGACGCTGACGGCGTCGACCACGACTTCAGGGTCCAGGTCAACGCCGGTGACCAGGTACGTTTCGTGGTCAACATGAACGAGGGCACCGCCGAGGGCGACTCCACCCTCTGGGACCCCACCATCGCCTACACAGATGCTGTGCCCGCTCCGGAGCCGCCCGGCCCGCCGCCGGCAACCCGGCCGGTCCAAGGCGACGGCGTGGTCACGTTCTTCCCCACGGAGTCCGACGAGGTCCTCATCAATCCCGACAAGGGCTGGATCGCGTACGAGGCCGAGGGCAACCGCTGCCGCGGCGGAGACTATCCTGAGTACTTGGCTGAAGTGACTGTCGAGGGCGACACGCTGGACGACGTGCCTGTCAGCGACATCTACACCCGCATCTCTTGGTCCTGCTTCGAGGCCGAGGGCGAGGGCATCTACGACTGGTCATGGTTCGACAGCGTCATCGATCGATTCGAGGGTACAGGTCGCACCTTCAGCTTTCGCGTCGCCAACTACGGCTACTGGGGGCCCACCCCGTGCGACCGCAAGTACGGGGTCCCGCAGTGGGTCGAGGAGGCCGGGGCGGAGGGTGAGTTCGTCTACGACAACGAATGGCGTCCCATCGTCGATGATCCGGTCTACCTGGAGAAGCTGGCCAACTTCATGAACGCGCTGGGCGAGCGCTACGGCGACCGCGACGACATCAGCTATGTCGACCTGGGCTCCCTTGGCCGTTGGGGCGAGGGGCACCACCAGGAGTATGCCCTCGAGGCCTTCAAGACCCACTGGAAGATCCTGGAGGAGGCCTTTCCCAACTGCCAACTCGTCGCCAACGACGATATGGGCCAGGAAGCCTGTGACTGGGCTGTGGAAGAGCGCGGCGCGTGGATGCGCGACGACAGCCCCTATCGCTGGGACCCCTACTCATTCCCGTGCATGCGCCGAGCGAGACTAGATCGCCCCAACATCATGGAGTCGCGTCATGTGCGTGAGTGGCAGGGCCGCGTGGACTCGCCCAACATCCCGTGGCAGATGGTCAAGGAGGACCTGGAAGCCACACTGACCTGTCCCACCTCACCCGTCGCGTACGCGGGCATCCACCACTATCCCCGGGACTTCGTCAACAACCTGGGCACGGATTGGGTGGACACCTGGGCGAACAAGGTGGGCTACTGGTTCATCGTCAAACAGGTGAAGGTACCAGCCCCGCTGGTCGCCGGTGCGGCGAACACGCTGGAGATCCAGATTGAGAATCGCGGCGTGGACAAGGTACACCGCGCCTACCGTCTGGCGCTGTCCCTGACCAAAGCCGGCGAGGGCAAACCGGCCTACTGCGACGTCGCGACGGATTCTGATGCCCGCACGTGGCTCCAGGGCGAGACCTGCACAGCGTCCTACACCTGGGAGCTGGGTGACGTGACTCCCGGCGAGTACTACGCGGATATCGCCCTCGTCGCTCCGGACGGGGACGACCTGACCGCCGTGGTCAAGTTGGGCAACCACGGGCGGCTGGCCAACGAGTACCTGCGGTTGGGCACGGTGAGGGTGGTCAGCGAATAGACTGAACCGCCGCGAGCCGGAACCTAGCCAAGACGGGGCCTCTCGCCCTGGCGCATGGACCAAGCCAGTCCCCTCCACGCGCAGCGAGCCCTCTGAGATGGAGGGCTCGCTGGTGCAGGCTGGATCTTGTCCGATCGAGGCGAGGTCCGCCGATAACAGACAAGAACAGAAAGGGTCCTGTACTGCGAACGCGGGACGGCGGGACACAGGTGCCCTCGCTGGTCTCCGGAACCGGTGTGGGTGGTCCCAGCACGCGTTCGGAGTGACACGCTCAACAGCGTCCGGCGCGATGCGTGCGGCCTGCTGTGACGATTCCCTTCCTAGGGAGGGCCGCCCGTTCACAGTCTTGGTTTCCCCGGCTCATCCACAGGCAGCTACTGTTGCTCCAGCCATAGGAGGACATTGTCACCTCGGCCAATTACCAGCAACTAGGGGTAGGCTTGAACACCAACTTCATGCGCCGCCACGCAGTCCCAGTCGATCTCCACACCGAGACCTGGCCCCGTGGGCGTTGGCACACAACCGTCTTCGTCGATAGCGTCCAACGCATCGCTGTAGTTGGTGTAGACCGGCGGGGAGGTGTGCGGCGCGATGGGGTGAACAAGCCCTAGCTCGTAGTAGTTGGCGTTGCGCACCGACGCCATCACGTGACGTGACGCCGGACCGGGGGAGTGGATCTCCACATCGAGCCCAAAGCCCTCGGCGGCGTGCGCAACCTTGATCGCGCCGGTGATACCCAAGTCGTAGGCGGGATTGACGCGCATATAGTCCGTCGCCTCCGCCACCACGGCGTCCACCTTTGGTTCCAATGTGCGGACATGCTCGCCCATCAGGATCGGTGTCTTGATCATCTGGCGGAGCTTGCGCTGCGCGAAACACGAGATGCCGCCATCCTTGAACGGGTCCTCGTACCAGAAGAAATCCGCCTCATCGCAGGCGCGGCCCACGCGCAAGGCGTCGGCAAAGGTCTCGTACTCACAAGCCGGATCGAGCATCAGATCCATCGTATCGCCCACGCGCTCACGTGCGGCGAGCACGTTCGCAACCTCTCGACGGATGGGCGCGTGGCTCCAACCGTGTATCTTGAACGCGCGGTAGCCCATCTCCCTACACTGGATGGCGAAGTCGGCGAAGGCGTCAGGGGAATCCAGACCGCCGTTCTCGTCACCGTGGTACGTCGAAGCGTACGCGGGTAGTGCCATGCGGTATCCGCCCAGCATCTCCCACACCGGCGCGTCGTAGAGCTTGCCGGCGATGTCCCACAGCGCGATATCCACCGGCCCCATGCTCATCCGGTCCAGCTTACGCAACGCGCGTTTGAAAAGATTGTAGATCAACCCCCGCTGCAGCGGATTCTTGCCAATGAGATAGGGCATGAACATCCCCATCTGCGCGTAGTCCGAACGAGACCCACCGACAAACTCACCGGTGACACCGAGGTCGGTGTGGACTTGCAGAATGTGCCCGGCGCTTCAGCACAGCTCCCGGCTTGTAGACCAGATTGAGGCCGTTGTAGTAGTCATCTGAAGCCAAGTCGCGTCTTTCCCACTGGAACTCGTGGATCTCGCTCTTCGTGATGCTCGGGTGACTGGACACAGGATGCCTCCCTAGGTGTTTGCGGCCAACAACTGGTCGATTTCCGCCAGTACATCATCGGGCAACACCCAATCGCCGGCGGGCGCCGATTCTTCGATCTGCGAGGGTCGTCGCGCGCCGACGATGACAGCGGTGATGTCGGGCCGGCGCATCGTCCACGCGATGGCGAGCTGCCCCAGCGGACGGCCGTATCGCGCCGCGATGGGACGCAGCTTGTCGACCAAGGCCAGGTTGGCGGTGAGATTCGGTTCCTTGAACGGTCGCGTACGCCTGCGCCAGTC
>Ga0180435_10003313_pt1 | contig 16224 bp, 8 predicted proteins | sample SS_ome_3_FD_132467 | JGI IMG/M metagenome (GOLD analysis project Ga0180435, IMG submission 132467) | Hypersaline lake sediment archaeal communities from the Salton Sea, California, USA - SS_3_S_1 metaG | ecosystem: Environmental > Aquatic > Non-marine Saline and Alkaline > Hypersaline > Sediment...
ACGGTGTGCCGGAATCTATAGCGGACGATGACCGCCCGCTGGTCGTCGTTGTGCCTGGCGCCGCCCATGAAACCAAGCAGTACCCTCAGGAGCGATTCGAAGCGATAGCGCTCAAGCTGCACCAGATTCACTCCGCCCGCATCGTCTGGGCAGTCGCCGATAACAGTTCGGCGAGCAGCGTCTTGGGCGAAGAGCTTTCCTCCGGTGACTATATTGAATTGGTCAACTCGTCCCTTAATCAGCTCGCGGCTGTCGTGGCAAAGGCTGCGGTGACAGTATCCAACGACTCAGGTATCGCCCACCTGGCCTCCGCTGTAGGAACACCCGTGGTTGCCGTATTCGGCCCGACTCATCCCGTCCTGGGCTTTGCTCCCCGAGGGCTCTTTGACCAGGTCGTGGAGGTTGACGAAGATTGCCGACCATGTTCGCTGCACGGCAAATCGCCTTGCTACCGTGAACGTCAGTTTTGTTTCGAGCTGATCGATCCCGACCGTGTTGTTGCTGAAGCCTCTCAACTGATTGCCCGGACCGTCGAAGCCAAACCGGCGCTCTTCGTTGATCGCGACGGTACCCTGATTAAGGACAAGGACTACCTCGCCGATCCTGACCAAATCGAGTTCATCGACGGTTCACTCGAGGCGCTCAGGCTGGCTCGCGATGCCGGGATGAAACTGGTCGTAGTTTCCAATCAGTCCGGAGTGGCCCGGGGGTACTTCAATATCGAGACGGTCGAAAAGGTGAACCAGCGCATGTTGGAATTGTTGGCCGCCGAGAACATCGAATTAGATGGCATCTATTACTGCCCCCACCACCCGAAGGGAAAAGTGGTCGACTACACCTGCAGGTGCGACTGTCGGAAGCCTCAGCAGGGGATGATCGAAGAAGCGGCGCGGCAACTGAACGTTGATCTCCGCCGGTCGGCGATGGTGGGCGACAAGCTCGATGACTTCTGGCTCGGGAAGGTCTTCGGCGGGAGATCGTGTCTTGTCCGGACCGGATATGGAATTGAAAGCGAACGAGAACTAACCAACGCACGTATAACCTCCGAAGGATACGTGTTCGATGACCTGTTGCGGGCAGTTGAATACCTAACGAAGGTGCCCGAGAATGCCGATCGAGGCTAAGTATTACGAGTCTTTGGAAAGGGGAGCGGTCCGTTGCACACTCTGTCCGGCAGAGTGCCTGATTGCCACGGGCAAGACGGGTATCTGCGCGACTCGCGTCAATCGCGAAGGCAAGCTGATAGCCGAGAACTATGGCGAGGTCGTGACTGTCGCCGTGGATCCCATCGAGAAGAAACCTCTGTACCATTTCCATCCCGGTAGCTCGATTGTCTCCACCGGTCCCAACGGCTGCAATATGGCCTGCGAGAACTGCCAGAACTGGACGATATCGCAGACCACGGTTCGAACCACCAGCCTCACTCCAGAGGAGCTGGCCGGGATCGCATCGGCGGAAGGATCGATAGGTGTAGCTTTCACCTATACCGAACCGATGATTTGGTTCGAGTATATTATGGATGTAGCTCCGCTTCTCAAGGAACGCGGCCTCAAGACAGTATTGGTGAGTAACGGCTACATAAATCCTGAGCCTTTGGCTGAACTGATCCCTCTCGCAGACGCCGTAAACATCGATCTCAAGTCGATGCGACCCGATTTCTACAAAAAGGTGTGCAAGGCCGAGCTGTCGCCGGTTTTGAAGACGATCGAAGCCTTCGTGGCCGCCGGAACGCATATCGAAATCACCAACCTCATTATCCCCGAACTGAATGATGCCGATGACGATTTCGCCAAGCTTGCCGGTCACCTCGCCGAACTCGACGAGAACATTCCCTTACACTTGTCACGCTATCACCCCGATTATAGGATGAACATCCGCGCCACTCCTGCCGAAACTATGGAAAGAGCCCTTGAACTTTCGTCCCGCTATCTCAATTATGTGTTTGTAGGCAATATTCACATTCCCGGCTCCTCGGACAGCTGTTGTCCCGAGTGCAGGTCGCCTCTGATTGAGAGAAGAGCCTTCGGATCCAATATACTGGGGCTGGAGGAGGGGCGGTGCAAAAACTGCGGGCATCAAACAGGAATCGTACACTAACCGTCACATATGTGAGACCAAACTGGAGATCACGTGACTCGCACTAGAGCTGCCGTTTCATCATTCCTTGTAATTATATTTGTAGCAACCGTTTCGTCCTTGCTGGTTGTTCCGCAGTCATCTGCCCAATTCTACTTTGGTAAGAACAAAGTCCAGTATACGACCTTCGACTGGCAGGTCATGACCACCGATAACTTCAATATCTATTTCTATAAAGAGGAAGCCGAACTAGCCAAGACTGCTGCCCAATTGGCAGAAAGCTCTTACGCCTTCCTCGCCGAGCGCTTCAATCACGAGATTCCTAAGCGAGTGCCGTTGATCATCTATTCGTCTCCGAGTTACTTCTCACAGACGAATATCCTGCCATACCTGATTCCCGAGTCCGTAGGCGGTTTCACCGAGTTCTTAAAGGGCCGAGTGGCGTTGCCGTTTAACGGCTCTTATCATGACTTTGCCCACGTAATCCGGCACGAGCTTGTGCACGCTTTCATGCTCTCACGACTGGATGAAGTGTTCACTCGCCAGCGCCGACTCGACATGGGACTCCCGCCGTTGTGGTTTACCGAAGGTCTCGCCGAGTACTGGTCGACAAAATGGAACGCCCGCGCCGACATGACGGTGGGGGATATGATGCTCAGCAATCGGCTCAACTCGATTCAGCAGATGTATACTCTTCGCGGCACTTACTACATGTACAAGCTTGGTGAATCGATGTGCCACTATATCGATTCAACCTACGGCTCCGACAAAATCCCACTGATGTTCGAGAACTGGCACAAGGCCAAGAACTTCCCCGAGTTGATCGAGATCACGCTGGGGGTGACGATCAAGGAGTTGTCGCGCGATTGGGTCTATTTCCTGAAGAAGAAGTACTATCCCGAGCTTGGCGAACGAGGATTACCACACGGCGAGGCCCAACCGATTACCAAGGAGCGGTTTAGTGAGAAGGGCGTCCCGATTCGGTGGGACAACGGCAAGGGCGCGCGCGACTATCTTGTGTACAAAGCCAATCGTATGGGGTACTCGGGAATTTACATGAAGCCGATGCACAGTTCCAATAAGGGGCGCAAGACGCTCCTGAAAGGGGAACGCTCGGCTGATTTCGAGTCACTCAAACTATTCCGTTCGGGTATCGATGCCAACGATGATGGGCTAATCGTATTCTCGTCCAAGTCCAAAGAGCGTGATGTTCTCTACCTGTATGACCTGAACCAGAAGCGCGTAACTTCTCGCTTTGAGTTTGATGACCTTATCGAAGCCCGGTCGCCCAGAATTTCACCTGGCTCCGATCAGATCACCTTCTGTGGCGTCCGCCACTCCGGGTACACCGATATCTATGTCCTCGATATCGCCGACGGTCACTACTATCCTCTGACCCAAGATGTCTTCTACGACACCGATCCCTGCTTCAGTGCCGACGGCAGTGCAATCGTCTTTTCATCCGATCGTTGCACTCACGGTCCCGAGGGAGCCATGAATTTGTACTCGATTAATCCCGACAACCCGGAACTGCGTCAGTTGACCTGGGGACTGTACAAGGACCAATCGCCGGACTGCACCGAATCGGGAATCTACTTCTCTTCAGATCGTGACGGCCGCTACAATATCTATCGCTTGGATTCTGACGGCCGCATTTCTGAGCACTCAACTTATGCCACGGGCGCCTTTGATCCCCGGGTGACATCGGATGGAAAGCATCTGGTATACACCGGCTATCAGGATATGAGTTTCCGGACATACAAGACGCGTATCAACGAAGAGCCGCGAGTTTTTGCCCAGGAAGTCACCGACGATCCTGTGGAGTGGCAACCTCCGCAGTTGCCCGAGTCGGCCTCGAACGCAGCCGTCAAGTACAAGACTCGCTACTCTCTGGATATCGCCCAGTCCGCGGTCGGCTATGATCCCGTCTATGGCTCCCTGGGAGGCATCCAGGCGGCTGTTTCCGACATGTTGGGCGACCGCGCGATTCACTTCCTTCTGACGAACACAGCCCGCACGAAGGACGAGTTCTTCGAGTCCTTCAACCTGGCCGTAACTTATATCGATCGGCAGAAGCGCATCAACCGTGGTCTCGGATTGTTCCATCTCTACGATGAGTACTTCAATCGCCGCGATTCATACTACTACGAGCGCCAGGCTGGTATCGTGGGCTTCTTGAGTTATCCTCTCTCTAAATTCAGTCGCTTTGATTTCACTACTGTGATGAGATACTCCGATCGTGACAGCCGTTTTCGGGTCAGCGATCGTGAGGCCTTCCTCGCAACCAACTATCTCAGTTGGGTCTATGACAACACCATATGGGATATATCAGGACCGATCGATGGTCGTCGGTACCATTTCACGCTGGGCCACACTACCAACCTCGACGGTATGCAAAGTTTCAGCCGTACCGCCATAGCCGATCTCCGCCACTACTTCCGTTTGGGGACTTACTCGGCCCTGGCCAACCGGACGTTCGTCTTCACTTCCGACGGGCGCGAGCCGCAACGGGTCTATCTCGGTGGAAGCTGGTCCTTCCGTGGATTTGACCGACGCCACTGGTACAATCGAAACGTGTTATTCTCATCCACCGAACTGCGGTTCCCGTTTCTGGATGTGCTCACCCTTGGTTTCCCGATCGGCGGGGTTGACTTCCGAGGAATTCGCGGTGCTCTCTTCTACGACACCGGAACCGGATCTGAGGGAGACATTAAGGATCTGGTCGGTTCTTACGGCTTCGGATTTCGGGTAGCCCTGAGCCAGTTGATACTCTTCCGTTTCGACTTCGCTCGAACTCACGACTACAAGGTTATCACCAGCGACTGGGACTTCGACTTCTTCTTCGGGTGGAACTTCTGATGCGAACCGTAGTCATTTTTTCCGTGGCGGCGCTCTTGCTTGTGGGTGGATGCACGCGTGAGTTCAAGCTCTCCAAGGAGAGAATGCGCCAAGCTCCTGATTGGCCGTATCACCATGGTGATCTTGCTGCTACCGGCGCCGTGGCTCCCGACGGATTTTCGGGCCGCTTGGATGTTGTGTGGGAGAGTAGGGCCCCCGACAAACCTTCGGGACCGGTTACCCTTCAATATGATGCTCTCGTCTATGCCGGAAGTCGCGGAAAGATAAGGCTTTTCGACAAGGATGACGGCAGTTTCCTGGGAGCATTTGGGACTTCAAAACGAACCAACCAGACGGGATTAGCCGTTGCGGACTCACTGGCCTTTTACGGGACAGCTCCGCCTCGAGATAAATTTATATGTGTCAATCTGTTGCGCGGTAAGGTGGAGTGGGCTAGTGCGGTAAAGGATGCCGCTCCGGGGCCGATAATAGTAGAAAACCGGGTGGTTGTGGCCTCCATGGAAGGTGTCTTGCATGCCTTCGATATGGGCGATGGTCGCGAAACCTGGAGACTTGAGACTCCGGCGCGCCTGGTGGCGCCCCCGACATTCGCGAATGGCACAATCTATCAACCGGCCGATCAGGGACAGCTGATTCTCGTTGACCCGGCTACAGGCGACGAGAAGAATCGATTCGAGTTTGACGGTTCCCTGGTCAACGCCGTGGCCGTGGAAGATTTAGTCTACGTTGCCCTGATGGATGGCCGAGTACAAGCGCTGGTTCCCGAGACCGGTGCCGTACAATGGGAAGCCCAGCTTCCCGGCCGAGTCTGGACCTCGCCAAGTCTGTCACATTCGCACGTGATACTTGGCTGCAGCTCGGGAGAAGTAGTGGCGCTGGATCGCCGCACCGGCCAGGAATCCTGGCGCTATCTCACCGGCGAGTCCATTCGGGCTTCGGCAACTATCGCAGGTGAGTTTGTGGTTGTCGCGACTCTTCGAGGCTCAGTGTTTAGTCTCGATCTGACCACCGGCGATGTGATCGAGCGAAGAAAGGTTCGCGGCGGAATCGACAAGTCTCCGGTCTCTGACGGCAAGCACGTCTATGTGGCCACCCGGGCAGGAATGCTAACCTGTTTGGGAGTCAAGAATGTCGCTTCAAAGCAAGAAGATCACCGAAGCCGAGCTGAAAACAAGCCTTAACGAACTAGCCCACTCTGTCGCCCGTGAGTTCGCGCTCTGTGCACGAAAGACGGCCATCTATGGACCGCGCCATCCTTCGGTAACGAAGTCTCTACTAAAGCCGTTTCAAATCCTTCAGACGCTCTTCAACTACAAGCAGCACGTAGCGTTCAACCTCTTCCAGGGCGATCTCTATGTCCTGAGTTTTAAGCTGCGCGAATCTGTCTTCACCAAGGAACTGATAACGCACATGCAGCTCCACGATCTGGCTCTGATCAGACTGGAAAGACGGGTGACCGCCGACGAGCTGGGCGCATTTATCAATCGCCTGTCGCAGCGTCTGACTCGGCAACGTCACGAGAACCTGGTCTCAAAGTTCCTCCGCGACCGCAACATGGAGTCGATCGTTGCCAACGACGAGGCCGCACTTGAGTTGTTCGAGAACGGCCCAAGGTTCCGCGGTGACCTGGACGGCGACTATTCGCTAAAGAACATCATCATGCAAATGTTGCCCGGCGACGTGGCGGGTATCGCCGAGTTGTTCGCCGGTAAGGCCGACCAGAACACCTGGCTAGCAGATTTCGACCAGGAGTTGGTCCGCTATCTGATACCTGAAAAGATCGCCGGCATAGCGCCGAAGGAGTTCGAGAATGCTCTGGTCAATATGATTGCCAGGGACGATGATTCGGAATCGATCCCAAGTGAGTTGCTCGATGACGTCCGAGCGGTCTACGACCTGGTCGACTATCATCCCGACAGCAACCGCATCCGTGATCTTCTCGAACCGGTAGTAGCCAGGAAGAGTGTCGATCGAGAGGACAATGCCCGGGCCACCTCGGAAGCAGGTTCGATTCGGATCGAAGCTGCCGGACAGATCGACCACACGCTGGAGCGGTTTGACTCGGGCGAGCTAAACGCTTCGGAAGCCCGAGAGTTTGGCGACACCTTCGCACGTCTTCTGCGAACCGGTCAACGAGGTAAAGCAGTTGAAACCGTGGCCAGGCTGATTGATGGAATAGAAACTGAGGGAGCCGGCAAGCGCCAGAGCGCTCTGACCCTGCTCCTCGATGCGGTGCATCAAATGGATCTCCCGACTCATCGTGATCTCTTCGAGAAGACCGTTGATCTAGCCGCCAAGCGAATCGATCAGGGCGGCGTAGCCTACGAGTACTCCGAGTTCTTCCGAGCCTTAATCGAACAGGCCAATGCCTTTAGCGAATACCCTACCATGGCCCGCCTGGTTCAGGTGTTGGCAAAACGTCGGAAGATTATCGACGATGTCACCATCTATGACTCGATCGCGGTGAAGCATGCACTGATAAACGTGGATCGAGCCGAGGTCGTGAACAACCTGATCAAGCAACTGGTCACCGCCGACAAAAAGACCGCGAGCGTCGTTCGTGACATCCTGGTCGCAATCGGTTCCGAGCGCGTGGCCATGGCGCTGTCGCATATCGTGACCCACAACTCTCGCCAGGTTCGTCAACATTCCCTCAAGGTACTCGGGGAACTGGGCAAATCATCGCTTAAGGTGTTCTCCGGGATGCTGCAGCGTGACGATCTCTTCGAGAGAGATGACGAACGCTACGAGCTGCCCGATGCCAAGTGGTACCTGGTCAGAAACTCGATATTCGTCCTGGGTCTTCTCGGTGATCCCGAGGGCGTAGCATCATTGCGCCGACGAATCGTAGATAAAGATGTCCGCGTTCGCAGAGAGATCATTGCCGCGCTGGAAAAGATCGGGGGAGAAGATGCCTGCGATCTTCTGATTCTCATGGCCGATGATCCCGATCCGGAGGTCAGTCGCCTGGCCGTGATCGGCGCCGGCCTGATTGGCAATGAGGAAGCAGTGCCGATGATCTTCAATGTCGCCGAGCGCAAAGCGGCGCTGTCGCCGAATGTTGTGATGGCTCTGGGGAAAATCGGCGGCGCCGACGCCGGTAAGATTCTCATGAGGCTCCTGGCTAACGAAGACGAGTTGGCCGATCTTGGTAAGGGCCAGGTGTCACGCGACGACCTCAAGCTGGCCGTTGTCAAGGCGTTGGGTGAGATCGGCGACCGCGAGGCGATTTCGCAGTTGCGTGACTATCGCGACAATCTCTCGAGGACGCAGAAGATCTTCTTCCGCAACAGTGCCGTGAATCAGGAAGTTGATCGTATTCTGACGCGCAAGAAGGGACGCTAGTAAGTGGCGCGAATACTTGTCAAAGGGACCAACGTGGACATATTGGAGAAAGTGGACTCATGATTGGTTCTCGTGACGTGCCGGTGGGTGAGATACCGGCCAATTGCGTTTTTCGCCGGTCTTTCCGTATAGTGTGGGGTAGACACGGCGATCGCCTGATTCCTCAATCGGCGGCGATCGAGTCTATTCGCTTGCAGCACAGCGGTTTTCGGGGCCTTGAGGAGGTGAGCTCTGGTTCTTGACAGAATCGGGCTAAAGTTTTATATTTAAGGTCCGATAAAACCATCGCGGCAAAAGTTAGGGGCTATTTAGTCGCATTGCTATGTCGCTGGTACTCTTTGAAAAGCAAAGGTTGCGCAAAAAAAATGCGATAAGGCCGTTTTTTTAGAAATAAGGCCTTGACAAAGCGGATTATTTCGATATTTTGAGCGCCTGCCTGCTAGAATAGCGGGCGCTTTTTTGACCTAGTTCTTTGAAAACTAAATAGTCGTACATGAAGACGGATACACAAGTTCTTGAATTGTGTCGTGGGTCCCAACCGATTTATCGGTTGGAGATTCTTTGAACAATCTCGACAAGTAAAATCTGAGACAATGGAAGCTAGTGCTTCTGTAGTCTGGATCTTAAACTAGTCAAATATTGATATGAAATATTTATGGAGAGTTTGATCCTGGCTCAGAACGAACGCTGGCGGCGTGCTTAATACATGCAAGTCGAACGAGAAAGCAGGCTTCGGCCTGTTAGTAAAGTGGCGAACGGGTGAGTAACACGTGGACAACCTGCCCCGGAATCTGGGATAATCCCCCGAAAGGAGGTCTAATACCGGATAATACCTTTGGATGGCATCATCCGAAGGTCAAAGGTGGAGCAATCTGCCGTTTTGGGATGGGTCCGCGCTCCATTAGCTTGTTGGTGAGGTAACGGCTCACCAAGGCTACGATGGATAGCCGGCCTGAGAGGGTGATCGGCCACACTGGGACTGAGATACGGCCCAGACTCCTACGGGAGGCAGCAGTAGGGAATATTGCGCAATGGACGGAAGTCTGACGCAGCAACGCCGCGTGGGTGATGGAGCTTCTTGGAGTGTAAAACCCTGTCAGTGGGGAAGAACCGTATCGGGAGTAACTGCCTGATACCTGACGGTACCCACAGAGGAAGCACCGGCTAACTCCGTGCCAGCAGCCGCGGTAATACGGGGGGTGCAAGCGTTGTTCGGATTTACTGGGCGTAAAGGGCGTGTAGGCGGATCTTCAAGTCGGGTGTGAAAACCGGCGGCTTAACCGCCGGCCTGCACTCGATACTGTTGGTCTTGAGTACAGAAGAGGAAAGCGGAATTCCAGGTGTAGCGGTGAAATGCGTAGATATCTGGAAGAACACCAGTAGCGAAGGCGGCTTTCTGGTCTGATACTGACGCTGAGGCGCGAAGGCTAGGGTAGCAAACAGGATTAGATACCCTGGTAGTCCTAGCGGTAAACGATGGGTACTAGGTGTCGGGGGTATCGACCCCCTCGGTGCCGCAGCTAACGCATTAAGTACCCCGCCTGGGGAGTACGGTCGCAAGATTGAAACTCAAAGGAATTGACGGGGCCCCGCACAAGCGGTGGAGTATGTGGTTTAATTCGAGGCAACGCGAAGAACCTTACCTGGGCTTGACATGCTTAGGCCCACTGGTGAAAGCCAGTTTTCCCTTCGGGGACCTTTGCACAGGTGCTGCATGGCTGTCGTCAGCTCGTGCCGTGAGGTGTTGGGTTAAGTCCCGCAACGAGCGCAACCCCTGTCCATAGTTGCCATCAGGTAATGCTGGGGACTCTATGGAGACTGCCGGTGATAAGCTGGAGGAAGGTGGGGATGACGTCAAGTCCTCATGGCCCTTATGTCCAGGGCTACACACGTACTACAATGGCCGGTACAGTAGGTTGCAATACCGTGAGGTGGAGCTAATCCCCAAAGCCGGCCCCAGTTCGAATTGGAGTCTGCAACTCGACTCCATGAAGGCGGAATCGCTAGTAATCGCTGATCAGCAGGCAGCGGTGAATACGTTCCCGGGGCTTGTACACACCGCCCGTCAAGCCACGGAAGTTGGGAGCACCCGAAGTCGTTTGCCTAACCGCAAGGAGGGCGGCGCCTAAGGTGAAACCGATGACTGGGGCTAAGTCGTAACAAGGTAGCCGTAGCGGAAGCTGTGGCTGGATCACCTCCTTTCTAAGGAGCACGGTGTGATGAACGTTCTCCAACGTTCATTCATATCTAGGTCGAACGACACTTTCACGGACCGTATCCGCTTCATGCGACTATTTTTATAAGCTTGCTGCCCTAATATAGAGGCACAGTTGGTGACTAGGGCCTATAGCTCAGTCGGTTAGAGCGCACGCCTGATAAGCGTGAGGTCGTTGGTTCAACTCCAACTAGGCCCATTTTTTGGGGCAAGTGACAGCGGGGATGTAGCTCAGTTGGGAGAGCGGTGGCTTTGCAAGCCACAGGTCACCGGTTCGATCCCGGTCATCTCCAAATTAGGCTATCGATACGAAGCTCAGCTTCGTTGACCATAGATGTCGCTCAGCGACAAGCTCTTTGAAAACTGAATAGCAATTTCTACGATGATACGTAAATAGGTATTTTCCAATAGGCTGCGTTATATGCAGCCTGTTACAGGCTACATTCGTAGCCGGGAATGCTCTTAATATAGGCTTTACAAAATAAATCGGTTAAGCTATTAAGGGCACATGGTGGATGCCTTGGTACGGAGAGGCGATGAAGGACGTGGTAAGCTGCGATAAGCGTCGTTTAGGTGCAAACAACCTTCGAGACGGCGATTTCCGAATGGGGCAACCCATCCAGGGTCATTCCTGGATATCGTGCACTGAATACATAGGTGTACGAGGCGAACGGGGAGAACTGAAACATCTAAGTACCCCCAGGAAGAGAAAACAATTGTGATTCCCTCAGTAGCGGCGAGCGAACGGGGAACAGCCTAAACCGGTGTGCACGCTAAAATCTGCCAGTGTTGTGCTACCGGGGTCGTGGGAGCCGATAGATCCGATGGCAGTCGGGTCGAAGAGTTACAAATCGCATGTATAGGTGAATGTTCTGGAAAGTTCAACGATACAGGGTGAAGGTCCCGTAACCGAAATGCATGTGACTCTTTTCGGATTTCCCAAGTAGGGCCGGACACGAGAAATCCGGTTTGAATCTGCCAGGACCATCTGGTAAGGCTAAATACTACTCCGTGACCGATAGTGAACTAGTACCGTGAGGGAAAGGTGAAAAGCACCCCGGAAGGGGATTGAAATAGTACCTGAAACCGTGTGCCTACAAGCGGTCGGAGGAAGCGACGTTCTTCGGAATGTCGGGACTGACGGCGTGCCTATTGAATAATGATCCGGCGAGTTACTACTCTGTCGCAGGTTAAGCTAAACACTAGCGAAGCCGTAGCGAAAGCGAGTCTGAACAGGGCGATTAAGTGGCAGGGTGTAGACCCGAAACCAGGTGATCTATGCATGGCCAGGATGAAAATTCGGTAAAACGAATCGGAGGTCCGAACGCACCAACGTTGAAAAGTTGGGCGATGAGCTGTGCATAGGGGTGAAAGGCCAATCAAACCTGGAGATAGCTGGTTCTCCCCGAAATAACTTTAGGGTTAGCCTCGGACTATAGTCTTGCGGAGGTAGAGCACTGAATGGGCTAGGGGCCCCACAAGGTTACCAACCCCAATCAAACTCCGAATGCCGTAAGATGTTCTCCGGGAGTCAGGCAGTGTGGGATAAGCTTCATTGCCGAGAGGGAAACAACCCAGACCATCAGCTAAGGTCCCCAAGTCATGCTAAGTGGTAAAGGATGTGGAATTACTCAAACAGCTAGGATGTTGGCTTAGAAGCAGCCATCATTTAAAGAGTGCGTAACAGCTCACTAGTCAAGTGATTTTGCGCCGATAATTCAAGGGACTATGCATGACACCGAAGCTATGGGTTCGTGCTTGCACGAGCGGTAGGGGAGCATTGTCTGCGAACCGAAGGTTGACCGTAAGGTCGGCTGGATTGTAGACAAGAGATTATGTCGGAACGAGTAGCGATAAAGCAAGACTAGAAACTTGCTCACCGAAAGCCTAAGGTTTCCTGGGGAAGGTTAAACCTCCCAGGGTTAGTCGGAACCTAAGCCGAGGTCGAAAGGCGTAGGCGATGGAAAACAGGCTAAAATTCCTGTACCGGCGAAGTTGCGTTTGATCTATGGGGTGACGCAGAAGTGAAGGTCAGCCGGGTGATGGTTGTCCCGGTCTAAGCGTGTAGGCGGGAGTCGCAGGCAAATCCACGACTCTAACGCCGAGACGTTATGGGGTGGTCCTAGACCAGAACTGATCGTAAGCATACTGCCAAGAAAAACCTCTATGAAAGTTGCTTCGTTGTCCGTACCGCAATCCGCCACAGGTAGGCGAGGAGAGTATCCTAAGGTGCTCGGGTGAACTCATGTTAAGGAACTCGGCAAATTGACTCCGTAAGTTAGCGATAAGGAGTGCCAATAGTAGGTAATGAACTTCGCGTTCTGAGCTGAATTTGGCCGCAGTGAAACGGGAGCGGCGACTGTTTACTAAAAACACACGACTCTGCTAAGTCTCACAAGACGATGTATAGGGTCCGATACCTGCCCGGTGCTGGAAGGTTAAAAGGAGATGTCAGGCTTCGGCTGAAGCATTGAATTGAAGCCCCAGTAAACGGCGGCCGTAACTATAACGGTCCTAAGGTAGCGAAATTCCTTGTCGGGTAAATTCCGACCTGCACGAATGGTATAACGACTGCTCCACTGTCTCAACATGAGGCCCGGTGAAACTGTAGCAACGGTGAAGATGCCGTTTACCCGTATCGGGACGGAAAGACCCCGTGAACCTTTACTATAACCTGACATTGGTGTTTGGTATCGCATGTGTAGCATAGGTGGGAGGCGTTGAACCCGGCACGCTAGTGTCGGTGGAGCCACCGGTGAAATACCACCCTTGTTATATTGACCATCTAACCTAGGGCCATGAATCTGGCTCAGGGACAGTGTCAGGCGGGTAGTTTAACTGGGGCGGTTGCCTCCCAAAATGTAACGGAGGCGCGCAAAGGTTCCCTCAAGCCGGATGGTAATCGGCTGTAGAGCGCAAAGGTATAAGGGAGCTTGACTGCGAGACATACAGGTCGAGCAGGTGGGAAACCAGGTCTTAGTGAGCCGGCGGCTGCGGATGGAAGCGCCGTCGCTCAACGGATAAAAGGTACTCCGGGGATAACAGGCTGATCTCCTCCGAGAGTCCATATCGACGAGGGGGTTTGGCACCTCGATGTCGGCTCATCACATCCTGGGGCTGAAGAAGGTCCCAAGGGTTTGGCTGTTCGCCAATTAAAGTGGTACGTGAGCTGGGTTTAGAACGTCGCGAGACAGTTCGGTCCCTATCTGATACGGGCGTAGGAGATTTGAGGAGATTCGACCCTAGTACGAGAGGACCAGGTTGAACCAACCGCCAGTGCACCTGTTGTGTCGCCAGATGCATCGCAGGGTAGCTGCGTTGGGAAGGGATAAGCGCTGAAAGCATCTAAGTGCCAAGCCCACTCCAAGATTAGATCTCCCCGAAGACCCCTCGAAGATGACGAGGTTGATAGGTCACAGGTGTAAGTGTAGCAATACATTCAGCCGAGTGATACTAATCGGTCGTTCGGCTTAACCGTAAATTACTAGTTGAGAGCATCCCGCTCAATTTGGCGCAGCCTATTGGGCAATGCCGATACGTGTCGGCCCCACGATTCACCGATCGTGGTGAGCGTCGCACTCACGAAGTGCGACTCGTGAAATTGCTATCAGATTTCCCGGTGATCATAGCGGCGGGGTCACACCTGTTCCCATTCCGAACACAGCAGTTAAGCCCGCCTACGTCGATGGTACTGCACTCTAGCGGGTGTGGGAGAGTAGAAAATTGCCGGGTTAAAATACCTAAACCCTCCTTGAGCAATCAAGGAGGGTTTTTTTGTGCTTGAGTTCTGCATCCAAGCAACTTAGATTCGGCCAATTGAAGTAGTATTCGAGGGAGCGTTTATGGGGCTCTTCTGTTGGATCGTGGTCGTATCCGCGTTCGCTTTGATCCTCCTACACGGGTTGGCGCCAACCGCGTTCAACGTTGATGAATACAGCATACTGATGCTGCTTATAATGTCCATACCGTGCTTCGCTAGATATCTGAAATCAGCCAAGATTCCGGGTGCACAGTTTGACTTCAGGGATAACATCGCTCGCCTCGAAGCGACCGTGGAGGCCTCTGAGGCAAAGCACCATGAAGTAGAACCAGCTGAGGTCAGTACAGGAAAGTTTGAAACGTTCGATCTCCGTTCTGCAAGAAACCTTGTAGATAGCGACCCAGTTCTGGCTCTTGCAGCCCTGAGAATCGAGATTGAGCGTACATTGAGAATCGCTGCGAACGTGATGCGCCTGGAGGTTGGACCATATGCCGCACTAGGGCGCATCATAAGGTCGCTGACGGAGGCTCGACATTTGCTTCCGGAGGATATGGCAGTTCTCAAGGAAGTCATAGCCGTTTGTAACAACGCTATTCACGGTGCAGATGTGAGTTCCAATGAAGCGACCGAAGTAATAGGCATAGTGGATCGATTTAACAGTTATGTCCCTCTTGGATACTCCCTGAAGTTTGAGCCAGACTGGGATTTCCACGAGAGGGGACAACTCTGTGAGTGGGAACACTGCATTGAACGGATGCCACGCAGTTCCCAAGAAACTCCGAAGGCCTGTTCAGTGTTTGGTCATGACTGCCCTGGGGGACATGACCGAGTCTCGAGATGTGACCTGACCGTGGACGACATCAAGCACCGACTTAGCAAGTAACAAAAATCCGTAGGGCGGGTCCGTCTTCGAACCCGCCATTCCTTCTTCGGGGTCTCCGCAAAGCGTCCATTTCCACTGACAGCCCCCGTAGGGCGGGTCCGTCTTCGAACCCGCCATTCCTTCTTCGGGCTCCCCGCAAAGCGTCCATTTCCACTGACAGATCCTGTCAGTGCACCGTGCTATAATGCGGTATGTCCAAACTACGTCGCTACTTCGCCCCCAATCAAACTTGCTTCATTACCTCGGTCACTGCCGACCGCACTCCTTTGCTCATCACGTACATAGATTGCCTGTTTCAGGCAGCCAGCCTGGCATTCAGCAAATCGAAGACGCGCCCAATCGCCTGGGTAGTCCTTCCGGACCACTTTCACGCTGTTCTGAGTTGTCCGGATGGAGATGTGACCAAGGTCATGCAACGACTAAAGCTGTCGTTCTCGCTCAGACTTAAGAGCAAGGTCGGCACCGTAGGGCCCGTATGGCAACATCGCTATTGGGATCACATCATTCGCGATGCGAACGAGATAGAAGATTTCATTAACTACATACATTACAATCCGGTAAAACACGGGTATGTAGACTCGCCCGAGGATTGGAGGTTCTCGTCTTACCGGCAGTTTGTGCGGATGGGTTGCTACGGCGAAGGGCTCGTGCCGGCCGAGGTTGACATTGAATTGACCGGTGAGTGAGGTAGGATCGTCGAGGCGGGTTCGAAGACGGACCCGCCCTACGGAGATCGGTGTTTAGCAGCCATGAACGGCTATGGAGCGCGAAACGCAAGTTGCGTCCGTGACGCCGGGTTCGAAGACGGACCCGCCCTACGGAGATCGGTGTTAAGCGGCCATGAACGGCTATGGAGCGCGAAGCGCAAGTTGCGTCCGTGACGTCGGGCTCGAAGACGGACCCGCCCTACGGAGATCGGTGTTTAGCGGCCATGAACGGCTATGGAGCGCGAAGCGCAAGTTGCGTCCGTGACGCCGGGCTCGAAGACGGACCCGCCATACCGACCTAACTCAAAAATAATAGACCTGCGGGATCCAATATCGCCTCCGGACGGTTCTACTGTATACGAATTTCGACGGGTCACAA
>Ga0180435_10003314_pt1 | contig 16221 bp, 13 predicted proteins | sample SS_ome_3_FD_132467 | JGI IMG/M metagenome (GOLD analysis project Ga0180435, IMG submission 132467) | Hypersaline lake sediment archaeal communities from the Salton Sea, California, USA - SS_3_S_1 metaG | ecosystem: Environmental > Aquatic > Non-marine Saline and Alkaline > Hypersaline >...
CTTGGAGTTGCCAAAGGGCAACGTCCACACCGCCGAGGACAGCGGCTTGGAGTTGCCAAAGGGCAACGTCCACACCGCCGAGGACAACGGCTTGGAGTTGCCAAAGGGCAACGTCCACACCGCTGATGACAACGGCTTGGAGTTGCCAAAGGGCAACGTCCACACCGCCGGGAACATATGAACCGTTTTTCTCCGCGTTCTCCGCGGTGAAGAAGTTGTTCATGCTCTTCGTGTCCCCACCACACAGACGGCGGGCAAGCTTCGTGGTGAACAAGACCCGCTCCCGGCCTCGACGGACGCTCTTTTTTCCCACGGTCCTCCCCGCCCCGACATGACTCCGAGCCAAATCCTTGACAACGACAAGTGCTTTTGTTAAGCATACGCGCCGAACCGGCCGCAACCACATGGCGGCACCTCTTTTGGAGACGCGCAAATGACTCTCAGGATCGGCATCGTCGGGATGGGCGGAATCGGCAACGCGCACGCCCAGATTTACCAGGGACTCGATGACACGCAGGTCGTCGCCGTCTGCGACATCATCAAGGAGCGCGCCGACCGCGCCGCCGAGGCATACAAGGCGAAGGCGTTCTACAGCGTCCAGGAGATGCTCGACAGCGGCATCGAGCTCGACGCGTCCAGCATGTGCACCGCGGGCGTCGAGAACGGCGGCGACCACTACGTGCCGACGATGGAACTGCTCGGCGCCGGCCTGCCGGTCCTGGGCGAGAAGCCCATCTCGAACAACATCGAGCACGGGGCCGAGATGGTCGCACTCGCAAAGGAAAAGAACCTGCCCTACGCGGTCGACCTCAATCACCGCTTCACGCCCGCGGCGCTCCGCGCGAAGGAATGGGTCACAAGCGGCCGGCTGGGCCAGCTCCACATCGTCAACATGCACATGTGGATCAACAACCCGAACGAGTCGTCCGTCTGGTTCCACCTGCGCGCGCTCCATCCGCACTCGGTCGATGTGATGCGGTATTTCTGCGGCGACGTCAAGACCGTCCACGCCTTCATGATGAAGGGCAAGGGCCGCAAGATATGGTCGAACGCGCAGGTCGGGATGCTCTTCGAGAACAATGTCGTCGGCAACCTGACCGGCAGTTACGACGCGGGCGGCAGTTACGGGCTCGAGGCATGCGACGTCGTCGGCTCCGACGGCCGGTTCGTGCTCGAAGAGGCGGCCGAACGGCTGTTCTTCTATCCCCGCCACAGCGCCGAGGTCGAACGGTTCGACAACGTCGGCGGAATGAGGAGCTTCGGCGAGACGATGAAGGCCCGCATCAAGCACTGGGTCGGCCAGCTAATCGACAAGGTGCCGGCCGACAAGATCGAGGCCTCGGGCCTCGAGGCGCTCAAGGCGCAGCGTGTCATCGAAGCCGCGATCAAGTCGTTCGAGACCGGCAAGGACGTTGACGTGATAAAGGGCTGACACGACGGTTTTTCTCACAGCGAGGTGAATTGCGATGATCAAGTTGGGCGTGAATACGGTACTGTTCGGCGGAAACGGGCTGGGGGCACTCGAGGTCGCAATGAAGCATCTCGCCTGGGCCGGGTTCGACGGCATCGAGATCTCCGCACTCCCCGGGATGGCCGAGCACCTCGTCCTCGACGAGTGGGAGAAGGACGCAGACGGCATCAAGAAGCTGTGCCAGGACTACAACCTCGAGATGCTCTCGATGGAAGCCGGGACGCTCGACGAAGAGCGCCTCAAGAAGGCGTTCGCGGCCGGCCAGGCCATCGGCTGTCCCGTCATCAACGTCGGCCCCGGCGGCCAGGCCGACAACGAGGATGATTTCCAGCGCCAGACCGACATCCTCGCCGCCCGCGCCGAGATGGCCGAGTCATACGGCGTCACGATGTGCGTCAAGGCGCACGTCGGCGCGTCCATCTACAACACGCCGACGACGCTCCGCGCGATGGAGAAGATCAAGTCGCCCGCGTTCGGCATCGACATGGACCCGAGCCACGTTTACCGGTCCGGCGAAAACCCCGTCGAGGCGCTGCCCGCCGTCCTCAGCCGCGTCAAGCACATCCACATCCGCGACTGCAAAGGGCGCCAGCAGAGCCCCGGCGAGCCGAAGAACCAGGCCTGCGGCCGCGGCGACATCGACCTGATGGGCTATTGCCGCGTCATGGTCGAGGGCGGATACGACGGGCCCTGCTGTCTCGAATGCATCGGCGCAAGCAACCACGAACTCTCGCAACAGGCCATCATCGCGGCCGAAACGTACGGCTACCTGAACGCATGTCTCAAGGCCCTCGGCGGCCGGTGAAGAAAGAAGACTCACCGCAGAGGTCGCTGAGACCGCTGAGGAAAAGACAGCGAGTTGATAACATTCTTGGGAAACACTCTCTGCGTACTCTGCGTGCTCTGCGTGCTCTGCGTGCTCCGCGGTGAATCCTTCTTCTTCTGTGAACCAATGAAAGGACAAGACACATGGCGAAGCGCAAACCAAACCTGATATTTTTCGGCGTCGACAGTCTGCGGCGCGACCACATGAGCTTGTACGGCTATCCGCGGCGCACCTCGCCGCACATCGAGGAGCTCGCCAGGACCGGCACGGTCTTCGATAACTGCTTCAGCCCGCACATCCCGACCACCTCGGGCTACGGCGGCATGCTGACCGGCCGCGACTGCTTCGGCACCGACTGCGTCGCCCTGGGCCACCACGGCCCGCTGGCGCCGGGCGTGCCGACCCTCCCCGAAGTGCTCAAGAAGGAGGGATACGAGACGACGTGCGTCGGCTTCCAGGGAAACGCGGCCAGCCGCGGGTTCGACAACTACATCAACTTCGAGGGCTGGGGCAACGCCGAGGACGGCCGAGCTCACAAGGCCGAGAACCTCAACGCCGTCACCACCCCCGAACTGCGGCGCCTGGCGAAATCGAAGAAGCCCTTCTTCCTCTTCATGCGGCACATGGACCCGCACGCGCCCTACCGGCCGCCGTCGCCGTTCGAGCGCATGTTCTACGGCGGCGACGAATGCGACACGAAAAACAAGTCGATGGACCCCGTCTTCGAGTTCAAGCCGTTCTGCGACTTCCTCGCCTCCTGGATGCCGCCGGGAGTCACGGACAAGGAATACGTCATCGCACAGTACGACGGCGAGATCGCCTACATGGACGCCTGCATCCAGAACCTCCTGGCCGAGATCACGGCCCTCGGACTCGATGACGACAGTCTCATCGTCCTCGACAGCGACCACGGCGAGACGCTCTACGACCACGATTGCTACTTCGACCACCACGGCCTCTATGAGCCGACGCTCAAGGTGCCGCTGATCTTCCGGCTCCCAGGCAAGGTGCCCGCCGGCCTCCGCCTCGGCGGCAACACCCTGCTCCAGGACATCATGCCCACCATCCTCGACCTCATGGGCGTGAAGCAGAAGATCAAGTTCGACGGCGTGAGTCTCTTCCCCGAGATGAAGGGCAAGCGGCGCGTCCCAAGCACCGAGTTCTACCTGACCGAGTGCACGTGGATGCGCAAGCACGGATGGCGGACGCCCGAATGGAAGCTCATCCACGCGATCGAGCCCGACTTCCACTTCAAGCCCGAGGTCGAGCTCTACAACCTCATCGACGACCCCGAGGAATCGAAAAACCTTGCCACCAAGGAGAAGAAGGTCGTCGAGATGCTCGAAGACCGGATGCACGCATGGATCGCGAAGCGCGAAAAGGAGGTCGGGCGGAAGGCCCCGATCTACACAAACCTGAACTGGAACAGGAACACGCCCTACGCGACGTCACAGCAGGCGTACGACACACTCCACATCGGCAACGTCGGCGCGGCCAAACAGCTTCAGGCGCGCGGGCCCAAAAAGAAGAAGTAGCCCTTCACCGCGGAGACCGCTGAGCAATGTCAATAATCACCGTGATAGGCCGCGGCCACGGCGGCACGCGCGCCATCTCCCACACGCTGTCCGAAAGCGGCGTCTACATGGGCGCCAAGCTCAACAGCTCCGGCGACCTCATCCCGCCGGGAGACATGTACGAAGCGTGCCGCGTCATCGGCCGGCACGTCCGCTGGCTCGGCGACCTGCACTGGGATTTCAGCCACCTCTTCGACGGGGAGATCGACCCCGAGTTCGGACGGCTCGTCAACAGCTTCCTCGAAAGCGTCATCGCCAGCAAAGCCGGGCACAAGGGCTGGAAACTGCCCGAGACCATCCTCGCACTCCCATGGGTCCAGCGGATGTTCCCAGACATCAAGTACATCCATTGGGTGCGCGACCCGCGCGACAGCATCATCGGATCCCACGTCACCGACGACCTCGCCGATTTCAACATCGAGTATCCGAAGACCGACGACGTCCGGCGCCGCCGCGCGATCTCGTGGAAATACCAATACGACCTCCTCAAGGCCACGCCCAGGCCGAAACACTGGATAAAGGTCCGGTTCGAGGACTTCGTGTTGAAGCAGGACGAGACGCTCGCCCGGCTCGAAGATTTCCTGGGCATGAAGCTCGCCAAGATACCCGTCCGCACCGAGCCCATCGGCCGCTGGAAGAAGGACGACGGCGTCAACTACTTCGACTTCCTCGAACCCGCGATGAAAGAACACGGGTACGAGCTATCGCCATCGCGTAATACGCAGTAGAGACGAAAAGGAGAAAGCATGCTACGCGTATGTGTCATCGGAATGGGCCCGATCGGGAACTTGCACGCCGACATCCACAAGGGCGATGAGCTCGCCGAGCTTGTCGGCGTGTGTGACATTGTGAAGGAACGCGCCGACGCCGCGGCCGCGCGCCTCGGCGTGCCCGCATTCTACGACGCGCAGGAAATGCTCGACGCCCTCAAGCCGGACGTCTGCAGCGTCGCCACCGGCGGCTATGAGTACGGCAGCGACCACTACCAGCCGACGATACAGGCGCTCGAGTCCGGCGCCCACGTCCTATGCGAAAAACCGATCTCGAACCTCATCCCCGAGGCCGAGGAGATGGTCGCGAAGGCCGCCGAGAAGAACCTGTGCTTCGGCATCGACCTCAACCATCGCTTCACGCCGGCCGCGCGGCTCGCCAGGAAATGGCTCGACGAGGGCCGCCTCGGACACCTGCTCTTCATCAACATGTCGATGTGGATAATGAACCCGACCGAGAGCTCACCCTACTTCCAGATCAAGGCGCTCCACCCGCACACGGTGGATGTGATGCGCTACTTCTGCGGCGACGTCGAGGCCGTCCAGCTTTTCGCCAACAAGGCGCCCGGCCGGCAGATATGGACCAACTGCCACTTCAGCATGCGGTTCAAGAACGGCGTCGTCGGCGGCCTCACCGGCAGCTACGACATCCAGCGCGGCCACCCGATGGAACGGTGCGAGGTCGCCGGCGTCAACGGCCGGTTCGTCCTCGATGACATGTGGCGCGAACTGACTCTCTACCCGGCGGGGAACCTCGAGAAGACCGTGTACACGAATCCGACGTTCGGCGGGTTCCGCGACTTCAACGATACGTTCGTCGACCGCATCCACACGTTCCTCCGGCAGGTGACCGACGGCGTGAAGCCCGGGGACATCGACGGCTCGGGGGCCGACGGCCTGGCCGCACAAAAGGTCCTGGCCGCGGCAATCGACTCGCTCGAAAACGAATCTGTCGTCCGCATACGCTAGCAATTCATCCGAACGGATACCGCGCGACGAGTGCGAGGCCGCGGCCTCTACTCGCGGAATCCGTCCAATGAGCCGCCGTGTTTCGTGATGACGCGGGAAATATCCTGGGGCAGTTCGTCGCACGCCGGCATCCAGATCGCGTTCTTCCCCGAGCGCTCCTCCAGTATGCTCCGCAGGAAGTCCGCGCCCGTCGCGTATTCCGGAGCACGCGCACCGTACATGTTCGGCGTCAGGACGATGCCGTCAAAGTGTTCCTGTATCTGGCGGAACGTCGTGAACGGGTGGTGGAAGTCGAAGCCGAGGATACGAATGCCCGACTCGGCCAGCGGCCCCAGGTGGCGGGCGAAATCGCCGCAACAGTGGATGAACACGCCGCCGAATTCGTCCGCGACCCGCTTCAGGTACGGCATGCCGAACTCCACGTAAAGCTCCGCGGAAAGAAGCGGCATCAGGTCCTCCGTGATGGAGACGCCGAACTCGGACGGCAGCCAGAAGTACGGCCAGATGTTGCCATGCACGCGGCCGACCTCGGCCAGCAATTCTCTCACGAACCGGATGCAGTCGTCGCAAACTCGGCCGAGGAACGCGTGGGCCTTGTCCGGTTCGGCGTGCATGGCGATGAGAAGTTCTTCCTGCTTGACGACCATCGCGGCCGTGTTGAGCACGCCCTGGAGGTCGGGCGTCCGGAACAGGATGTCGGTCCGGCCAAGCCGGCCGCAGACCTCGCGAAAGATGTCGAGAGCGAGCCGCGCGTCGGGGTTTTCGCGGGGTTGGATTTCGAGCGCTTCGTCGACCGTCCGCGCGACCGGCTTGATGAAGAATTCGCCGTTGTCCTGACGAACTACCTCGCCGCCCCACGACTTCGCCATCGTCGGCGGACCGAAGTCCGGAAAGAACATCGGCGGAAGGTTCGCGCGGCTCTCATCCCATCCGCGCAGCGATTCGACGGCGCCGTCCGCCATCTGCGCCGGCGCGAGCTGGCGATAGGCGGGGTTGCGAATCGCTCCCACCACGCAAGGCGGACGGTCGCCCGACCAGTAGTTCTTGATGTTCTGCATGAGCTCTCGCTCCCGTGACGCCGAGGCGGTGGTCAGTCCAGGTGAAAGACCTCTTCGAGCGGAGCCATGCTCGTGTCGGCCTTCTTGGCGCCGATGTTCTCGAAGTACGGGGCCATCATCCTCTGCCAGCGCGTGTTGATGTCCTTCTTCTGCATCCCCTCGACCGCCTTCTGGAAGTCAGGCGTCTCGAGGTAGCCGATCAGCAGGCCGTCGTCGCGCAGGAAGAGCGAATAGTTGTGCCACCCGGTCTCCCTCAGTGCGTCGAGCATCTCGGGCCAGACGGCCTCGTGATACTTCTTGTACTCTTCCAGCTTGTCCTTCTTCACCTGAAGCAGAAAACACACTCGCTGCATCGTTCCTCTCCTTCCTCCGCAACACTGCAGGCGCGGGGACTGACGGTCATTGTTTAACGGCGACAGGATTCTACCCGGAAGTCGCAGGAACCTCAACCGATTCTTCGCCCTGGGGAGCCGCACATTGACGATTTCACCACGGGGCCGCTATAATCGCCGACGGCAGAAAGCCCCCGGCCGGCACGCCCGCACACGAATGAGAGACGCTCACAATGAAGGACTCACACGCGAGAATCCTGCGGTCGATCCTCGAACAACCGACCGCGCCGTTCCGCGAGGAACACGTCGCGGCCGAAATCGCCAGGTGGGCCGAACACCGCGGCGTGCCATGTGCACGCGACCGAGCCGGCAACCTGCTCCTGCGCCATCGCCGCGGCCCGGGCCGGCAGGATATCCGCTGGGTTCTTGCCGCCCACATGGACCATCCCGGCTTCGTCATCACCGGCGGCCGGGGCCGGCGGCTCAGGGCGAGGTTCATCGGCTACGTGGAACATCGCTACCTCGTCGGCGCCCGCGTTCGACTCTTCACGGCCGCGGGCGACGTCTGCGCCGCGGTCACGCACGCGACGGGAAGCCCCGAGAGCAGTTGCTACGCCTGCCGGCTCGAACTGGACGAGCCCGCCCCCGTGCCGGCCGGGACGCTCGGAATGTGGGACCTGCCCGCAATGCGTGTCAGGAACAACCGCCTGTCGGGCCGCGCCTGCGACGACCTCGTCGGCGTCGCCGCGGTCCTCTGCGCCTTCGACGAAATCATAGCGACCGGCCGGCCGACCGACGTGACCGGCCTCTTGACCCGGGCCGAGGAGGCGTGGATGGTGGGAGCGCTCGCGGCCGGCGAAGACCACACGCTCCCGCGTGACCCGACCGTCATCAGCATCGAGACATCGAGAGCCCAGCCGCACGCGCGGCTGGGCGACGGCGTCGTCGTTCGCGTCGGTGACCGGCTCCGCACGTTCGACCCGTCCGTCACCGCGCACCTCGCCGCGGTGGCCGGGGACCTGTCGCGCCGCGGCGAGCATTTTCGCGCGAATCGCCAGCTCATGCCGGGCGGCGTCTGCGAGGCCACCGGCTACTGCCTTGCCGGATACCCGACCGCGGCCGTGTGCCTGCCGCTCGGCAACTATCACAACATGGGCACCGCGAACCGGATTCGGCCCGAGCAGATCGACCTCCGCGATTTCGAATCCCTCGTCACGCTCCTGGCCGCGGCCGCCACCGACAGACGAACGCCCGCGGAGCGGGACGACGCCGCCCGCAAGTCAATGAGACGCTACCTTAGAACACACCGCGACTGGCTTCGAGGAACCGGACGGGACAATTTCTTCCGGCCCGCCGACCCCGCACTCCAGGATTGAGCACTGTCCGGCGGCGCCGGCAGTCCGCGTCGGAGGCCTCAGTCGCCGACGGCCACCTTCACGATGACCTTGCGTATCTCCCCGTTGCCGACCAGCGGCGCGTGCGCGTCATCCGGGAAAAAGACGACGAACGAGCCGGGCCCGACGGCGACCCACGCGTCCGGCTTGTCGGCGAAAAACTCGATGTCCTTGTCCCGGTCATAGCCCGAGCCCGGCATGGCGCACAGCGGCCGGCTCTTCCAGCCCATCTCGTCCGTGCCGGCGAGGACCACCTGGATGTCCGCGTACCGGCGGTGCGCCTCCAGCTTCGCCTGCTCGCGCGTGCGGCCGCGGTCCCGGGCCACGATGACGTAGATGCTGTCTCCGTCGATCTCGTGACGGCCCAAAGCCAGCGCCGCGAGGTCAGTCTCCCTGAGGAAGTCGAACGCCCTTGCGAACAAAGCCCCCATCCCGGCGTAACGGCCGGCTTGATCAAGTCGGTCCAGGATCATTCGCATTCTCCCATCGAGTGTTTTCCGCACGAATTGTACCACTGCCCGCCCGGCAATCCAACAGGCGGCCGATCGCTCCGGCGCGAACCGCCGCACAAAACAGCGAGATGATGATGGAAAACCACCCCCACGATTGCTAAACTATCAGGCATGATTAGAGACCATCTTCCGTTGCTGCGCGGCGTCGTTCTGGCCACCCTTCTGCTCTTGGGCGGCGCTTCCCGCGCCGCCGACGTCGAGGCCATCACCCGGCCGAACAACGACGTGACGCTGTCCTTCGTCCGGGCCGGCACGATTGCGGGCGTACACGTCAAGGAAGGCGACTCCGTCAAGGCGGGCCAGGTCCTCGTCCAGCAGGACGACCGGGCCGAGCGGGCTCAGCTCGAACAGCTCGAGGCGCAGGCCAAAGACGAAACGCGCATCAGGGCGGCCGAGGCGCAGCTCGCCCAGAAAGACGAAGACTACAAGAAGCTCGAAGAACTCGGCAAGCAGGGAGCGGTCAAGCAGTGGGACGTGGCGCACGCGAAGCTCGACGTGACCATCGCCGACCTCTCCCTGACGCTGGCCCGGTTCGAACACGAACAGAACAGGCGGAAATACGAAGAGGCGCGGCTGCACGTCGAGCGGATGCGCATCCTGAGCCCCATCGCCGGCAAAGTGGAAAAGATACTCGTGGAACAAGGCGAAGCCGCGAACTCGCTGGAACCCGTCATTCGCATCGTGAGGATCGATCCGCTGCGCATCGACGCGCCCGTGCCGCGAGACCAGGCCGCGGGACTTCACATCGGCCAGGACGCTTGCGTGATATTCGACGGAAACGATTCGCCGGCGACCGGCAAGATAACGTTCATCGCGGCCGAGGCCGACGCCGCGAGCAACACCCTGACCGTCCGCGTCGAATTGCCGAACAAGAACGACCGACGCGCGGGCGAACACGTCAAAGTCAGGTTCACCCCGGCCACAGACAAAAGGAGCAAGTGATGGGAAAAGACCGAGCAGATTCGCCGGGCGAGAAACCCATCGAGGAACAGGCCCGGGAGCAGACCGGCCAGCAACAGGTCCGCATCCGGATTGATGAGCAGACTCTCCAGACCTCGTACGCCAACGCCTTCCGCACGAACGGCACGGCCGAGGAAGTCATCCTGGACTTCGGGCTCAACCTCGTCGAATCCATGCCCCAGGGCGAGCAACCCCAGGTCGTCTTTCGCCTGAACCAGCGCGTCGTCATGAACTACTACTCCGCGAAGCGGCTTGCTCTGGCCCTCGGCCAGGCGGTCCGGCGCCACGAGGAGCAGTTCGGCGAAATCGAACTCGACATGAGCAAGCGGCGCAAGGCCGGCAAGTAGCTTGCGCTTTGGCGGAGGGTCGCGGCCGATGACGGTGGACCGTACGCAAGCCGAGCAGGGGCCCCCGCAGGGCGAACGCACCACGGCGGCCGGGATGCTCGAGGAACTCAAGCGCTTCGAAGGCACACCCGAGAAATTCCTGACCGGCCTCCTTGCGCTCCAATGCCGCGTCGGAGACGCCGCCGCCGCCGCCGTCTTCCGGCTCGGCTCCGAAGGTCGGCCCGAGTTCCTGGCCGCATGGCCGCCGCCCGCCCAAGGCACCCCGCCTCCGCCGTGGCTCGCCCACGCGGTGGAGCTTGCGCCGCAGGTCATCGCCTCCGGCAAGACGACGGCAAGGGCCCTCCACGCCGGAGACGACCTCTACGGCCAGAAGGCAAAACGCCATCTCGTCGTCGTCCCCCTGGCGGCCGGCGGCGGATTCCGGGGCGTCGCCGCATTTATCGTCGAACAACAGGACCAGGCGCTCGTCGCGGCGTCCTGCGAACGGCTCGAACTGACCGCCGGCTTCGCCGGCCTCTACGAAACGCGCCTCGCTCTGCAGAGCCGCGAGAATGACCTCCAGCGGCTTCGCACGGCGATGGAGGTGCTCGCCGCCGTCAACAGCCACGAGCGCTTCATGGCCGCCGCGATGGCGCTCTGCAACGAGGCGGCGTCGCGATGGGGGTGCGACCGCGTCGGCCTCGGCATCCTGAAGGGCCGATACGTCCAGCTTCGAGCGATGAACCACACCGAGCAATTCAGCCGCAAGATGAAGCTGGTGCAGGACACAGAAGCGGCGATGGAGGAATGCCTCGACCAGGACGCCGAGGTCGTGTGCCCGGCGGACCCGGACTCCACCTTCGTGTGCCGCGCCGCGGCCGAACTGTCGAGGCGCCACGGCCCGACCGCCATCGTGAGTCTGCCGCTTCGGGCGCAGGGCGAGGTCAAGGGCGTGCTCCTCCTCGAGCGGCCCGTGGACCGGCCGTTCGAACTGGCCGAAGTCGAGGCGCTGCGCCTGACTTGCGAGCTGTGCACCGCGCACATCCTGACGCTCCACGAACACGACCGGTGGGTCGGCGCGAAAGCCGCTCACGCGGCCCGCAAGTGCATGGCCGCGGCGGTCGGGCCGAAACACACGTGGAAGAAGGTCATCGCGGTGCTTGTCGCCGGGGCCGCGATCTTCCTCATCGTGGCGAAAGGGAACTACACCGTCAACGCCACCTTCGTCCTCGAGGCCGTCGACCGCCGGGTCGTCTCGGCCCCGTTCGACGGCGAGCTCGGCAACGTGCTCGTCGAGCCCGACGACGAGGTGGTCGCCGAAAAGACCGTTCTGGGCAAACTGCGGGCCGAAGAGCTTCGTTTGGAACTGGCCGCCGCGAAGGCGCGATACAGGGCCCACATGACACAGGCGGACGCGGCGATGAAGGAGGACAAGCGCGCCGACGCGCAGATCGCCCGGGCCCAGGCCGACCAGGCCGGGGAAGAGGCCCGCCTGCTCGAGCACAAGATCGCCCAGGCAACGCTCGTCGCGCCCATCAGCGGCAAGGTCATAAGCAGTGACCTCAAGCCGCACGTCGGGGCCAGCATCAAAGCGGGCGACCCGCTGTTTCAGATTGCGCCCGTGGAAAACGTCCGGGCCGAGCTCGCCATACCCGAGGACGAAATCGCCGAGGTCGTCGGACACGAGGGAGAACTCAAGGGCGAGCTTTCCGCGACGACGCGTCCCGGCCGTCGGTTCGAGTTCGTCGTCGGCCGCATCAACCCCGTCGCCGAGGTGGTCCAGAAGCAGAACGTGTTCAAGGCGCGGGCTGGCCTTGTGACAAAAGAGGCCTGGCTGCGGCCCGGGATGACGGGCGTCGCGAAAATCCACGTCGGCCGGCGCCGCTACGCCTGGCTGTGGACCCGGCGCCTCGTCAACTGGCTGCGAATGAAACTCTGGCTGTAAGCAAGAGGAAACTGCCGTGCCGGTCGATCGGCCAACGTTCAGCGAATCATGGTATCGTGTCTCCGGCGTTCGGCCGCGGCTGAGGTCCACCGTCCAGGTACACCGCCAGCACTTCCGGGGCGAGATGTGGCACGTCCTCCAGGACCCCGCCAGCAACCAGTTCTTCCGCCTGAGCGACGCCGCATACCAGTTCGTCGCACTGCTCGACGGCCGGCGGACCGTGGCCGATGCGTGGGCCGTGTGCAACGAACACCTCGGCGACAGCGCCCCGACACAGGGCGAGGCGATCCAGCTCCTCGGCCAGCTCCACACGTCGAACCTGCTCCACGCCGAGCTCTCGCCGGACACCGAGAGTCTCTTCCGCCGCTACCGGAAGCGCGTCACCCGCGAGGTCCAGGGATACCTGATGAACCTGTTGTTCATCCGGATTCCGCTTCTCGACCCCGACGTCTTTCTCGACCGCTGGGTCGGGATGCTGGGCCGCGCGTTCAGCCGCACCGGGCTGGTCGTCTGGGCGGCCCTGATGTGCGTCGGGCTCTATTCGCTCGCGGGCCGGGGCGCCGACCTCGTGAACCGCGCGTCCGGCATCCTCAACCCCGACAACCTGCCGCTTCTCTACCTCGGCCTGGTGCTCGTCAAGGTCCTGCACGAGTTCAGCCACGCCTTCGCATGCAAGAAGTTCGGCCGCGCCGCCGGCACGGGCGGCGAGGTCCACGTGATGGGCATAATGTTCCTCGTGTTCACCCCCCTGCCCTACATCGACGCATCGAGCGCCTGGGCGTTCCGGCGCAAGTGGCACCGCGTTCTGGTCGGCACCTCCGGAATGATGGCCGAGCTGGCCGTCGCGGCCGGCGCCGCCGTCGTGTGGTCGCGTACGGCGCCCGGCCACCCGCTGAACGCGCTCGCGTACAACATGATGTTCATCGCCGGCGTCTCGACCATCCTGTTCAACGGCAACCCCCTGCTCCGTTACGACGGCTACTACATCCTGTCGGACCTGCTTGAAATCCCCAACCTGGCTCAGCGAAGCAAGGGGTACGTCTACTACCTGATCCGGCGATACGCGTGGGGCGTCCGCCGCGCACGAACCACGGCCCATACGAAAGGCGAGCGGGGCTGGCTGGCCTTCTATGCGGTGGCCTCGACTCTCTACCGCGTCTTCATCTGCGTCGCCATCCTGATGTTCATAGCCAAGCGGCTCTTCTTCGTCGGCGTCATTCTCGCGGTCCTGGCCGTGTTCACATGGGTCCTCGTCCCGCTGGGCAAGTTCATCCACTACCTGGGGACGAGCGGCGAGCTCGAACGGACTCGGCCGCGCGCCGTCTGGTCCACCCTCGCCGTCGCGGTCGCCATCATCGTGTGCTTCGGCCTGGTCCAGGCGCCCGACCGTTACCGCTTCGAGGGCGTGGTGGAGCCCGTGGGCCTGGCCTTTGTTCACGCAGGCGCCGACGGCTTCGTCGAGAAGATAGTCACGCCCTCCGGAGAACACGTCGAGCAGGGCGACGTTCTGCTTGTGGCCACAAGCCCGGACCTCGAGACCAGGGCCGCGCAGCTGCGCCTAGAGCTACGGCGCCTCGAGGTCAAGAAACACCTGGTCCAGAGCGAGGACGATCCGGCAGGCGTTCAGATCGTGTCGGAAGAGATCGCGGCGATTCGCGAGCAGTTGCAACACGCCGAGGACGACCTGGCCGCTCTCACGCTTCGGGCCACACAGGCGGGGCAGTGGATCGCGCCCGACGTCGAGTACCTCAGAGGCGCCTACCTGCACCGCGGCCAGAAGGTGGGGCGGATCGCCAGCGTCGATGACCTCATCATCCGCGCCGTATCCGGCCAGGACAGCGCCGGCCCGTTCCACGACCAGATCACGGCGAAACGAAACGACAGGGTGCGCCGCGTCGAACTGCGCGTGAAAGGCCGGCCGGACCTCGCGTTCACCGGCCGCATCGACAGCATCCTGGATGCGGGGACGGAACAACTGCCCTCGGAGGCGCTCGGCTACGCCGCCGGCGGGTCCGTCGAAACCGAGCTCGAAGATACGAAGGGCCTGAAGGCGGCCGAGCGTTTCTTCGAGATCAGGATACGCCCCGACACGAGCCGCGGCCTCCTGAGCGGCCAGCTCGTCGTCATCCGCGCCGAACTGACCGCCAAGCCGCTCGCAGTCCAGTGGTATCAGTCCGTTCTCCGGCTCCTCCAGCGGCGGTTCCGAATCTGACACGAAGGGAAGTCCGCTTGGCGCCCGCCACGACAACCAATCGAGTGCCGAGCACGACCTGGCGGATGCTCGCGCGGCCCACCCGCGGCGAGGAGCTTCCCAAGGGCGCCGACGCCGTATGGAACGTCGCCGCCGGCTACGCCGCGCGGCTCAGGCCGCGCCAGCGGGACGTGCTCCGGCGCGCCGAGGCCGTGGTCGCGCTCGAAAAGCAGTTCGAACACCTCGCCGACGCTCGGCTCCGGGAGCAGGCGCAGGAACTTCGCGACGTGTTTCGCGTCGGCCGCGAAACCCCGGACGTGCTGGCGCGCGCGTTCGCCCTTGTCCGCGAGGTCGCCCGGCGGCAGATCGACGAGAAACCGTTCCCCGTGCAGGTCGCCGGCGCCTTCGCGATCGAAGCCGGCGGCATCGTCGAGATGGCGACCGGCGAAGGCAAGACCCTCGCCGCGACGATGCCGGCGACCATCGCCGGATGGCGCGGCCTGGGTTGCCACGTCATCACGGTCAACGACTACCTAGCCCGCCGCGACGCCGAGTGGATGGGCCGCATCTACGGGTTCTGCGGCCTGAGCGTCGCACACATCGAGCAGGAGATGCCGCCCGTCGAGCGCCGCAAGGCCTACGGCGCCGACATCACCTACTGCACAAACAAGGAGGTCACCGCCGACTTCCTCCGCGACCGCCTCGCACTGGGCCGACTCGGCAACCTCTCGGCCGCGCTCCTCGCCAAAATCGTCGACGGAAGCGGCCGCGGCACCGACCGCGTCGTCCAGCGCGGCCTGCACTGCGCCATCGTCGACGAGGCCGACTCCGTTCTCATCGACGAGGCCGTGACGCCGCTCATCATCTCGGGCGACGCCCCAAACCCGGAGCAGGTCGAAGCGTTCCGTCAGGCGTCCTCGTTCGCCTCCGAACTCGAGACGCCGCGCGACTATCGCGTCAACCACCGCCACCGCGAGGTCGACCTGACGCCGCAGGGGAAGAATCGCCTCGGCGAACTCACCGAACACCTGGGAGGGATATGGAGCGGCGCACGCCGGCGCGAGGAGCTCGTCCTCCAGGCCCTCACCGCCCACGAGTTCTACGTGCGCGACAAGCAATACGTGGTGGACGACAACAAGGTCGTCATCGTCGACGAGTTCACCGGCCGGCTCATGCCCGACCGGACCTGGCGCGACGGCCTGCACCAGGCCATTGAGGCCAAGGAGACTATCGAAGTCAACGCGCCGAAGGACACCTACGCCCGCGTCAGCTTCCAGCGGTTCTTCCGGATGTACCGCAAACTCTCGGGGATGACCGGCACGGCCGACGAGGCGTGGCGCGAGTTCTGGCAGATTTATCGCCTGCCCGTCGTCGTCATCCCGACAAACCGGCCGTGCATCCGGAAGGAACTGCCCGACCGGGTCTTTGCGACCGAGGCGGCGAAGTGGAGTGCCGTCGTCAACGAAATAGAGACGCTCCACCGGAGCGGCCGGCCGCTCCTCGTCGGCACACGGAGCGTCCGCGCAAGCGAACATCTCAGCGGACTGCTCGCCGCGGAAGGCCTCGACCACGAGGTGTTGAACGCCGTCCGCCACGCCGAGGAAGCGCGGATCGTCGCCAGCGCGGGCGTACGCGACAAGATAACGGTCGCCACCAACATGGCCGGCCGCGGCACGGACATCAAACTGGGCAGTAGCGTCACGCAACCCGGCGGACTGCACGTCATCGCGACCGAACGACACGAGACCGGCCGGATCGACCGTCAGCTCTTCGGCCGGTCCGCGCGCCAGGGCGACCCCGGCAGCGCCCAGGCGATCGTCTGCCTGGACGACGAACTCATGCGCCGGCACGCGCCGCACATGTCGGCGGCGCTCAGGCGCCGACACGCAGGAA
>Ga0180435_10003316_pt1 | contig 16208 bp, 4 predicted proteins | sample SS_ome_3_FD_132467 | JGI IMG/M metagenome (GOLD analysis project Ga0180435, IMG submission 132467) | Hypersaline lake sediment archaeal communities from the Salton Sea, California, USA - SS_3_S_1 metaG | ecosystem: Environmental > Aquatic > Non-marine Saline and Alkaline > Hypersaline > Sediment...
GCGGGAGGAGGTGGCCCCGGCTTTGGTGGTGGTGATGGCGGCGGAGGCGGTGCCGGTGGCGCGGGAGGAGGAGGTCCCGGCTTCGGTGGCGGTGATGGAGGCGGAGGCGGTGGCGGAGGAGGCCCCATTGCAGCAAAGGAAAATCCAAAGTCCAGCTCAACGTCTCTATTTATCGAGAATATCCGCACAATGCCTACCTTTTCAAATTCGTCGAGCCGGATGAATTTCTAAAACCCTTCAGGTAGAGAGGTAAATTGACCTGAGTCTGCCACAGCAGCTCGGCGAATCTCGTTGCAGCCGTGACCACATCGGAGCGAAAAGTCCGGAGTCGGATCGATTTGGGCAGAGGATCCGATCCATAAGAGATCGTCGCATTCAAAAGCCGGGGGCAGATCAACGATGTTGGGAGCCCATCGCGGTCAGATCTGACACGCAGTCTACCGGCGCCGTTCTGAATGCTGCTGAGATTTTCTGGTGATGAATACCTGAAAACAGCGTAGGTCCCGTCGTCCGGCCGAATGCGCTCCAGACGGCCCGTGCCGTCGAGGTGCATGATGGCCGCGGAACTCGCCTTCAGAGCCAAGACTGTTCGATCACTCAGTCTGTGGAATACGGTCCGATCGCCGTGAGAGGCGATCATTGAGACCAGTGATCCCCTCGAATCATAATCGAACGTCTCCTGACCGCGGAGTGACCACAGGTTGAGGGCAGCATGAGCCGCGCCACGACTGGGGTCGCTCTGTTGGATGACAATCTGGCCGTCCGGTTGAAGAATTGACTCGATACGACCATCTTCCCCATAACCGTAGATTCCCAAGGAGGAGAGCATTCTGCGGTCGGACTTGGAATAGACGAGGTCATCGGCGCCGAGTCGAAGATCCTTCGCATGGAGATTCAGCGCTCTTGAGTCGTTTCCCTTGTGGACACAAAGCGCTCCCAGCGTGTTGCCCTTCCCCGGGATATACTCAATCGCGCAATCACCGGAACTCACCCTGCGGAGCCAACCCGTGACAGGATCGTATTGATAGAGCACACAAAACCCATTAGGGAAGATCGCAGACGAGAGCCGATTCAAATCGTCGACGCTAAAAGCAAAATGGCGTTGGCCGGGATATTCGATCTGAGCAAGCTTGCCCGACGCGTCGTAACGAAACGAGATCGTACGCCCGTCCTCGAGGCGAACCTCCTCGAGGCGTCCATTATGTCCCCACCTGTAGGTGGTTGAGAATCCGCCAATGTAGTCGACCCTCGCGAGGCGCCCAGCCCGATCGAATGTCTTTGCAGTGAGTATTTGACCGTCCGCTGTTTCGATTCCGCGCAAGCGCAGCCCCGGTCGTCCCGCAGCCCTGGCGATCGGCACTGTCGAAAAGGCAGCGATATTCTCAGGCACCCTCGACGACGACCCGAAAGGAAGGTTGGGAACATTCTCCGGGTACGCCAGCGTCAGCAAACGAACCAAGTCGGCATAGTCGCGGAGCGCGCTCGGCGCCGGACCGGCCACCGGCTCGAAACGATACCGAAGCTTGACCCGTTCGCGCGTTTTCATCGGTTCGAACTCACTTCTCGCTCCATCCGGCGGAGCCACCGTTCGTCGAGACGCACCCACCTGACCGTGTTTTCGCCCAGCAGCCAGAGCCGGCCCGCCGCCCGGAAGGCCCCTGACGGGCACTCGGTGGGGAGCGCCACCGAGGAGCCGTTGAGGGAGAGCAGTCCCTTGTCAAAAGACACCGTGTATCCCTCGAATTCGAAGGAGTGCTTGTCTCTCGGCCGGCACACTTCTCCCTGGAAGGGTTTCAAAGTTTCGTCGATGCGGATCAAGCGGTCATCCTTCACGGTGAGCGTGGTGAGGCCGGTGTTCAAGCCGACCGCGGTCGGCGCATCGGGCAGGTTGAGCACGTGAGACAGTTCGCCGGAAGGGGCAAGCTCCTCGAGGCAGGTATGAGTGACCACGATCGAGCGGTCCGCCTCGCCAACAACATAAATCACCCGATCGAACGAAAACTGCCCGTCCGCAAAAATGCGGTCTCCAACAAGGTGCAAATCGATGTCCCGACGGACGAGATGCAGCTTTTTCTTGATGTCCCGATAGATCAGCCACTTCGGATCGGCGTATTCGGTGCGGCGCATGGCGGCCAAAATCCGCCTGCGCTTCTCCAGGACGAGGTCACGTCCGGACTTGTCGAGTACGAGCGCGCTCCATCCGTTCTCCGCCACAAGGCACGGGTCTCCCCCGGTGGTCTCTCTCAAAAGAGGGGGTTTTTCGAGCAGATCCACTCCTTTAGGCTGCAGAATCAAATCAGGCTTCTTGACGGAATGGCCCCGATCGTGCACACCCTTGGGGCAGGAGGAGAGAATCTTGACACCCGCAACACCCAGCTTATTGCAGTAGTCCGTCTCCAAGGCGCCGCAAAAAGCCGTCACAGGATCAAAGTCGGTTTCTCCGCCCCGAATTCCCAGGCCGAAGAGAGCGAGGTCATACCCCGGTCCTTCGTGAATCCACTCCCAGCGCGGTCGCTTCCAGATCTTGGAGCGCGCTGTGGCCCACCCGGTTGTCGACGATACATCCCATGTCGACCGACCGTCGGTGCGGATGATGATCGGCTCGGCGCGATTCTCGAAAGCGATCCACAGTGTCTTGGAGTCATACCACACGGAATCCCAGACAACACCGTTTGGCGCATACGGCGGGGAAACCCTGTTCGCCAGGCGGCCCGAATGGCCCTCGGGCCGGCGGAATCCAAGGATCGGCTCAAAAGCGGACTCTTTTTTCGAAATCGCGCTCACGAGCCCGGCGTCAGTGAGCATATGAACCACTCCGCCCTCCACAAATGCGGCTTCGACCACATCGCCCGGTAGGTGGCCGTCTCTGATCCCCCGATCGGACGCGACAAGGGCGTTGTCGATATAAAATCCTTCGGTAAGCCTCTCTTTGAATTGAAGAACCGTTTTGCGGTCGCCGCTCCGGCCGATCGTGAGGTACGGCCCAGAATGATCGGGAAGAACCTCGAATTCAGCGGCCGCCCCAAAAACCGGCTGCGAGGCGATGTCGAAGGCCAACGCCTGTTCGTCGCGCCAGGCCACGATTCCCTTGTTCGTGCGCAGAAACGCGTCGATCGTCCGACCTCGGCCGTCCGTTGGAAATCGCAGATCGGTGAGCGCGTAGTCAGGCAGCCGGCGCACCACGACACCCTGTGTGGTGCCGAGCAGGAGCGAGTTGTTGTCTCCGTTCGCTGACCGGATGGCGCTTCGCGAGAGATCGTGCAGAAAGTGGCCGTTCTCCATCTGCAGCCGGATCTGCGCCGAGGAATCTTCCTCGTTGCCGGACGGGGTCCAGTCGACGACCGCCTCTCCCGGACCGTCCGAATCCACGAGTAAGCCGGAATGAAGGAACGCGCTCCAGGCGTTGGGGTGCAACTTAATGCGTTTTGTCCACTCCATGCTCGTCAGATCGAGACAGACGTTCTCTCCCCCGCGGCAGATGGTCAGGCACGGCTCGAAGTCTGGAGTAGTCCGCTGCACGACCGCTTCGGGGGCATGTCCCGCGCGCAGGATGCTCCGGATCCCTCGCGAGGGATCGGCGATCCTGAAGAGCGTCTTCTCATCGCACAGCCAGAGCGCATCTGAATAGAAGACGACCTCGGGCCGATCGAGGTTGAAACCCAACCGGTCGAGCGTGACGTCGAGAGCCTCCTGATCGGGTGGATAGATCTTGAAGCTCAGCGTGCTGCTCTTATCGCGATATTCCCACCTGAGGGCTTCGTCACTCGTAGATCCCGCATGGGATCTCTTGTAATTCGTCACGAAGTTGAAGATCGAATCATCGCACTTTTCCCACGTGACGCGGTCTTGAACGCATTTTCTGTTAAAGGCTCGGTTCCCGCTATCCTTGGCAACCACATTACCGAGATTGCAGGCGTGGAGATTGTTTACAGACGTCAATACGTCCGAACCAAGCGCGTGAAGCGTCATCTCGAGACCGGTCTCGGAATAGTTCAGCTCTCGAAGCCCGCCGTCCGTTGCCAGGACATAGGTTTCCTCGCCCGGTACAGCCGCGATCGACCTGATGCGGTCATGGGGTAGCCGCCCCGCGCTGATACGCCATGAGGATGTGAGATTTTTTATCGACGATGAGGTGCCCGGTCGGTTCGCGTGGACGGTGAGCGCATCCCGGCCACCAGCGCGCTTGATCTCCAACCAGCCGTCCGCGGTCTGCATCACCGGTCCCGGTTTTGGTGCGGCCTCTTCGGATAGGATTTTCCCTTGAATCGCACCCTTTGCAGGAAGATTCGCGTGGAACCATCCGAAGGCGGTCTCCCACTGAATCGTTCCTTTACCATGTCGCGTGCAGTCCTCGGCTGTCGTTCCATCGGACACATCGTGGTGGAAGGCGCCGCGTTTTCCGTCGAAGGGCGCACTTCGGAAGATGCCGTCACCGAACCGAAAGTCCATGAGCAGTTCGGAATCGGTTGTTGCCGTGGCCACTTGCCAGCATCCGTCCTTGATCACGCACGCTTTAAGGTGATGGGGCGCGTAAGGTGACGTGGCTGGAGGCTCGGAATTCCAGCGCGTCCCATCCCACGAACTCACGGACGATCCATTGCGGACGAAGAGCACGTTGTTCCTCGTCAGGATCTGATCGAGATCGACACCGAGCGGGCAGCTGGGCAGGAGACCCATCTCGGTCAGATCGGTTTTCGATCGGACGATTCCCCGTTCCGTGGCCGTGAAAAGCAGGCCATCGGCTGTCGCGGCCAGCCGAACGACGTCGTGCTGAAACTGGCCGTTCGATCCGCGGTCGCTGGAGGTCCAAGCCTTTTGGCCCTCCCCCTCGTCACGGACGAACGCCACCTCGGGTTGATAATAGCCGTTACGGTTTTTCCTGAAACGCACCGTGCCCTCGTCCCCGCCGAAAACATCGGGCGGGCGCGGGGCCACGTACCCGCCGCCGCGCACGATCGGCCCGTCGATCGATTTGGACTTGGAATCGAGTGCGTACTCGATAATAAAACCGGGCGTATTTCGTACGAGCCGGACCTCATTGCCTCTCACATTGAGCGCGGTCGGGAGCTGGTGCTCGAAAGCCGTCGTACAATATTTGATCGGAATCGACGACGACCTGCCGACGTCATCGATGGCGAGGCGGAAAGTCACGCTCCTGTCGTCGGTCGCAGTCCACGAGACTTTGGCGCTCTCGATCTGCCCTTCTCCGGTGAGGGGATGGGAGCAGATCTCCGGAAGGGGTGCGCCGAGCCGGGTAGATTTTTCGTTCTGGAGACCATGATAGGTCCGCGCAGAATGGACGAGAAGATGGCGTGCTTCACCCCGATCCTTTCTCAAAGCGAATTTTTCCCCTTGAACGATTGAACCGCTCTCCTCGGAAACGACCGCCACCCGTTCATTTTCGCGCCAGAGCCAAAGGCCTGCCGAGGACAATTGGTAGATGCCCTGGCCGGGGGCAGGAAAGAAATCGACCACATCATCCGACCGCCATTGGGAGGTTTGTGAAACGTTGCCGAGAAGGACAGCGTTTTTTGATTCCGCCGGGCGCCACTCCAACTGATCGCCTTTGAGCGAGAAGTTGCCGCTCAGCTGAAATTCGATGGGATAGTTCTCGCTAGTCATCGCGGTGTCCGCGACCTGCAGCCTTTCGTCCGTGCAGGCGCACACTGAACCGTCAGCCATCCGCATGCGCAGAGCGCTCGGATCGTTCCGGTCGAAGCCGAGTGCCGCGATCGATTCTGATCCCAGCAGTCCCGTTTTCAAGCCCAGGAAATGCCGACGGGACTCGCTGGTGAATTGGACCGTGAGGGCGCCATCCTGCTGCGCGCCGACGGTGGCTTTCACCAAGGCCGCGCGGGGCTCGAGAGGCCGGGCAACGGGAGTCGAACCCGCGACTTTCACGAGCTCAGCGGTTCCGTCTGTGGTGAAACCGTCGACACTGGCTACAAAGTCGCCGCCGTCCGTGTGGATCAATACGCCCTCGTCGCAAACGGTAACCGATTTCCAGCGGTCGGACGGAAGCGCTCCACCCTCGGCGATCGGCTGCCGATAGGCGGTCTCGAGCGGATTGACCTTTCGCCTCGCCCAACCCTCGGAGGTCCAGCCGAGGCCGATACCGCCGCGAGTCTGGAACCACGGTCCTTCATCGTCGTATCGAATCTGGGCTTGGCTCAGGGAGGCCAGATCGTTCAGCGTCAGCAGGTGAGGGCCGGTCGGAAGGCCCGAGGCCGGAATGGCCGACGACAGGGGATGGCTGGAGGTGAGCTCGTTCCAGCCCTTGTCGCCGCGTGCGACGACGACCTCGTTCCATCCTGCGAGCGGCACGCGCCAGACACCGCTGTGGGATGTCAATTCACTCGCACCGGGGATATCCGAGGGTTCGACCGAGACGGCGGGATCGGGCCAACCTTTCCGGATCGGATGGAAGGCGCCATCGACATGAACGACCTCGCCGAAACCCATGGAGCCCGGCCAAGGTTGAGACGGCCCGACCACGAAGAGCGGACGGCTCCGTCCCTCGACCACGAGCGCGAGTCCATTGGAGTCCTTTTTGAGCGAGAAGCCTTCCGTCGGACGAGACGTTTTTGAAGCGTTGTCGCCCGAGTCGGGGGCCACGAACAAGCCCTCCCGCACGAGAAAAGTCTTGCCGCTCCCGGTCGTGACTTGATATCCCGCATCGCCGAGTTCGAGAGACGCGATGCCGCTCTCCGGGACGCAACCAATTTCGCGGGGCGCAGCACCGTCCCTGACGTAGGCCACGTAGGGAAGCCAGGACCCGTTCAGGTTCACCCACACCTGTCCGTCGCTCTCCTGCCTGATGCGACGGATTTCGGGCAAGCGATCGAGTTTGAGTGTCTTGTCGAGAGTCAGGCGCCCCGTGAGCGCTCCACTGTCGGAATCGACGCACAGAAGGTCGCCCGAGGCGCGATCTTGAATCCACTTGTTCCTGTCGCCGAGCGCCTCGAAGGCCTCGCGATCAATCAATCTGTCGCCTTTGGTGAGGTTCCTAAGGCCCCTCTTGTCCCACAGAATGGAGTGATCGATCGCGAAATCCGAATGCGACAAGCGTCCGACCATAATCCTCTCGCGGCTCTCGAAGTCGAGCCCTTGGATCACCACGCTCTTATTTCTGTATTTCACTGAGCGCAGAGTTTGCCATCCGCCGACGTGGGTTCGCGTCCATCGCACCCCGGGAAGGGACGAGGGGCGAGTGATCAGGTTGTTTTCCTTATCGACGCCAAGCCAGGGCTCGCCGAGGCCATCTTGTTTTATCCGATACGCCGAACCGCCAGCGGGAGTTTGTCCAGAGGACGGCTTGGTCAGAAGAGCTTGCAGCCCGGTGCCGGATTCGGCGATTTTCAGGTCCTGGCCCTCTGTCTGACAGACGAGAGAGCCGCTGGTGACGCCGATCGGCTGAAGCGCTTCGTCGGAGAGTCTTTCGACTCCATGTTGCGAGACCTCGAACAGGGTCCGGGTCTCATTGTGCCAACACCAGATCGTAGAGCACGTCTCTTCGGGAGCGATCCAAGTCTTTTCACCAGGTGGGAGCGGAGTCGTGTTCGCCAGCTCCTTCGGCCGGTCTTCATCAGCCCGCCACTCGAGGACCGTGCTGTCCAAGCCCAGAACGAGGCAGCCGTCGAGTTCGACCGCCCAGTGCAAACTCGTCTGATCCTTTGCGATTACGCGCGTTGGTTTGAACAGCGTTTTGGACGAAAGGTGATCCGCCTCGTGAAGCGCACCGTAGTTGTCGACATAGAACGCCCGGCCGTCCTCCGATGCGATCGGCGCAATGCCCTCCGGCAGGACCGCCTCTTTTCCCGTTCCCAGCTCATGCACCCTCGTCGGGGCGAAGAGCAGGACAGGATGCTCCCCACGGCCGATAAAAGTCGAGAAGGGATCTTTAGTTTCAAGATAGTTTTCCCAGGACGCCTTGCGCGCATCGTATTTGAACACCTTTCTGCCGTTCACGTCCAGAGCGTGAATTCGATCGCCTTCGGTTGCGGACCACAGCGCTTTCATGTGATCTGGTCCTGTGACGGCTCCGCTCAGCGACACGCTTTCTTGTTCGTTGCCTTCACGGAGAACATGCAGCTCTCGTCCTTTCGAGTCCTTTTCACTGAAAGCGACCGCGGTGCCGTCGCCGCGCACTTCGTGCGAGGTTTTTTTAATAGAGGCGAAGGATTTGGCAGCTCGGACATCGCCGCTCTGCATGATCTTGACAAAATCGTCGGATCCAAGAGGCCAAAGATCACCAACCTCGCCCGTATGTTGAATCGCGCGCCAGGTAGAGGGCCGGTAGTAATGAAGTTCTCCATTTTTGTCGAGCAGCAAAATCTGATTCTTGGTTGGAAAGATTCGCGCGATATCGACGGGATCGGTCTTCGAAGCTGAATTGAGCTTGGAGCCTGATAATCCGCTCTCTTTTATTGTTACAAACTCATAGTCGGTGGTCAGCAGGGAGAGATTGTCCGCTGCGCGGGTCCAGACGCTCGGATCTTTGAGAATCCATTGATGAACGTCCTCAAACTTACTGAGCGGTACCTCGATTTCGCCATTCGGTCGCAGCCGCAGCTTTTCAAACCAGACAGAAGACTCGTCCTTGCTGATGACGCAGACATCTTTATCACTGAGGCAGCCGAGATAAACCACGGTCCGGTTATTGGGATCGCGTGTTGTTACGATTTTTCGCTCATTCTCCAGATAGACCTGTAGCGTGCCGTCTTGCAAAGCGAGGAGGAACCGTCCCTTTCCAATATCAGCAGCGAGCTGAATTGGCTGGGAGGACACGGTCGTCGATCCGAATACGCCGATTTTTTCAGGTTTTTCGCCGAGAGCAACCACGTGGGCTGCTCCTGTTTGGTCCAACGAGAAAAGCGTGTTCTTCTCGCCGTATTCGAGACGGGCGAGTTGGTTGAAGCCCTGCGGAGCGATGTTGCGGAAGATCCTGTCATCGTCGCGAGCGAAGAGGCCTTTGTCAGTCCAGGCGAAAACCTGTCCATCGAACAATTCAAAACGGTCCACCGCCCCGATCTTGGCGTCCCGGCGCTTCACGAGATATCGGCTCTTCGGCGGACGGACCGCGAGGCCCTGCTTCCCGCCGAGAGTGATTTCATCGCCTTCGATCAAAACAGCGGTCAGGTCACCCGGCGTTCGCTCAGGCCGAGCGCCTCCAGCCAGAATGGCCGGAGTCGACGTGCCGTCCGCGATATATTCAACTCCTCCTGTCTCGTTCAAGAGAGTGATGCCCGGACCGAGAGCGCCGAGGCTTTTGATTTTTATGTTCTCAGAATTGTTCACCCTGTTGTAGGGGCCGCCGAGGCCGGTGGCGCTGTAGGCCAGTCCGTCGCGCGTTCGGACCGCGACGTAATCGGGTGTGGCGCAGATCTCTACGAGTACTTTCGGAGGTTTGGTTTTTTCCCACGGCCCACCAACCTTCCGGACAATACCTTCCTTGAATGAGTACCGGAAGAGTTCACCGCTTCGGCTGACCACGGCCACGGCATCACCCTGGGCGGCGCCGGAGAGGGGTGAGTCGTGACTCGAAAGCGCCTGATCGGCCGAAAGACGCATGGGCAGACTGCGGGAGCGGTCGCCCTCGAGCCAGCGAAGCGTTCCGTTTGTCCGGAGCCCCAATCCAGTCTTTTCAGTCACCGCGATCGAAAGGAACTCACCCGCGACCTGCCGAACGGAGTGCGGAGGTCTCAAGCTCACGCTGTACAACGAATGAGAACCCCTGTCGAGGGCGAACAGATTCTGGTCAAGTTTTTCAAAAATCCAACGAGCGATCGATTCGGATTTGAGCAGGCGCTCCCACCGGTGAGAGGCGAAGTGATACAGAACCAGGCCATTGCTGTCTCCCGCGATCAGGCAAGAATCGTCACTATTCGCGATAGCGGCTGTCACGCCGTGCGAGGGACGATTGCCCTCCCGGGGAATGGCCGCGATGAGAGTCTCAATTCTCCATCGGTTGGTACTCGGCGCGTAATCGAGATATCCCCATGACCCGTCACCGAGTTTTGCGATAGGTCGTTTCTGACCCGGGTAGAGCTTGGAGAGGATCGTTTTTTCGGTGGGCGGCGTGACGGCCCCCCAGTATTTGAGAAAGCGGACTACGAGTTGGCCCTGAATAGTGCGGCAAATAGCCTGTTGATCAGCCAGACGCAGGACATCCTTCGGAACGAGTCCCGCGCCCACCTGAGACCAGCCCCGGTTAAAGGAGTAGTTCCAGGCGTCACCGCTCTCGAGAATCAGATCAAAACCGTCGGAGAGAGCCAAGGCACAAGCAATCTCGGAGTCCAGCGGGATAGGTCCGGGAGAAAACACCCGCTGTCCGTTGACATTGCTGACTCCGTTCTTGAATAACCCCAACGAATACTGCAGGACAGAGCCGTTTTCGCCTACGATCCAGAGTTTGTTTTTGTCTTTGACGGCGCCGACCAGCCGACCTGAGGGGGCTTCGCCTTTCTCGGTCATCAAGTGCCAGGGCGCGCCGAACCCGCGCAGTTTCAGATCATAAGGAATCAACGTGTAGTCGTTTTCCAGAAAGAGCAGCGAATCCGCGTAGGTGAGCACATCGACGATGTTCGTATCGTCCAGGCGTGTCGGGCTACCTTCTCTTAATAAAGCACCGCTCGCTTTCTCGTTTCTGGTCAGCGCCGACCAGGCGACGAGGCGCACGCGGCGCGTGTTGTCTAGTGCGCTCGAGGTCGTGAACACCACGTGACGGCCGTCGTCGTGGGTGTGAACGACCCTTTCGCCTTTTAAAGTGTTTTTGAGAGTTTCGTCAATGCTGTCGCCCGAGTGTCCCATTACAGAGATTCCCGTCGACTTCCGCGGGACGATCAGATGTCTACCGTCGGGCGAAACGCGCGGCATGGCGCGGCAATAATTGGTAACAACGCCCTTTGGAAGATTTCCGCACGCCCAGCGCTGTTCGTCAAAAAAGTATGCACCCACATCAAAGGTTGAGCTTGCCGAGGAATGAGGGATCAGCCAAAGTGTCGACTTGTCGGCGCTCACGCCGGCGAAACGCACATTATTCAGCGACAGGCCGGGCCATTGTTCGCCTCCCAGTAGCCTTTTCCACCTCTCGGTGCGCAGGTAGAGGGAGCCTTTTTCCATGCGCGCAAACAGCCCGTGCTTGGTCGATGCCACATCGATAACGGCTTCGCCGTTCGGAAGCTTTACAGGAGTGGCCACGGCGATGTTCTCTTGCGCCTCCACCCGAATCAGCTTTTTGCCGGCGGCGAGCCAGAGCCGCCACGATTCCGTTTCGGCGGTCAGATCGAGCGTGGCCGATGTGATCCTGCCTGGAATCTCTCCCGCCACCTCCATCGCTGTCAGAGAGCGCGACGCCTGCGTGTAGACGGCCAGGCGGCCGTCATTGAGTAGAAGCACGAGTGTTCCCTTGGACGCGGTCACCATAATCACATTGTCGGCCTTGATTCCCGGAATGCCGTCAGCCGCGATCAATGGGCGCCACTCGCCGTCTGATGTTCTGAGATCAACGCCCTGTCCCATCGCGTTGGTCAGCGCCAGGAGTGAGCCGTCGGGCGCTACAGCCAGATCGGACAGATTGTTCGAACTCGGCCCCGAAAGGTCGCCGGTCCTCTCGTTGCGGATTCTGAAAATATCGGGCTCGATCACGGTCAAACCGTTGCCCGCGCTGCCCACGAACAGCTTCTCCTCGTCTTGCGACACGGCTCCCGTGGTGATGGAATGGCCCCGATAATCGTCCGACCTGTGAAGATCGAGAAGCTCCGGCTCGGATTGGCTCAGGATGAAGGGGAAGATCAAAGCAAACACGGCGCACGTGGCGAGCGCCAATCCGAATAGAGCAGCCACCAGGATCCCGACACCCGATCCTGAATCGGTCCAGGGACGGCGCACTTTCGAGAACCATGCTTTAGAGAGCGCGCCGGCCAACCTGCGGGCCCACTCGATCTTCTCGACTGAGAAAGAATCGTTGCTGTTTTTGTTACTTGTTGGAGACATCGTTACCTGTCACTCCAGAAGAGCTCCGGCGCATTCGCCCAGACGGCGTCGTCAGCGGCCATCGCTTGAAACTGTTCTTTTTCGGCGTTCGACATTGCATCACCATAGTTCTGAAGGCTCAGATAGAGGCGGCTTCGGATGTAGCGCGCCAAGGGGAGTTCCTTGGACGCAAACTCGATTCCGTCGAGCAGTTCGAGAGCCCAGTGGTAGAAATCGCGTTCCCAGAGGCGCTGGGCAACGAGGGCGACCGCCAGATCTTCAGCGCAACTCGATTCGATATTGTCTTTCTGCAGGTGGTTCTCGAAGGTACTCACATGGAGAGCCACACCCAATCCCTCTTCCTCATCGGGACTCAAGCCCGCGGCGTAGGCGAGATAGCCCAGGGCTCCATGCTCCGGATCGGGTCGTATCTCGAGCGATTCGATCGTCCATCGAAGACACTCGATCGCGCGTTCGACACTGAGTGTTTCATCCTCTCCGAGAGCGGGATGGTGGGACGCCTGCAGTAGTAAAAGATAGGCCTGCTCGAAGTCGGCCAGAAGCATATCGTCAGGCCTGATCCGCAGGAGATCGCTCCCGGCGGGCCAGGACCGCGCGTGCAGGAGGCGCTCGAGCGTGCTCGCCTCGAGGTAGGCGACAAGCGCATTCATGACGGTTTGCGCCGCCTTGCCCAGTTTCTTCGACGTGGGCCTTCTCAGCAGCCGCTGCAGCTTCAAGGAGGCGCGCTCGAGAGAACGGCGGAGCTGCTCTATGACGATCAGGCTCGGGAGAGTGGGCGGACCGTGCAGTAGTCTGTGAAGCTTTCCCAGGCTCATATGCAGCATGACCAAGGGCGTGTCCGAAAAACGATCGGTGCGCTCCAGATCCTGAGGCAGCCCGGGCGGTGTGCGCATGCCGACAAAAGACTCGCAGAGGGCCAGAATGCGGCTCGCTCGAGGATTAAATCGCAATTCGGTTTTGACCGCGAACCGGAGCACACGAGGCGCGACGCCCAGGCGGATCAAAGGAGCGGCGAGAAACACCGCACCCAGAAGAATAAACGTCACGTCGTCGCGGTTATGCAGGTCAGCGAAAATGAGCAGGAAGGCTGTGGTTGTCAGCCCGACTCCTAGAGCCAGGCACTCGACTGCCACACGATAAAGAGGCCGACCCGCGCGAACGGACGCCATGGGCGTTGGCAGGAAGAGGAGGCCGATCGAAACGAGCAGTGCGGGCAGTCCATAGGCGTGGATGTACTTCGTCGACAAAAATTCTCTCAAAGGATCGCTGATCGAGAGAGCGAGCGTCGACAGAGCCGCCACGAGGGCGACACACACGATCACTGGGAAAACCGAGGGGGCGGAAAGACCGGTTGACTCAATTTCGGGTTCGACATGCTCGTTGGACGCCAACACCGCCGGCGACTGCAAGGAACGATCAGTCTCGTCCAAAATGATCGCCGCTGTCTCGGCGCAGACGGAACCGTTTTGGGAGTAGGAGCCGGCGTCTTTCGAAGAAATATCGGCGTCCCGCGTTGAGCGGGAACTTCGTTTTTTTGTTTGTTTTTTTTGTACTGGCAAAGCGATTTGCCTTTCGTCAGTGCGTTTTGTGCAAATGTGCCGGTGTGGATAACTTGCAACAAAAATAGGTCCGATCGGTTCTCCCGAAGGACACGTTTTTTTCTCTACCGGCTAGTCAGTTGGCTTACCCCGTAAAATCCGCCACGCTGTTATGATTTTTTCTTTAAAACTCAATTTTTGGGCGCGGCGTCGGCGAGACTGGCGGTACCGGCCGACCGTTATCGATTTTCGGGCTTCAGCGGTCGGTCCCAAGGGATTGTCTGATGTTCCGATGTTTTCGATATCGCGCTCGAATTGTTCGAGAGCTTCGAGGAGAAAATCTTCCTGATCGCTAAGATAGGTCTGTGTCTCTTCCAGCGATTGAACGAAACGGTCGGAACTGGCATCCAAATTCTCTTCGTGAGCGAGGCATTGCTTGTCGAGCGTTCTGAATCTTGTTTTCAGAAAAAAGTCTGTCGCTTTCTTCTTGTCGTCCTCGATTCTGGTCTCCTCTTTGTGGTAGGAATCGAGGAGCGGATCGCCATTCTTGAGGCACTCGGCCCACGTCTCCACGGCGCGGGACGACTCTTGAGCGTTTTGGCTCTCCTCCTTTCCACGTTCATGGCTGGGCTCGATTTCTTCGGCGAACTCCTCCGCCAAGGTGGTGACCAAATCGCGTACGGCTTTGACGCGCTGCCGGAGCAATTTTTCAGCCTTTTCGGCGGCGACATCCTTTTCGGTTGTGGCAGCGTCTTTTTCTGTTTCTGTCATGACTTGTCTCTCTCCTTCCCCGCCCAGGGTCCGGGCTTGCGACCGGGCCGATTTGGAGGGCGTGGCGATCAGCGGCGATTTACTCGTCCGAATCAGGTTTTTTTTTCTTTTTGCCCTTGCCCAGAATACGGCCGAGGATGCCGGGTTTGCCGTCGGCCGTTTCGTCGCCGTCTGCCCTTGCGTCTTTGGCACGGCTTTCTCGGCTCGGCGGCAGACGATCCTCTTCTCTCTCGAATTCGTCGCGTTCCCGCCTCAACCGCTCGCTTCTCTGGTCGAGTCCGGCCTTCCGCTTTCTGAGATGGGTTCGTTCGACGGTCAGCGCGTCCTCCTCTTCGCCTAATTCCTCCTCCAGCCTGTCCAACTCGCCACTGACTTCGTTATTTTTACTCTCCATTCTTTTCATTTCATCTTGGCGCGCTTCGAGATCTGCCTGCCTCTGTCCGAGGCGCATCGATTCATCGTGAACCTCTCGAAATTCCCGGCCGAAGGCGATCTCTCGTTCATCGAGGCGGGCTTGCCAATCGCGGAGCTTGGCCTCGGCTGCAGCGGACGCGGTTTTGACCCGGTTGATGGTGAAACCGCTCGATGGATCGCTTTCTTGCACCATCGCGTCGATCATGTTGCAGATCGCGTCGATCCTATTGCACTTTTCTTCCAACGCGGCGCGCAGCATCTCGAGGGCGTCGTAACGTTTCTGGCACCATTCGATGAGTTTCAGGGCGCGATAATCGGTCGCCTTGAGCGCGCGTTCCCTTTCTCCTTCCTCGATGCGGAAAGTTACGAGCCAGTCGTATTGATCCTGGGCCAGGGTCGCCTCGAGATCGAGCATACCGGCGACGAATTCCCCCCAGTCCTTTTTTGTCAAGTCGAGGTGTTTGTCGGCGCTATTGACGAAGTGCATGATCTCAGCGACACGCTTCTCGATGACCTCGAGCCGTTCATCGAGCTCGCCGGTGAGAATGCCGAGCGCTTCGAGAAACCCGCGCGTTTCGTAAACGACCCCGGCAGTTTCTTCATCGGAGATTTCCAGCAGACCATCTCGGTCTGCATCGGCCCGTTCGGTCATATCGTCCTGGACCGCGTCTGACGCCACGGTGAGGCTGGCCGAGTGAAAGTTTTCGAGCGTGAATTGCACGGCTTCAGAGAGGGGCTTGCCTCCCCGGAGCACGAGAACGGAGGGATTGGCCGGGGACGATCCGGGTTCCACTATCGCGATCGCCGTGGGATCCCCATTGAGTCCCATTTTTTCGCGAAGCTGTTCCACGAAGGTCGAATCATCGGAAAGGTCCTCGAGGATCAAGTCGAGGCTTGGGCGAAAGCGGGTGCCTTGCAGCAGGAAAATGGGAAGCCCAACCGTTTCGAAGCTTTCCGGCTGCACATACGTGCACTCGCCGACAGGATGGAACTGGTCGCGCTCGTCGTGCAGATGGTTCTCGAGCACGTAGTGCATCACGTCCCCATTGGGCTTACCGTTTCCGTTTGGATGGCAGTAGAAATAGGTCAGGTCGTTGGCCCGCGCTTCGGCGTGATCGAGAAGTTGAAGGAGCCTCGGTCCCAAGACGCCTTGCGACGAGGAGAATCTATGGAGGCGGCGCACCCGCCTGTGATGGAGCTTTTCCGACTGGTGGACCTCGCTTCCGATCTCCAAACCGATCCGAACGTTCTGGTTGATATCGTGGGCTTTTTCTCGAACCATCTCGGGCGAGATGTCGGTGAGTTCGATCGAGTGGAGCAGCGGGATCGGTTCCGGATCGGTTGGCCGAAATCGCCTCATACGCCACGATGTGCGACCGTCACGATCGATCGGGAACCATCCGCGGTACTCGTCCTCCCCGAGAATGGGAAAGAAAAAGTCGTAAGTGCCGGCCAGGGGATGGCGGTGTCCCAGGGGGATGAAATTAATCC
>Ga0180435_10003317_pt1 | contig 16205 bp, 9 predicted proteins | sample SS_ome_3_FD_132467 | JGI IMG/M metagenome (GOLD analysis project Ga0180435, IMG submission 132467) | Hypersaline lake sediment archaeal communities from the Salton Sea, California, USA - SS_3_S_1 metaG | ecosystem: Environmental > Aquatic > Non-marine Saline and Alkaline > Hypersaline > Sediment...
CGGCGGGACGAAGTCGGGGTCGCGAAAATCAGGTCGTTGGGTGCCCTTCATGCTGGAAGGACACGCCGGACCGCGGCTGCGTTACCGAAAATCCCAGATCCGTTGACCCGCGAAGCGGGACAGGACTAGGTGTGGTCCCGCGGAGCCCGCGCCGGCGGCGCACTCGGGCGCGCCGCCGGCGGCCCGTCCACGCCCTCCCCCTCCACCCCCCCGCTCCCCCGCGAGGCCCCCACCACCTGGTCCAACACCTTGGACAACTCCACGAGTTCGAACGGCTTGTGCAGGAAGCCGGCGAGGTCGAGCTCCGAGAGGCGCGCGGTGAAGCGTTCGTAGCCGCCACCGCTGCAGAGCACCGCGGGGATCCGTTCGCCGCTCGCCCGCAGGCGTTCGAGGAAGCCGACTCCGTCGAGCTCGGGCATCCGCAGGTCGACCAGGACGGCGTCGTAGCCGTGCTCGGGCGTCGTCAGCAGGCCGAGGGCTTCGGTGGCGCGCTCCACGCCGTCGACCTCGTAGCCCAACTCGGTCGCCATCGCGACGAGGGTCTCGCGGACGACCGCCTCGTCGTCGACGACCAAGAGCCGCCCGGTCCCGCGCAGCGCCTCGGACGGTGGCTCGACGGCGGCCTCCACGGCCTGGCGCTCGCTGGCGAGGGGCAGAAGGAGTTGGAAGGTCGTGCCTTCGCCCAAGCGGCTGTTCACGTCGACGCGGCCGCCGTGCTTGCGCACGATGCCGAAGACCTGCGCGAGACCGAGGCCCGTGCCTTTGCCCGGCGCCTTCGTCGTGAAGAACGGGTCGAAGATCTTCTCGAGGTTCGCCGGATCGATGCCTTCGCCCGTGTCCGCGACGAACACCGAGGCGTACTCGCCCGGTTCGAGATCGGGGAACAGGTGCGCTTCGTCCGAGCGGATGCGCGTCCGCGAGGTGCCGAACGACAAGGTCCCGCCGTCGGGCATCGCGTCCTTGGCGTTGATCGCCAGGTTGAGGACGACCTGCTGCAGCAGCGTGTGGTCGCCGATGACCGTCGCACCCTCGGCGCGGAAGTCGGTGCGCACCTCGACGAGCTTGCCGAGCGTGCGCTCGAGCAGGTCGACGACCTCACGCACGACCGCTTCGACCTCGACCGCCGTCGCCTCGGACTCGTCGCAGCGCGCGAAGTTGAGCAGTTGACGGGTGAGCTTCGCGCCGCGCCGTGCCGTGGTGGCGATCGTGTCCGCGGCGCGCCGCGACTGCGGATCGTCGAGGACCCGCAACAGCAGCTCGGCCTGGCCCTGGATGCCGGTGAGCAGGTTGTTGAAGTCGTGCGCCACACCGCCGGCGAGCGTCCCGATCGCGTCGAGCTTCTCGACCTGCCGCAGCTGCTCCTCGAGCGTGGCGCGTTCGGCCTCGACGCGCGCGCGCTCCGACACGCTCGCGAACAGATCGGCCATCAGTCGCAGGAGCGCGACCACGGCGCGGTCCCAGTCCAGCCGGCGGTAGGCGGTGTCGAAGCCCAGGAAGCCGCGTACGCCGTCGCCGCTGGTGACCGGGACGCTGACCAGCGATCGCAGACCCAGGCGCGCACCGGTTCCGAGCTCGACGCCGTCGAGCTCGTCCACGTCGGACGCGAGGACCTCTTCGCCCTGCGCGACGGCTTCCACGAGGAAGCCGAGACCGCGCGTGCGACGCGCGCCGTCGGTCGCGGGCTCCACGGCGATGCGTTCCGGGACCGCGGCGCAGCCCTCGCGCGTCCAGGCGTGGCGCAGCACGAGCGACTCACCCACGAGGTCGAAGAGGTACGCGCGGTCCGCGCCCGAGGCCTCGCCGATGCGCTCGACGGCCTCCGCGACGAGCGCCTCGAGATCGTCGGAGCCCGTGTCGACGAAGCGCGTCGAGATCTCCGTGACGAGCGTCTCCATGCGCCCCCGGAAGCGATCGCGCTCCTCCTGGTCCTTGCGCGCGGAGATGTCGGTGGAGATCACGACGACCTCGTCGTCCTCGCCGCTCTCGACGGGCAGCGCACCGATCCGCGAGTGCAGCCAGCTCGTGCGCGCGCTGCGATCGGTCGCGCGGTGTTCCAGCGACGACGACGCGTGCGTCCGTACGACCTCGCGCACACACGCTTCGAACTCGGCGCGGTGTTCCGGCGCGCAGGCCGCGAACAGGGACTCGCCCTCGTCGATGAAACCGTTCGAGAAGGTCACCGTGCCCTGGGCCGTGATCGTCGTCACGCGGTCGGGCATGTTGCCGACGAGCGAACGCCAGCGCGTGCGCGAGCGCTCGAGCGTGCGCTCCGACGCCAGGCGCTCGAGCTCCGAACCGGCGCGCGCCGCGAGCAGATCGAGGAAGCCGTGCTCGACCAGAGAGGACTCGAGCGGGCGGTCGTGCACCAACGCCAGGACGCCCACGACCTCGCCGACCGAGTCGCGCACGGGCACGCCGACCCAACCCTGCGGTCGCGCGCGATCGGGCGACGCGGCGCCGAAGCCGCGATCGAACGGGAAGCCGACGCAGCGGGCTTCGGCCTCGCGCCGACCGAGGAACAGCGTGCCGGCTTCGAGCACCGTCCACTCCGGACGCTCTTCGTCGAGCTCGATCGAGCCTTCGACGAACTCGCCGGCCGACCAGCACGACACGAGCCCGAGCGCAGTGTCGTCCGGCGCGCGCCGCGCGGCCAGGTACGCCATCCGCACGCCGAGGGCGCGCGTCAACGCGAGCGCCAGGTCGCGGAAGAAGGCGCGGCCCGTGATCGGCGCGGTGACGTCGACGAGCGATCGCAGCGCCTCCCTGACGCGACGGCCGTCCGAGGTGTCGACCGCGACGCCGCCGACCTGCACCACCTCGCCGTCCGCGTCGAAGCGCGGCCACAGGGACAGCTCGACGTGGCGCCCGTCGAGCTCGAGCGGAACGCCGAAACCGCGCCCGTCGAAGGCCTCCTGCAGGCGCTCGGTCAGCGCCGGCAACTCGGCGCGCACGTCGAGCTCGAGTTCGCGCCCCTGCGCGTCGATGAGCCCCAACTCGCTGGCCAGGTCCACGTCCGCCAGGGTCAGGTGCCCGCGCGCGTCGATCACGAACGGCACGACCGGCGCCGCCGTGAGCAGCGAGACGATCGTCACGGCCTCGTGCTCGCGCTCGGTCGGCCGCGCCGGCTCCTCGCCGATCTCCGACAGCAGGACCGCGATGACCGCATTCGTCCGCTCGTCGGGACGCACCAGGAAGAGCCGGGCCTGCACGAGCCTCGAGACCCCGTCGCCGACTTCGAGCTCGAAGCCGCAGCGCACCGCGCGGCCGCGGCGCGCGCGGTCGATGGCCGAACGCAAGGGCGCGTGATCGGAGGCGGCGATGCGATCCCACCAGCGCGAGGTGTTCGTCAACTCGTCCCGCCCGACGCCCCACCACGACAGCGCGCGGCTGCCGGCGAAGAGCACGCGACCGTGCTGCTGTTCGAGCAGGAGGAGCGTGTCGCCGCAGCGATCCGCGCCGGACACCGCGGCGAGGAAGTCGCCGCGCGACCAGCGACGCCACAGACCGTCGCTCACGCCGACGAGCACGAACGCGGCCTGCCCCTCGTCCACGTCGGTCGTGCAGCGGCAGGTCCAGTGCAGCCACTGCACTTCGCCGTCGTGCGCGCTGACCGGCCACTCGCCGGTCGAGGTCGTCGCCGGATCGCGAGCGAGCGCGTCGAGCTGTTCGCGGCACTGTTCGCGCGCCGCGGCAGCGCACACGAGGTCGAACCAGTTGAGCTCGCCGAGCGGGAGCACCTCGGACGCGCCGGGCCCCGCGAGGAACTCCGCCGCAGCGGCGTTCCACTCCACGATGCGCCCGCCGCGATCGAGTCCGATCCACAGCACGCCCGTCGCGGTCTCGCGTGACACCGTCGCCGCGGCTCCTGGACGACGCTCGGCCGCCGGATCGAGTTGCCCCAGCAGCACGTCCACGTGGAACGGCTCCTCCACGTACGCGGCCGCACCCAGTTCGCGCCAGGCGCGCCGGCGCTCGGCGTCGGCCTCGCGACCCAGGATCACGAGCCGCGAATCGCGCGCCAGCTCGCGCAACTCCTCGTTCGGGCGCCCGCGCCCCGCGGTCCACGGGTCGTCGCGCAGGACGACGGCCCACGGTCGACCACCGCCGTCGGCCTCGTCGCCGCCGCGCATCCAACGCAGGTCGTAGCCGGCGCGACGCACGGCGTCGGCCCACTCGCGATCGCCCGGGTACTCCTCCGCGCTCAACACCCACACGAGCGGCGCGGCGCGCACGACGCTCGCGCGCAGCGACGCCGCCAGTCGCTCCGGGTCGCGCCAGGCGAGGTCGAGCCAGCCGAAGCCGGCGCGCGCCGCATCGGCCGCGTGCGCGGGCCCCGTTCGGGGCGGGGTGGGCGCGTCCTCCGTCTCCTCCGCGTCGCCGTACGCCAACGCGGCGATCCGTCCGTTGCCGCCGACGCGCAGCGTGTGCGCCTGCGACCAACCCGCGCGGCCCGCCGCGTCGCTGGCGACGAGCAACACGTCGGTCGGCTCGTCCGTCACGTAGAAGGCCTGCTCGAAGCGCGCGCACGCGTGCACCTCGAGGCCCGCGGCCGAGAGCGCCTGTTCGATCCGCTGCAGACGCTCGATCCGCTCGTCGACGAGCAGGACGGATCGAACGGAGCGCGATCGTGTTCGGGCGGGTGTCATCGAGGGGGCCGGACGGGGGACGACAGCGTACGCGGAACCGGGCGGCGCCCGGAAGGCGTGGGAAAGCGTTCGCAGGGACGGGAGGGACGCAGCGCGCCCGCGCCCCGACCCCCGATCAGGTCATCCCGCCGTCGATGGCGATCGCCTGACCGGTGACGTACTCGCCCGCGTCGGTGAACAGATGTCCGACGAGCGCCGCCACCTCCTCGGCGCGACCCATGCGTCGCATCGGGACGCGCTCCTTGACCACGCTCGCGTCGATGCCCTCGGTCATGTCGGTCTCGATGAAGCCCGGCGCGACCGCGTTGACCGCGATGCGGCGCTTGGCGAGCTCCTTGGCCAGCGACTTGACCGCGCCGACCAACCCCGCCTTGCTCGCGGCGTAGTTCGCCTGGCCGGCGTTGCCCGCGATCCCCGTCACGCTCGACAGGGCGACGACGCGCCCGCCGTCGCGCAGTCCGACCATCGGCATGACGAGGGGCTGGACCACGTTGAAGAAGCCGTCGAGGTTCGTGCGCAGCACGCGGTCCCAGGCCTCGTCGCTGAGCGAAGCGAACGGCGCGTCCGCGGTGACGCCCGCGCTCGTGACGACGCCCCAGAAGGCCCCGCGTTCGAGCTCCGTGGCCAGGGCCGCACGGGTCGCCTCGCGGTCCGACACGTCGAACCCGACGGTGCTCGCCGCCCCGCCGTCGGCGCGGAGCGTCGCCGCCAGGTCCTCGGCCGCGCCGCTGCTCGAGCGGTAGTGCACGACGACCTCGAAGCCGGCCCCACCCAGGTGCCGCGCGATCGCGGCGCCGATGCCGCGACTGCCGCCGGTCACGAGGACGCGCCGACGCTGCTCGCTCTCTTGGCTCATCGAGGGATGGTAGCGACGGACGCGCTCGCCTTCGACGCCCCGCGGGAGATCATCGGAACGCCGCGACGGCGCGCGCGTCCGGACACGCTGCGGCCGCCTCGGTGCAGCGCAGCGGCTGGAACCGGACCGCGGGAACGGGAGGCTCGAACGCGACGCGCCCGCCGTCCCCTCTCGGGAGCGGCGGGCGCGTCGGCACGGTCCGTCGAACGACGGCTCAGCCGGCGTAGTTCTTGTCGGCGAACTCCCAGTTGCACATGCCCCAGAAGCCCTCGATGAACTTCGGACGCGCGTTGCGGTGGTCGACGTAGTAGGCGTGCTCCCACACGTCGAGCGTCAGGATCGGCGTGTCGCCCGACTTGATCGGGCAACCGGCGTTCGGCTCCTGGGTGATGGCGAGCGAACCGTCGCCCTTCTTGACGAGCCAGGCCCAGCCGCTGCCGAACAGCGTGGCGGCCTTGGCGGAGAACTCGCTCTTGAACTCGTCGAGCGAACCGAACTGCTTCGCGATGGCCTCGCCGAGCGCGCCCTTCGGACCGTCCTGGGCGTCGGGCGTCAGGCAGTTCCAGAAGAAGCTGTGGTTGAAGTGCTGCGCGGCCTGGTTGAACAGCCCGCCGTCGCTGGCCTTGATGATGTCCTCGAGGCTGGCGTTCTCGTGCGCCGTGCCCGCGATCAGCTCGTTGAGCTTGGTCACGTAGGCGTTGTGGTGCTTGCCGTGGTGGTACTCGAAGGTCTCCGCGCTCATGCCCTTCGAGGAGAGGGCGTCGGCGGCGAAGGGCAGGTCGGGCAGGGTGAAGGCCATGGGATCGTCGGTGTTCGGGTGTTCGTCTCGAGGCTCGGAGCGAGCGCGCGAAAGACGCGCTCCAGGTCCGCTTTCGTGCCCGCCGCGAGGGCGGACGCCGAGAGCGCTTGGTGTATGCCCCAGGACGAGCCGGCTCAAGGTTCGGGGTGGAAGTTCTCGCCGTGCGCCAGCGCGCGCGACGCGAAGCCCGTGACCGGTACGGTGCCAGACCCCCCGGTCATCATGACCGGTACGGTGCCAGACCCCCCGGTCATCACGCGGCGGCCGCGCGGCGCGAGGCCGCCGCGTGATGACCGGGGGGTCTGGCACCGTACCGGTCACTTGGCCACGAAGTTCACCAGGCGGCCCGGCACCACGACCGTCTTCACGACGTCCTTGCCGTCCAGGTGCCCGCCCGTGTGCTCCTTCGCGGCCTCGCCGAGCGCGTCCCGGTCCATGTCCTTGGGCGCCTTGAGGCGACCGCGGACCTTGCCGTTGACCTGCACGACGATCTCGACCTCGTCGTCCTCGAGCCACTTCGCGGCGTAGGTCGGCCAGGCGGCGTAGGCGAGGCTCTCGCCGTGACCGAGGCGCGACCACAGCTCCTCGGCCACGTGCGGCGCGAAGGGCGACAGCGCGAGCACGAAGCGCTCGGCCTGGTCGCGACGCAGCGCGTCGGCCTTCTTGTTGGCCTCGTTCACGAAGGTCATCAGCGCCGCGATCGCGGTGTTGAAGTTGAAGCCGTCGAACGACTCGTCGACGCGCTTCAAGGCGCGCGCGAGCGAACGCTCGAGCTCCGCGGCCGGGCCCTGCGGCTCGCCGTCGCTCGGCTGAACCAGGTGCGGGCGCACCGGCTCGTCGCCCTTCTCGTCCACGAACAGGCGCCAGGCCCGCTCGAGGAAGCGGCGGCAGCCCGGCACGTCGCGCGGGTTCCAGGGCTTGCTGTCGGACAGCGGCCCCATGAACATCTCGTACAGGCGGAACGTGTCGACGCCGTACTCCGCGCAGACCTCGTCGGGGTTGACGACGTTCTTGAGCGACTTGGACATCTTCGCGACGACCTGCTCGACCGGCGCACCGCCGTCCACGAGCCTCGCGGAGTCGCCGTCGACCTCGACCTCGTCGCTCGGCACCAGCCGCCCGCTCGCGTCCTTGTAGGCGAACGCGGTCAGCATGCCCTGGTTGAACAGCTGCGCGAAGGGCTCCTTCGTGGGCACGAGCCCCTCGTCGAACAGCACCTTGTGCCAGAAGCGCGCGTACAGGAGGTGCAGCACTGCGTGCTCGGTTCCGCCCACGTAGAGGTCCACGCTCTTCCAGTACTCCGCCGCCTCCTTCGAAAAGGGCGCGGCGTCGTTCGCGGGATCCATGAAGCGCAGGTAGTACCAGCAGGAGCCGGCCCACCCGGGCATCGTGTCCGTGTCGCGCCGCACGGGTTCGCCGCTGGCGGGGTCGGTCGTCGCGACCCAGTCCTTCGCGCGCGCGAGCGGCGCGGAGCCGTCCTCGGACGGCGCGAAGTCGGTCATCGGCGGCAGCTCGACGGGCAGGTGCTCGTCGGGAACGCGCGTCGTGCGACCGTCGGCGTGGTGCAGCACGGGGAACGGCTCGCCCCAGTAGCGCTGGCGGCTGAACAGCCAGTCGCGCAGGCGGTAGGTGACCTTACCGCGGCCGACGCCCTTCTCCACCAGCAGCTCGATCGCGGTGCGCTTGGCGTCGTCGGTCACCAGCCCGTTCCAACCCGGGCTGTTCACGGCGACGCCCGGTTCGGTGCGGCAGGCCTCGAGCTCGCCCTCGTCGCTCGCGTCGTCACCGACCACGCGCACGATGGGCAGGTCGAACTTCGTCGCGAACTCCCAGTCGCGCTCGTCGTGCCCGGGCACGCACATGATCGCGCCCGTGCCGTAGCTGGCGAGCACGTAGTCCGCGATCCAGATCGGCACGCGCGCTCCGGGGTCGCTGGGGTCCATCAGCGGGTTGAGCGCGAAGGCGCCGGTGAAGACGCCGGTCTTGTCCTTCGCCAGGTCCGTGCGGTCCAGGTCGCTCTTGACCGACGCGGCGCGTACGTAGGCCTCGACCGCCTCGCGCTGGCCGGGCGTCGTGATCGTCGCGACCAGGGGGTGCTCGGGCGCCAAGACGCAGAAGGTCGCGCCGTACAGCGTGTCGGGCCGCGTCGTGAAGACCTCGACGACGGCGTCGCTCGCGTCGGCGACGGGGAACTCGATCTGGGCGCCCTCCGACCGACCGATCCATTCGCGCTGCATCGCCTTGACCGACTCCGGCCAGTCGAGCTCGTCCAGGTCGTCGAGCAGTCGGTCGGCGTAGGCCGTGATCTTCAGCATCCACTGCTTGAGCGGACGGCGTTCGCACGGGTGGTCGCCGCGTTCGCTGCGGCCGTTGATGACCTCCTCGTTGGCGAGCACGGTCTTGAGCGCCTCGCACCACCACACCGGGACCTCTTCCTGGTAGGCCAGGCCGCGGTCGAACAGCCGCGCGAAGATCCACTGCGTCCAGCGGTAGTACGACACGTCGCTCGTGGCGAACTCGCGCTCCCAGTCGTACGACAGGCCGATCAGCTCGAGCTGCCGCCGGTAGGTCGCCACGTTCTTCGCCGTGGTCTCGGCCGGGTGCTGCCCGGTCGTGATCGCGTACTGCTCCGCCGGCAGACCGAAGGCGTCGTAGCCCATCGGATGGAGCACGTTGTAGCCCTCCATCCGCTTGCGCCGCGCCACCGCGTCGGTGCCGATGTAGCCCATCGGGTGCCCGACGTGGAGCCCCGCCCCGGACGGGTACGGGAACATGTCGAGCACGTAGTACTTCGGGCGCGCGGGGTCGAAGTCCGCGTCGCCGGGGTTGGGCGTGCGGAAGGTCTTGGACGCGGCCCAGTGGGCCTGCCAGCGCTGCTCGATGGCCTGGGGGTCGTAGGCGTTGCTCACGGCGGGTCGCTCGCGGAGGGTCGGATCGGGGCGGATCGGAGTGTGGACGGTCGCTGCGAACGACGGTGTCGATCGCGGCTCGTCCGGTCGATCGGGCGTCCGGTCCGCTCGGGGCCAGCTCGGGGCCTCGAGCCGTCGCGGACGATTCGGGCGAGCACCTTAGTCCAGCGGGACCGGCGCGCGCACGCGGCGCTCGGCGCGAGCCGCGCCCGACCGACCGCGAGGGGGGAAAATCGCCGCCCGCGCGCTTGACCGGCCCGTGCGGCGGCGCCAATCTCTTCGCTCTCCGACGGCGCGCGAGGGGCTGCCACCCCCTCTCGGCGATCCCAGCGATCGCGCGCGGCGACCGGATCCCGTGGGGGATTAGCTCAGTTGGTAGAGCGCTACAATGGCATTGTAGAGGTCAGGGGTTCGACTCCCCTATCCTCCACCACCGTCCACGACGCCCGCGGCGGCCCACTCGGCCGAGCGGGCGTTCGCATTGGAGGCCAGTGCATTCGAGGCCAGTGCATTCGAGGCCAGTGCATTCGAGGCCAGCTGCCCGACCAGCCGCCCCCGCGACGGCGGAGCCCACGGATGACGCCGCCCGAACGAGCCGGCGCCAGCCTCGATCCCGAGGTGGCCGCCTACCTGCGCGCCAGCTACCCGCGCAACCATCGCTACCGCGTCGCGCGCGGTCGCCCGGTCCCCGGCTGGCGCCTGTGGCGTCGCGCGCGGCGGCTGCGCGCGCTCGAGCCCGCGGGCGCCACGAGCCTGCTCGACCTGTCGGCGAGCCTGGGCTGGTTCGTGCTCGACGCGGCGCGCCGCGGCTACGACCGCGTGGTCGGCATCGACGTCCACGAGCCCGACCTCGCCGCCGCGCGCGCCGTGCGCGACCACCTCGGACTTCGCGCCGTGCAGCTCGAGAAGCTGCGGTTGCACGAGGTGGCGGAACGGATCGACGCCCTGGGCGGCCCGTTCGACACGGTGCTCTGCGTCAACCTCTACCACTACCTGGTGCTCGGCAGCCGGCGCCTGCCCGAGCGCTACGACGGGCACGACCAGGTCATGGAGTACCTGGCGCGCGTCACGCGCGGCGCGGTCGTGTTCAGCAACTGCACGGACCTCGACCAGCTGCCGCGCCACATGCGCGCGCTCGCGGTCGAACGCGGCCTGGACGGCGACTACACCGAGGACGCGATCCGCGCCGCGGCCGCGCGCTGGTTCCGCGTCGAGGAGCACGGGCGCCTGGGCAAGCGACCCCTGTGGCGCCTGGTCCGTCGCGACGACTGAACGCGGCGAGCGCGGCATCCGCGCCGAGCGCGCCGCGAGCACCGTCCGTGCCCGTGGACGGCCGCCACACGACGCCCGACCGTTTGTCCTTGGGCGAGCGCCCGCCAATCGCCACCATCGACGCCGCCATGACCGAACTCGCCCACCCCGACCGCCTCGCCAAGATCGCCGCCATGCGCGAGCGCGGCCTCGATCCGTACCCCGCGCGCGGCGTGGCCGGCGAGCCGATCGCCGACCTGCTCGCCGCCGCCGGCGCGGCCGACGCGCCCGGCCCGCGGGTCGGCGAGCGCGTGACGATCGCCGGGCGCCTCTTGTCGCTGCGCGACTTCGGCAAGCTCGTCTTCGCGCCGGTCGCCGACCGCACCGGGCGCATCCAGATCGGCATGCAGAAGGGGCGCCTGTCCGAGTGGTGGCCCGACCGCAAGCTGCTCGACGGCGGCGACCTGGTCGGTATCTCGGGCGAGCTCGCGTTCACGCAGAAGGGCGAGCCCACGATCTGGGCCGACGAGGTGCACCTGCTCTCCAAGTCGGTCGCGCCGCCGCCGGAGAAGTGGCACGGGCTCAGCGACAAGGAGCTGCGCTACCGCCGCCGCTACGTGGACCTGTGGTCGAGCGACGGCGTGGCCGAGGTGTTCGCCAAGCGCTCCAGGGTCTTGTCGTGGATCCGCCGCTTCCTCGAGGACCAGGGCTACCTCGAGGTCGAGACGCCGACGCTGCACCCGATCGCGGGCGGTGCCGCGGCGCGTCCGTTCATCACGCACCACAACGCGCTGTCGGCGGACCTGTTCCTGCGCATCGCGCCCGAGCTCTACCTCAAGCGCTGCATCGTCGGCGGCCTCGAGCGCGTGTTCGAGGTCAGCCGCAACTTCCGCAACGAGGGGCTGAGCCTGCGCCACAACCCCGAGTTCACCATGCTCGAGCTGTACGAGGCCCAGGCCGACTACCGCCGCATGATCGAGATCACCGAACAGATGATCTCGGGGCTCGCCGAGGCCGTGAACGGCAGCAGCACCGTCACCTTCCGCGGGAAGGAGTACGACCTCACCGCGCCGTTCGAGCGCCGCACCTACGGCGAGCTGTTCGCCGAGCACAACGACGGGCTCGACCTGCACGACAAGGACGGTGTGGTCGCGCGCGCGCAAGCGCTCGAGATCGACCCGAAACTCGTCGCCGCGGCGCAGGAGAACGAGACGCTCTTCTACAAGCTCGCCAACGAGGTCTACGAGGCGACGGTCGAGGAGCACCTCGACGGCCCGATCTTCGTCACCGACTACCCCGTCGCGATCAGTCCGCTCGCCAAGGCGTCGCCCGACGACCCGCGCGTGGCCGAGCGCCTCGAGCTGTTCATCGGCGGCATGGAGATCGGCAACGGCTTCAGCGAGCTCAACGACCCCGCCGAGCAGCACCGCCGCTTCGCCGAGCAGGTGGCCAGCAAGGACCCCGAGGCGCCGGGCGAGGTCGACCTCGACTACGTGCAGGCGCTCGAGTACGGCATGCCCCCCACCGCCGGCCTCGGCGTGGGAATCGACCGCCTCGTGATGGTTCTCACCGATCAGGACTCGATCCGCGACGTTCTGTTGTTCCCGGCCATGCGGCCGCGCCGCGACGGCGCGAGCGAGGTCGAGGCTCAGGCCGAGGCCGAGGCCGACTCCGAGTAGTCGCCCGCCGACCACCGCTCCGCTCACCCACCATCCACGCGTGTACCGGCTCTTCCTGTCCTGGCGCTATCTGCTGACGCGCCGCACCAACTGGATCGGCGTGGGCGGCATCTTCGTCGCCACCGGCGCCCTGATCATGATCCTGTCGATCATGGCGGGGTTCCTCGAGAGCAGCCGCGCGATGCTGCGCGGTCCGCTGTCGGACCTCTCGATCACGCCGTACCAGGACGGCGATCCGGACGACGGTTCGTCGCTGACGCGCGAGCCGGGGCCGCTGCTCGACCTCGTCGTCGAGGACGAACGCGTCGAGAGCGCGGTGCCGCGCCTGGTGTGGTACGGGCAGGCCGCGGGCAACGCGCGCCGCACACAGCGCATGATGGTCGGCGCGAGCGGCGACCTCTCCGCGATCCAACTGATCGGCGTCGAGACGCGCACGCCGTCATTGCTCGCGGAGGCCGCGGCCGCGCCGCTCCTCGCAGCGCTCGGCATCCCGCTCGAGCCCACCGCCGGCCGCGCGCCGGACGGCAGTGCGCGCGACGCGTTCGCCGCGACGGACCTGTTCGCCGCGCTGGAGCGCGATTCGCTGGTCGGGATGCGCGTGGCCAATCCGCTGCTGCCGTTCGCGCGCCCGCGCACCTACGACCCCGACGGACGCCCCGCCGCGCCGGTCGTGCTGGGCGAGCAGCTCATGAACGGGCTGGGGCTGGTGCGCGGCGACGAGTTCGAGATCGTCACGATGGTGCCGACGCCCGACGGCAAGGTCGCCAGCGCGAACCGCCGCTTCGTCGTCGCGGGCACCTTCCGCACCGGCGCGCACGCGCTCGACCTCGAGGTCATCTACATGGCGCGCTCCGAACTCGAGGACTTCCTCTCGGGGCACCTGCGCTACAGCGAGATCCTGGTCCAGACGACCGACTACGACGCGCACGGTCAGGCGCTGAAAGCCGACCTCGAGGACCGCTTCGCGCGCGCCGGCCTGATCGCGGCGGGGCTCGACCGCGAGGGGCGCATCGTTCCCTACGCCGGCCAGGTGCGCACCTGGGAGGACTTCCGCCAGAGCCTCATCGGCGCGATCCAGAACGAGCGTGTGCTGATGGCCGTGATGCTCAGCCTGATCCTGGTCGTCTCCGGCTTCACGGTCTTCAGCATCCTCACGATGATGGTCACCGAGAAGCGTCGCGACATCGGCATCCTCGCCGCCGTCGGCGCGACGCCGCGCGGGATCATGTCGACCTTCCTGTTGATCGGCTTCTGGAACGCGTTCCTCGGCACGCTGTTCGGCACGATCGCCGGCATCCTCGGCGCGACCTACATCAACGACATCGAGATCTGGCTGTCGAACCTCATCGGCGTGCAGATCTTCGATCGCCAGGTCTACTACTTCGACGAGATCCCCTCCGACGTGGAGCCGATGACCGTCGCCTGGATCGCGGGCGGCGCCTTCGCCTCGACGCTGCTGTTCTCCGCCATCCCCGCCTGGCGCGCGGCGCGCGTCGATCCCCTCGTGGCCCTGCGGAACCAATGAGCGCGACGACCGACACGAGTACGACGCCCGCCGCCGCGAGCGGCGAACGCGACCTCATCCTGAAGGCGCGCGGCATCACGAAGTCCTTCCCGATCGGCGACCGCACGCTCGAGGTGCTCCACGGCGTCGACATCGAGCTCGAGCGCGGCGAGAGCGTCGCGCTCATCGGTACCTCGGGCGCCGGCAAGAGCACGCTGCTGCACGTGCTCGGTCTGCTCGACAGCCCGACGAGCGGCACGGTCGAACTCGACGGCGTCGACGCCTGGGCCATGTCGAAGCCGCGCCGCGCGGCCTTCCGCAACATCGAGGTCGGCTTCGTCTTCCAGTTCTACCACCTGCTCCCGGAGCTCGACGCGGTGGAGAACGTGCTCATGCCCTCGATGATCCGCTTCGGCCGCGGCGCCTACCGCAAGCGTCGCAAGGAGCTGAAGGCACGGGCGCGCGAGCTGCTCGTGGGCTTCGGTCTGGAGCAGCGCCTCGACCACCGACCCGAACAGCTGTCCGGCGGCGAGCGTCAACGCGTCGCCCTCGCGCGCGCCCTGTTCCACGACCCGCCGCTGCTGATCGCGGACGAGCCCACGGGCAACCTGGACGAGACCACGGGCGAGCACGTGCTCCAGCTCCTGTTCAGCGAACAGAAGCGCCGCGGCCTCTCGCTGTTGCTCGTCACCCACGACGACCGCCTGGCCGATCGCTGCGATCGCACGCTGTTCATGCGCGACGGCCAGATCGTGGATCGTCCGCTCCAGTGACCGGTACGGTGCCAGACCCCCTGGTCACCACGCCGCGACCGCGCGGAGCGCGGTCGAGGCGTGGTGACCAGGGGGTCTGGCACCGTACCGGTCACTGCACGCCGCCGCTCCATCCCAACCGCTCGCGCAGGCGGCGGTAGGGATCGAGATCGGGCATCGTGAGCAGCGGGAACGGTTCGGGGTGGCGGCGCGCGACCACGCTGTCGCCGTGGCGCAGGGCACCGACGCGCTGGCCGTCCACGACCACGTCGGCGTCCACGTCGGTGACCACCTCGACGCGCGTCACCGAGTCGGGGTGCAGCACGAGCGGGCGATTGGCCAGGGCCTGCGAACAGATCGGCGTGACGACGACGCCCAGGAGCGTCGGCGCCAGGATCGGGCCGCCGGCCGACAGCGAGTAGGCGGTCGAGCCCGAGGGCGTGGACAGGATCAGGCCGTCCGCGCGGTAGTTCGTGACCCAGGCACCGCCGACCTCGAGCGCGATCTCGAGCATCGCGTCCTGGGGCTCGCGGCTGATGACCACGTCGTTCAGCGCGATCGCCGGGCGCTCGAGGCCGGGCAGTTCGACCGACAGCCGCATGCGCGGTTCGGTGACGCCGCGGCCGTCGAGCACGCCGCCGAGGACCTCGCGCCAGCGCGACTGCGGCGTCGACGCCAGGAAACCGACGCGCCCGAAGTTGATGCCGAGCGTCGGCACCGGCGCCTCGCAGAACGCGCGCACGGCCGAGAGCATCGCGCCGTCGCCACCGAGGACGACGACCAGGTCGGGTGCGTGCGGCGCGCTCCCCGCGGCGCGTCCGGACTCGGCGCGCTCGACGAAGGCCACCACGTCCCGCTCGACCACGACCTCGTCGCAGCGCTCCTCGAGGAAGGGCACCAGTTCGGACACCAGCTCCAGCGCGGCGCTCTTGCCCGAGTGGACGAGGACCAGGACGCGGCGCGCGCCGCCGTCGAGTGCCGGCGTCGCGCTCACTTCTGGCGCACGGCGCGCAGCGCCGTGGCGACCACGCGCTCGAGACCTGCCGCGTCGAGGCCGCAGCGCGCGAGCTGCTCCTCGCGGCTCGTGCAGTGCTCCTGGTAGGCGTCCGGGACGCCCAGCGTGCGGACCGCACAGCCGCGCGCGCCCAGACGCGCCGTGGCCTCGAGCACCGCGGAGCCGAACCCGCCGGCGCGCTGGTGCTCCTCGAGCGTGACGAGGTGGCGGTGCTGGTCGAGGTGCTGCGCGAGCAGCTCCTCGTCGAGCGGCTTCGCGTAGCGCGCGTCGACGACGCCGATGTGCACGCCCTGTTCGCGCAGGCGCTCGGCCGCGAGGATCGCCTCGCTGACGAGCGCGCCGTAGGCCCACACGACGAGGTCCTCGCCGTCCAGCAGCACCTCGGCGCGACCCGGCTGCATCGGCGCGCGTTCGCCCTCGGGGATCCGTTCGTGGCCGGGGCACGCGCCGCGCGGATAGCGCAGACCGACCGGACCGTCGAGCTCGAGCGCGGTGCCGAGCATCCGGCGCATGTCCGTCGCGTCGCGCGGCGCGCACAGCGTGAAGCCGGGCAGGATGCGCTGGTAGGCGATGTCGAAGACGCCGTTGTGCGTCGGCCCGTCCTGACCGACGAGGCCCGCGCGGTCCATCGCGAACACGACGGGCAGGCCTTGCAGCGCGACCTCCTGGAAGACCTCGTCGTAGCCGCGCTGCAGGAAGGTCGAGTAGACGGCCACGATCGGTCGCAGTCCGCCCTTCGCCATGCCCGCCGCCATCGCGACGCCGTGCTGTTCGGTGATCCCCACGTCGTGGAA
>Ga0180435_10003318_pt1 | contig 16204 bp, 12 predicted proteins | sample SS_ome_3_FD_132467 | JGI IMG/M metagenome (GOLD analysis project Ga0180435, IMG submission 132467) | Hypersaline lake sediment archaeal communities from the Salton Sea, California, USA - SS_3_S_1 metaG | ecosystem: Environmental > Aquatic > Non-marine Saline and Alkaline > Hypersaline >...
GGTATTTATCAAGCTGCATTTGAAGCAGGAACAGATCCCGGTATATGGCCGCAGATCGTTACGGTTAGCTCAGGATTTATCCTGGTAGGCTTGGCGTGGTTGTTCTGGAAAAGTGCAGAGAAAACAGCAGGAAGTAAGGCTTTCTGGTGGCGTATTTTAGCTGCGTTTGGGCTCATGGTAGGCGGATGGCTGTTGATCGGCGAACTGCCAACGATCCTGGCTTCTGGCGACCCGGACCTGTGGAAGGGTTTGAAAGTCACGGTGTTCTTCTCAATGTTCACAGTCCCTTTCCAGCTAGCGATATCTTTGTTTCTTTCCGTTTTATTATTCCAGAAGATTTGGGGATCGAATGCATTTCGGATATTGTATTTTTTGCCATATGTGACGCCGGCCGTGGCCAGTGCTGCTGTTTTCAGGCAGATATTCTCAGCAAGAGAAACAGCGCCGGCCAACCTGCTTCTCAAGGCGTTGGGGGCTGAGCCAATGAAGTGGCTGTACGAGCCGGATGGAATATTCTCAATTATCGCGAATGGCTTTGGTATGAATTGGCCTGACTGGGCTGCCGGTCCCAGCCTGGCACTTTCTGTGATCATTTTGCATTCGATCTGGACATATGTGGGCTACGATACGGTTATTTACCTGGCCGGTTTGGGAAATATTTCCAAAGAATTGCTCGATGCTGCAGCGGTGGATGGTGCAAACAGGTGGGAAACATTCTGGCATATCATTTTCCCACTTCTTTCGCCGACAACGTATTTCTTGTCTTTGATCGCGATCATCGGCACATTCAAAGCATTTGGTACGATCTGGATATTTAGAGATAGCCTTGCGCTGGGTACGACTGATACCTTCAGCGTGACAATCTTTATTGAGTTCTTTGAAAAACTGCGCTATGGATATGCTTCTGCGCTTTCCTTTGTGTTGTTTGCTATCATTTTGATCTTGACGATGGTGAATAACCGAATTCAGGGTTCAAGGGTGTTCTATGGCTAAACAAAAACTTTCTCGTAAAAAAACAGCATCATCGGCAAAGATTGCCACCTACGTGATCCTGATCCTTGGGGCTATGATTTCTCTGATTCCCTTTGTGTGGATGATTTCGACTTCCTTGAAGAGCCTTGGAGAAGCACTGGGATCCAGTTTCTTCCCCAGCGAATTGCATTTTGAGAATTATGTGGAAGCTTGGGAGCGGGCAAGGTTTTCAGAATATTTCATAAACAGCATTATCACTGCTGTAATTACATTGACCGGACAGGTTACTTTTAGTATTTTTGCTGCATATGCATTTGCACGCATAAAGTTTCCCGGGCGGGATTTCATCTTCGGTGTTTTGTTGAGTACGATGATGATTCCTGCTATGGTAAATATTATTCCCAATTTTCTCACGGTAACCTGGTTAGGCCGAATTGGGCCGGTAAAGTGGATCAATAATTGGCCAGCTCTAACGGTGCCTTTTATGGGGAGTGTGTTTGCAATATTCCTGCTGCGGCAGTTCTTTGCACAGATACCGGATGAATTATTTGATTCGGCGCAGATCGATGGCGCGGGACATTTCCGGTTCTTGTGGCAGATTGCTGTACCGCTATCTAAAGCTCCGGTGATGGTGATTGTTGTATTGTCCTTCATTGGGACATGGAACTCGCTTGCATGGCCAATGTTGGTAACGAATACGCCGGATTGGCGGCCAATATCGGTTGGGTTGATGAATTTTGTTCAGGAAGCGGGCCAACAAATCAACTTAACGATGGCCGGTGCGTTTATCACGATTATCCCCATTATGATCATTTACTTCTTTACACAAAAACAGTTTACAGAAAGCATTGCTCGATCAGGCCTTAAGGGATGAAGAGCAAGACCCTATGAGAAGCTTCAGTGCCTGACCAAGTGAAAGGAGGAAGATGCGAGGTCATTAAAAGAATTGAAGCTGTTCGTAACAAGAACATAAGGAAGATAAAAAAATTTAGGAGAAACGAAGAATGAAGACGAAAAAACTATCTATTTTGGTGATCGCCGTTGTGATCCTGGCTCTTGCACTTGCTGCATGCCAACCGGCTCCTGCCCCGGAACCTGTGGAAGAGCCCGTTGCTGAAGAGCCGGCTGCTGAGGAACCTGCAGAAGAGCCTGCTGCTGAAGAACCTGCTGCAGAGGAACCGGCTGAGGAACCTGCAGAAGAAAGCCCCTTGGCTGGCGTGACCGTTCAGTTCTGGCACGTATACGGTGAAGGTCTGCCCATGGAAGGCATGAACGCGTTGGTTGATGAATTCAACAAGACCAATGAATATGGGATCACTGTTGAAGCTCTGGACCAGGGACACTACAGTGACATTGAAGACAAGATGAATGCTGCTATTTTGTCTGGTGACCTGCCTGATGTTTTGATGGCTTACACCAACACACTGACTGACTGGTATTCTGTGGACGCGATTGCAGACATCAGCGGTTTGATTGATGATCCGGATTATGGTTTGACCGCTGAAGAAAAAGCAGCTCTTTACCCGAGTGCATTTGACGCTGGTTTGGCCCCTGACGGCGCACGCATTGCATATCCGTTGACCCAGTCCGCAAATGTTTTGGTTTACAACTACACCTGGGCTGAGGAAATGGGCTTCGATATGATCCCGGCAACCTCGGAACAGTTCAAAGAGCAGATGTGCAAGGGCACAGAAGTCAACACCGAACTTGGTGGCGATTTCGCCGGCACTGGTGGTCTGGTTTACTACCCCAGCTCGACCAATTTCCTGCACTGGCTGTATGCCTTCGGTGGCAGCGAACTGAACGAAGCTGGCGATGCATATGACTTCGCTAGTGAGGAAGCCATTGCAGCAGCGATGTTCCTGAATGAACTACGCGATGCTGGCTGCACCTTCGAGACCGAAAGTTACCCGAATCCCGAGCAGGCTCAGCGCAAAGCGTTTGTGACCATGAGCTCCACCGCTGGTTTCCCCTACTATGTTGCCGCATTTGAAGACGAGGGCAGCGAAGACAACTGGGGTTTCATTGGCGCTCCCGGCCCCGACGGCCAGGTTGCAGTTGATGCCTTCCAGCAGATGCTGGGTGTTGTGAATACGACACCTGATAAGCAGATGGCGAGCTGGATCTTCATCAAGTGGTTGACCAATGCTGAAAACCAGGCTACCTGGATCCGTGATTATTCCGGTTACCTGCCGACCCAGTCCACCACCGCTGACTTGCTCGCCGACTACGCTGCGGACAATCCTGTTTGGGCAGAAGGCGCAGCCCTGGCTGCCATTGGACCCGCTGAACCGCAGACCTTCCCCGCATGGTCTTCCGTGCGCCGCGCTGTTGGTGATGCGGCTGCTCAATTGTTCCAGGCCACAAGCGAAGAAGAAGTTGTCGCTATTCTGACCCAGTTGACCGAAGATGCTAATGCATTGGTTGCTGAAGTTCAGTAACCCTAAACGCGTCTGAAAAATCTTTAGAAGATTTGTTACAATCAATCCTCTGCCGTTGCGCGGCAGGGGATTGAGTTATTAAAAGTCTGAGATAAGGAATGAGAATGTGAAAACGAAAAATATTGCACCAGACTTGAGTGAATTTGAGGATTTTGGTGCTGAGATCTTGGCGTATGTTCAGTTTGCGCGGCTAAAAAATTTGTATCGGCAGGGATGGCTGCAATCAGGTGTTGATGAAGAACTGTGTGAGACTGTCGCGGAGCACAGTCTGGGGGTTGTGCTATTGACGGTGTTGTATGGCATGCAAAAAGAAAATGAGGGATTTGATCTCAAGAAGGCTATGTTGATGGCGCTGTTTCATGATTTTGGCGAAATCTATGCTGGTGATTTCACACCAAGCGATCCTGTTTCAGCAGAAATGAAGCACAATTTAGAGAGGGATGCGGTTGAGCGCGTATTTGACGGTTTGACAGAGAAAGGGTATATTCTCTCGTTGTGGCAAGAATATGAAAGTGGCTCGAGTATCGAGGCGCAATTTGTGAAAGAACTTGACCGGTTGGAAATGGGTTTACAGGCAGCTGTTTATAAAGGATCCGGTGTTTTGGCGCAACCAGAAGGATTTATCAATACCATGAAGAGGGATGTGCAAAACCCGGAGCTCAGTACTGCTGTAAGGCAGATCGAAGATCTCTGCAAATAAGGATGAGTATATGGAGTGGTATAAGGCAAAATTGACAGTTGCTACACAGAAAAAGGGGATGACGGATTTTACAGCGTTGGTTGAACAGCATTTGCGTGCCTCAGGAATACAGGAAGGGATGTGTTTCTTGTATATTCAGCATACGAGCGCATCGCTGGTGATTTCGGAGAGCTATGACAAAACAGCCCAGATGGATATGGAGTCATACATGGAGCATGCTGTACCCGAAGGCGAGGGTTGGTACCGGCACACATTGGAAGGGCGAGATGATTCGCCCTCGCATATTCGTGCTATGTTAACAAATACCAGCCTTTCGATCCCGATAGAGGAGGGACGCCTTGCTTTGGGTACCTGGCAAGGAATCTATTTGTTTGAGCATCGCAAGCGGGGTCATACACGACATGTGTTGATACGGTGCATGGGTGTGCCTGAATAATGTTTTCAAACAAAACGGTTATAGAGATGAGAAGTCACTGGCAACGAATTGTTGCCTGTGTTGTAGCTGGTTTACTGCTAGCCTCCTGTGTGGAGAACAGCTCAGTGACTACGGAGGCGGCTCAGTTTGGGCTGCCAATCGTAGAAGAAGTGCCTACACATGAGCCAGTTTTGGTTACAGCGAAACCTGAGCCAACAGTGCTGCCTACCTCGACGGTACCAGATCTGCCGACAATGAGCAGCGATGATCTTTCCGTAACCGTGGAACCAGAAAGCATAATATTGGATGAACCAGTGTCGGTGGAGAATCCTCAGATTGCTGAAGTTGATCCTGCAGATTTGCCAGAAGAGTATTACATACGCAATATCACCGGTCATAAGCAGTATTATCCCTTGGGTTGTGAAACGTCGGTTTCAATTGATCTGGCGAAGTATTTTGGATTAGAAATCATTGAATCTGAGTTTCAAAGCAGGCTTCCATTGTCAGATAATCCTGATTATGGATTTGTAGGCAGTGTGGAAGGACCGTGGGGGCAGGTGCCGCCATATGCTTACGGTGTGCACGCTGGTCCAATTGCGGATCTGCTGCGTGAGTATGGACTGAATGCTGTGGGGGAGAAAAACTTTACGATTGAACAGATCAAAGCAGAGATTGCCAGCGGTCAGCCTGTGATTGCCTGGGTGATCGGCAATGTTGTGGGTGGGATTCCTTATGAGTATACGGACTCACAAGGCCGCAAAGTGATTGTGGCGGCTTATGAACATGTGGTGATCATGACTGGATATTCAGATAAAGCTGGCACGTTAAGATATATGAACAACGGTAAATTCTACGATGTGCCGGTGGAGCATTTCGACCAATCGTGGGCTGTGTTGGGGCGAATGGTTGTTTATGTTGGCGATTAATCGCCTTGCTGACCATAGTTAGCAGAGAGAAGTGAGAAGTCGATTGCTGTTACGCATTGGTCGTTGTTGAAGTCGGTTCTTGCGTTGTAGGTGCTCCCGCCAAGACATTCTCCAAATGATCCCGCTAAAAGAGAGAAATCCGTTGCAGTGACAAAATTGTCATTATTGGCATCACCGGATTTTAATTCTACGTCTGGGAGTTGGTTTTGACCGGCCTGTATGGATGAGGCAGGTAGTATTGCACGCAATGTGTTCTCTGTTTTGATCGCGATATTGAATGTGCCTACAGGTACATTTGACAGGTTGTAAGCTCCAAACTGATCTGTCGATACATTATAAGAGGCTGTGGGTTGGGTGTCTCCTGGTGTGATGAAGGAAATATCAAAATTTGTGATCCAAGCGGCATCAGGTGCGGATGGGCGACCTTGCAAAATGAGACTGCCCTGTGCTGATGATCCGGTGGGAGACGGGGTGGCTGTTGGTGTGGTGGGTGATGCGCCTGATTCCTGGAAATTAATAAGAATCAGGTTTTTTGAGCAATCAGCATAGGTGTTGAATGGAATATATTCAGAAACCCGATCACCTTCCAGGTTGAAAAGTGCAATTGAAAGGGTGCCGCTGCTGTTGAGCGGTTCATCATTGATTTCGATCTCAAATCCACCGGGACCGTAAGCGGTTGCCAGGCTGGTCATGCCCAGAGCATCGAGTGATTGGCTGCCTAGAAAGCCCTCAATACGAACAACCATCCGTTCCACAGGCTGACCGTTCTTATCAAAGACTTGGCCAGCTACGCCCATCCAGTTGCAACCTTGTTCAACATGCGCGAAATTTTGCAGGTATGCCGGGGTTCCTTGCTGGATCGTGAAGGTGTACGTTTGAGGTTCGGGAAAGCTGGCTGAAATGCCCTGCTGCGGGGAGAGTGCAAGAGGGAGGATGAGAAGAAGCGCCAATATCAGGTTTCTCGTGTGAATTTTTATCATAAGGGTTTGCGAATTACTCATCAGACAAGTCCTTTTTCATCAAGTGGGAATCGTTTTCCCATCGCAACTGCAGTTTTGTTATTTGTTGCAGGAATTGCGCCATGCTGGGCAGAATATCCGCTCTCTATCGGCAAATGAGAATTGGTCTATCCCCTGCAGAAAGGAACTGATCAACAGTGCTGCCCAGGACGATCTCGAGTAAGGGTTTGAAGCCGAAGCTTCCCATGATAAGAAGATCGCAGTTGAAGGTCTGGGCTGTATTCTGAATGACATCAAACGGACTGCCTTTTTTGATGATGTAAGTGGCCTTGATCTGGAGTGATGAGAGATATTTTTTAACCTTGTGCTGCACTACAGCAGTCTGCTGATCGTTGTTGATGGCGGTTACGACAACCAGGGGGAAGTGATGTTTCTTTGCAAGATAGGCGGCAACATACATAGCCTCATCCGCTTTAGGGCTGCCGTCATATGCGAGCAATGGGCGACGCATATGGGAAGGGCTTTTACATGCCGCTAATAAAGGACGACCGCTACGGCGCAGCATCGTTTGGCGGGCAGCTTTTGACTTCTGGTCGATTTCTGATAGAGGATGACTGGTGAAATTAGTAATAATCAGATCCGTCCATTCACTGCGGTCAACGATATTTCGCGCTGGATCTCCCTTTTCGATAGCGAAGTCAGCAGAAATACCTACTTCATTGCATCGGTTGAGGAACTTTTCCTGGAGAGCGGTTGATAAATCTGGATCGGCTGTATCGTCAGGAGGTTGAACATAAAGGCCTAATAAATTGGCATTTTCAAGTTGGGCCAGTAAAATGGCTTGTTCGAGAGCGATCCAATAGGTATCAGGATTTTTGATGGGAACCAGGACATTTGCAAAAAGTTTGGGGTTTTCGCCTCGGGTTTTCTCAACCTGTTTTCTCCATGTGCCGATTGATGGCCCAGATTCCAGGGAGTCGGGCGTCAGAATGTCAAGAAGCCAATTTTTAAACCGACGCAAATTGTTTTTAAAATTCTGGTTGAACCGGACAGTGAGATTTGCTGCAATTTGATCTCTGGTGAGACGCCAGCCAAGTTTTTTTTCTAATTGCGTATGGTAATCCATTACCCAGAGATACATGTCTGCGGGGGTACGATCCGGGAATTTTCGCAGCAAGCCTGCCTGCTCGATGACATCAAACACCGGTTTATAAATGTAATCGCACCAGTCCAGAACGGCATCGTCCCACTCAATGTAGTGGTTTTGGTCAATACCCATGAAATAGCGGTGCGTATGAATATGCTCCAAAAGTTTGGCATACATACCTGCAAGAGTGAGTGAAAAATCAATATCCGGGCGCGTTTTGTTTAAATTGGTTTGGTGAAAGAAATCGCTTTGTTCGGCTTTTAGGATGAGGTCTTCGGGTTCTAAGTCGGGGGTCAGTGAGACGTTGACATAGATTTCTTTTACATACGCCTGGATAGAGGGGACTCCCATTTGCCTGGCAATGGAAACCCTATGGTTTCCATCAATGACGAAATAGACCTGGTCTACTTTGTAGACCTCGATAGGGGGGACGCCAGTCATGCTTTCTACGGCAACTTTTACCCCTGCCCATCGGCTTTCATCGGAAGGCCGTTTTGGGAAAAAACTTTTGGTGAAATCTTCATATCTGCCAGCTGAACCGACAATGGCATCAAGGGAAATTTCATGTAAACCGCGGTCAATGGCAGTATTGTGTAGTTTCAGCTCTTTCCGAACGGTATCGTATGAAAGAAGGTTAGCAGATTTTCCGGTTGCTTTGGCAAGGATCTCTTCTGTGACAGCTTTCAAATGTGCGCGTTGGAAATCTTCAATTGCAGCGCCAATGCTCATTTTTTCTTTTGCTCCATTTGTTGCAACCTGATCGCATTTCTGAGATCAGCGACCTGGTCCTTTTTTAGTTTAACCTTTTTACCAAGGATTTCGAGCTGGGTGCGGTCTACTTTCTTGATGCCGTAGATGGCGCCGAGGATGATGAGGACGGCAACCAGCGTAAATGCAATGCGCATGGTCCAGTTGTACCCCAGGGTGATGCCGATGAATGCCAGGGCAATTCCAGTAGTAACGCCGATAGTTTTGAAAGATTGACGATCTTTCATATTTTGAAACTTTATACTGGCTTCGATGAGTTCTTCCTGCACTTCTGCCAGCCGTGTTTTTAATTCAGTTTCCATTATTTTTTTATCTCCATCGTATTCTTTCTAACAGATTTTAGCATGCTTCGCAAGCTTGATGCGGTTTCGTACTATAATGGCGAGGAAAATTTAATCTGGTTAACAAAGAGGCTCAGTATGATCATTTTGCAAAAGGGTAATAATTGGGTGATTGAAATGGCACACAGCGCGTATGCTTTCGGCGTTTCGGTTGCAGGGCATTTGATCCACCGCTATTGGGGGCCTCGTTTGCCATATTTGGGTGATTATCCTTTGTTGATCGAGGTGCAAGATGCAGACAGTTTCAATATAGCAGAGAATCGGCGCAGGGAAGAATACCCGGCATTGGAAGGGTCTCGCTTCTTTGAGACAGGTATCTTACTGGAGCTGCCTGGCGGTGTACGAGATTTGCATTTGCGGTTCGCCAGCGTTGAAATCATCCAGGAGGAAGAAATAGCAGTCCGATTGACTGACAATGTATTCAAAATCGACGTTATTTTGCATTTCAAGGCATATTCTGAATTTGATGTGCTGGAACGTTGGATAGAGGTGATCAACGGCAATGATGACATTATCCAATTGTCGCGGGCGTTTTCGGCGGTTTGGCAGGTTCCGCAACTTGATGAGTACTGGTTGAGTTTCTTCACTGGGAAGTGGTCGGATGAATTTCAGTATCATCGCGAGCGGATATCTGGGGGAAAGAAGGTGTTGGAGGGAAGGCGTATTACCACTGGGCATGATGGGAATTCATGGTTTGCTCTCGATGATGGAGCTGCCAACGAAGAGGATGGCCGAGTGTGGTTTGGCGCTTTGGCGTGGAGTGGAAACTGGAAAACGATCGCTGAATTGACCCAAAATGGCTTTCTGCAGGTGCTGAGTGGCATAAATGATTGGGATTTTGTTTGGCGGTTGGAAAAGGGAGAGAGGTTTGAAACGCCCCATGCCGTTGGCGGGTTCAGTGAGAATGGGTTTGGCGGGGCGAGCCGACGGATGCATGATTACGTTCGTGTGGGATTACCACACGGTGAGACGCCTCGCCAAGTTATCTATAATTCATGGGAAGCAACAGCTTTTGATGTGACCGTCGAATCGCAGATCGAGCTAGCAAAAATTGCCGCGAAGATGGGTGTGGAGCTGTTTGTGCTGGATGATGGCTGGTTCCACGGCCGCAATGACGATACAGCCGGTTTGGGAGACTGGTGGCCGGACGAGATGAAATTCCCTGAAGGCTTGACTCCTTTGATCGAGGCAGTTAATGATATGGGGATGACGTTTGGTTTATGGATAGAACCCGAAATGGTCAACCCAGACAGCGATCTTTTCAGGGCTCATCCTGAATGGGTGGTCCAATTTGCAGGCAGGCCGAAGCGTACGGCTCGCGGACAGTGTATCCTGAACATGGCGCGCAGAGATGTGCAGGACTATTTGATCTCACAGCTGGATGATTTGCTGGAGAAGTACAATGTGAGCTTTGTGAAATGGGATATGAACCGTAATGTCAGTGAGCCAGGATGGGCCGATGCGCCGGGTGATCCGCGGGAAATATGGGTGCGCTATGTGTATGGACTATACCGTGTGTGGGGGGAATTGCGTAAACGACACCCTGAGATCGTCTTCCAGAGTTGCTCTGGCGGTGGTGGAAGGATAGATCTGGGTATCCTGAAGTATGCAGACCAGTTTTGGGCTAGCGACAACACGGAAGCAACAGCCCGGTTGAAGATTCAAGAAGGGTTTGCGAAGATGCTCCCGTCTGTCACAATGGAGAGCTGGGTAACAGACCAGAATGAAGATCTGATCCCTTTGGCTTATCGTTTTCATGTGAGCATGTGTGGTGTGCTTGGGATTGGGGGGGACATTGGCAAATGGAATGCCGAGCAACGTGAAGAAGCGCAAAAAAGGATTGATTGCTACAAGCGAATCCGGCGCATTGTGCATTGGGGCGATCGATATTTGCTGCGCTCTGCTTTGGAGGGATCGGTTTCAGCCGTGTTGTTTATGGATAAATTGAAGGAAAATGGCGTTTTGTTTATCTTTCGCACGTATGAAAGCGAGCCAATAGTGCTGTCAAAAATTTATTTGCATGGTTTGCAACAAGAACGCAATTACGAAATAGATGGTGAGGTGAAAAGCGGCGCGGCATGGCAAACCTGCGGTTTGGTTTTGAGTTTAGCCAATTTTGAGAGTCGTATGTTGACAGTGCGGCGGGTTGAGGGGGAATGAAAACGGTATCAGGATATCAAGGGATATTGAAATTTTCGTTAATCCTTGACATTGCAAGAAAAACCTTGTATTATGAAGGTGTCAGAGCATGTGACCGGTAACATTTCTCGCAAGATCAGGACTTCGTGAAGCGCAAATTTTATGAAAAGTCAACGAATCACGATACGTGACGTAGCAGCCAGGGCCGGGGTCTCTCACCAGACCGTGTCTCGCGTTATTAACAATAGTGAACGGGTGCAAGATGAAACCCGGAAAAAGGTGGAAGCTGCAATCAAAGAATTGGGCTATCAACCAAATGCTATTGCGCGTTATATGGCCAAAGGGCGTACCAGAACTCTTGCCTGTTTTTCTCCAAACTTGACAGATTACACCTATGCTAAGATCATCGAGGGGGCTGAATTTGAGGCACGCCAGGCGGGTTATTTTTTGATGACCGCGTCTGCGCCGAATACCGAGACCTTCTCAACCCTTGTTGATCAACTGGTTGCATCCCGCAGGACAGAGGGATTGTTGATGATTAATCCGTATGTGGATGATCGCTATAATCAACTTCCGCAAGACTCTCCTGTTGTGTATGTTGGCGCTCAGTCTTCAAAAAGCATGATCGATGAAATGGATTCTGTTTATCTGGATGATGAGGAGGCGGGAAGATTGGCGACTCAGCATCTGGTTGGGCTTGGGCATACTGATATTGCCCTGATTACCGGCCCGATGGTGGAAGATTGTTCTATAGACCGTTTGGCTGGTTATGAGCGAGTATTATCTGGTGTCGGGATTGAATTTGATCCCGCCCTGGTAAAAGAAGGTGACTGGTCGGCGTCGACCGGTTACGATGCTGTAAAAAACTTACTTGCAGAAGAAAAAAACTTCACCGCGATATTTGCACAAAACGACCGTATGGCAGTTGGCGCAATTAAGGCTTTGAAAGAAGCTGGGCGCCGGATACCCGAAGATGTTTCAGTTGTGGGGTTTGATGATATGCCGCTTGCGTCATATTATGATACGCCGTTGACGACCATTCGTCAGGATACTTTTCTAATGGGGCGAGAAGCGGCCAAACTCCTTATCCGAGCAATTGAAACACCTAAAAAGCAACGCCGTCATTTATCAATGCCGGTGGAACTGGTTTTGAGAAATTCAACTACTGCCTACAGCCTTGAATAGGAGGAGGTGTAAAAAAACACAAAAGATATGTTTCAATGTTTTGGCAAAAAATGATTGACAGAAAAATATTAGTCTCTAGAGGAGAAAATTTGTTATGAATCGCAAGTTGTTGTTTGCTGTTTCCCTGTTTGTTGTAATGGCGATGGTATTGGGTGCTTGTGCACCGGCCGCCCCCAGCACTGAAGAACCTGCCGCGGAGGCACCTGCTGCCGAAGAGCCTGCGGCTGAAGAAGCTGCTGAAGAACCTGCCGCTGAAGAAGTTGCTGCTGAAGAAGTCAGCTTGCGCTGGCGCACCCGCCCTGACAACCAGGCTGAGATCGATGTTTACTCATCCATCAGCGATGATCTGGATGCGGCGTTGGAAGGCATCACGTTGAGCTACGAAGCCGGTGGTTCCGAGACCTCTTCTTACCAGGATGTTCTGAAAACTGAAATTGGTGCTGGCACCGCTCCTGATGTATTCTGGATCCCAGGTACTGACGTTGCTGATTTTGCAACCCGCGGTTTGATTCTGAACATGGCCGACATGACCGAAGGCTTCGATGTTGATGCTTTCTACCCCGGCCCGATGTACCACCTAACCTACAATCCCGAAACAGATGCCTTTGGGGCAGATAGTGGCGCTTTCTGGGGTCTGCCCCGCGATGTGTCCACTTTCGCCTTGTACCTGAACCTGGACCTGCTGGCAGAAGCCGGTCTGGTTGGCGATATGGATCCGCGCACCATGGCAGAAAACGGTGAGTGGACCTGGGAAGCTTTCCTGGAAGCTGCACAGAAGGTTCGCGATCTGGGTTCTGACATCTACGGTTATGGCGCGAGTGCCTGGTGGGGCCCCTACGGCACCTGGATGAACTCCGCTGGCGGTGGTTTCTTCACTGAAGCCCGTGATGCCTGCGCCCTGGATTCCGATGCTTCCATCGAAGGCTTGGTATTTGAGCAGGCCTTGTACCAGGAATATGACGTTGCTGTTCCTTACGGCGAAGATCCTGAACCGCCCTTTATGGCTGGCCGCGTTGGCATGTTCCAGAATGGCCGCTGGGCAACCCCCGGCGCACGCGCGAATGCTTCCTTCAACTGGGATGTTGTAGAACTACCGCAGGGACCTGCCGGAAACGCTGGTAACTGGTTGTTCTGGGGTGCCTATGTTGTGAATGCCAATACCGAACACCCTGAAGAAGCATGGGCATTGGTTCAGGCTCTGACCCAGGCTGACACCCAGGCAAAGATCTCCGCTCTGGGCGCAAATATCCCCAGCCGTGTGAGCCAGGAAGCGCTGGATGCCTTCGTTACTTTCACTCCTCCCGACAACAATCAGGCTTTCCTGAATGGTCTGGCAGACAGCCCTGTTGCTGAAGGCCCTGTGTGGGCAGGTTCCTGGCCCGAATTTGCCGCAGTGATGGACCCGGCTATCGCTTCCTTGATGACCGGCGCAACCACCATTGACGAGTTCAAAGCCAGCATTTGCTCCGAAGCCAACAAAGCTTTCGGTAACTAATTATTACTGCATTGGGAAGGCGGGAAACCGCCTTCCCTTCTCTTCTCAAGCCGGGACTCGAGCAACACAGTCATCGTATGGCGGGGAAAAGGTTTGTGTTTCCGGAGTCTCTGCTTTGACCCAGAATTTGTACATCTATTACCCCAATACTGGAGGAGTAAATGACCGAGAAAACTCGTGTTGATGATGTGCGCCCTGAAAGACTGATTAGACCAGCCGTTATTTGGCAAGGATTGCTGGCAGCTGGTGGTGCTTTCGGTGTTGCGTATTTATTGACTCGCCCACCGGCCGCTTTGGTTGGTTGGCTGAGAATTGCGCTGATCGTTTTGTTTGCGCTGTTGGGCGCTGCATCAGGTGTGAGTGTGCCCCTGTTGATGCGCCGCCAACACCGTGGCCGGGTCATTGCCCTGACGGTAAATTATCTTGCCTTTTTAATGGCGCTGCTGGGACTTTTACAGGTGCTGGGAATCTTTGTGGGGATCGATTCTTTAGGGGCTACATTTGGAAAGGGTATTCCTTGGCTGGGCGGTGTGATCGCTGGTTATCTGATTGGATCAATTAGCGATAAATTTGAAGACAATTATGCGGTAGCTCAAAGGTTCAGGCAAGCTGGAAAGATCGTGGCGGGTGCATCTTTTGTTGTTTTCCTGTTTGCTGTCGGATTGCTAAAGGCGTTGGTGTATCTTGTTAGCCAATTTAATCGCCCATTACCTTTCATTATGTTGGCATTGATCCTGGTAACTGGTTTCATGCTTCGATTATTGTCGAAGCAGGAGGTTGCTTCAGCGATGCATGCGAAATCATCACATAATGAGGCCATCAGTGGTTTCTTATTCCTTTCACCGAACCTGTTAGGCTTCCTGTTTTTCTTTGCTGGCCCGCTCCTTTTTTCTTTGTATGTTAGTTTTACAAATTCTGATGCTTTTGGCACTCAGGATTGGGTAGGTCTTGATAATTATGCGAAGATCTTTAACCTGACTGTCGCACCGCTTGAGGATGTAGATCAGCCTGTAACAGAAGTGTTGGACACGACAGTGTATGATGAATTGACCCGAATCAAATGGATCGGGAATGGGATCATCATTGGCGCGGAAGATAAATTATTCTGGATCGCTTTGCGGAATACGATCGTTTTCACACTTCTGGCGCTGCCGTTAAGCATTGTGCCGGCGTTGTTCCTGGCTTCCTTATTGAATAGTAAACTTCCTGGGATGAAATTCTTCCGGGCGGTGTATTTCCTGCCGACGGTTGCAGCGGTAGTTGGTGTGGCCTTGATCTGGCAGTGGTTGTACAACGCTGCAGTGGGGTATATCAATTACTCGATCAGCAATGTTGTGATTTTCATAAACAATTTATTCGGCACGGGAATGATCGACCCGCAAATTCGCTGGCTATCGGATACTAAGGTGGCTTTGTTGGCCGTGGTGATCATGTCTGCCTGGCAGTGGCTGGGATATTACTCTGTGATCTTCCTGGCCGGTATGCAGAATATCCCCAAGGAGTTGTACGAAGCGGCCACTGTAGATGGCGCGGGTGCATGGTCAAAGTTTATGAATGTGACTTTGCCGCTGCTGGCACCAACAACATTTTATGTGGTCACAACAGCCGTGATAAATGCGCTGCAGGTGTTTGAGCAGGTGTATGTGTTGATCCCTACGGAGCCACCAGGAGGACCAGCCAATTCGACGATGACAATTGTGCTGTACCTGTACCAGAAGGGCTTCCAGCGCTTCCAGCAGGGGTATGCATCGGCTGTGGCCTGGGTATTGTTCCTGTTGATCTTTATTGTGACGTTGGTGCAGTTCCGCCGGCAGAACAAGACAAGCGGCGCATACTAGGCAGGAGGTTGAAATGAGTAAATACAGAATTTTCAAATGGCTGCAGAACCTGCTGGTTTATGGATTGCTTTTGGGATTTGCATATATCATGTTGTTCCCATTTTTGTTCATGTTTTCGACTTCGTTCAAACTGCAAACGGATACTTATCGCTATCCACCACGATTGGTCCCGATGAAGCCTGTTGAGACAGAAGTGGTTGGTGAGGATGAGCTGAAGCCTTTGTATTATGTGCAGTATGAAGGAGAAGAACGGGAATTTGCATTACTGGAGCGCAGTGCACCAGCGGGAATTTATGCAACGGTGGATGCACCTGAAGACACGGTTGTGGTGGCTATGGAACTTGTGCAACCGACTGGCGGCGAGGCAAGCCAGACGGAAGTGCAATTCCAGGGTGAAGCCGTACCTGTGTGGGATGTTCCTGTTGGTGGGGAAATTGTTGAGATGGTCAAAGTTGACCAAACTGCATTGGGGCGTTTTGTGGATCCTGAAAATCCCGAAAATGTGGCTTTCCAGAAGTTCCGTGAAAGTGTGGCGGTGGAGAAGCCAACACTGATCCCGGAGAACTACAAGAAAGTGCGAGATTTGCAGGGGTTGGATCGCGCCTTGACCAATACAGCGCTTGTAACGATCCTGGTTGTACTGGGCCAACTGGCGACGAGCGTGGTTGGGGGGTATGCGTTGGCCCGGCTGCGGTTTCCGGGGCGTGAGCAGATCTTCCTGGTGTATCTGGGTACGATCATGATCCCGTTTGTGGTGTTGATCACGCCGTTGTACCAGTTGATGGTGATGCTTGGCTGGGTGGACAAGCTGGCCTCGTTGATCATTCCGTGGATATTCAGTGCCTACGGGACATTCATGATGCGGCAGTTCTTTATTA
>Ga0180435_10003319_pt1 | contig 16200 bp, 11 predicted proteins | sample SS_ome_3_FD_132467 | JGI IMG/M metagenome (GOLD analysis project Ga0180435, IMG submission 132467) | Hypersaline lake sediment archaeal communities from the Salton Sea, California, USA - SS_3_S_1 metaG | ecosystem: Environmental > Aquatic > Non-marine Saline and Alkaline > Hypersaline >...
ACGATATTTTTCAGGGCCGTGGCTCCCCGACGGCGGATCAACACGGCATCATAGCCTTTCTGGGCTTCAGTGATGATGTCCCGGGCGATCCCTTTTTTGCGGTCCCGGATCTTGACCTCAATGGCCGGTTCGGCATGCCCCGCATCGATCAGCATCCGGCGGGCGTTTTCCATGTATGCGCGCAGGGCTTTTTTCTGGTTGACCTCCCAACTGCGCACCTGGCGTACGACTTTCACGCTCTTGGGCTCCTTCTCCAGGTCATAGTAGGCGTCCGGGATGCTGTTGAACACATGGAAGAGTACAATTCGCATGCCGTTGAAGGCCTCTTCCTCTCCGGCGTAGCGGACGGTCTGTATGGCGCGGTCGGAGCCGTCCACCGCCACTAGCAGGCGTTTGTTTACAGGGGCCATTTTTTCCCTCCTTTGGTCGTTCGGTTTGATTCAAGGGTTGTCGAACAAAATGCGCCTGTTCTCGCGATGATCCACCAGGTAGCGGAGTTTGGCTTTGCCCCTGAGAACATCCACCAGATCATCGATTTGATCCCTGGATACCTGGGTGAACCGCAGGTAGACATTGCGGTACCCGTCCGGTGCCCGGTCATAGGTGGAGAGAATGCTGGCCATGCGACCACCGAATTGGCGGACGACATTGACGATTTCCATGATCGACCCGGGGGTGTCTTCCAGAACGAAGGCCAGGTGGAAACCTCTTTTTTTCTGGCCGGTGATGTAAAGGGTTGCCTTGAACAGATCCGACTGGGTGACGATTCCGCAGATCCGGTCGCCTGCGTCCACCACGGGGAGACCGGATATTTTGTGGGCCAGCATGATGTCGGCGGCCTCTTCGATGGTCCAATCCGGGTGGGCGGTGACCACTTCGGCGGTCATGATGTCCGCGACCTTGATCTTCGAGATCAGATAGAGCAGCTCGTGGACATCCAGGGTTGTGGCATCGGACGCCGAAGCCCGCTTCAGATCGCGGTCGCTGACGATGCCCGCCAGTTTGCCTTTTTTACCCACTACGGGCAGCAAGCGGATGTCTTTTTCCTTCATCAGGTTGATGGCTTGCTGCATGGCGTCTTGTGGACGTACATGCGTTACCGGTTGACTCATCCAATATCTTACCAGCATGGTTTTTCTCCTTTTTTGACCCATCCGGCATCACCGGGCCAATACCCATCAAGGCAGTTCATCGAATCCTGCCGGTATGGTCAACAGCGGGATGGGGGAACGGCGGTAGAGCTTGCGGGCCGTGGATCCGACCAGTGCATCGGCCAGGTTGCTGCGACCCTTGGTGCCCACGATCATCACATTTGGCTTTTCGTCCTCAATGGCTTGCAGCAGTTCTCGGTAGGGAATCCCGGTCAGAATGAATTTGCTGCAGGTAACGCCGGCCGGACAGGTTTTTTCCACCAGGTCGTCCATATGCGCGTCGCGGCTTTGCTCCAATTCAGCCACGTACTCCGGGTAGGAGAAGGTTTCGTAGCCGATCATGGTCCGGTTGACCATATCCAGGTCGCGCTGGTTGACCACACTGACCAATACCAGATCGGCATTCAGTTGTTTGGCCAACCAGCCGCCGTAGCGCACGATGGCTGGTGAGTACTCGGAAAGGTCCACGGCTGCCATTATTTTCATTCTAGGTGTCATGGGATGCCCCTTTCTATAGTGGGTTGATATTGTGCTATGCATCGGTTCCACCAACCGTTGAGCAATGGGCATGCCAGGGCGTGAAAATATCAGGAAGGTATAAAAGTATTATGATATAAGTATGTTGGGGGATTATGTGAGGATGCCGCGTGAGGAAAAACGAAACGGGCTGTCGGACTTTTTATCAGCCTGTAAAAAAGTACCCTGCCGGAAAACGGTGCCGTTACCGCCGGGACCAACAGACAGGTGATCAAACGGTGAAGGCGGAACGGAACCTGAGGGCAAACGGTGGTAATTGTCAGTGGTCAGCGAACGGTGAACAGTGAACGGAGGCGGGGGGAATTTTCGGCTTCCGATCATCGATCCCTATTCAGCGCTATTTTCCCAATTCCGCTTTTACGGCCAGTCCGATTTTTTCCAGGGTATACGGCTTTTTAATATATTGTCCAGCGCCCAGTCGTTGGGCGGTTCTGACGCGATCGGTTTCTGAATACCCGCTGGCGATGATGGCCTTCTGCCCCGGATGACGGTCGACGATCCTTTGGTAGGTATCGAGCCCATCGATGCCGGGGGCCATAATCATATCCAGCACCAGCAGATCGGCTGAATTTGCTTCCAGATACGCAACGGCCTCCTCTCCACTGGCAGCCGTAGCGACCTGGTAGCCCAGTTTGGTCAGCATGGTCAAAGCCAAATCCCGCTGGGTCGCCACATCGTCCACAACGAGAATGGATTGGCCCTGTCCCTTGTAATCGTCAGGGGTGTAAGCGGTTTCTTCGGTATTTTCGGCTTCCCGGCAAACCGGGAAGTAAAGCCTGAAAGTGGTGCCTCGGCCTTCGGTACTGACAAGATCGATATAGCCGTTATGGTCTTTCATGGTCCCCCACACGACGGCCATGCCGAGTCCGGTGCCGCTCCTGCCCATCACCTTTTTCGTGTAGAAGGGTTCGAAAATTCGTTCCATATCCGTATCCGGGATACCAATCCCCGTGTCGGCGATGGTGACCACGGCATAGTCACCCTCCTCCACGTGGTCATACCCTCTAATTTCAAAGTCGATATAGCGGTTCTCCGTGGCGATGGATATTTGTCCACCGTCCGGCATCGCCTCGGCGGCGTTGGAGACTATATTCATCAGCGATTTCGCCAAATGGGTGGCCGATCCCTTGATGTTCAAAAGGTCTTTTTCGAGATGGGTAACAATCTTCATCTTTGGGTACAGGGTTTGTAAATTTTCAAACTCGGGGCTTTTCAGTTCGTCTACAATAATCGTGTTTAAATTTACCACTTCAGAAACGGCAACACCCCGGCGGGCCAGTGTCAGCAGATCCTGAACGATCGTTGCGGCCCGTTCGCCGGACTGCTTGATCGTCAGGATCGGTTCCCGCAGGGGGCTCTTTTCGGACAGATCCATCAGGATCAGGTCCGGATAGCTGACAATGCCCGACAGGATATTGTTGAGGTCATGGGCGACGCCGCCGGCCAGGGTGCCGATGGCCTCCATCTTTTGGGCTTTCTGGAGGCGGCCTTCAAGCATCAACCGGTTTTGATTTCTCTCCTCCAACAACTGCATCATGGCGGTGATGTTGGCACTTAGAAATTCGAACTCCTGGACCCCTTTGTATTCGGGCGGACGTCCTGCCCGGATGGCCTGGATAATCGTGTTGAGCGGTTTTCGCAGCAATCGTTTCTGTAGCTGAAGGATCAGGACGATCGCGCAGAACAACAATACGGCGGTAACCACATAGGCCGTTTTTACCCGCGTAATCAGGGGGGCGTACGCGTCCATTTCCTTGACCAGATCGATATGCCACCCCCAGGTTTTAAAGTCGAAATGCCTGAAATATCTAACGGTCTGGTTGTGGGTGAATGGTGTCACGCGCCCTTCGGCATGGGTTTTGGCGATGGCCTCCATCAACTCCGGTTCCATCTGGTTGACCAGCAGCTTGCCGCTGCCTTCGTCCATCACCCGGCAGGTAATCTTATTCCGGTCCGCATATTCCTCAATGGCGCCCAGCGCAAACGCCTTTTTGATCCGGATGGCCTTGCGGTCATCCATTTTACCGCTCTGCATCAACTCTGTGAAATTTTCGTCACAGATGTTGTAGACTTCGCTGGCCGTGTTGTTGAGTGCTTCCCGAATCTGGAGGTCGGCGAACTCGGAGACCGATCGAAGCACAAATGCATACAGGCCGATGCCCACCAAACCGATCACGATGACCACCGGGGCAACCATGCGCAGGGGGAGCCGATTGAACAGGGAATGGAAGGTTCCGGTCATTTGAATACGGGCTCCGCAGTCTTGATTTGAGCCGGCCAGACCAGTTCTTTGCGCCCCTTCTGCCATTGGATGATGAAGGTGTGCTGCCTGACTTGCTTGCCGGTCTTATCGACGCCGAATCGGCCGATGATGGTCATGGTGTCCAGGTTGAACAGCGCCCTGCGCACCTTTTCCCGATCAAAGCTTCCCACTTCGGTTACGGCTTTCTCGAGAACCTGCCCCCCGGCATAGGCCAAACCGGCATGGTATCCGGGGGACTCCTGATAGGCGTCGATATACGCTCGGTAAAATTGCATGGCGCCCGGATAATTGGATCTGGGTTCCCACAACGATGTTGCAAAAACAGACTCGGCATCATCCCCGCACTGGTCGTAAAACCCCTGCAGGGCCGGACCCACCGAGGCATATACGGCGCTGGGCTGCCAGTCGATTTTTTTTAGGGCCTTGGCCATGTTCACCGCTTCGTTCATGTGGCCGCAGACCACCAACACCTGGGCGTTCTTTTTTCTGGCATTCAGGGCCATGGGTTCCAGGTTCATCAGCCCCTTTTTGAACGCGGCAACATCGACAATCCGCAGTGCGAAACGGGCCGCCCATTTTTGTACATGGGTGGCCAAATCAACGGAGAAAAGATCATCGGCATGGACGATCGCGATGCGATCCAGGTCGTGCAGAACCACCAGTTCCATGAAACCGAGGGTAAATTTGCTGGCCGGTGTGTAAATGCCGATGGCGTTGCGATACCCTTTTTCCCAAAGCCTGTCCGCGGCGGCTCCGGCAATCAGGATGGGAATGTCGTGCTGCTCCGCAATTGGCAGAACCGCCTCGGTGATGAGGCTGGAATAGGGGGCGAAGAGAAAGTCGACCTTATCCTCGGTAACCAGTCTCCGGTAGATTGCAATGGCGCGTTCAGGATCGCTTTGATCATCTCGAATAAGAATTTCGACGGGTCTTCCCAGGATTCCATTTTTGGCGTTGACATCTCTTTCCCACAGCTTGAATCCCTTGAACAGGGCCTCTGCAATGGTGGCAAAGCGACCGCTCAACCCCAAACTGGCGCCGATTGTAACCGGTTCCATGGCCGCACACGGCCGATGACAGCCAATCAGGAACAGGAGCGCGAGCAGGATCGTTTTTAACCGTGGCATCATTATGCTCCCCGGGCGAAAGAGATTTGTGGGATCGTATATTGAAACTATTTTGCTGGGTTGTAATCGTTTTCAGGGATGCTGCAAGCGCCGGTTGAATACGAGGTCAAAATTTGCATACCGGCAATATACAGGCGGTACGCCGATAAATCAATCGAGACCTAATATGAGGCCGCCGGGGGCGTAAAATCGGTAAAAACGATTGGCGGACCACCGGTTGTTGCGAACCGGTCGTAGCTGCCCATCCTACTGCACACAGCGACCGATGGATCCCTGGCCGCATTTTTTGCCATTGACCCAGACGGCGCCCACCAGGTAGGCACCGGCAAACCGGGTCCCATCGATTCGGGCACCGATGAGATTGGCCTCCTGGAGGTTGGACCCGGTCAGGTCGGAGGCCGTCAGATCGGCCATTTTAAGGCTGCATCCGGCCAGATCGGCCCCTGTCAGGCGAGCATTACTCAAGTCGGCACCGTGAAGCACGGCCTGGCGAAGATCCGTTTTCACCAGGTTCGCCTGGCGTAAAATGGCGGTGGTTAACAACGATTTTCTCAGGTACGCCTCTGAGAAGTCGCTGCCGGTCAGGTCGGCTTCGGTGAGATCCGCTTCGCTCAGCAGGCTCTTTTTGAGGTCGGCCTGATGGGCGACGGATCGGGTCAGATTGGCCCGCATCAGGTTGGCGCCTGTCAGGTTGGCGCCGGAGAGCATCGCCCGCGCCAGATCGGCACCCTTGAGAAAGGCGCCGCGCAGGTCCAACGCCGCCAAGGTGCCGGTTTTCAAGCTGCATCCGGGGCAGTGGCCGGAATTCATCAAAACGGTCATCTCAGGCGTCAAACACCTTCCGATGGAACCGGGCCCGCAAATTTGTCCGTTGACCCAGACGGCGCCTTCCAGAACGGTTTCTTCCATGCGGGCGTAACGCAAGTCGGCCCGGGTCAGGTTGGCCGTTTTCAAAACGGCCCGGGTCAGGTCCGCCCCTTTGAGGGTCGCACCGGTCAGATCGATTCCCGTGAGGTCCAACCCGCTGAGATCGACGCCGCTTAATTCACACAAACGGCAGTCGCGGCCGGCCGCCAATTGTTCCCGGATGCTGCCGGGAGCCAACCAGCGGCCCAGTGGCCCAAGGGCGGCCAGCAATAGCGCGGCCGCTGCCAAGCCCAGCGCTGTTTTTCTCAATCCAGGGGGCACGATCGTTGGCGCTCCATTTTTGCGGTGTTGCGGTTCGTCATCCGTGCAGCCAGCGAAAGGACCCGGGGTAGCGATAGCGGTGGCCGCTTTTGGCCCGGTCGGCGGCCTTGCCGATGAGAAGGATATTGGCCGTTCCCACGGCGATGACCAGTATCCAGGCCCAAGGGAAGAAGCGCGCCACCGCGAGGGAAACCAGAACGACGGCAGTAAAAGTGAACTGGTAGTTGAGCGCCTCCAGGGCATGTTCGGCCACAAAACCGGATCGTTTTTTCTGCCAGCGCCAGATCAGGTAGGGAAACAGCAGGTTGGCGAAAATCATTCCCAGATAGAGGCTCAGGGCGCTCAGGTGGGCGCTCATGGCCCACGTGCGTGAAGCGGCACCCGTCGAATGGACGGCAGCGGACTTCATTTTTGAAATCGTTCCAGGGAAAAGGGTTTCGGATCGAAAGGCACCTGCCGGCCAAGCATCATGTCGGCGATCAGCCGGCCGGTTCCCGTGGCCGTGGAGAGCCCCAGCATGCCGTGACCGGTGGCCAGGTACAGGTTGTCCCAACCGGGGGAGCGGCCGATGATGGGCATGTCATCCACGCACATGGGGCGCAGGCCTGTCCAGCGTTCAGTCACCCGTTCTCCCAAGGGGGTCCGCAGGTAGAGCGCCGCCGATTTTTCAAGGTTGTCGAGGCGTCTCTGATCCAGTTCGGTGTCGAACCCGGAGAACTCCATGGTGCCGCCCAAACGATAGCCGCTTTGCCAGGGCGTCACCACCATGTTGCGCTCGTACAGGTAGCAGGGGATTTCTGGGCAGGCCGCCGGACGATCCATGGTGATACTGTAGCCCTTGCCCGGCTGCACGGGAATGCGCAGCTTGAGGTGACGGCCGACCGCCGGCGTCCAGGCGCCGGCGGCCAGGACGAACTGGTCGGCCGTATACCGCCCGGTCGAGGTTGCCACGCCGGTCACCTTACCCTGACGGGTTTCGAGACCTTCCAGCCGGCAGCCTTCATGGATCATAATCCCGTTCTCGCGGGCCGCTTGGGTCCAGGCGGCCATCAGGGATTCGGGGCGCAGGTGGCTGTCCGCCTCGTGGTGCCAGCCGCCGCAGACCTGGTCGTTCAATGCCGGTTCGAGTTCATGAACGCTCCGGCGGTCGTGACGGGTGGCGGCCAGGCCGAAAGGCTCGAGGAGACGGTTGGTCCGATGGTATTCATCCAGGGCCGCCGGGTCGGTGAAGGCCATGAGAATGCCGCGGCGTTCGAAGTCGCAGGCCAGCAACTCCTTTTCAAACAGCTCGTCGAACAGTTCCATGGAGATTCGCAAGATGGCGTCGCGGGCCCGGATGGCGCGTGTGCGGTGGCCTGCCGTGCAGTGGGCGGCGAAGCGAAGCAGCCAGAATGCCAGCGGAAGGTCAGGCCTTGGCTTGATGTACAGGGGCGAGTCGCCTTTCAGCATGCGCTTGAGTTCATGGCTGACAGCGCCGGGTACGCATAGTGGGGGCAGATCGCTGACGAAAATCAGGCCGCAGTTGCCGTGGGAGGCGCCGGCGCCCATGGTTTCCTGTTCGACGATGCGCACCGACTGACCGCTGCGGGCCAGGTACCAGGCGCAGGCCAGTCCGATGACGCCGCCTCCCACGATCAGAACATCGCTATGGATTTTATTGGGGTGGTTCACGATGGGCACTCCTCTTCAAATGGGATCCGATGGTGACCTTATAGCGAAACCCGCGGTGAAATGGAACACCGGAGCCTATTTTTCAGTAAATCTTGATGGTTCCGCCTTGAGTTACGGGAAAGGGTGCCGATAAGAGGGCTAGGCATCCGCCTCTGTACGATTTCTCATCTGTCGATGAGCGCTGGTTGTACGTGCCTGTCCCTGTTTCGTAAAGATCTATGCGGCCTTTCGGCCCTCCGGACGAGATGTGAGATGAACAAAAAGGTAAACCATTGCCCCGAAAAGACTTGTGACAAGCCCGAGTGCCGGTACCGGCAGGTTTTGGAGAATATCCGTGAAGTCATATGGGTGTTTTCTTCCGATTTTCAGCGAACCGATTATGTCAGTTCGGCGTACGAGAAAATTTGGGGTTGTTCCCGGGAAAGCCTCTATGCCGCCCCGCTTTCCTGGGCAGAAGCCATTCACCCCGATGACCGCGAATCGGTATTGGACTTCATCCGGGATGTCCGCGCAGAGAAAAATGCGGGAGCCGAATTCCCGGCGTTCAGGATCGTTCGGTCCAGTGGTGAAATCCGATGGATCCGCGCCCGCTTGTTCACCATTGACGCGGCAGGGGCTATCAGCCGCCTGCTGGCCATCATTGCCCAGGATGTGACCCGCAGCCGCTTTTTCGAGTCCGCCTTGCGCGATTCCGAAGAGAAATGGCGCTCGCTGACGGAAAACTCGCCGGATCAGGTAATGCTGGCGGATCTGGACGGCTACATTCTTTTTGCCAATCGGGATTTCCTGGGACAGGCGAAAGCCGATCTGATAGGAAAGCACCTGCTGCGGGTGATGCCCCAGCCTTTCGCAGAATCGATTCGGTCGCGCCTGAAACATGTTGTGCAAAATGAATCTTCCGATTCCTGCGATATCGAGAGTGTTCTCGCAGGTGGGCGCAAGGCTTACTTTGAATTGCGCCTGAGCCCCCTCACGGTAGGGAGGCAGACGGTTGCCGTGGCCGTCAACTCCACCGATATTACCGCACGCGTTGAGCAGGAAAGGGTCCTGCTGGAAAGCGAGGCGCTGCATCGATCGCTTTTCGAGGAATCGCCCACAGGAATCTCCATTCAGGATTTTTCTGCCATCGAGGCGCCCATAGAGCGGATCAAGGCTTCCGGTGTGCAGGACCTGCGGGCCCACCTGATGGCCCATCCCGAGGAGGTGGAGCGATTGTCCGGCCTGGTCAGACTCGTCCGCGTCAACCAGGCTACGGTCGATCTCTACAATGCGCCCAGTGCCGGGCACATGACCGGCCCCCTGGATAAGGTTTTCAAAAACAAGGAACGCCAACACTTCATTGACCAGCTTGTGGCCTTCGGCAACGGCGAAGACCGATATGAAGGGGAGGCCCGGAATCGCGACTACAACGGCGAGACCCTGCATTTGATCATCCGCAAAGTGGTCATCAACCGTAAGGAAAACGGGCTTTCCAAAGTATTGACAGCCCTCACCGATATCACCTCCATGAGAGCGGCGGAAAAGGAGCGCCGGGATCTTTTGCTCCAGCTCCAGCAGGCGCAGAAGATGGAGGCCATCGGGACCCTTGCCGGGGGCGTGGCCCACGATTTCAATAACGTCCTGGGAATCATTCTGGGCAATGCAGACCTAGCAATGATGGACTGCTCCCCGGACAACCCGCTGCATTCCAATATTGAGGAGATCCGCAGGGCCAGTTTGCGGGCCAAGGATATCGTAAGCCACCTTTTGGGGTTCAGCCGCAAGACGGAACAAATTCTCAAACCTGTTCATCTGACGCCCCTTCTGCAAGAGGCCGTGGCTTTCATGCAGGCCACACTTCCCGCTGATGTCGTCATCGAGTCGGATCTTGCGGCGGCGAGCGATGTGATCCAGGCGGATGCGACCCAAATTCATCAGGTCATGATCAATCTGATGACCAATGCCGGGCATGCCATGGAGGACGGGGGCGGCAGGCTTCTCATCCGGACGGACAATGTTGCCCCGACCCGGGCGCTTGCAGAAACGATTCTGCCGGTTCCCCCGGGATGCTATGTGCGAATCACCGTAGGAGATACGGGTGCGGGCATTGCCCCGGAGATCAAAGAGCGCATTTTCGATCCGTATTTTACCACCAAGAAGGTCAACAAGGGGACCGGCATGGGACTGGCCGTGGTGCACGGCATTTTGAAAAGTTATGCCTGCGGTCTGGTTGTCGCCACCCATCCCGGCGCAGGCACCCGTTTCGAAATTTATCTCCCTTTGTCAGGTGAATCGGCGCAAGAGATGGGTTCACCGGTTCCGGACGCTCCCAGCGGCAACGAGCGGATTCTTTTTGTCGATGACGAGTCCATGATTGTGGACCTGGCTGAAAAGTTTCTGGTACGTCTCGGTTATCAGGTAACAAGCTGTACCGATCCCGCTGAAGCCATTGATCTGGTGGTTGCCGGGAAGCATCCCATTGACCTGCTCATCTCCGATATGACCATGCCCGGGATGAGCGGCGTTCAGCTCGCCCAGGGAATCCGTGAGGCAATTCCGGCCGTGCCGGTAATTCTTTGTACCGGAGACCGGGAAAGGATTCCAAAAGAGAAGCTGGCCAATCTGAGGGCCGCCGCCATTCTTGACAAGCCGGTGGATCTGAACACATTGGCAACCACCGTAAGACGGGTATTCGACAATCGGGAATCCTGATCGGCGGTATGGCCAATTTCACCGACCGTGCCTGCCTGTATCGATTTTTCATGCCTTCTGTCTGATGGCACCGGCCGTGAATCAGGTCGGGTGTCACTATCCCCAAGGTCTCCAGCGGGTCTCCAGGCGGGCGTATTCGGTCCTGCCGCTGGAATCGGCCAATCGGTGAACGAAAAACGGTTGGCGGGCTGGTTCTCTTTGGATCTGGGATCGGATCGTATCGCCGGCTACGGCCGCTTTTTTGAAAACGACCTGGATATGCTCGGGGGTGCAGGCGCGATAGATCTCGAGAGGAACGCTTTCCATGGCAAACGTGATGTAGCGGGTGTTGTTGACGTGACGGTTCAAATCCATGTCTTCGCGGCGGACTTGGATCCACCGTTCGGCCTCCGGAGATCGCATCTGCGGTATCGCTGTAAATTCATTCTCAAATACGGTTTCATCGGCAATGGGATAGCCGGGCAGATGATCCGAAGGGGACACCGGGCGATGAGCGGCACGATCCAGCAGGATGAACTGACCTTGGGCGATGGCCAGCAACCGGCCGTCTTTATCGGTGACTTCGAATTCTCTGGGGGCGGTGTGTCCCTGTTGAGGTGACCGCCAGGTGGTCACCCGGATGCGTGCCTGCCAGCGGGGATATTGGAACACATCCATTCGATACCGGGCAACCACCCAGGTGAGGCCTTTATCGATGAGCTTGCGGATGGAGAAGCCCAACCCGGCGCTCTGCAGGCTGGCGGCATCCTGGAAACAGTCGAAAAACAGACCGGGCCCGGCCCTGCCGGCAGGGCCGACATGATGGAGGTGGACGCTAAAATCAGCCGTATGCCGGGGATTCATCTTGCAACCGGATGCCGAAAAGGCGTTCTTGTCCGCTGCGGCCGCGAATCTCATGGCTTCCCAGATCGCTAAGGGCCAGTTCGCGGGTAACCAGGGCGGCGGTTTGTTGGCACATGACGATGGGATTGGCCAGGGTCTTGTTGGCCATGGAGGACAACCGGAAGGCCAGGTTGATGCAATCCCCCACCAGGGCCAGGTCGGCCGAGCGGGATCCGTAGTGGGAGAGGGTGCCCTGGCCCGTGGTCAGGCCCCATCCCAACACCGGCGGCGGGATGGCCAGGCCGCGGTCCGTCAGCTGCCGGTGGATTTGCGGAACACTGTGCATTTGGCTGACGGCAGCCAGGCAGGCGGACCGGGCATGGTCGGCAGAAAGGCTGCCGGGGTGCTCCCAGAATGCGAAGACGGCATCCCCGGCATAATCTTTGACCGTGCCCCTGTGCTGGCTGACGATGGCGCTGAAGCGTGTGAAAATGGCCTGGATGAGGGTGTAGACCATGGCAGAATCGGCGTTCTGGGAAAACGACGAGAAACCCCGGACGTCGGCGACCAGACTGGTGATGGTGACATCCGACGGACTGATGGCGGTCTGCTCGGTCCAATCTTCCTCTTTTTCCGGCACAGCGGCAAGCTGCGGACAGGAGAGGGTGGCGGAGAAACCGCCCAGGGTGATGCGGTCCCCATCCTTGATCTCTTGGGAGGCACCGGGGGCCATGCGGACATCGTTTACCCAGGTGCCGTTTTTGCTCATGTCGGTGATCTTTACCCCGTTGCGGGTCAGGCGAACCGCGGCGTGGTCCCGGGAGACCACGGGGTTGCGCACCAGGATGCGTTTGTCCGGGTCGACGCCCCGGCAGACCCGCCCGAGGAGTATGCGGTCGGTCAGGGCCAGGCTTTGGGTGGCGCCCTGTTCATCCTGCCAGTAGAGGCAGGCTTCCGGTGTTCCAGCGTCCGATTGCATGGTGGCCGATCCTGGTTGAATGATGGCGTAAGTGTCGGGAAAGGTAACTCTTCTTACCACATCAACCGATATGCGGCAATGGGGCCGGATTCACCGGTCGAGAAGGCAGTTCTGTGGTAGAGTAGAAGCATTCTTCTATTCAAGAATGTGTCTGTGGGGCTCATTCTGCCCGGCAGACCATCCCCTTGAGGTAGGCGCCCTCGGGAAAGTTCAGCGCCGTGGGATGGTCGGGCGACTGGCTCAGCCAATGGAGGATCTGCACCCGGCGCCCGGCGTCCAGGGCGGCATCGGCGACGATTTTCTGGAAGAGATCGTGCCCCATCAACCCGGAGCACGAAAAGGTGAAGAGGAGGCCGGAAGGCCGCAGCAGGTGAAAGGCCAGGCGGTTGATATCCTTGTATCCGCGGCTGGCCCGCATCAGGTCGCCTTTGGAAGTGACGAATTTGGGCGGGTCGAGCACGATCCGGTCGAAGGTGCGGCCTCGGGAGCGATACTCGCGCAGCAGCCGGAACACGTCACCGGTAACATGATCCACCTGCCGGCTGTCCAGCCCGTTGAGGGCAATGTTGCGGCGGGCCAGATCCAAGGCCGCAGCCGATGCGTCCAGGTTGGTTACATGGGCGGCCCCGGCTTTCAGTGCGGCAACGGCGAAGCCGCCGGTGTAGGCGAAGCAGTTGAGCATCTCGGCCCCGTTGGCAACCGCGGCCAGGCAGCTGCGGTTGTCCCGTTGGTCCAGATAGAATCCGGTCTTGTGGCCGCGTTTGACATCCACGTGGTACCGGCAGCCGTTTTCGATCATTTCGATGGTGTCCGGCGGTTCCCGGCCGACCGACGGACCACAAACCTTTTCCAATCCCTCTTTTTTACGAACGTCGGCATCGGAGCGCTCGTAGATGCCGGACAGCCCGGGAAGCTGTTCGGAAAGGCTTTCGGCGATCACTGTTTTCCACAACTCGGTGCCGGCGGTGAGAAACTGGCAGATTAGCCAGCTGCCGTAGCGGTCGACGATCAATCCGGGGAGACGGTCGGATTCTCCGTTGACCAGCCGATAGGCATCGGTCTCACCGTCTGCTGCGATTCGGCGTCTTCGCTCCAGTGCCTTATGCAGGCGAATCCCGAAAAAAGAGCGATCGATGGCTGTGGCCCGATCGAACGACCAGACCCGCACCCGGATCTGGGATTTTGGCGAATAGGCGCCCCGGCCCAGCCAACGGCCGTCGGCAGAGAGAATGTCCACCGTTTCTCCTGGATGGGGAGATCCCGATGTTCGGGCGATCGCCCCGGAAAATACCCAGGGATGGCGGTTGAGAAGAGATTTCTCCCGTTTGGGTTTGAGGACAACGGTCGCTGGTGGCTTGGTCGTTGGCATGCGGTTTTCCTCTGCTGATGGGTACGGAGTGCCTATAACGCAAAAGGATTCGAGGACTCAAGGGGCAAGAAGCCAATGGGTCAAGCAGGGATTGCTATGGATGCTCGATCATGAATAGAGGGGATTCGTCTTAAAGCCCCCATTGATGCGATCGCAGAAAATTCCTGTTTTCACATGACCCCTTGAAGCCATCCTCACCGCGTACATTGATCCACCAGATACAGAATCGACCGATAGGGGATCTTGCTGTGGTGGGACAGCCCGATTTCGCAGGTGCGGCTGTTGGCGTAGCCGGCCGTACAGCCGGCGACGGCTGGCGTCAAACCGGCCAGGGCCGAACGGTTGAGCTCCGGTGTGTTGAATCCCCGATCCCCGGCAAACCCGCAGCACTCGATACCGTAGGGCACAACGACTGAGTGGGCACAGGCGTTGGCCACGTCCATGAAGGCCTGGTCCAGGTTCATCTTGCGGGCGCTGCAGGTAATGTGCAGGGCGATCGGATCCGCGGTTTTGCGGAAGGTCAGCCGATCCCGCAGATGGGCGGCCGTGAATTCAACCGGTTCATAAAGCGTCAGGCGCGGTCCGAAGGTGCGCCGCATGCGCTCCAGGCAGGGGCTGGTGTCGCAGAGCACGGGCAGGCGTCCATTGTCGGATGCCGCCAGCAGGGCGTTTTCCAGGGCATCGGATTTACGGTTCGCCTGATCGAAGAACCCTTTGCTTTCAAAAGGCAGTCCGCAGCACAGGCCGTCCATATCGATCGGATAGATGACCCGGTAGCCGGCCCGATGCAATACCCGTTCGGTGACCACATGCAGCGGCTCGTCCAGCGGCTCTCCGGCGGCAGGTCCCATGGTTCGGCTGACGCAGGCGGGGAAATAGACCACTGCCGGACCATCCGCCTGCATGGTTACCCCCCGGGGCGGCCTGGCCGCCGTGGGCAGTGACGGCAGCCAGGACGGCAGCCGGTTGCCGGAAAGGCGCCGCAGGGCATCGGTCAACCGGTTCATGCCGGCGGTGCCGATGGCGCGGTGCAGCCGGTCGGCGGCGCCGAGCCCAAAGCGAATGGCAGCCGTCAAGGGGCCGAAATGATCGGCGGCCCGGTCGGCCAGCCACTGGTAGGGTTGGCCCTTGACCGCCCGCGAGCGAAAGGTCTTGGTGAACTTGCCCGTGTCCACATCCACCGGGCAGGCAACGCCGCACAGTCCGTCGGCCGCGCAGGTGGCGTCACCCTGCCAGTCGTAGCCGTTCTTCATGGCATCCAGACGGGCGCCATCCGCTCCCGAAGACCTCAGGCGGGCGATTTCCCGCTGGATCACGATGCGTTGGCGCGGGGTCAGGCTCAGGTTGCGCGAAGGGCAGTGACATTCACAAAAACCGCACTCCATGCAGGCGTCGATCAACGGGTCCGAAGGCGGCAGGGGCTTGAGATTTTCCAGATGCACCCTGGGGTTGGCATTGAGAATAACCCCCGGGTTGAGGCGGGCGTCGGGATCGAACAGGGCCTTGATCGCCCCCATCAGATTGTAGGCTTCGCGGCCCCACTCCTTTTCCACGAAGGGGGCCATGTTGCGGCCGGTACCGTGTTCGGCCTTCAGGGATCCGTCATAGGTGTCCACGACCATATCCGCCAGGTCGTCCATGAAACGGGCATACCCGTCCAACTCCTTCTGACGCGCGAAATTGGGTGAGAAAACGAAATGCAGGTTGCCGGCCAGGGCGTGACCGAAAATGATGGCCTCGCGATAGCCGTGCTTGGCGAACAGGGCTTGCAGGTCGAGCGTGGCCGGGGCCAGGCTGTGGATGGGAAAGGCCACATCCTCGATGAGCACCGTTGTGCCCAGCCGCCGCACGGCACCCGTGGAAGGCAGCAGGCCCTTGCGCACCTGCCACAGATTGTCGCTCTGTATTCGGTTGTCGGTAAAAACGGCGGGTGCGGACAGCTCCTTGCCATCCAATCGCCATTGGTGGGCCTCGCCGGCACCGGTTTGCATACGCGCTTGCATTTCCAGGGCGTCGGCAATGGCCTGCACATTGGCCGACAGGGCCGCCAGATCCGATGCCTGGGTCTCCACCAGCAGGGCCGTGGTCGTGGGGGAAACCCCGCGGATCATCGCCGGCATGCCGGGCTTGTTTTCCACGCTGGCCAGAGAAGCCCGGTCCATCAGTTCGGCGGCCGCCACGGGCAGGTCCTGCATGCGCTCGGCCGTCCGGCAGGCGCCCTCGATCTGGGGAAACATCATCAGGGCCGTGGCTTTGAAGGGCGGCGATTCCACGGTCCGGTAGACGATGTGGGAGATGAAGCCTAGGGTGCCTTCGGAGCCGATCATCAGGTGGGTGATGATATCGAAGGGGTCGCTGTAGTCGATCAGGGCATTGAGGCTGTAGCCGGTGGTGTTCTTGAT
>Ga0180435_10003320_pt1 | contig 16197 bp, 14 predicted proteins | sample SS_ome_3_FD_132467 | JGI IMG/M metagenome (GOLD analysis project Ga0180435, IMG submission 132467) | Hypersaline lake sediment archaeal communities from the Salton Sea, California, USA - SS_3_S_1 metaG | ecosystem: Environmental > Aquatic > Non-marine Saline and Alkaline > Hypersaline >...
CTCGCCGAGGTAGTCGAACACGGCCATCGTCCACGGGACCGCCGCCGAAAAGACGATGACGTAGGCCCAGGCGAGAAACCACGTCAATGGAGCCCACGTCCACCGCTGAAACACCGCGACCCACTCGCCCTCGATGCGCCAGATCAGCTCGGTGAAGTCCTGGCCGAACAGCGCTACGACGCGCTCCGTGAAGCGGTGGTCGATCGCCGTAAGGATCGTATCGGCCAGTATGACGGCCAGCCCGATCATTATGTATATGAAGTAATTCCTGCGCGTGAACGTGCGGACGACGGGCCTGAACGTGACGAGCAGGGGATTGGCGTAGGGTAGCGACAGCTTGACGAGGACGATGATGCTGGCCACGAAGACGAGCGGCTCGATGAGTCGGACGGCAAGTGTCGCGCTCATTTGTCGCCGCCCCGTTCCCTGTCGATTCTGAGGAAGAACTCGGTGTTGCCCTTGCCGCCCGTGATGGGCGACTCGGCCCAGTCGGCGACGCGGATGCCCTGTCGGGCGAGGGCGTCAATGACGCGCCCGGCGATGTCGCGGGCCGCGGTCCGTGTCACGACGCCGCGTTCGGCCTTGCCGCGCTCCGCCTCGTACTGCGGCTTGAGAAGCGACAGGACCACGCCGCCGGGGCCGACCATGCGGATTGCGCGGGGCAGGATGAGATGTTGCTTTGTCCAGCCCACGTCGATGGTCGCCAGCGACACCTCCTCGGGCAGTTCGACGTGCAGTGCGTTCGTCCGCTCCATGACCACGACGCGCTCGTCCTGCCTGAGCGTCCACGCGAGTGTGCCGTAGCTGGTGTCCACGGAATACACCCGTGCGGCGCCGCGCTGAAGGAGGCAGTCGACGAAGCCGCCGATGTGTGAGCCGAGGTCCGCAACCGTCCTGCCGGAGACGTCGGCCTGGAACCGTTCCAGGGCGAACTCGAGTTTGTCGCCGCCGCGGGTGACGTACTGGGCCAAGCGTGTCTCCCGGTCAATCCTGGCCGAGGAGGGAGTTCGGCATTCGTCGTTTGAACTCCGATTTGTTGACCATGCTCCTCGTCCGGTTGATGATGTCGCGTGTGAACCCGCTTGCTTCCAGGTCCGCGTCGGTCCTGTGTCGGTCGATCATGTTGAAGAGCAGGCGGTCGACCTCGTCGTATGTGAAGCCCAGTTCGCCTTCGTCGGTCTGGCCCTGCCAAAGGTCGGCGCTCGGGGGTTTCGCGACTATTTGGTCCGGCACGCCGAGGAAGTCGGCAAGCTGTCGGACCTGGCATTTGTAGAGGTGTGAGATCGGTTGGAACCCGCAGGCCGAATCGCCGTGCAGGGTGGTGTAGCCCAGCATCGATTCCGTGCGGTTGCCGGTTCCGGCCACGAGCGCCCCAAGCCGAGCGGACCGGTCGTACAGCACGATCATGCGGACACGGGCCATGCGGTTGCCGAGGGCAACGCGGTCTTCGGTCGGTAGCATATGGTCGAGCGCCTCGATCGCGGGCGTGATGTCCACCGTCTTGCACGATATGCCGGCCGCGTCGGCGACGGCCTTGCCGTGAGATCGGCTCTCGGGCGAGCTGGTGCGATACGGGAGCAGAAAACCGAACACGTTTTCCTTGCCGGCGGCGCGGACGCAGAGCATTGCGACCACGGCGGAATCGAGGCCGCCGGACAGCCCGATCACGATTCCGGGCATCCCGGCCCCCTCAAGCTCCGTCCGGATAAACGACACGATACGGTCCGTTTCCGCGGCGGGATCGATCTTCATTTCTTCGCGCATTGTGATGCTCCCTAGCCCCAAAGCCACCAGATGAAGATGTACGCGGGCACCGTCGCGGCTATCGTGAACGGCAACCCCATCTTGACGAACTGCCAGAATCCGACGTGTATGCCCTGCTTCCTGAGCAGGGCTACGCTGACGATGTTGGCCGACGCGCCGACCGGCGAGATGTTGCCGCCAAGGCAGGCGCCGACGAGCAGCCCGAACGCATAGAGGACGCGCGTGTTCGTGTCGGCACCGGCTATTTCCAACACGGTTGGCAGCATGACCGCCGTGTACGGGATGTTGTCGATCACGGCCGAGAACGCGACCGATGCCCAGACGATCACGGTGAAGGTCAGGAACTTGTTCGTGCCGACGATGCCGCCTATCCAGGAGGCGATAAGGTCGATGACCCCCGTCTTTTCGAGGCCGAACGTAAGAGCAAAGATGGCCGCGAGCAGAGCGACGGTTGCGCCATCGACTTTGAGGAGCGCGCCTAGTGTGTTGTTGCCGCTCCGGAGATGATGCCAGAGGAGGCCGATGGCCGCCGCTCCGGCGCAGATCGCGCCGTTCAGAAACATGTCGGCGTGCGGCACGTGCTTCGAGAACGTGGAGGCGACGCTCAGCGCGGCAACCATCGCGGCGAGCAACGCGGTCGGGAACCAGCTCGTCACGGCGACCGGCTCCGGCGCGGACGACGGCGCCTTGTACTTGCGGAAGAACAGCGCCCACAAGGCCGTCATCGACCCCACTGCGCCGATCTGGATGGCCCAGAATATGCCGGGCTTGCCCTGGTAAAAGAAGAAGTCCAGGAAGTTCAATTTCAGGCCGCTGGCGAGGATCAAGCTCGGCGGGTCGCCGATGAGCGTGGCCGCGCCCTGCAGGTTCGACGAGACGGCCAGGCCGATTATGAACGGCACGGGCGACGTGCGCATCCGTTTGGCGAGCACCAGCGCCACGGGCGCCACGATAAGCACCGTCGTCACGTTGTCGATGAAGGCCGACAAAAAACTGGACATCGCACAGACGCCGAGCGCCGCGCCGCCGACCGTCTTCAAGCGCTTGACGATGAAGTCAGCGAGGACCACCGGCACCTTCGACTCGATGAACATCCCGGCGACGGTCATCGCGCCGGCGAGGATCATCAGGACGTTCCAGTTGATGTGTAGCAGGACGTTGCCGGCGCTCGCGAGCAGGCCGCCCGGCCCCTGGGCCGGTTCGTATATGCCGAGCAGGAGCAGGACGGCGACCCCGGCCCAGAGCGCGGACGCGCGGAACCGCCCGCACACGCAGATGTAGATGTAGCAGACGAGGAAGACGAGCACCGCCTGCGTGCGCGAATCCCCCAAGACGTCCAGCGCGGCCTGTGTTGAAAGCGGCATTCGGCGGCTCCTGGGATTGCGGACCAGTCGGAACAATAGTACCGGCGAGGCCGGATGGTGTCAATGTTGAGCGGCGAAGATGCCGCGCAGCGCGGGAAATTTCCGGCAATTTGCTTGACAGAGCGGACGGGAGTCGCTATATTCGGGAATCGGCGGGCAGGAGATTCCTCTCAGCCGCCGGCATTTCCAACCCAGCTCCGCTTGAGAGTGGCCTCTTTATTGATCACGTCTCTGAATGACCTCGTAAGGGAATCGTAGGTCATGTAGCTCAACCCTGGCAACGCCATAAGAGATAAGCCCTCTGAATCTGCAAACTCAGTCCTGAAACCTGGCCAGCTCCGCCCAGCGAGGGCGCGGCAGGTACGTCAACGGTGCGGCGTGTGTCGCACCAGTGTGTTCCAAAGGAGAACCGTGTCAGCGGCCCCGGCATGACAGCCCCTTCCCGATGAACAAGAAGTTTTTCCTCATAGACGCGCATTCGCACTGCTACAAGGCGTTCTACGCCATACCGCACCTGTCGAGCCCGGACGGCCGGCCGACGAACGCGGCCTACGGCTTCACCGGCATGCTGCTCAAGGTGCTCAGGGCAGAGAAGCCCGACTACCTCGCCGCTGTGTTCGACGCGCCCGGGCCGACGTTCCGGCACGAGCAATACGCGGAATACAAGGCCCAGCGGAAGCCCATGCCGGACGAGCTTCAGCCGCAGATACCCATCATCAAGCAAATCCTCGACGCGGCCAGCGTCGCGACGTTCGCCTTCCCCGGATATGAGGCCGACGACATCATTGGCACGCTCGCGAAGAGGGCGTCGGCGGAAGGCATCGACACGTACATCGCCACCGGAGACAAGGACGCGCTCCAGCTCCTCGATGAGCACGTCCGCGTCTACGACACGAAGCTCGACAAGGAGTATACCGTCAAGGACCTGCTGATGGAGAAGGGCATACGGCCCGAACAGGTCGTCGAGATGATGGCGCTTTCGGGCGACACGAGCGACAACGTACCCGGCATCCGCGGCGTCGGCCCGAAGACGGCCCTCAAGCTCATCCAGCAGTACGGCACACTCGACGGCGTGCTCGAACATGCTCAAGAGGTCAGTGGCAAGGCGCTCAAGAGCCGTCTGGCGGAAGGGGCCGAGGTCGCGCGCGTGAGTCACAAGCTGGTCATCATCGACACCGACGTTCCGCTTGAGACCGGCATTGACGACTGCAAGGTGCGGCCGCCGGACATCCCGCGCCTCAAGGAGCTCTTCGCCTCGCTCGGCTTCAAGAAATACCTGAGCGACCTGGAGAAGCCGGGGACAGCCGCCAAGAGGGCGCCGGCCCCGAAAGAGCAGGCGCCGGCAGAGCCGCAAGAGGAGAAAGACGCCGGCCGCGGCGACGTCAAGTATCACACCGTCGACACCGAGAAGGCCCTGAAGTCTCTCGCCGAGAAGCTCGCCAGGCAGAAACAGATATGCATCGACCTGGAGACGACTAGCCGGGAGCCGATGAGCGCAAGAATCGTCGGCCTGTCGTTCGCGTGGGAGGAACACGAGGCCTTTTACGTCCCGGTCGCCGGCCCGCTTGGCGGCAAGACAATCCCCATCGAGACGGCCCTGAAGCACCTCCGGCCCGTTCTTGAGGCGGCGGTGCCCGCGAAGATGGGGCAGAACATCAAGTACGACATGATCGTCCTGCTCAACGCTGGCGTGCGGATGACCGGGATCGCGTTCGATTCCATGGTCGCCGCGTACCTCCTCGATCCCGACCGCAGGCGTTACAACCTCGACGACCTCGCCTTCGGCCACCTGGGATTCCGCAAGATCCCCACGGCCGACCTCATCGGGAAGGGGCGGAACGAGATCACGATGGACCGTGTCGAAATCGGGCAAGTGGCTGAATACGCGTGCGAAGACGCCGATACTGTGGTGCGGCTCTTCGACGTGCTATCCCCTCAGCTTGAAAACCTCGGCCTGGCGGAGCTTGCCCGGGACCTTGAGTTCCCGCTGATAGAAGTGCTCGCGATGATGGAACATACCGGCATCAAGGTTGACGCGGACGCGCTCGCGGAGATTTCCAGCCAGCTCGCCGACTCCATCGACGCCATCGCCGCCGAGATATACGAGGAATCGGGTGAGGAGTTCAACATCGACTCGCCCAAGCAGCTCTCCGGCATCCTTTTCGACAAGCTCAGCATGCCCAGCTCCAGGAAGACGAAATCCGGGTTCTCGACCGACGCGGACGTCCTCGGCGACCTCGCCGTGCGGTTCCCGATCGCCGCGAAGATAGCCCGCTACCGCGCGATGAAGAAACTCAAGAGCACATATGCCGACGCGCTGCCGAAAATGATCAACCCGACCACCGGCCGCGTGCACACGTCCTTCAACCAGACGATGACGGCGACGGGGCGGCTCTCGAGCAGTGACCCCAACCTCCAGAACATCCCGGTTCGCACGGAAGAGGGGCGCGAGATACGCAGGGCGTTCGTCGCTTCTTCGCCTGACACGGTCCTCCTGTCCGCCGACTACTCGCAGATAGAGTTGCGCATACTCGCCCACCTCTCCGGCGACGAGGCCATGCGCGACGCCTTCCTTTCCGACCTCGACATTCACGCGTTCGTCGCGGCGGAGGTCAACGGCATCGGCATCGACCAGGTCGACGCCGGGATGAGGCGGCGGGCGAAAGCCGTGAACTTCGGCATCATCTATGGCCTGACACCGTACGGACTCTCCAAGGACATCGGCATCCCGGTCGGTCAAGCCAAGGAGTTCATCGACACGTACTTCGACCGGTACAAACGCGTCCGCGCGTTCATCGACGCCACGCTAGAAACCGCGCGGGAGCAGGGATATGTCACGACGATGTTCGACCGGCGGCGCTATCTCGCCAACATAAACTCGCCGAACGACGTCGAGCGGCGGTACGCCGAGCGCATGGCCGTCAACGCCGTCATCCAGGGCACGGCCGCCGACATGGCCAAGATAGCGATGAACCGAATACACAAGCGAATCGCCGGCGAGAAACGCTCGTCGGTCATGCTCCTCCAGATACACGACGAGCTCCTTTTCGAACTGCCCGCCGTCGACGTCGACGGCGAGCGCGAGATGATCGTGAGCGAGATGAGCGGAGCCGCAAAGCTGGACGTCCCGGTCAAGGTCAACGTCGGCGTCGGCCGGAACTGGCTCGAACTGAAATGAATCCCTTGGCATGCGAGGCGGCGGAACGGAAGTGGGCACGAAGGTCATCGGACTCCTGGGCGGCATCGGCAGCGGCAAGTCGTTTGTCGCCGGCATCTTCGCCGAACTCGGATCGAAGGTTATCGACGCCGACGCCATCTGCACCGAACTGCACGCAACGCCCGAGACCAGGGCCGCCGTTCGTAAACGTTGGGGCGACGTGGCCTTCGGAAAGGACGGAGAACTGGACAGGGTGAAACTCGCGAATATCGTCTTCAGCGACCCCGCCGAGCTCGATGAGCTGGACCGGATTATGCACCCGAAAGTGACTGCACGAATACGGGCCGAGGTTCGCGAATACCGGCGCTCCGGCACGCCGGCGCTCTGCGCAATCGACGCTCCGCTCCTCCTCGAAACCGGACTCGTTGACCTGTGCGACGCCACGGCCTTCGTAGAATGCGAGCCGTCGGTGCGCTGCCGCCGTCTGCGTGACAACCGGGGCTGGGGCCCCGATGAGATACAGCGGCGCGAGGCGCGTCAGGAGCCCCTCGACCGCAAGCGTGAAGCGGCGGACTTCGTGATCGCCAACCACGGCGACCGCGAAGCCGCGCGCAAAAACATCGAACAAATCGTGTCCCATCTTGTACCTAATGGAGAATAGCAATGGCAGAGAAGAAGTCGAAGAAGTCCACCAAGGCCGACCAGGCGACGAAGAAAACCGCCGCCGAGACGGCAACGGAGCCCGAACCGCAGAAGGAAGAGACGCAGGAGCGGCCGGTGTCCAAGGCGAAAGCATATGAGCAAGCCAAGAAGGGCGGCACCCACATCGCCCAGCTCAAGCAGATGACCATCGCTGAATTGCACGACCTGGCCAAGGCCGAATCCGTTGAAGGATACACCGGACTCAAGAAACAGGAGCTGATATTCCACATCCTCGAACAGCGCGCCAAGAAAAACGGCCTGCTGTTCGGTGAGGGCGTGCTCGAAGTCCTGCCCGAAGGATTCGGCTTCCTGCGGTCGCAGGGCTACAACTACCTCCCGTGCCCGGACGACATCTACGTTTCGCCGTCGCAGATCCGCCGGTTCGGACTCCGCACCGGCCAGCTCATCTCAGGCCAGATACGTCCTCCCAAAGAGAGCGAACGTTACTTCGCGCTCCTTCGCGTCGAGGCCGTCCAGATGGAAGACCCCAACATCCTCACGGACATGATCGTCTTTGACGACCTGACGCCCCTCCATCCCGAGGCGCGATTCCTGCTCGAACGGACGCCCGAAGGCATCGAGACGCGCATCATCGACCTCGTCGCGCCCATCGGCAAGGGACAGCGCGGTCTCATCGTCTCGCCGCCCAAGGCCGGGAAAACCGTCCTCCTCAAGATGATGGCCAACAGCATCACGGCCAACAACCCCGAGGTCGAGGCGATGGTGCTCCTCATTGACGAACGCCCCGAGGAAGTCACCGAGATGGACCGCGGCGTCGACGCCGAGGTCATCAGTTCCACGTTCGACGAACCCGCGAGCCGGCACGTGCAGGTCGCCGAGATGGTCATCGAGAAGGCCCGCCGCCTCGTCGAGTTCAAGAAGGACGTCGTCATCCTGCTCGACAGCATCACGCGGCTTGGCCGCGCCTACAACACCGAGGTCCCGCACTCCGGCAAGATCCTCTCCGGCGGCGTCGATGCCACCGCGCTCCAGAAGCCCAAGCGCTTCTTCGGCGCGGCCAGGAACATCGAGGAGGGCGGCAGTCTCACCATCCTCGCCACCGCCCTGATCGAGACCGGCTCCCGGATGGACGAGGTCATCTTCGAGGAGTTCAAGGGCACCGGCAACATGGAGCTTGTCCTCGACCGGCGCCTGGCTGACCGACGCATCTACCCGGCCATAGACGTCAACCGCTCGGGAACACGCAAAGAAGAACTACTCCTCCATCCGGAAGAGCTTCAGCGCATCTGGGCGTTGCGCAAAGTCCTCGCCGAGATGAACTCGTTCGAGGCGATGGAGCTCTTGCGCGAGCGCATCAGACGGACGAAGACCAACGCCGAGTTCCTGCTCAGCATGGGCGGCAGTTGAACCGTTCGGAACGCCTGGCCGGTGGCCAAAACCATGACAATAATTTGTCACAGCTGTGGCGGATTATTGTCATGGCGAACAACGAGCATTGCGTCTGCCCGGTGACCACTCACACAAAGGGGAACGACAGGAGCAGGGGAGTGCGGTGCGGCGTTCTGGTCCCAGTCGAACGATTTGCCGGAACCGGATAGGAATCCATCGTTCGAACCGGGGCAAGGTCGGTCTTGACGCCGGTCGCGCGTGTGAATATATTAGGCAGGTAGCGCTTCGTATTTGCCGAATGGAGAGGTGCCGGAGCGGTCGAACGGGCTGGTTTCGAAAACCAGTGAGGGCTTATGTCCTCCCAGGGTTCGAATCCCTGCCTCTCCGCCAGAGCCAAAGGGGGGAGCCGCAAAGTGTGTCAACGGCGACGCTTCCGTGTTGTCGTCGTTCTTGCGCTTGTTTCGGGCGGCCGTCATCGGTTTCGTAATGGTAATGGAAAGCATTTGACACCCCATCGGGGCGTCGGATAGTGAAGCGCAGGACTTGGAGCGCGGAGAGCGTGGCGGCGGACGTTGCGGGACGATCTGAGCCCGAAGGTCTCCAAACTTTTTTCATCAGGTTGGCGACATAGGCAATGATACGAATCCGACGAGTCTACACCACGGGAATGCCGGCCGACCGTGACCGCGTCGAGCAGGTGAAGGGGATTTTTCGCTCCAATTTCGCTTACCTGCCCGGGTACGAGGAGAAGATTTCGCACATGCTCGACCACCCGTTCAAGCACGGGTACCGGGCGGTGCTGCTTGTGTCGGAGGACGCCCGGCGTCGCGTCACCGGCTTCGCGCTCGTTCTGCACTTCCCTGAGATCAACAGTTCGTTTCTCGACTTCCTCGGTGTCGCGCCGCATATCCACGGCGGCGGCCTCGGCGGCGCGTTGTACGAAGCCGCGCGCGACGAGGTCCGCCAGCTCGGCTCGCGCGGGATGTATCTGGAGGCGCTGTCCGACGACCCCGCTCACGTCCAGGATGCCTCCGAGCTCGAGCATAACCGTCAGCGGCTTCGGTTTTATGAACGATACGCCGTCTATCCACTCATCGGTACGCTCTATGACAAGCCGACCGCCCGTCTGCCAGCCGGGCTTCTCCTTTTCGACGGACTGGGCCGCACGAAGCCGCTCGGCCGGGACGAGGCCCGCGCCGCCGTTCGCCTCATCATCAAGCGGAAACACGGCCAGCAGGTCAGCCCGGACTACATCGAACGGGTGGTGCAATCCATCAAGGATAACCCGGTGCAATTCCGTCCGCCTCGGTACGTCAAGCCCGGCCCCCGTGCGCGCGAGGTGGCGCCGAGCCGCTTGGAGAAGCCATTCGCCCTGGTTGTCGTAAAGAATCTCGCGGGGCATCTCGTCCAACCGCGCGGATACCTCGAGCGCCCCGCGCGGATCGAAGCGGTGCTCGAAGGCCTCGCACCGACGGGCCTTTTCGCGGAGGTCTCGCCGCGTCGGTTCGGCGAAGAGCGCATCCGCGCCGTCCACGACTCCGACTTCGTGAACTACCTCAAGGCCGTATGCCAGAAGCTCGGGCTGAAGCGGCCGGTCTATCCGTACGTTTTTCCGGTCCGGCGGCCGGAGCGTCCGCCCAGGGACCTCGCCGTCAGGGCGGGCTATTACTGCGTCGACACGTTCACCCCGCTCGACCGGAACGCCTACGAAGCGGCCCGCGGCGCCGTCGACGTCGTCCTCACGGCCACGGACGAGGTTCTGTCCGGGCGGCGGGTGACATATGCCCTCTGCCGCCCGCCGGGCCACCACGCCGGCCGGCGCACGTTCGGCGGGTTCTGCTACTTCAACAACGCCGCCATCGCGGCCCACCGCCTCAGCCGCCTGGGCAAGGTCGCCGTGCTCGACATCGACTACCACCACGGCAACGGCACGCAGGAGATTTTCTACCAGCGGGACGACGTGCTCACGCTTTCGATCCACGGCCACCCCGGCATCGCCTACCCGCATTTCAGCGGTTTTGCCGACGAAACAGGCGAGGGCAGGGGACGCGGGTTCAACCGCAATCTTCCCCTGCCGGAGGGCGCCGACGACGCGGCGTATCTCGGCGTCTTCGAGAAAGCCGTCGAGCGGATCGAGCGGTTCAAGCCCGTCGTGCTCGTCGTATCGCTTGGGTTCGACACACTCCGGGGCGACCCCACCGGCTCGTTTCGTGTGCCCGTCGGTGCGATGACCGTGATTGGCCGGCGGCTGGGCGCGTTGGGGCTGCCGCTGCTCGTCGTCCAGGAGGGAGGGTACAGTCTTCGCAACCTTCGGCGCGGTGGGCCGGCGCTGTTCCTCGGCATGTCCGCCGCAATCACCGAGAAGCTCGGCTGACCCGCCCTGCCTGAGCATCAGAGTCACGGCTTTCTGGATTGCGGTTTGACGGGGGGAGGGGGCGTGGCGCGACCGATGAAGCGGCGCTGTTGTCGTTGTGACCACGCCGCAAGACTCTGGGGAGCGTCCAGATACAGACACGACCCGGTGGGGGCGGCTCGCTGTCTGACTCAGGTCAAAAGGGTCGGGTAGCAAGCAATTATCCGAGACGAGCTTGAAATCGCGGTGGGTCCGGAAAACGAACGGTTCTGACAATCCGCGCCCTCCCGGCCCTCTCGAAGATTGAGGTTGAGCGAGAGTTAGATTTCTGGTAGAATACTCCGTACACGAAACATTCTTGGAGGAAACAGTATGTCGGGAGGCCCTGATGCCATGAAGACTGGTGTTTCAGGTCTTTGCAAATCCTCCAGGCACTCGGACGATGGCAAGCAATACGACCTGCGAATTCTGCGGTCGATTCGCAAGATCATTCGGGCGGTGGACATCCATTCGCGCAAGCTTTACCACTTGTACAAGATTACAACCCCGCAATTGATCTGTCTGCACTGTCTTCAACGTGAGGGCCCGATGACGCTTTCGCGGCTCGCCGAAGAAGTAAGTCTCGGGGTCAGCACGGCCGACGGCATTGTTGATCGCCTCGAGATCAAGGGGCTACTGACGCGCACACGTAGCCAACAGGACCGCCGAAAAGTCGATTTGGCGATCAGTCCCGCTGGCAGTGAGCTGACTCAGGCGACTCCAGAGTTGCTCCAAGATCAATTCATCGAGGCGCTGGGGCAACTGCCGGAGGCGGAGCAGGCGGCAATCACCCTTTCACTTGAACGTGTAGTCGAACTCATGGGGGGCACACACTTGGACTCGTCTCCGAACTTGATCATCGGAGCGGGTCTGCGCGAACCCGATCAAACGGCCAGCAAGGAACTGAAACCATGAAAATCGTGTCCAGACAGCAGACGCAGATCATTCGGGCGATTGACGGAGACAATGAATTATCGGACTGGCGTGACTGGCAGTGGCAATTGCAGCATTGTGTGCGTGACTTGGGCACGTTTGAGCGGTTGCTCGGTGTCGAACTCGACGCCCGGACGCGGGAGGGCTTCGCCCGCACAGTCGAGAAGTTCCCAATGTCGGTCACGCCGTATTACCTGTCGCTGATCGACACGGACGATTTGGCGAATGACCCCGTCTTCCGACAGGCGTTCCCCTCGCCGTTGGAGTTGATGGTCGCCCGCAACGACATGAGCGACCCACTGCACGAGGAGGAAGACTCGCCCACCCCCTGCGTGACGCACCGCTATCCGGACCGGGTGCTGTTCTTGGTCAGTAACGCCTGTTCTATGTACTGCCGCCACTGTACGCGCAAGCGGCGTGTTGGCGATGTGGATTCCATCCCCTCACGCGACGACATGCAGGCCGGGCTGGACTACATCCGGAACACGCCGCAGATTCGCGACGTTCTGCTGAGCGGCGGCGACCCGTTCCTGCTCGGCGACGAACAATTGGACGAAATCCTGACCGAACTGTCTGCAATCGAGCACATAGAAGTCGTCCGAATCGGCACGCGAACCCCGGTCGTTCTGCCCCAGCGAATCACCGATGACTTGGTGGATATCCTCAAACGTCACCATCCTTTGTGGGTCAATACCCACTTCAACCATCCGCGCGAATTGACGGCCTCGGCGCGGGCAGCATTGGCCAAACTCGCCAACGCGGGCATCCCGTTGGGCAACCAGTCGGTCTTGCTGGCCGGCGTGAACGACTGCCCTCGCATCATGCGGGCATTGGTGCACAAGCTCGTTGCCAATCGCGTCCGGCCGTATTACTTGTACCAATGCGACCTCTCCGAAGGTCTGGGCCACTTCCGCACACCGGTGGGCAAGGGCATCCAGATAATGGAGAGTCTCATCGGCCATACGAGCGGCTTCTGCGTGCCGACATACGTGATTGACGCGCCCGGCGGCGGCGGGAAGATTCCCATCATGCCGAACTACCTGATTTCCTGGTCAACCAACAAGGTCGTGCTCCGCAACTACGAGGGTGTGATAACCAGCTACAAAGAGCCCGACAGCTACGAGCCCGTCTTCTGCCACCGCGACTGCGAGAACTGCGACCTGCAACTGGGCCTTGAAGACGCCGACGAACGCAAGGCCGTTGGTATCGAGATGCTCATGGCCGACCACGACAAGACCATCTCGCTCGTTCCAGCTGGCAATGTGCGGCACGAGAGGAGAAATGGCGATGAGTAGACCGTCTCTGGCTGTGAGGATCGGCTGTGTGTTGGGCATACTGATGATGGGGCTCTGCCTGGCGGCACCGGCCATGGCCCAAGACAACGACAACCCCCTGCGCGTGGCGTTGACCGGAAAGTATCCTCCGTTCAGCTACTACGACCAGCAGGGCAACCTGGCCGGTTTCGACGTGGACGTCTCCCGCGAGATCGCGAAGCGTCTGGGCCGTGAGGTCGAAATCGTGGCGACGGAGTGGGACGGCATCCTCGCGGGACTGCTCGCCAGGAAATATGACGCGATCATTGGCTCGATGGCCATTACGGCCGAGAGGGCCAAGAAGGTGAACTTTTCCGAGCCGTACTACCAGTCAGGGGCACAACTGTTCATCCACCGCGACAACCCCGCCAAGGTTTACTCCATCGAGGAATGTGACGGATTGAGGATATCGGCCGTCCTCGGCGAGACCTTCCAACGCTATCTCGAACAGAATCACCCCGGCATCGAGGTTGTCACGCTGAAATCCAGTGTGGAAATCTTTGAATTGCTGGAGCAGAAACGCGTCACCGGCTTCGTCAGCGACCGTCTGGTCGGGGCGTGGCAGGTCAAGAGAGCGGGGCGGCCATTCGTGCCGGTTGGCGATATGCTGTATGCGGAGAAGATGGCCATCCCCGTCCGGGAAGAAGATACCCAACTGCTGGCCGACATCAACCAAGCCCTTCGGCAGATGCGGCAGGACGGCACGATGCGGGCCATCCATAACAAATACTTCGGTCTGGCGGGCCCAGCGGTCACCGGGCCCAGCGGCGAGATGTCCACCAGGGTCATCGTTGCCAAACTGGGCAAAGGGTTTGCTGTCACGCTGGGAATCGCCGTGGCGGCTTTGGCGATCGGGTTCCTCCTGGCCATTCCGTGTGGGTTGGTGCTGAATCATCCGCGCGGTCGGATGGCCTTGCTCTACTGGCCCGTCCGCACGGTCGTGGACTTCCTCCGCGGCACACCGGTACTGATACAACTGCTGTTCGCCTGGATGGGCCTGGGGCTCTCGCCATACGTCGCCGCCATCGGCACCCTCGCCGTCAATTCGATGGCCTACATGGCCGAGGTGGTGCGGGCGGGGCTGATGAGCGTCGATTATGGCCAGGTTTGCGCGGGCAGGGCATTGGCGCTGAGCCGCTGGCAGGTGTTCCGCCATGTTGTCTGGCCGCAGGCGTTCCGTGTGGCCATCCCGCCATTGATGAATTCTGTCGTCGCACTGACGAAGGACACCGCGCTGGTCGCCGTGATCTCCGTTGCCGAGGTGATACGCGAGGCCCAGGCGATCATCAGCGTGACATTCGAACCGCGCAAGTACTACTTCATCGTGGCAGTGATGTTCTTTATCGTAACGTTCCCCTTGATGAAACTCGCTGGTCTGATGGAACGCAAGATTCGCCGGAAGGGGTTTGTCCATGATTAGCATACGAGACCTGAGTTACGTTTACCCCAACAGCGGGGAACCTGCCATTGCCGGCATCAATGCGGACTTCCCCCGCGAGCGCGTGTTCGCCGTGCTGGGCGAGAGCGGCTCCGGCAAGACCACTCTGCTGAATTGCATCGCGAGGTTCCTTACGCCGACCAGCGGCAGGATCATGATCGATGACGAGGACATTGCCGACATGCCCGAGCTCGAGTTCCGCCGTGCCTTGGGCGTGGTGTTCCAGAAGCTTTACCTGTTTCCGCATCTGACTGTGCAAGAGAACATGATTCTCGCGCCGGTGAGGGCTTTCGGCCAGGCCCGAAGGGAGGCCGGGCACATGGCGGCCGCAATGCTCGAACGGCTTGGCATCGGCGACTTGGGCGACCGTTACCCGTCGCAGATCAGCGGTGGCCAGGCCCAGCGCGTGGCCATCGCCAGAGGGCTTATGCTCCAGCCACGGTACATGCTTCTGGATGAGCCGACATCCGCACTCGATGCACGAACCACCGGCGATTTCTCCCAGTGGCTCAGTGAGTTGCAGGAAGACACCAGTTTCATCATCGTGACCCACGACCTCCCGTTTGCCGCAGATGTGGCTTCGCACGGTGTGTTCCTCGAGGCTGGGCGGGGCAAGGCCACCGGAAAGGTGGAAGACATCATCGAGAAGGTAACACAAGGCGCGTAGCGCACCGAAAACAGCATGCAACCCGACGTCATTGAAAAGCTCGGCAACAGCATCATCCAGCACGGCAAGTACAACGACCGCATCTACGTGATGAAGATCGCCCCGGAAGATGCCGCCTCGCTACCGCAATCGCTCAAAGACAAGGCACGTGAGCGTGACTACTCCAAGATATTCGCCAAGGTCCCGGCGGGCCAAGCCCAGCCGTTTCTCCGCCATGGCTTCAAGTGCGAGGCCCGGGTTCCCCAGTTCTACAAGGGGCGGGAATCGGCGCTGATGCTCGGCTATCCGCTGCGCGAGTGGCGGAGCGTGTCAAACACCGCTGAGGAGAATGAGCGAGTCCTGGACGCTTGCCGCCGGAAGCAAGCCGAGGCCGCAGACATCGAGCGGCCCGATGGGGCGATGATCCGCATGTGCGAACCCGGCGACGCCGAAACGATGGCCCAACTCTACGGAGAGATCTTCCCGACCTACCCGTTCCCCATCGACAACCCGGCCTACATCCGCGAGACGATGGCCTCGCACATCGTCTACTTTGGCATCTGGATGGGGAGCAAGCTCGTGGCTCTCTCCTCGGCCGAGATGGACACCGAGGCCCGCAACGCGGAAATGACGGACTTCGCGACTCTGCTCGATCATCGTGGCCATGGCCTGGCCGCGGTCCTGCTCGACGCCATGGAGGCGGAAATGCGCTACCGCGACATTGTTATGGCCTACACCATTGCGCGCGCCCCCTCGTTCGGCATGAACATCACGTTTGCACGAATGGGCTACGAGTTCGCCGGACGCCTGATCAGCAACACCAACATCGGGGGGCAGTTCGAAGACATGAACGTCTGGTACAAACCTCTGGCCACGTAGAGTTCGAAATCACTGCTGGACTCGGAAGCGACCCGGCTGTTCACTCGGCTCGACCCGTTCACGAGAGAGTTCGCGGCCAGATTGTCGCGCAACAGGATATGAAAACGCCCGACCAGTTTCCTGGTCGGGCGTTTCCGTTAACAGCCCGTTGAAAAAGTGGCCTTGACACGCATGTTATAATTATGATGACAGGAGTCAAGGAGAACGCGATGGCGCTAGGCAAACGAGAGACGGAACGGCAGGAGACGATGTGGATCGC
>Ga0180435_10003321_pt1 | contig 16195 bp, 8 predicted proteins | sample SS_ome_3_FD_132467 | JGI IMG/M metagenome (GOLD analysis project Ga0180435, IMG submission 132467) | Hypersaline lake sediment archaeal communities from the Salton Sea, California, USA - SS_3_S_1 metaG | ecosystem: Environmental > Aquatic > Non-marine Saline and Alkaline > Hypersaline > Sediment...
CGCCATGCCGGATACAAGGTATTATCCGCCGCTGATGGTCTGGAAGCGGTCGAGGTCTTCAATTCAGCCATTGGTATCGATCTGGTGATCCTTGATATGATCATGCCGGTGATGGACGGTTATGAAGCCTATTTTAAACTCAAACGGATCGAACCCGATTTAAAGATTATTATGATTACCGGATACTATGAAGATGAGCGTGTGAATGAAATTCTGGCCGATGGACGCTTCTGCAGGTTTTTAAAAAAACCCTTTACGCTGAAAGAACTGATTGGCGAGATTGAAAAATTAGCATCCATTTCAAAAGAAAAAGATGCGCCGTTAAGGTAAACCCCGGCGCTGAATAAAAATTCGGCCCAAAATCGTTGCGCCCTTGGCATTTTAGCCCGCGATCTTACACCCCTACGCCAGCACTTCCCTCGGGACCAGTCTCCGGTCCTGGCCACGCCTTCGATCCTCACCGCTCCTTCGTTCCGGTATATGTTTGTCATATACGAACTGACGTCAATTTATCCTCAAGCGCCGCCCCCCGTTATCGTGGGCAGTGAACTGTGGGACCAGGTTTTGTTCTGGCGGAGATTTAATTTTTCAGTGGTTAGGGCGTTGCCGGTGCAATGGTGTGTTCTGGTTTCTCGATGAATATCAGGGTGATAGATAACAATCCTGGAGGCAATACAAATCAAGAGCAAGAGGGTAATGCGCTTTGGGAACAGCGACAACCAAGTTTTAAGCGGACTTTGGCGGGATGGAAAGAATGGGAAAAAATAAAGGGCTTCGAGACCAGAATCTCCAAGCCCTTGATTTTATTGGCTCCCCGGGTAGGACTCGAACCTACAACCTAGTGGTTAACAGCCACCCGCTCTGCCGATTGAGCTACCGGGGATTGGTGTTTACAACGAACCGCCTTTTATGTGATTTGGCGGGTCAAGTCAAGAAAAAACTGGACCCGCCGGCGGGCTAATCGAATTTTCGGACCCGGATATTCAGATCCTTCAGTTGCTCCTGACCGGCCGTGGAGGGGGCATTGGTAAGCAGGCATCCGGACTTTTGGGTTTTGGGAAACGCGATGACGTCGCGGATGGAGGCCTGCCCGCACAGGATCATCACCAGCCGGTCGAAGCCGAAGGCAATGCCGCCGTGGGGCGGAGCACCGGATTTGAGGGCCTGGAGCAGGAAACCGAATTTTTCCTCGGCCTCCGCCGCACCGATGCCCAGGGCCTGGAACACCTTTTCCTGGACTTCGTTGTCGTGGATACGGATACTGCCGCCGCCGATCTCGGCCCCGTTGAGTACCAGGTCATAGGCCCGGGAATTGACGGCCAGGGGGTCCTGGGCCAGCTTTTCATAATCGGATTCCAGGGGCGCCGTGAAGGGATGGTGCACGGCCTGGCAGCGCTTTTCGTTTTCGTCGTATTCCACCAGAGGAAAATGGGTCACCCAGGTAAAGGCAAACAGGGCATCGTCAATGAGCCCCAGTTTGCGCCCCAAATGGTTGCGCAGGTTGCCCAGGGATTCATTGACCACCTTGGGCGTATCGGCCACGAAAAAGACCAGATCGCCGGGAGCCATGTCGATCTTTTCCGCCAGGGCCTGCTTTTCCTGGTCGGTGAAGAATTTGGCGATGGGCGACTGCCAGCCGTCTTCCCGGACTTTGATGTAGGCCAGCCCTTTGGCCCGGTAAATTCTGACGAACTCGGTGAGGTCGTCGATCTCCTTGCGGGTGAACTTAATGCAGCCCTTGGCATTGAGCGCCTTGACCAGACCGCCGTTTTTCACGGCATTGGCAAAGACTTTGAATCCGGAAGCGCCGACGATTTCAGAAACATCCACCAATTCCAGACCAAAACGCACATCGGGCCGGTCCAGGCCGAAGCGCGCCATGGCCTCGGCATAGGTCAGCCGGGGAAAGGGCGGCGCCAGATCGACATTTAGAGTCTCTTTAAACAATTTGGTCATGAGCCCTTCGGACAGGGTGATCAGGTCCTCTTCGCCCACAAAGGACATCTCGATGTCGATCTGGGTGAATTCCGGCTGCCGGTCGGCCCGCAGGTCTTCGTCCCGGAAACAGCGCACGATCTGATAATAGCGGTCAAATCCGGCGATCATCAGCAGTTGCTTGAACAACTGGGGGGATTGGGGCAAAGCGAAGAAATGGCCGGGATAGATGCGGCTGGGCACCAGGTAGTCCCGGGCGCCTTCCGGGGTGCTGCGGGTGAGCACCGGGGTTTCGATATCCAAAAAACCGTTGGCGTTGAGGTATTCCCGCACTGCAGCCGCGGCCTTGTGGCGCAGGATGATATTGCGCTGCAGTTGGGGCCGGCGCAGATCCATGTAGCGGTATTTGAGCCGGATGGCTTCCGCAGCGTCCACATCGTCCTCCACCAGGAAGGGCGGCGTTTCCGCAGTATTGAGGATTTTCAGCTCGGTGACGGTGATTTCGATCTCGCCGGTGTAGAGTTTGGGATTGATCATACCTTCCGGGCGGGGATCCACCCGTCCCTTGACGGCGATCACATATTCGCTGCGCAGGGTGTGGGCCTGGCCATGGATGTCGGGACTGATACTGGGATTGAACACCACCTGGGTGATGCCCTCCCGATCCCGCAGGTCAATGAATATGACGCCGCCGTGATCCCGGCGGCGCAGTACCCAGCCCATGAGGACCACTTCCCGGCCGATATCTTTTGCCGTCAGTTGACAGCAGTTATGGGTTCTGCGCAGTGCTTCCAGCTTATCTGCCAAGGCTATTTCTCCAGTTTTGTGATTATCAGTTCCGTGAAATCCATTCCGCCTCTGCCCCCCTGTCTAGAACAGAAGGGTTTGCAGGAATAATTTACAATTGGATACTCCAAATATCCCCCGCCCAGCCCCGGCCCACTACGGTCAGAGGAGCGCAGGATTTCCATGGTGAGAGCTATTTTTTATCCGCAGCCAGACGGGTCCTTAAATTGCCCACAAGGTCCTCTATGGGTATTTCGCTCTGTTCCTTGGTGGCCATGTTGCGCAGCACAGCGGCGCCTTTGGCAAGCTCGTCATCGCCCACGATGAGCACATGGGCGGCATGCATGCGGTGGGCCCGTTTCATCTGGCTCTTCAGGCTGCGGGTGGTCATTTCCAGTTCCACCGCCACCCCGGCGGCACCCAGTTCCAGGCTCCACTGGCAGGCCTGGCGACGGCCCGCATCGCCAATGGGTGCAATGAACAGTTGGGGACCGTCCGCAAATTGCCGGCCGTTCAACCCGGCGATTTCCACCAGGCGGTCAAAGCCGATGGCAAAACCGATGGCCGGTATATCCGGCCCGCCCAGGGCCTTGACCAGGCCATCGTAGCGGCCGCCGCCGCATACCGCGCTTTGGGCGCCCAGGGCGCCGGTCTGCAGTTCAAAGGCGGTGCGCGTGTAATAATCCAGGCCCCGCACCAGGCGGGGGTTGACGCGATGGGGTATGGACGCCCGGGTCAGGGTGTCCCGAACCTCAGCAAAGTGCGCCCGGCAATCATCACACAGGTAATCAACCATGGCCGGGGCATCGCCGATGGCCTCCTGGCAGGCGGGCACTTTGCAATCCAGCACCCGTAAAGGGTTGCGGGTACTGCGGCGCACACAATCACTGCACAGCTGCCCGGATACCTCGGCGAGCATCCGGGCGAGGGCCTCCCGGAAACCGGGCCGGCACCGGGGGCAGCCCAGGGAGTTGATCACCACGTGCACGTCGGGCACATCCAGGCGCTGGCAAAGGGTAACCAGCATATGGATCAGCTGGGCGTCCACATAGGGTTCGGCCACGCCGAAAACCTCGGCATCGATCTGGTAAAATTGGCGATAACGGCCCTTTTGCGGCCGTTCCCGCCGAAACATGGGACCGATGACATAAACCTTCTGGATGGGATCCCGGGCATAAAGCTTGTGCTGGATATAGGACCGCACCACCGAGGCCGTGGCTTCGGGCCGCAGGGTCAGCAACTGCCCCTTGCGGTCGGGGAAGGTGTACATCTCTTTTTCAACGATATCGGTATTTTCGCCGATGCTGCGGGCAAAGAGTTCGGTGCGCTCCATGATGGGAATCCGGATTTCCCGGTACCCGAAATTATGGAACAGCTCCACTGCCGTCCGTTCAATATATTGCCAGCGTTCCGATTCTCCGGGGAGAATATCCTTGAAGCCGCGAATGAGCTGAATCATAACCGTCCTGCAATCTGATTTTTACCATCGTATACACGCCAAATTTACCCGGGAATACCAAAAGCTTTTATATCTACATGATATACGTGGTTTTAGTCAATACCATGTTGCGGAGCACTGGAGGCCGGACTAAAGATAACGGCATATCAGATCCCGTGTTCTGGCAACCGCGGCCAGCGGCGCCCGGCGGCCCTCATATTCAACGCAGAGGGGTCCCTTAAAGCGTGCCCCCCGCAAGATGGCCAGGCAGCGCCCGAAGTCGATGGAGGTCTCCTCACCCCGGTCGGTGAAGCTATGGCTCTTGGCATGGACCATCACGGCCCGGGCGGCCAACAGACGCAATCCCTGGTAGGGATTCCGGAATGATGGAAAATTGCCGAAATCAGGGCAACTTCCCAGGCAGGCGGCATTAAAGTGGTCCAGAATAGCTGCGAGTTCCTCGGGATGGGTGGTAACACCCCAATGGTTTTCTATGCCGATACGTATATTGCGCCGCCGCGCCCAGGCCACCACCAGGGAGAGGGGAAGCTGCACCCGGGCGAGGGCCCGGGCGGGATGGGGCCGGGTTCCGGGCGCAAGGTTGCGCATCCACCGGCTCAGGGGCAGGATCACGTCGCGCCCGAGTAGCCCTTTTATCCGGGCCGGGCAGGATTCCGGGGTTGGCCCCTTTTGCGCATATAAACGGCTCTGGGGTTTTCGGGGATGGAATATCCGCTGGTAGCTGAACCGCTGCCCACCGATGGCGAGTCTCACCCGGGACACCTGATTGGCGGCCGCCTGATCCAGCCAGTAGCGCACATGCTGGAGTTCCCGGGCCAGGGCATCCGCACCGGCAAGGGTCAGGTCGGCATTGATATCCAGGATCAGTCCACATCCGTGATCCCGGTTCTGCCGAACCAGCCGCGCAACGGCGGCCGGGTCAAGCCCGGCCAGCTCCCGGTCGGAAAGCGCCACCCCCTGGAATCCCAGGTCGGCGGCGATGCCGGGCAGGTCCCAGGGGATCCGCACCCCCTTGCCCTGTAAACGATGCAGGCTCACGCCGGCCAGATAGATGGGTAAGGCGGCCATGGATTATTATGTGTTGCGGGTCAAATGGTGTGCAGTTCAAAGGGGCGGCTGCCCAGGGCCTGGTTGGCCGCCTGCAACCCTTCCAGCCCGGCAATGACCGCCACGGAGCTATCCATGGCGCCGGGGTTGAAATACCTGGCCGCAGTTTCGGCCACCGTTGTGCGCTCCACCGCCAATAAGCGGCACTTGAATTGGCGGCGCATGTCATCTGTCAACCCCACCAGTTGCCGCATAAATGCTCTTCGGGCGGCCGCCCCGGGGGTGTAGGGTTTGTCGATTTCCGCACACACCTGTAAAATTGCCTCTTTGACGTCTTCTGCGCTGTAATCCCCGGATTGGATAAAATTGAGGGCGCCGTCATAGGCCCCCAGGGTTTCCACAATGTGGGGATCACGGTAGGAAGCCAGGGCAAACAGCCCGTCTTCAGGACGATACAGGGCGAAACCGCCGTAGGCGCCGCCCTTTTCCCGGACTTCGCGATGCAGGTAGAGTGCCCGCAGCAAGCGGGCGCTCACCGCCAGGGCTGCGGCATCGGGATGGTCCATGCGCACGGTGGGGAAAACCTGGGCCACAAAGGCCACGGCCGAAGCCGTGCTCCAGCCCTCCCAAGGCCGTGCATCATCCAGGGCCACCGGATAGGGCTGCGGTCCCGCAAGCGGTTCCCGGGTTCCGGCAGATCCGGCGATGATGCGCTTCAGGCCGTCCATGCGCTCCGCAGCCGTCAAGAGGGGCTTTTCTTCACCCACGAGAGCCATGCGCAAATTACCGGGCACCAGGACGTGCCCGCCAATGGCCCCCAGCACCCGGGCAATCTCCTCTAAATCGCCGACGGCAATTTGCCCGCCAGCACTGGACCGGGTGGCCTTTTTGACGTGTTCCAACTGGTGCACGCCCTGCCATTGTTCGCTAATCCAGCCGGCCGGGTTGAAATTGCGGGAGGCCAGGGAAATGGCCAAACGGTGGCCGGCCGGGACCACGCTGCTTTCCAGTCCCGCCCTGTATTCCAGGAGCAGATTGTTCAGCCGGTCCAGATCCCGGAACGCATAGCCGCCCACCAGGTCCTCCAGAATGGAAAACATCTGGCCGTGATTGCGATTGAGGCACTTACCCGCCAGGGTTACCAGGGGCAGGCACTGCCCCTGTCCGTCATAAGGCGTGCGGGCATGGGCCGCCAGGGCCAGCCCGCCGGTATAGGTGTCGATGCGCCGGGCCAGGGCAACGTAGTCCTCGCTGCGGGTACCCACGCGCGGCAGCGCATGGCAGAAAAAGGGAACCCAGGGCAGGTACTCGGCCGGCAGCCCCCCCAATCCGCAGGCCATGGTGAAATAGAGGATTCCGGAGGTGGGCTGGTGGTATTGAAAAAGATCCCCCGCCGCGTTGTGGGCCGTAACCGCCACCGTGGGCACGGCGGGCGGAATATCGGCCAATTCCAGGGTCGGCAGCACGGAAACATCCTCATCTGCATCCTGAAGAGCCCTGAGGGCGCGGCTGTCTTCACGGATGCCCTGGGCCGCTTCCGCTGACAGGGACGCCTTGATTTGCGCCAGTTCCGCGGCCACGGCCTGCGCCTCTTGCTGTTGCTGGTCAGTATCCGGTGTCAGCGTCAATCGCGTCCGATGGGGGTTTTCAAGGAAATAGGTCTTTATCCTCTCTTCCAGAAAAGGCCCCCGGGCCATGGCCTCCCGCAGCTTTTGCAGGTCATCATCCACACTGAGCACCCGCACCGGGCTTCCGCCGTGGATCCAACTGCCGGCAATGGTCAGTAATAACCGAATGCCGTATGGATAAGGCGTATTGGTAATCTCTTTGCGGCGGAACTCAATCTGGTGGATGGCGGCTTCCACCAGCTGCCCCTCAATGCCGTTTTCCACCATCCCCGACAGCACCTTCAAAATAAGCGCCTCGACGGCGTCGCCGTCCCCGGCGGCTACATCCTTCAGGCCACAGGCAAAAAGGGTGTCCCGGTTGTCAGCATCAAAGCCGGTGCCGTCACTGAGGGCGCTGCCCATTCCGGATTCAATGAGCGCCTTGCGCAAGGGCGATGCGGCATTGCCGAGCAGGATATGCTCCAACACCGCCAATACCAACACCTCCAGGGAGTCGGTAATGTCCGCCACCAGCCAGGCCAGGCAAATCTGGGTTTTGCGGGCCGCGTCCTGATCGGCGGTCAAGGGGTAGGTGTAGTTGGATCTGCGCGGTTCCAACCAACGCGCCTGATGGCCGACCTCGGTTCCCGGATCAATTCTGTCAAAACGCCGCAGCACCTTATCCGTAATGAACCGCAGGTGTTTTTCCAGGTCTAAATTGCCGTAGGTATAGAAATAGGCATTACTGGGATGGTAGTGGCGCTGGTGGAAGCGGCGCAACTGGTCGTGGGTCAGCCTGGGAATCACACGGGGATCGCCCCCTGAATTATAGTGGTAGGTGGTTTCGGGGTAGAGGGCGTTGAGCAGGGAACGGACCATGACCTGCTCCGGGGATGACATGGCGCCCTTCATCTCATTATAGACCACTCCTTTGAATTGCAAAGCATCCTCCGTGGACGGCCCTTCGCCAGCGCTGCCTGCAAATTCCAGCCGGTGGCCCTCCTGCTTGAAACTAAGCCGTTCCAAACGGGGAAAAAAGGCAGCGTCCAAATAGACACCCAGAAGGTTGTAGAAATCCTTTTCGTTCTGGGTTGCAAAGGGATACATGGTCCAGTCCGAGGCAGTCAGGGCATTCATGAATGTGCTCAAACTGCGCCGCAACATGGCGAAAAACGGGTCCCTTACCGGGTAGCGCGCAGAGCCGCATAATACCGTATGCTCCAGGATATGGGCCACCCCGGTGGAATCGGTGGGAATGGTCTTAAAGGTTACGCCGAAGGTATTTTCGGGATCAGCGTTGGCAATATGGATATGGCGGGCGCCCGTGGGAATGTGTTCAAGCTGGATAAGTTCGGCCGCAATGGCCGGCAGGCGGTTAACTTGCCGCACCTGGTAATCCAAAAGACGATCACCGGGGTTCAAGGTTATCGTATTGTTACCCGTGGATGTCACCATGTTGCCCCTCCAAAAATTTAAGGGGAGGTCGCCCCCCCCTTTTTTCAATTCAATACCATTTATATAGATATTACATTGATCCCCATTACGCAAGGGTTCCCGGACCGGCAAGGATCCTGTTACCGGCGGCCTGTCCGGATTACCGGACAGGCCGCCAGGGTTTCGGGATGGTTATCGGAAACGGGAAATAGCGTGTCTCGGCAACAGACACCCCTGGGTTGGGGATTGAGCCTTGATATGATTGGAATCAGATCATTTTAGGCTGCGGGACGGCAACATAAATGCCACGACTGATGCGCTGAATTTTGCCAATTTTATCCAAACGGAAGATAATGTTGCGGATTTTCTTTTCGTTGAATCCGGTACGATTCTGTATTTCAGCGAAGCCAACACCATCCTTGTATTCGCCGATAACTTCCAACACAGTATCCGAAGCCGTCATACCTGCGCGACCGCGCCCCGGGCGTCCCAGGACGCCGCGCCGACCCCGCGTGCTGTTTACGGACTTAACCAGTTTTTCCAGCCTTTCCAGCCGGGTTATGATTTTGTCCACATCCTTGCGGGTAGGAATGTTGTAATTCCGCAAGAAAAATTTGACCATGGCGTCAAAGCTGACAGTTTTTTTCGGTTTTCTAGCCATAAAAACCCTCCTTAAAATAAGTTAATAAAAAACGTGGTGGCACCTCCACGAATATTGAGTCGGCATGGTTTTCATGCCGGATATCACATTGCGGTTATATTTATTCATCACGTGGCCCTCCACCCGACCCAAGGCGAAGCTAGCCGCTGATTCTTTATTAACTTCCTCTTTTCGTTAAATCCTGTTTATCATTTATTATTGAACAATTTGCACTGAGCAACGGGCGAAAACAATCGGCAAAACTCCACGTTCGGCGGGATCGTCTATTTATTAGTAAACTAAAGATATTAAATGCAAGCAAAAAAGTCAAGTTTCAGGAATTTTTTTTTACTATTTTCCCCCTAAGCTTGACCACACCGGCAACTCAAAAGGTAATTCAGCGCCTTACACCGATTTCCTCCAATACAGAAAAATTCATGTTTTTCCTTTAAATTCAATATCTTTTATAAATTTGCGCCTGACTTCATGCATCAATTTCCACGATTAACGAAAAAAGAGACGCGCGCCAGAAAATTCAGGGAGCCAGGCCTTAACCCGGGAAAAATAAAGTATTGAACCTCCCAATGGCCAGTGGTAGCATCCCCTTAATGGCAAGGAACCCCTGTGACGTCCCATTCCCGGATCCTGTCCCGTAGGGCCGGGGGACATTCCCGTAAACAGGGTTTATACCGGTTGTCCGCGTAACGTTCCGGTTGTTTGGGGATTGGCCGCATAACTGCGGCCCCTGCAACGGAACATTCCCATGGCCATTGCTTTATTAACACCGACACCGCTACCCATGACAGCACCCCGAATTTTGCTCAAAGCCTGGAATCTACGCGCCAGGCACCGCCTAGGCCAAAATTTCCTCGCCGATACCGGTGTTGCCCAGCGAATAGTGGCGCGGGCAGGGATCGGCACCCATGAAGCGGTGCTGGAGATCGGACCCGGGCTGGGCGCTTTGACCATCCCGCTGGCCCGCCGCGCAAAACAGGTCCGGGCCGTGGAGAAAGACACCCGCCTGATCAATCTGCTCAAGGCGGAATTACTGGCCCAAGGCATAACCAACACCGAAATCATCCCAGGCGATTTTCTGGACCTGCCCCTAAATCAATTGACGGCCGATGATCCGGGTCCCTGGGTGGTGGCCGGCAATCTGCCCTACAATATTTCCTCCCAGGTACTGGTGCGCCTCGTCGAGAGCCGGGTTCCCGTGGCCCGGGCGCTGCTCATGTTTCAAACCGAACTGGCCCGGCGCATGACGGCCGCCCCGGGCAGTCGCCAGTATGGTCGCTTGAGCGCCATGCTCCAGTATTGCTGTGATCTCTCCACCATCGCCCATGTGGACGCCACCCGCTTTTTTCCCCGGCCCAAGGTAAGCTCCCAGGTACTGGAAATCAAATTCGACCATACCCGGCGGTTGCCGCAAGAGGAGGAATCCCATCTTTTTCGCGTCATCAAAGCCGCCTTCGGCCAAAGGCGCAAAACACTCAAAAATGCCCTATCCGCCGGCAACCTTAACCTCAGCCGGGATGCCGCCGCCCAAGTATTGACCGCGGCCGGAATCCAACCCATACGCCGCGCGGAAACCCTCAGCGCGGATGAATTCTTAGCCCTGAACCATGAAATCCGCAGCTATGCGGCAACTATGCAAACCGGGTAAAACCGGCGAGTCCTTATATCTCCCCCACTCTGCTGCATACAATCTGCCGGCAGGCCATGGGCCATTTACCGTTTTAACGACCAACAAGTAGGATTTTTTACCATGACCCTTTATGATCTATCCGAATTCTTCAGGCTCTCATCGGTACTCAACTACAACCTGAGCGCCGCCTCATTGAATCGCCACAATGTGCTCATGTTTATTACCGATGGCCGCCGTTTGGCGCTGGACAAACAAGACAACCGGGAAATCATGAGCATTCTCATGGCGGCCCTGAGTTATCTCTTCAAAGCCTACCAGCAGAAACGCCGGCGGTTGGGCCCCATGGCCGTCCTGCATCCGCTGCGGGCCACGACCCTGTTTGCGCGCTCGGTGGAAAACCCCGGCGTGGTGGATCTGTTAACCGCTTTGTTTCACGATGTTCTGGAGGATATTCGTCCCCAGGATTTTTCCGGGGACTATTGGCGCGAGATGGAAAGCCAGCTGTTTCGACTGCTGCTGAAGCTTTCCCCGGCGGATGAGGAGTGTTTGGTGGATCGCCTGGTTAGCCTGACACGCTTCTCCGGCGAAAGTTATTACCAGTATATCGGCCGCCTGCTGGGGAATACCCGTCATGGGCGGGCAGTGGTGCAGGTCAAGCTGGCCGATCGGCTGGACAATACCCTGGATATGCGCATTGATCTCCAGGATCCCATGACCGGTGTCGATTTTTTCGAAACCATCTTCCAAATCCTGTTCGTCAATAATTATACCGGCTATACCCCTTTTAGCAGCCATCCGCCCACTTCGGCCCTCAACGGGGCCCGGCGCCTCTACCAACTGTTTAAAAATGCCGTACTGCTCTCCCTGGTGCGGCGCTTCCGCCTGGACCTGGAGCAGGAGGCCTTGTCGGACCTGGAGGAAAATCTGGCCGAAGCCAGCCTGAATGAAGCCAAAAGAACCCTTTTGCATGTGGCGGGTTACCACTACCAGGAAGTGCGCGAGCAGCGGGAACTGCTCCTGGAGGCCATGGAATATTGCCACAGCGGCCGGAGCAGCCAGGCCACCAAGCCCAACCAAAACCGTCTGCTGGACGGCCTGTTCTCATCCTATTTCGACCTGGCCGACAGCAAGATCCGCAACCAGAAGCTGGACTTGCTCTACCAGGATAAACCCCTGATGATCGAGGCCGCCGTGGCGTTTATTGTTATATTCCTCAGCTTTTTGAACGATTCTGCCTTTTACGTGGGGGGTGTCAGCGAACGCGGTCTGGATCCGCAGTAGCGGCCGGCTAATCAGTGAAATCCGCCCCCAGGGCGTTGAGCACCAGGGTAATGGGGCGGTCCTCTTCGCTGCTGCCGGCATAATGGATGGCGCCCGGCTTGCGATAATGGTCCGGGCCCGGATCAGCCGCCAGCCACTTCTCGCGATAAGCCTGAACCACCTTGAAGGCCGGGGAGTTCAATTCCACTAGACTGCGTTCCAGCACCAGGGCCAGTTTTCCCTTGCGCTCTTCCAGGTGCATCAGGGGCGCAATGGGAATCCCGATGGGCTCCCAGTGTTCAAAGGTCTGTTCCAGGTTGCGGATGGCGGCCATTTGCCCGCTGGCGCCATTGGCAATAAGACTGAACGCGGTGAGGCCCAGGTTATAGGTATAGGTGCAGTCGAATTTGGTGGGATCGCTGCCCCGGCCGTCATATCCGTAAAAATGGAATTGGGTTTTAAAGCTGGGTACCGATTTTTTGTATATTTTTTCCACCGCGGCAGGGATGGCTGCATCACGGGTCAAGACCTTGGCCTGGACCAGGGCGTTCCGCAATGTTTTCAGCGAGATAATCTCCTTTTTGACCAGAAGCATATCCACGTTGTAATCCTGGAACAGCACCGGCCCGTAGTAATCGGGATTCAGGCCGCCGTCAGCCAGGATGGCGCGATAGTAAGTCTTGGGAATACCCACCTTGTACAGGCCCCTCTCTTTTAATATATCGAGGTAGTCCTTGACCAGATCGATGAGCACCTGCTCGGTATTGACCTGGGAGAACTGAAAGTTGCCGTGGCTGTCCCGCTCGGTGAGCAGCCCCTTCTGGAAAAAATCGGGCAGGTCGTTGAACAGATCGTCATCACGCATATTCCAGATCCGCCCGAAGCGGGATTTGGCATCCCTTCGGGCCAGCCGCCGCAAAAACTCCAGTTTGTCGTCCAGCCGCGGGAATCCCCGATGGAAATCCCGGTCGTGGGTGGCGTTGTATTCGGCAATGATGGTGTTGAGCTTGGTGATGAAGACCCCGATCTCGTTGATGAACTCCAAAATACCCTCGGGAATTACCATGAGCCCGTAATTCTTGCCGGCCGCGGCCCGGCGCACGATACCGTCGCAGATATGGCGCGAAAGATGCCGGAGGGTCATGCCGTAAGCCGTGAAATCGGTGTTCCCGGCGGCCTGGGCGTCTTTGACCCGGGCGCCATCAACATAGTCGGCTATCTCCTCGCCGATGAGGGCGATGTTGGCGTGGGTCTGCAAAGCCACTTCCAGGGCCAGGTGACTGGCCACACGGCCCATGACCTTGCAGATATGCCAGTATTTGACATCGGAGCTGCCGTCGGAACCCAGGTTGCTGATATCCTGGGAAAAAGCCCGGGCCGCGCTGTGGAACCCGAAGGACATGGCGCAGAGCAACCTGCCGTGGGCGTCCCGGACCTGTACATCGCCGTCGATAGTTTTGGGCACACCGATCACCTGGATTCCGTCAGGGGCGAGTTCCTGGGCTAAAAAGGCGGCATTGGTGTTGGAATCGTCGCCGCCGATGACCACCAGGGCATCCAATCCCAAAGCCAGGCAGGTGGCCCGGCTGCGGCTGAGTTTATCTTTGCTGTCAATTTTGGTGCGGCCGGTCTTGATCAGGCCGAACCCCCCCAGATTGCGATAAGCGTCCACCATTTCATCGGTCAGGCGCACCGTCTGGTTTTCGATGATGCCGTCCGGTCCCATGAGAAAACCGATCACCCGGTTTTCCGGATTGGCCCGGCGGGCCGCATCAAAGATGCCGGCGATCACATTGTGCCCCCCCGGCGCCGGCCCCCCTGAAAAGACAATCCCGATGGTACGGGGCCGCTCCCAGGATGCCTGCAGCCTGGGAGCGGGCGTTTCCGCGGCGCACACCGCCTGCACTTTATTTGCGATGATCCGGGGCAGCAGCCGGTGCGCCTCGGGATCAATCTCAAAGACATAACCCTCATCAATCCGCAACTCGGAATAGGGCTGATCAAACACTGCACAGCTGGCCGGCTGGTTGCTGCGTCGGTCCACAAGGGCCTGATTTTCGTTGCGGGTAACCTGCAACACCTCGGGTTGGGTCAAAAATTGCCTGAATTTCGCCGTTTTCATCCGGGCCATACTCCTTGGCTAGCATTCCTGATAATAATCCTTATAAATTCAGTAACATAATAGCCAGCCAAAGACGATGTCAAGGGGATTTGCAGCACCCCCTGACATCCCCCGGCCCAAACAGTCCCCTTTATGATCCTCGCTTTTCCGGTTCTGCAGTGAACTTGAGCCTGGGCCGCACCTGAAAAGTCCTATATCTTGTGTATAGACACAAAGCTAACACTCCCCCTTGTGTTTTTCCTTGCCAAACACGCCCTGAGCTGCTATTTTTTGGTCAATTTGATCCACCCCTGAAAATTATCGATGCAAGCCCTATGAAACTAAAAAAACTAGAAATCAGCGGTTTTAAATCCTTTCCCCAGAAATCGTCTATTAATTTCCCGACGGGCATTTCTGCCGTTGTGGGACCCAATGGCTGCGGAAAAAGCAATATCGCCGATGCCTTGCGCTGGGTCATGGGCGAACAGAGCGTCAAACAATTGCGCGGCAAGGCCATGGAGGACGTTATTTTCGCCGGCACCAACGGCACCGCCCCCACCAACCTGGCCGAAGTATCGCTCACCCTGGTCAACGACAACGGCTCGGCGCCGGTGGAACTGAAGGATTACTCGGAAATCATGCTCACCCGGCGGCTCTACCGTTCCGGTGAGAGCGCCTACCTGCTGAACCGGCGACCCTGCCGGCTCAAGGATATCCAGAATATCTTTTTAGGCAGCGGCATGGGCCCCAAATCCTATGCCATTATCCAGCAGGGCAATGTGGGCGCCATCATTGAAGCCGGTCCGGACGGCCTGCGCTACTTCCTGGAGGAGGCCGCCGGCACAACCCGCTATAAAAGCCGCAAAGACGAAGCTCTGCGCAAGGTCAAACAGACCAGCCGGAACCTGTTGCGCCTCCAGGATATCCTGGCCGAAATCCAGCGGCAGATGCGCGGACTGCAGCGCCAGGCCAAGCGGGCCGAGACCTATCGCCGTTACCAGGAAAAAATCCGCCACCTGGATATCCGCCTGAGCCTCTACAACCACGACGCCTTGGCGGCGGCCATCACCGACGGCGGCAAAATACTTGCGGAGTTGCAGGACGGCGACCAGGCCGATACGGCCCGCCTGCGCAAAATCGACGCCGAGTTGGAAATCTTTAAAACCCGCCGCCTGGAAAAGGGGGAGGCCATCGGCGCCCTGCGCAGCCGGCAGCATGAGGGCCAGCGGCGGGCCGACGGTATGGAGAACGACCTGAAACACACCCGGGAAACGGTGGCTGAACTGCAGTCGGAGATCCAGGACCTGGAAACCGCCAACCGGGAACTCGTCGCCAAGAACCAGGGGCTGGCCGAAGAGATCGCCCAGGTGGAAACCGAAACCCGGACCCTGGCGGAGCAACACGACCAGACCCGGGAGGCCATTGCCAAAGAGGAGGCCGCGGCCCGGGATTTGCGGCAGGAAGCCGGCAACCTCAAACAGGAACTGGAACAGGACAAACGCCGTTTGATGGAAATGGTGGCCCAGGAAGCGCGCATCAACAATATCTGCCAGAGTGCCGCCAACAATCGCGACAGCCTTCGGCGCCGCTTGAAACAGACGGATGAAAACGCCTATCTGGCGGAACAGAAAGTCAGCGAGCTCGAAAACCAGGCCCAAGCCGCCGACGACGAACTGTCGGCCGTGGGCCTGGAGTTGGAAGACCTCAATGGCCACTGCGGAAAGTTGCGCCAGGAGCTGGGCCGCCAAACCCAGGCCCTGGGAACCCAGGTCAAGGCCGTTCAGACCCTGGAGTTGGATTACGGTAAAACCCACTCCCAACTGGCGGCCCTGAAAAAAATGGAGTCCAATTATGAGTGGTACCGGGACGGTGTCAAGGCGGTGATGCAGAACTATACCCCGGCCCGGAACACCGCCGCTGGCAGTTCCTCCCCGGATGCCAATCCCATCAAAGGCCTGGTGGCCGATGTGCTGGCGCCTGAATCCGGATATGAAACCGCCACCGAAGCCGCCCTGGGCGAAGCTCTGCAATACGTTATTGTGGACCAGCAGGCGACGGGCGCCGGGGCCATCGCCTATCTGCAACAACACCAGGCCGGCCGCAGCGGATTCATCCCGCTCAATGCAGTCACACCGCTGGACAACGGCCCCCAACCGGGCAGCGCCCGCATGCTGCTGGACCATATCAAGGTCAGGCCCGCTTTTTCATCCGTGGCCGCAACCCTGCTGGGCCACGTGGTGCTGGCGGCAAACCTCAAGGAAGCCGTGGCCCTGCACAACCG
>Ga0180435_10003322_pt1 | contig 16188 bp, 11 predicted proteins | sample SS_ome_3_FD_132467 | JGI IMG/M metagenome (GOLD analysis project Ga0180435, IMG submission 132467) | Hypersaline lake sediment archaeal communities from the Salton Sea, California, USA - SS_3_S_1 metaG | ecosystem: Environmental > Aquatic > Non-marine Saline and Alkaline > Hypersaline >...
CGAGTACTGGAAGCTTGTAAAGGAGAACTACACCGAGCACAATCCATCGGTCACGATCTCGATCGGTGACGATGAGTGGGTGGGTGTTGCAAACTGGCTCTATGAAAACTGGGAGATGATCGGTGGTTTGTCTTTCCTCCCACGCCAAAACCACAGCTATCGTTTGGCACCGTACGAGGCAATCGACAAGGAAACGTACGAAGAGCTTATCAAAGCCTTCAAGAATCTCGACTACAGTAAGCTCGTGACGTACGAACTCAAGGACGAGACAGAGCAGGCAAAGGAGCTTGCCTGTGCAGGAGGCACCTGCGAGATAAACTAGATTAGGTCAATTGCTACACAAAAACCACCCTGCCGGGTGGTTTTTGTGTACAAGTCGGGCACCGATCTTAGCTATGCGCGGTACAATGTTGAATACAAGCTGGGCGACGGTTTGTACTTTGCTATGAGAGCTTTTAGAACACGCACCAAATTTCTCATATCGATTAGTTTTCTTATCACCGCAGGCGCATTGTATGGCCTCTGGACCATCTTTGCTGACACTACACTTGGGGTGACGCTGCGTAGCAACTTCGCACTACAGCAAGGTTTGGTTCTCCACTACACGTTTGACGCACGTGAGATTGACTATGGTCAATCAAACGAGGTACGCGATAGTTCAAATGAAGCAAACCACGGCAACTGGGCCAACCACTCCACAACAACTGGCATTGGTCGTGTTGGGCAGGCTATGTCGTTCTCTGGGTACGATGACCATGTGTCAGTTGCTGATGACGCCACGTTGGACTTTGGCGCATCTGACGATTTCACAATCGCGCTGTGGTTTAAGGCGGCTGCTTCCACAACAGCAATCGCTGGTAGCTACAGCACGACCACAGACACTTTTTCTACAAGTGGCTACCATAGATGGACTGCTCCATCTGAAACATCGTATGCAGAAGTTGCTTGTTGGGGTGCTGGTGGTGCTGGTGGAGATGGAGGCAATCGTGGTGGTGGCGGTGGTGGCGGTGGTGCATACGCGGCCTCTGGTATTTCAGTAACTGGTGGCTCAACCTACACCATTTATGTAGGTGCGGGTGGCGCTGGCCCGACGACTGAGAACGCAAACGGAGGCGATGGAGAGGACTCTACATTTGCAACAACTACTGTTGTTGCTGCCGGTGGTACTGGTGGTACCGGAGGTAGCAGCGGTGCAACACAGGCAGGTGGTGCCGGCGGAACAACAGCGGCTTCAACTGGTGACACTGAGTACGCAGGTGGCACCGGTGGCGATGGCTACAACACAGACGATGTGAGTGGCGGCGGCGGTGGTGCCGGCGGCCCAGCTGGTGCGGGTAATGCGGGGTCAAATGGAGGTGTACCAACAGCCACGTCGGGTGGTGATGGTGGTTCTGGTGACGCTGGCGGCGGCGGAGCTGGTGGTGCTGGTGTTGCTGGTGTGTATGTTGAGTTCACAGACAATGGTGCCGACGATGCTGACGGCGGCGGTGGTGGTGGTGGTGGTGACGATGGCACGCGTGGCGGTGATGGTGGTGCTCCTGGCGGCGGCGGTGGTGGTGGTGAGGCAAACGCGACAGCTGGTGTTGGAGATGGTGCTGATGGTCAATGTACAGTGGCCTACAGTGTGTACAACGACCCAACATCAACCTCAAGCGTTGCTACTTCAACCCTCGTTTCAAAAGCGGACACTGCAGGTGGGTACAAGCTTTATATCGATGGTACGGGCAATCTATGCTTTGCGATCGATGACGATGCAACATGGGGCCCAGATGACGTCATTTGTACTACAGGAGTAAACTACTACACTACGGGCGAGTATCACCACGTCATTGCGCAAAAGGACGGTACAAGCGGGATATACCTGTACGTGGACAATCCAAGCAATGCTGCAACATCCAGCACCTCGCTTGTGGCAACATCTGATCTGTCTAACAGCGCAGCGCTTCATATCGGTAATGATGTGCAGGGTACGTATGACACGTACACGGGCCACATAGATGACGTACGAGTATGGTCAAAGGTGCTTTCAAATGGTTTACGTAACAGACTGCATGACCTTGGTAACACGACCCGCTTTGCTCAGACTGTTTCGCAGGGTGCTACTGAGGATGGACTGACGGTGCACTACACCATGGATGCACGAGATGTAACCACACTTGGTATACGCAACGTACAACCCGTATCTCCCGTTGCTGGTGGCAACCCGTTTGCGTCCACATCTATCGGTGCTGAATCGATTGATGCTGAAAATGCCGATAGTGTCATAGCTGGTACTCTGGACGATGACAGGTTTAGCAGAACTGTGGCAGCAGCTGGCGACGTGAATGGTGACGGGTACAAGGACTTGTTTGTTTCGACGCTCGATTATGGCAACACAGGTTTTGCCCACTTATTTTATGGAAGCGTTCACGGGCCACCGCTTACTGCAGAGAACGCAGACGTGGTGTTCACTACAAGCGCGACCGATGACAACTTTAGCTCCTTTTTGGCGGGTGCAGGGGATGTTAACGGTGATGGGTATGATGACCTCCTTGTTGGTGCTGAATGGGCAGACGTTGGGGGTGATCCAGCAGGTCATGCGTATTTGTTGTACGGTGGATCGTTTCCTTCGGACGTGAACGCTGATAACGCTGACGTTGTCTTGAGTGGTACAGCCCACTCTGATTACTTTGGTGATCATGTGGCGGGTGTGGGTGATGTAAACAACGATGGGTACGACGATTTTGTGGTGGGTGCAGCTAATGCAACAGACGCAGGCACAAGTCGCGGCCGTGCGTACTTATTCTATGGTGGTTCGCTGTCGGGAGGTATTGACGCAGCAGATGCTGACGTCATCTTTAATGGGGAAGAGGACAACGACGCGTTTGGTGGGAACGTCGCAGCTGCCGGCGATGTGAACAACGATGGCTACGACGACATCATATTTGGTGCTGCACAAGCTGACGATACTGGCTCGGGGCGCGGCCGGGCGTACTTGTTTTACGGTGGCTCACTCTCTGCAAGCGTGGATGTAGAAGATGCTGACGTTATATTTGACGGAACAACTGACTCTGATGAGTTTGGGTATGATGCTGCTGGTGTAGGCGATGTTAACAACGATGGCTTTGACGATGTACTAGTTGGTGCTTGGAAAGCAGAAGACACCGGTGACAGGAAAGGTCAAGCTTATCTTTTCTACGGTGGTTCACTCGCAACAAGCACACTTGCAAGTGATGCTGATGTCACTATAAACGGAACCGATGATCTAGACTTTTTGGGACGGCAGGTTGATGGTGCTGGAGATGTCAATGCTGATGGATACGATGATCTTCTAATAGGGGCGTACTATGCTGCAGACACAGGTTCAACGCGAGGCCGAGCGTATCTTCTGTATGGTGGCTCACTTTCGGCAACTGAGAATGCCGAAGATGCCGACGTGATTTTTAACGGTGCTTCAGATGGCGATTTCTTCGGTATGTCTCTTGCTGGAGTTGGTGACACAAATGCTGACGGCTACGACGACTTGCTGATAGGTGCTCAAAATGCAGATGAGGCCGGAACTGACCGTGGGCTGGCATATGTTTTTCTTCCCAAGAACACAACGTACGGCTATGCGTCGGGTACCGAAACAACACTTGGTCGTTTGGGGCAGGCACTAGCGTTTGACGGTATGGGAGACAGTGTAGAAGTAGGTAATGTTGCCACTTCGACCGGCACCACAACGTCTGTGGCTTTCTGGGTCAAGGCAGACGACACGACGAGCAGGCCGATACTTCAGCTCAACGATCTTGCGGCAATAGAGCTCGACGCAACCGGCAACGCAACGACAACTGGTAGCGGCTGGAATACAACGACTATATATGTCGATGCGTCGACAGCGTCACCTGCGGTCGGCACCGACTGGCACCACATTACAGTCGTCGATTCGGTTGGCATTCAGGCGACAAACACGATCATCGGTTTTGTGTCAGACAGTTACTTTGACGGCTCGCTCGACGATGTGCGCTTTTATAGTAAGGCACTCACCCAGGCTGATGTTGAGCGTTTGGCAGGGTTGGGCAACACCACCCGAATTTTTAGCACTGTCAGCAATGAGACGAACGGCCCCGTAGCACATTACACCTTTGATGGGCCACATATGGACCTGGGTGCAAGCACGGCCGAAATCGAGGACACATCAGGCAACAACTTTCATGCTGACTGGCAGAATCATGCAACCACCACTGTTATTGGTGTGCACGGACAAGCCATCACCTTTGGTCCTGGCTCAGATATTGTTGTGGAGTCAGACAAAGCACTTCTTGATATTACAGGAGAACTGACGCTATCTGCCTGGATACGTAGAAACTCCATTCAAGCCGCAGGCTCGGCGGATGTCATCATCTCAAAAGGAGCAGGTGTTATTCCAGAGATTAACTACCAGCTCGTGTCGTTTGGAGTAGGTGGTACGAGCGAAGCAGTTGCCTTCAAGTTCTACAATGATTCTATTCAGAGCATGTACTCAAGCTCAGGAAATGTTACGGACACAACAGACTGGCACCACTTTGCTGCAACGTACGATGATACCAACAACGATATTGTCCTGTACATCGACGGTGTCGCACGATCAGAGACCGTACTTTCAGGAGCTCCTGAAACAGCATCAATTCTTACAAACAACAGAGACCTGTCTATTGGTGCCGATTCGAGTGGAAACTGGGATTTCAATGGTTCAATAGACGACGTGCGTGTATACGACCGAGTTCTCTCACCGGCCGAGATCAAACGCATGTACGACCTCGGTCGCTAGCTTGTACACAGTTGCATTTTGCGCCACCTGCGCTTTACTGGGTACAGATTTTTATAGCTGTAGGAGTTACACATGCACAACTGTATGTACCCAGAAGAAAAACAGGTACTGCAAGCGCATTCAGCACTTGCGGCACTACGTGCCCGTGGGTTAGCGGTGCCGGGTAAACCACGACGGATGTTACAAGAATGCCCTCCAGGCACACGCGTGTGGCGCGTTGTTTCCAAGCATGGCCAACCGGACCACATCGAAGGGCCGCTAACGATTTTCTGCGCTGGCACAAGCTGTTCAGTGTTTGGCGAAACGCAAAAACCAATGATGGTCGTGCGGACCAAAGAAGACCGACTTGTCCAAATTGAAGGTTGTTTGGTGAGCTGCTGGATGAGTGGTGTATTTTCATCCAAAATCCGTGCGGTGCGGTACCTAACCAAAGCAAAACAGGCGTACGCAAGTGACCAGAAGTGGCAACAGATGCATCGGAGGCTGGCGCGATACAGATACCATCGGAGCAAAACACGAGGTAAACGCTCTTGTGGCGTTCTTGAGTTGACGGTCGTGAGGCGACAAGAAACCTAATGTTCAAACGCACCACACGGTGCGTTTGCTTGTACTTCCGTACATGTACCACTGTGGCGTATACTGTACGTATGTATCTCAAGTCGCTTCACCTTGTCGGCTTTAAGTCGTTTGGCAAAAAAAGTGAGCTCGAGTTTTCGACGCCCATTACGGCTGTGGTTGGTCCCAATGGAAGCGGCAAAAGCAACACGGCTGAAGCGTTTCGCTTTGTGCTCGGAGAGCAGTCGATGAAGGGGTTACGCAGTAAGCGTGGCGAGGACCTGATATGGGGCGGATCGACCGATGTGCCGCGGAGCAACCGTGCGTCGGTCAAGGCGACGTTCGACAACACCAAGCGCCTTCTGAATGTAGACTTTGATGAAGTGGTCATCGAACGTACGGTCTTTCGCGATGGCACTAACGAGTATGCGATCAATGGCTCCAAAGTACGCCTCAAAGACGTGACCGAGCTGTTGGCTGCAGCCAACATCGGCGCATCGGGTCATCATATCATCTCGCAGGGCGAAGCAGACCGCGTGCTCGCCAGCAGTCCAAAAGAACGCAAACACATGATAGAGGACGCACTTGGTTTGCGCGTCTACCAGTACAAGAAAGACGAAAGTCGCAAAAAGCTTGAACGCACCGAAGAGAACAAGGCTCAAGTAGAGTCACTACGCCGTGAGAACGCACCGCACCTCAAGTTCCTCGAGCGTCAGGTCAAGAAAATGGAGCGAGCTCGCACGCTACGCGAGGAGCTCGTTGAGAAGTACAAAGACTACCTCAAGCGCGAAGAGCAGTACTTGTCGTACGAGCGCGAAGTTATTACGGGTGCACGACGCGAACCTGAAGCTGCACTGAAAGATGTCACAAAGCGCATCTCTGAGCTCGAGAAGGCACTGGCCACAAGCGACGAAGACACCAAAACACTTGCAAAGATAGAAGAAGCCCGTGGTGTGCTTGGGACACTACGTAGCGAGCTTGCACAGCACACACGTAACGTCGGTAGACTCGAAGGTCAGGTGACCTACGAAGAGCGCCGTATCGAGCGTGAGCGTCAAACAGCAAGCGAAGACGAGGGGCAGCCAGTGCCATACAAAGAAGCGAAGTCGTTGTGGGAGGACCTCACACGCATCCTCGACACCGCACATGACAAAAGTGGAGACCTTGGCACTTTGCGTGGTGCACTGCAGGATGCACAGAAACTCCTTCGAACGTTTGTAGAGCGTCACCATGGCGTACAGGAGGCTGTTGAGCCTGACACCAAGGATCTCGAGCGACTCAAGACAGAGCTAACTGGGGAAGAAGGGGAGGCAGCACGCACACAAAGTGACATAGAAAAGCAAGATGCACTACTTTCAGAGCTTAATGCACAGCTCGAGCTTAACCGTACCGAGAACCGCGACCAAGAGCGCGAGCTATACGCACTAAAGAGCAAGGAAACAGAACTGCGAAGTACACTTGCAGCACTTGAAACACGTCGCATGTCTCTCGACCGCGAAGAAGAAGAGTTCAAACGTGAGATCGGTGAGGGAATCGCCTTGATTGGCCGTCGGGTCAATGAGTACAAGGAGTATGAACTGCCACAGCAAACCATCGAACTTGATAGAGTGTCCGAAGACCGAGAAGCTCAGCACTCGCGTCGACGTGAGCTCGAGAAGCTCAAGGTACGCCTGGAAGAGCTTGGTGGTGCAAATGCCGAGGACATCACCAAGGAGTATGCAGAGGTCAAAGAGCGGGATGAGTTTCTGGGTAAGGAGCTCGACGATCTGGAGGCGAGTGCGCAGTCACTGCGTGATCTCATCCAGGAGCTCGAAAACGAACTCAATGAGCGGTTTGCGTCTGGTGTGAGTGAAATTGGCGAGCAGTTCAACACCTACTTCCAGTTGATGTTTGGTGGGGGCTCAGCCAACCTCAAGGCTGAGAGACAGAAGAAGCGTAACAAGCTAGCAGCTGCTATCCTTGGCGAGGCCGCACAAGAGCTCGACGAGCAAAGTGAAGAGGAGACAGATGACCTAGGTGTCGATATTGAAGTCTCGTTGCCACGCAAACGTGTGCAGAATCTCATGGTGCTCAGTGGCGGAGAGCGCGCACTGACCTCAATTGCACTTATATTCGCAATGAGTCAGGTCAATCCACCGCCATTTTTGATACTCGATGAAACAGATGCAGCACTTGATGAAGCAAACTCACGACGCTACGGTGACCTGATCTCCAAGCTTGCTGAAAAGAGTCAGCTGATACTTATCACCCACAACCGCGAAACAATGAGTCGGGCGGGGGTGCTCTACGGTATTACGATGGGCGCGGACGGCGTCTCACGCATTCTGTCGGTCAAGTTTGACGAAGCAGCAGCAGTAGCGAAGTAGCACCATTGACATATTATAAAAACTGACGCACAATAGCGTCAGTTTTGTGCACACAATAGGAGGGAGCACACATGAACAAACGCTCCCGGTATCATTTCCACTTGGGTGCACCTGATCCAGAAATGGATTTCATCGAGGACATTCTCAAATTGTTGCAGATTCCGTATACGTATGCCATGTACCGTGGTGCTCGAGTGCACCACTGTGATGCGTATCGTGCCGAACATGTACCTGCGCGCGAGATTGGCAGGCGTACGTTAGTGTTTGTTGAGTGTGCAGTTCGCAGGCAGCCGCCAGACATTCTCATAGACCACCATAATCCTGGTGACGCAGGTCACAGTCTGGGGCCGGAACACTTCTGGGAGGCTTCGTCTGTAGGGCAACTGTTTGCTCTATTGGAGCTCGCACCGACCGACAATGCCAAACTAATTGCGGCAGCAGACCACTGCTATGCAGCGGCTGTGCGTGGCAAGTGTCCAGGTATCGAACCATACAAGGTGCGCAAGCTGAAGCGTGAAGGCATGTACAAGCATGAGCACCCAAACATGGACCACGGATTGATTCAGCGGTACGTAGATCGATTGCAGCGATCACCACAAATCGTGCTTGCAGATGAACGTGTTGTGTTTCTGCCAGAAGACTTAGGCCGCGGACATGCTCCAGAGTATATTGCCGCACAGTATGCTGCTACGGAGCTTGGCGTGCCAGTTATTCTGCGAAATCACATGCCACACAGTCGACAACAGCGTTTGCATTTGTGTGGACCGCTCGAACCATTCACCGTCAAGTACTTCATGCAGTTTTGGGCACCACGGCATGAGCTGGTGAGGGTGTATGGCGCTCCCATGCGGGGCTATGCAGGTGGATACCTCGAGTATCTGTTCGATCTGGATCTGTTTCTTGAAGACAGCAAATAAAACGGCGGGCCATGAGCTCGCCGTTTCTCGTTTCTTTGATACACGGTATACTGTCTGCTGTAACTACTTATGCTATGAAACAAATCTATCTTATTGGCATACTCGTCGCACTCTTGATCCTTGTGTTGTTTGGTTTGAACAAAATGAACAACTCGGGCGCAAACATAGCGCCGGCCAGAGATACAGCGAGCGAGTCTACAATCACCGAGGGTGATGATACTACTAACACTAACGATACATCTATGTCAGACACCACTGTTCCAACCGAGAACACAACCGTGGTCATGAAGACCAATAAGGGTGACATTACTATCGAGCTCTTTTTGGCCGAGAGCCCGATCACCGCAGGCAACTTCTATACGCTTGCCGCCAACGATTTTTATGATGGTGTGAAGTTTCATCGAGTGATCGATGGCTTCATGATCCAGGGCGGTGACCCTAACAGCATGAATGACGACGCACCCGAGACGTGGGGTTTTGGTGGCTCACCCGAGCGTATCCAAGATGAGTTTATCGAGGGGCTTTCCAATGTGCGTGGCACACTCAGCATGGCAAACAGTGGTCCCAACACCGGACGCAGTCAGTTCTTTATCAACACAGCGGACAACACGCGGCTCGACTGGGACAAAGAGCCTGCTATGAGCAAGCATCCAGTCTTTGGACGCGTGGTAGAGGGTATGGATGTCGTTGATGCGATATCAAAGGTTGCTACAGGAGAAGCAGATCGACCCGTGGAGGCAGTGGTTATAGAAGATATCGTCGTCAACTAGACCTATGGGACGTTACCACGTTGGACTTTCAGAATACGAGCTTGAAAAGAAGCGGGTACACTCTCGCATGTACGATGGTTTGGGCGGAAATCGAAGCAGTCGCAACCGCAAGATGGCAGCAATAGACGCAGTCCTCGGTCAGGCGCTCGACAAGGAAGCAGGGGGCAGAAACCGGGTCATAAGCCCAGAAGAGTTCACTGCCAGTGTCGAAAGCCTGGTTGAAGGTGGTCTTATTACCGAAAGCGATGCCGAGCACCTACACAAGGTCTCAGAAAAGTATCTCAACAACTAGATACCCTACTTTGTAGGGGTCCGACCCCTACAGAAAAGCTACGAATCGGCTGGAGCATCTCCAAGGAGTGCCCAGTCGATTTGTTTTCGTTCGATGTCGACGTTCATGAGCTTGACGCGCACACTGTCACCAAGCTGATAGCTTTTACCGGTACGACTGCCGGTGATACGGTAGCCGTGGCTTGCGAGTTCGTACATGTCGTCCCGTATTGCACTGATCTTCACCAGGCCTTCTGCCATCGTTCCTTTTTCTTCTACAAACAGACCAAAGTCGCTCACGCCACTGATGACTCCTTCGAAAATCTCACCAATGTGCTGACTCATGTACTCAACCTGCTTGAGCTTCACACTGTCGCGTTCGGCCTTTGCTGCAGCTACCTCGCGGTCGCTACTGTGTGCACACATACGCTCATGCCACGGGAGTTCTTTAGCACCTGGGGCCTTGCCTGCAAGGTGTGCTTTGAAGATGCGGTGCACCATCAGGTCAGGATAACGACGAATAGGCGAGGTGAAATGGGTGTAGTAGTTGAACGCAAGGCCAAAGTGGCCGATGTTTTTGGTGCTGTACACAGCTTTTGCCATTGAGCGCACTGCCGCAGTTTCTATCATTTCTTGCACGTCGGTGCCTTCGATCTGCTTGAACAGTGCGTTGAGCTGCTTAGCATTCACGACCCCATTGTCGTGTTTGAGTTCGTAGCCGAGAACTTTTAAGAACAGTGCGAGTTCTTCGATGCGTTCTTCTTTAGGTGTGTCATGTATGCGCCAGACGAACGTGCATGGACCCTTCTTCTGGTCACAGCGCTTGGCGACCCAGGTGGCAACTTCGCGGTTAGCAAGGAGCATCAAGTCCTCAATCATCATCATCGTCTCAAGCCGCTCCTTCCTGAACGCACGAATCGGACGCCCCTTCTCGTCAAGCTCAAACTTAATCTCGTCTGTTTCAAAGCCGATGGCACCGTTCTTGAAACGTGCCTTGCGTAGGGCACGGCTTATGGTGTCCGCGGTCTGAAGCTCGTCTAGGTACTCGCCAGAGCCAGCAGAAAGCGTGTCCTGTGCTTCTTGGTAGCTGAATCGGCGATCGCTGTTGATAACCGTTTCGCCAAACCATCGGTCGTGTACTGTGCCATCAAGCGACATCTCAAAAATGGCACTCATAGCCAAACGATCTTCATTGGGTACGAGCGAACAAAGGTTGTTTGACAGTACCTCAGGCAGCATCGGGATGGTGCGGTCGACAAGGTATATGCTTGTAGCGCGCTCCTGTGCTTCTTCGTCGATAGCGCTGCCGGGTGTTGCGTACGCAGAGACGTCCGCAATATGTACCCCAAGCTCTATGTTGCCGTTCTCGAGTGTGCGTACACTAATGGCATCGTCGAAGTCCTTGGCGTCTGCTGGGTCGATGGTAAAGGTTGTCACCCCTCGCATGTCACGTCGGACGCTCGTTTCATGTGCAAACAGCGCTTCTTTGTTTGCACGGAGCGTGTCTGCTTCTGCCTCTACTTCGGGAGGGAAGTGCCAGTCGAAGCCTTGCTCGGCAACAATGCTCTTCATCTCGGTCTCGTGTTCTCCGTGTGGGCCGAGCACCTCTGTGATGTGGACGAGCGGGTTCTTGGTAGGTTTGCTCCAACGTACGAGGTCCACCGCCACCTTTTGGCCGACAGGTGCATCGTGCTCTTGCTCACGGTCAACTATGAAGTCGATGTAGACTCTGTGGTCGTCTGGTCGTACAAACAGGTAGCCACCTTCTTCTTCGAGAGTGCCTACAAACCGTGTCTTGTTGCGCTCGAGGACCTCAATGACCTCTGCGCGTATACGGCCACGGTGGCGTTTGGCATGTGGTGCGATACGAACCGTATCTCGGTCCAGTGCCGTGTTTAAAAGCTCCGGTGGAATCTCAACATCTTCATCGAGAGTGTCAACCGAAACGTAGCCGAAGCCTCGAGCGGTCAGGCGGATCATACCCTCAAGCTCTGCTGGCTGGCTTGAATGCTTTTTGGAGTGTTTGCGTTTGTTCATAGGGCTGAGTATAGCAGGAACTAGCCAAATAACGACCCCTGAGCCGCGGTGTGTATGCTACAGGACACATCATTGCAGAACCAACGTTCTTTGAGTATTGCACTCTAGCGCCGTAGGCGTATAGTGGTCGTGAGGGTTGTGCACCCGCATGTGCGACTCTCCATCCAAGCGAGCACTTGTTCGTTGGAAACTCCCCCCTTCTACGGCCCAGCATTTAGTTGGGCCGGTTTTTTGTACAGCGGTACACACGTACTGCAGCTGCACCTTGGTAGTAGCTCCCAATAATGGAGGTCCGACCTCCTTCATTGTATGTGTGGTGTTGTTTGTGTGTAGCTCGTTTAGAGTGAGTACGTCAGCGCGGTACAATATGAGTCAAGCAAACTAGGAGGTTTGTATACGTGACGTAGAGGTCGGACCCCTACAGGTGTAGCGTGGTACGATTGCGGTATGAGTGCAGGCAATGTGCAGCTTGAGGAGTCGTGGCAGGCAGTGCTTGCTGGAGAGTTTGATACGGAGTACTGGGAAAAACTTACACAGTTTGTACGAAGTGAGTACAAAAGTGCAACCGTGTACCCGCCCCCGCAGTTTGTGTTCAACGCATTTGACTCGTGTCCGTTCGACAGGGTGAAGGTCGTGATACTTGGGCAAGACCCATATCATGGCAAAGGTCAGGCCCATGGGCTGTCTTTTTCAGTCCGTGAGGGGGTGCGGATACCTCCGAGTCTGCAAAACATTTACAAGGAACTACACGAAGACGTTGGCAAGGAGATACCGCTTACTGGCGACCTGTCACACTGGGCACAGCAGGGTGTGCTCCTCCTGAACGCCACGCTTACCGTGCGTGCAGGGGTTGCTGGGAGCCATCAGAACAAAGGGTGGGAACAGTTCACCGATGCAGCGATCAAAGCACTCTCCGACAAGCGCAAGCACCTCGTGTTCTTGTTGTGGGGTAACTACGCACGTGCCAAAAAGGAACTCATTGATACGAGCAAGCATCTTGTGCTTGAGGCACCACATCCATCACCTTTTAGTGCCACGTCTGGTTTCTTTGGATGCAAGCATTTTAGTAAGGCCAATGTCTTCTTGCAGGAGCACAACCAACAAGCAATTTCCTGGTAGGTATTGACAAGCCTGTTGATAGTGGTATTGCATAGATAGATTAGCACATATCGTGCTGATACATAGAGCAAAAGGAGGCTCACATGAAACTACTACTGACAGCATTTGTGCTGTGCATTCTTGGCGCCTCCGTGCAAGCTTCGCAGCACAGAGATGACCTCGGTGTATTTCTTGGTCCGACCGTTGCAATTGCTGAGGCAGGTTTGCGTTCAAGTGCGGACCTTGATCGGTCACAAGGAGTACATGCCAACGGCGTCGTCGTCGGTGCGTACGACTTTGGCGGTAGTTGCTTGGTGCAGGTGTTAACAACTGGGCGAGTGGTGAGAAGTAACCCACACTTCACCGTCACGTTTCCTGTGTACGACGAAGCATACAACTTGATCGATAGTGCAAGTCATCCGGCAAGCCTGTCTTCAGTTTCGAGTAACAGACTGCTAGCCATGCTCTTGGTTGCGGTCGAAACATGTGAAGCCGTCACGGTACTTGAGTTGCGCATTCCGGCAGGCACTGCACACACATTGACACAAGGTTTTGTTGTCGCCACAGGCGACGGTCTAGCTACGCAGAATGACGTTCATGTCATACAGCTTGCACTGCAAACTCGACGTGGTGCGCACAAGCGACTTACGTACGGGTTTGTGCTCACGAGCGCACCACAGTGGTTGGGTGCACCAGTGTATGTGCGAAACGCAACGACTAGTGCACTAGAGCTCATTGGCATACTGTACGGCGTCGCCAAACGGACCCCAGAGATCGTCGTTCTTGTCGACACTGACGAGCTGCAGGAGTTTTTGAAAGACGTACGTTAATACAAACAGATACGCCCGACGCTTGTCGGGCGTGTTGCATGATCGAGTCACTTCTGCACAGTGTAGTTGACGAATGAACGTACGGTTGTATTGTGGCACCGGGAAACAACAGAGGATACGGTAATGAAAAACATACTTGTTCTTTGCAGCATGCTGCTGTGCTCTATCGGTATTGCAGAAGATCGCGAACAACTTCAGGCCAGCCTTGGCCACATGCTTCCTACGGGCGTAGTTGTTCAGGCAGGTAGTGCATACGAAGAAGTTATGCCTGGACGGAGCAGGGTCTCAATCGGAAGTGGGACAGTGCTCTCTGTACACGATCACTATGGTGTGTGTCTGGGTCAAGTGCTAACGGCGAACCATGTTTTGGATTGGCTTCCACGTGATGGTGGCCTCAACACGAGCGCTGTAATAGCTGACACAACTGACGTGCCCACGTTGATACGTGTGCAACTTCCAAAGTACGATACACAGTACACAATCAATAAGGTGCAAACAGTACCAGCATCGGTTGTGTGCGCGTCAAAAGAGCAGGACCTTGCGTTGCTTAACGTTTCGTTTCGCGACTGCAAAGGCTTGCATGGTGCACGGGTTGCTCCGAGCACAAGCAAGCTTCTGCCTTTGCAGCGTGTATGGCTTGTCGGCTCTGCTGGTGGCCTAGGCACGGGTATAGCTGTCTACGAAGGTCGCGTGACGCAGAAAGTGGCCAGCACGGTTGGCGGTGAATACTACTTTTCGATTGGTGTCGCAGTGTATGGCGGCATGAGTGGAGGTGGCGTTTTTGCACAAGGTGCAGATGCCGATGGTCAAGAGCTAGCAGGTGTCGTTCATGGACGCACCAGTGTGTCTCCGAGCCTCAACCGCATTACAGACGCGGCTGCCATACGCAAGTTCTTGTCTTCGTGTGATGCAGTTCGATAAGAGATGCCCCGACTATCATGTCGGGGCATTGTGCTGCGCAAACAAAAAATTGACATTGCTGGAACGGTCACTATAATATTTCCATGCCAAAACGCCCCCACACTCCTCTCGAAGAGGCAGAGGTTATCATCGACGCTGAGTCAGGTGACGAAATTGTCCCTGAGGAAACAGAAGTGGCCGCACATGGGTTGCAGAACAAACTCAAGAAGCTTCGTGACGAGCTTAAGGAGTGTCAGAAGGAGCGTGATAACAACCTTGCTGGTTGGCAACGCAGCAAAGCCGACCTTGTGAACTATCGGCGAACGGTCGAAGAAGATCGCAAGCGCGACACTGCACGAGCAAAAGGTGATGTTGTTGCTGCGCTCATTCCTGTAATTGACGCATTTGACAGTGCAATTGCAGCTGAAAGTTGGCAACAGGTTGACCAAGAGTGGCGCAGCGGTGTTGAGCGTATCGACACGCAGCTGCACAGGGCGCTCGAGGAGCATGGTTTGGAGAGTTACGGTGAAGAATGTGAAGCATTCGACCCGAGCTTACATGAGTGCATGAGTGTTGTCCCTACGGACAAAAAGCATGCAGACGACAGTATTGTGCAAGTACTCCAACGCGGCTTGCGCATAGACGGCTTTGTGCTCCGACCAGCAAAAGTAGTCGTTGCACAAGAACAATAGCTTGATTTTCATTACAGTTAACCATCACACATATGTCTAAGATTCTTGGAATAGACCTCGGTACCACCAACTCTGCAATGGCAGTGGTCAGTGGTGGCGAGCCAGAAATAGTAGAAAATGAGGAAGGTAATCGCACAACGCCTTCCGTCATTGCAATATCAAAGAACAAAGAGCGTGCAGTGGGTGTGGTTGCCAAGCGTCAAGCGGTAACAAACCCACAGAACACCATCTATGGCATCAAACGTTTTATCGGGCATAGTTTTGGCGATGAGGCGGTTCAGAAGGACAAGAAGATTGTTCCGTACGAGGTCAAGAAAGGTGACGACGACGGGGTGCTCATCAAAATGGGTGACAAAGACTTTCGGCCTGAAGAGATTAGCGCCATGTTGTTACAAAAGCTCAAAAATGACGCAGAGCGCAAGCTTGGTGAAAAGATCACTGAGGCAGTGATTACAGTGCCTGCGTACTTCAATGACAGTCAGCGCAAGGCAACCAAGGACGCAGGAAAGATTGCTGGGCTTGAGGTGAAACGCATCATCAACGAGCCAACTGCAGCCGCACTGGCGTACGGGTTCAATAAGAAGAAAGACGAACAGATTGTGGTGTTTGACTTCGGCGGCGGCACATTTGACGTGTCTGTGCTTGAAGTCGGTGATGACGTGATTGAAGTAAAGAGCACCGACGGAGACTCACACATGGGTGGTCGTGACATCGACCAAGAGATTGTGCGCTGGATTGCAGACGAGTTCAAAAAGGATTCAGGCATCGATATTACCAAGGATCCACTCGCACTACAACGACTCGACGAAGCAGCCGAGAAGGCAAAGATCGAACTCTCAACCACAAGCGATACTGAGATCAACATTCCGTTCATCACAAGCGACGAAAGTGGTCCCAAGCACTTGCTGCTACAGCTTTCGCGGGCAAAGCTCGAGGAGCTTGCACGTGAGTATATAGACCGTAGTGTTGAGATCACTAAGCGCGC
>Ga0180435_10003323_pt1 | contig 16187 bp, 11 predicted proteins | sample SS_ome_3_FD_132467 | JGI IMG/M metagenome (GOLD analysis project Ga0180435, IMG submission 132467) | Hypersaline lake sediment archaeal communities from the Salton Sea, California, USA - SS_3_S_1 metaG | ecosystem: Environmental > Aquatic > Non-marine Saline and Alkaline > Hypersaline >...
ACGCCGTGTACGTTGCCAAACGATGCGGCTACCGTGAACCTGTCGCTGATCTGGATGAGGCGACCATAGGCAAGCGCGACGTCTTCCGGCTGCGTATACAGCGATGCATTGTCGACGCTGGTATTGTCGATGCCATCCTCTTCACCACCAGTAACGCCCAGCTCCAGTTCGAGGGTCATCCCGATCTTGCTGAGCCGCTCCAGATAGTATTCGCAGGTAGCTATGTTGGCTTCCAGAGGCTCTGCCGACAGATCCAGCATGTGTGAACTGAACAGGGGTTTGCCGTACTTGGCGAAATGAGCCTCTCCCGCTTCCATCATTCCGTCGACCCACGGCAACAGCTTGCGGGCTGCATGGTCGGTATGAAGAATGACCGGCACACCGTAAGCCTCGGCCATCGTGTGGACGTGCTTTGCGCCCGCTACGGCACCCACGACCATAGCGTTATCCGCGGGGCAACCCTTGCCGGCGTAGAACCCTGCACCACCGCTGGAGAATTGAACCATTACCGGCGATTTCGCGATTGCTGCGGCTTCCAGCACAGCGTTGACCGAGTCGGAGCCAACCACATTGACCGCGGGCAAGGCAAAGCCCTCGTCCTTGGCTATCTGCAGAAGTTTCTGTACATCGTCACCGGTGACGACGCCTGGCTCTACGACATCGAGTACTTGGGTCATTGATTCTGGACCTATGTTGCTTTGAGACTGCTCGCGCATGCGTTTGCGGATTAACCGTGGACCTTCTTTCTCCGCCTCCAGCCTCCGGATCAGGCTGCCCCAACAAACACGTCAAGCGAGGTTTTAGCCATGGCGGTTTTCGGCGACGGATTGATTCACGATTACTCTACGACTTTCCTGTGACTGAAAGGTCCCAAACCGCTGGCGAATGGTACAGACGCGCAAGCTGCAGCTCACGTTCGATCTCCATCTCGCGGGGCAGGTGGTCCCCGAAAACAGTGAACTGGTCTTCCTGCTCATTCGTTTCATGGCGCGCGGCTTCCCGATCGATGTTCATGATCGAGTAGAAGTCCTTTTTGTCGAATTCCAGACCTTCCCAATTGAATGCATCGTAATCGGGAATCCATCCCAATGGACTTTCGACAGCAGAGCCGCAACCGGTACATCGATTGACGACCCATTCCAGGACACGCATGTTGTTCCCGAAGCCCGGCCAGACAAAGCGGCCATGCTCGTCCTTGCGGAACCAGTTCACGCGGAAGATTCGTGGTGGTGTTGCCACGTTGCGTCGTCCGATACGCAGCCAATGCCGCCAGTAGTCGGCCATGTTGTAGCCGCAGAAAGGCAGCATCGCCATGGGGTCACGGCGGATATCGGCCTGCCCTATGGAAGCGGCCGTGGCCTCCGACCCCATGGTGGCAGCCATGTATACGCCATGCTCCCAGTTGTAACTCTGGAAGACCAGCGGAAAATGTTTACTGACCCGTCCACCGAACAGAAACGCACTGATCGGCACGCCCTGCGGATTCTCCCAGTCAGGGTCAATGGAGGGACAATCAGCGGCCGGCGTAGTGAAACGTGCGTTGGGATGCGCGGCCGTCCGGCCACACCCGGGCGTCCAATCATCGCCCTTCCAATCAATCAGGTGATCGGGCAGTTCCGGCGTCATCTCTTCCCACCACACGTCCCCATCGTCGGTTAGCGCGCAATTGGTAAATATGCAATTGGCCTGAAGGGAATCCATGGCGTTTGGATTCGAATGATAATTGGTCCCTGGTGCGACGCCGAACAAGCCGTTCTCGGGATTGATGGCGTAGAACTTCCCATCCTTGGGGTTGGGCTTGATCCAGGCAATGTCGTCACCGATGGTGGTGACCTTCCAGCCCTCGTACCCTTTCGGTGGAATCATCATCGCGAAATTGGTCTTGCCACAGGCGCTGGGGAAAGCAGCGGCAACGTACATTTTCTCGTGCTTTGGCGATTCCACGCCCAATATCAACATGTGTTCCGCCAACCAGCCCTCGTCCCGCCCCATGACTGAGGCGATACGCAAGGCGAAGCACTTCTTGCCCAGGAGTGCGTTACCGCCATAGCCACTACCGTAGGACCATATCTCTCGGGTTTCCGGGAAGTGGACGATGTATTTATCTTCGATTTTGGGAGCACAGGGCCAGGGCACGTCTTTCTCGCCTGGTTGGAGAGGCGCGCCGACCGAGTGCAGGCAGGGCACGAATTCTCCGTGATCGCCCAACACATCCAGCACCTTCTGGCCCATGCGGGTCATGATCCGCTGGTTGACAACCACATAGGGTGAATCCGTGATTTCCACGCCAATGTGGGCTATGGGCGATCCCAGTGGACCCATGCTGAACGGAATGACATACATGGTGCGTCCACGCATGCAACCGGCAAAGATGTCTTTCAGTAGCAGACGCGACTTACGAGGCTCCATCCAATGATTCGTGGGCCCGGCATCCTCCTGGCGCGCTGAGCAGATGAACGTACGTTCCTCCACGCGGGCAACATCACTCGGGTGTGAACGTGCCAAGAAACTGTTCGGACGCTTGTCCGGGTTAAGTCGGATGAAGGTGCCGTTATCGACCATGAGGTCGCAAAGCCGGTCGTATTCTTCCTGGGAACCATCGCACCAATAAATTCTGTCCGGTGTGCAAAGTTCCGCTATCTCGTCGACCCACTCCAGAAGTTTGCTGTGACTGGTCCGGTTGGCGCCGTCATGTTTCATGTCCGGCTGCAGGTGTTTGCTCTCCGTACCCGTATCCACGCGTTCCAACATAACCTTGTCCCCTCAAGCCTCGCTGTATTTGGGCTGAACTTCGCCCCCGAGAAACCGATCGCCAAAACCGATCATCCCGCTCATCGGGAATAAACACGCAAGGTACGGGCCAGTTCGCCCAGGCCGCCTGAATGCTTGGGATTTCATGGCAAGGCGGTAAGTGAGAAGCCAATTTCTGTACAACGGCGGGGCAACGAGGGACGAAATGCACCAACATGGTGACCGTCAGACTGGCTGGCCCCAGGCTCTGGCGTTACTCGCTCAGGACTGGTACGCCCTCTTGCGTCATCAATTGCAGGAAGTTGCCCCTGGCAATGCTAATCCCCATCACGTTCGTGACGAATCTGCGGGAATATCCAAAACGGAGCGATCCTGGATCCGGCCAGACACCAACTCTGTGGCCCGGTAGCAGCGATGCGTTGCCAGCGCTCCTCATCCGGCATAGAGGTGTGCGTCGGTATCCTCCAGGCGTTCACCCGGATCGTCGACTGCATGTAACGAGAGCGCGGTATCGACCAACGCCCGCTGCTGCTCGCGGTGCAGCCCCGCGTCACCGCAGGCCGGGGAGGCCGAGGGCGATCGCCCGGCGTAGCCCAGGGACTGATCCTCACGCGCCAACACCCGCAGGTGGTGCTGAATCTGGTACCAGGCACCCTGGTTGCGCGGTTCCTCCTGGCACCAGACGATCTCCTTCGCCTTGGAATAAAGTCCCAGCAGTTCGCCCAGGCGGTTGCGTGGAAAAGGATAGAGCTGTTCGACCCGGAGTATCGCGATGTCGTCGATGTTCCGTTCGCGACGGGCTTTCAACAGGTCGAAATACACCTTGCCACTACACAATACAACACGGCGGATTTGCTGGTTGTCCAGCGCATCGATTTCGGGTTGCACAGTCGCCAGGGCCCCTTCGGTAAACGCACTGATCTCCGACTTTGACATGGGATGGCGCAGCAGGCTTTTGGGAGTCATCACAATCAGCGGCCGACGGAAGCGTCGCTTGATCTGATCCCGCAGCAAATGGAACAACTGGGCTGGCGTGGTCGGCACCCATACCCGCATGTTGAGTTCCGCGCACAATTGCAGGAAACGCTCGAGGCGCGCTGATGAATGCTCCGGCCCCTGTCCCTCGAAACCATGCGGCAGGAAAAGCGTCAGCTGACAGAGTCGACCCCACTTGAGAAACCCACTGGCGATGAACTGGTCTATCACCATTTGGGCACCGTTCGCGAAATCGCCGAATTGCGCCTCCCAGATCACCAGCGTGCCGGGCATCGAGGTGGCGTAACCGTACTCGAACCCCAGCACCGCAAGCTCTGAGAGTATCGAGTTGATCACTTCGAACCGCGGCTGGTCGTCAAAAAGATGTTCCAGCGGCGTATGGGTCGCGAAGGTCTCCTGGTCGTGCAAAGTCGCGTGGCGGTGTGCAAAAGTGCCGCGTATCGAATCCTGGCCGGAAAGGCGCACCGCGTAGCCTTCGTTCAGCAGGGTCGCATAGGCGAGCGTCTCGGCCATGCCCCAGTCCAGTGGCACCTCCCCTTCCAGCATGCGACGCCTCTCGTCAACCACGCGTGCCACACCGCGTTGCAGCTTGAAACCCTCCGGCAACTCCAGCGTGCGCTGTCCCAGTGAAGTCAGCAGTTCCTTGGATACGTGTGTTTCCACCAACTCAGCGGGATCCGCATTCAGGTACTGCTCCCAGTGCGCTTCATATCCGGTACGCGAACCACGCAGAAACTCGCGTACCACCACCTTGCCGGCTTCCAGCGAGACACGGTAACTCTCGCGCATCTCGTCCGCGTCCTGTGCCTGGATCAGGCCATCGTTAACCAGGCGCTCGGCATAGAGCTGCCGGGTTGTCGGCAGCTTGCGAATGCGCTGGTACATCTGCGGCTGGGTCATCAACGGCTCGTCCGCCTCGTTATGACCCTGGCGCCGGTAGCAGACCAAGTCGATGACCACGTCGTTGTGGAACGTCAGGCGGTAATCGAGCGCCAGGCGGGTGACGAACAGCACCGCGTCCGGGTCGTCGGCATTGACATGAAAAATCGGCGCCTGGATCAGCTTCGCCACCTCGGTGCAGTACAAGGTGGAGCGTGCTTCCTGCGGGTGGCTGGTAGTAAAGCCGATCTGGTTGTTGACCACCACGTGGATGGTGCCACCGGTGCCGTAGGCCGGCGTCTTTGACAGGTTAAGCGTTTCGGTGACCACCCCTTGGCCGATGAAGGCTGCATCACCGTGCACGATCACCGGCAGCACCAGGTCGCTGGCATCCTCCGCATGCCGGTCCTGGCGGGCTCGGCAGCCTCCCTGCACGACCGGCCCGATGATCTCCAGATGCGACGGGTTAAAGGCCAATGACAGGTGTACCGGCCCACCGTCTGTCTGAATGTTCGAATAAAAACCCTGGTGGTACTTGACGTCCCCCGAGCCCGACCCGGCGTCGGTCACATGGTTGCCCTCGAACTCCGAGAACAACTCACCAGGTGCCTTGCCAAGCAGGTTGACCAGCACGTTGAGGCGCCCACGATGCGCCATGCCAATAACGATGTCGGTGATACCACGCTGCCCCCCACCCTGCACAATCTCGTCCAGCAGCGGTATCAGCGAATCGCCGCCTTCAAGGGAAAAGCGTTTCTGCCCGACGTAGCGTCTATGCAGGTATTGCTCCAGGCCCTCGGCCGCAGTGAGGTCGCGCAGGGTATCGACTCTTTCTCGGATACTGTTCTGTCCCGCCCAGTCGCCACGTGTCGATTCGAGGCGCCGTTCTATCCAGCGCCGTTCGTCAGAGGCGCTGATGTGAAGGTATTCGCTTGCGACCGTGCCGCAATACACGCGCTCCAGGATATCGACGACCTCACCTGCAGCCAGGTCGTGTTCCGTGTCGATCGAAACAACGTTGACCGGCTGCTCCAGATCCTTGGCGCTCAGACCGTAATAGGAAGGCTCCAGCTCTTTCGGTCGTTTGCGCTCCACCAATCCCAGCGGATCAGTATCGGCATAGACATGACCGAGCAACCGATAGGCCATGAAGAGGCGTTCCAGGCCTGTGTGCGGTTCAACCGGTTGCGACGTTATTGTCGCCGGATGCTCCGACGCATCCCCTGCACCGTGTTCGAATCCGTAGAAGAAGCTCTGCCATTCCGGCGACACCAACTCCGGGGATTCACAAAAGGCCTCGTACAACTGGTCGATGTACTCCGCATTGGCGCCAACAAAGTCAGCCCTGCGCCGGCGCACGTTTACTCGTTTTTCCACTGCTTTTTCCTGGATAGCCTCTTGCCAATGATGCTCCTCTTGGCGCAATTTATGTATTGCCCTGGGACATGAAAAACGGAACCAAGGACATCATGAGCGAATTTCGTCGCGACGAATTCCGATACACAGCCTATTTCTGCGAGGAAAACGTCTGGTGGGCAGTAAGGGAGTTGAGCGATCGCGGTTTCGACACCACGTGCATGCAGGTTTTGTTGTTCACCAATCCCTCGCAAAGCGTTGTGCTCCTGAATCAACTCGCTGCCAACGAAGGTCTTCCTGTCGCCTGGGATTACCACGTGGTGCTGCAAGCACGCATCGACGCTTCTGCGCTGATTTTTGACCTGGACAGCCGCCTGGATTTTCCCACCCCTTTGCATGCCTACCTGCGAAACACCTTCCCCGATCAGGCGGAATTACCCGAGCACTACCGCGCCTGGGTCAGAGTGATCCCGGCGCAAAGTTACCTTGAACATTTCTTTTCCGACCGATCGCACATGCTTGGTCTCATGCCGACCAGCGAATTTCCGGACTACCCGATCATCCGTCCCGCGACTGGTATTGATGCGATCAGCCTGGATGCCTATCGCGATCTGCATGCAGACCTGGCCGACGGCAGCTGCGTACTGACGTTGGCGGCGTTGTAATCCACGGACAAGCCGGCTGACACTGTCTCTCCATGGCGGTTCCTCCCGGTTCCTGCTCATGCAGATTGCACCTGCGTTGCACTGGTATCGTATTGATGCAGAAAGTAGGTGTGCGCCAGGGCATCGTTTACTTGCACGATGCCCAACTGGATATCGTCCAGGGCATCATGAAGTGCCTGCTGACTGAGGTCGCCGGTGTCCAAGTTCGTGACTTTACGCGCCACACGACGCAGCTTACGCATCACCCCGTCACCGGAACCAAATCCACCGACACTCTCTTCGACCACGTACAGGCAATGGATGACTGAACGCGGAAAATGCGGATCTTTGAGTATGAACGAGAGCGCTGGTGAGCGGCTGACCCGGGTTTGTACGGTACGGCGATAAATCTGGTAACCAGACATGGACTTGAGCACGCTGATCCATTGCAGTGCATCAAGCGTACGTGACTCGATCTGCTCTTCATCAAACAGATCGGTTGAGCGTACATCGAGAAGCCGCGTGGTCATATCCGCACGTTCAATGTTGCGCCCAATGCGAAGAAAATGAAAACCCTCGTCGCGATACATCACTGAACCAAACAACCCGCCAAGCCGTTGCGACCCACCGATGATTTCGTCCAGGTAGTCGTCACGGCCCTTCTTGTTGATACCCTGCTGCAAATTATCTTTCGCGAACAGGTGTAGCTCGTTGATGACTTCCCAAGCGGACCTGGGAAGAATCTCACGCACTGTGCGCGCATTTTCCCGCGCTGCGGTTAACGAACCAAGGATAGAACCGGGATTCTCGTAGCCGCCGATCAGGTACTTGACCACGTTTCGCTCATTGGGCTGATCGCAACATTCACTGAATTGCCGGTCCATCCCGACAATACCAATCAACGCATCCCATCCAGGAGTCACCCCTCGTGGCGTGTCCAGCACCAGTTGGGCATTGACGCGTAACAGGCGCGCGGTATTTTCAGCCCGCTCGATATAGCGGGCCAACCAATAAAGGGTTTCAGCAACTCGCGACAACATGCTTATACCTCCACGATCCAGGTGTCCTTGGAGCCGCCGCCCTGAGACGAGTTAACCACCAGCGATCCCTTTCGCAGCGCCACCCGCGTCAGGCCACCGGTGGTGACGGTGGTCTTCTTCTCGCCACTGAGAATGAACGGACGCAGATCTACATGGCGCGGTTCCACGGTCTTGCCTACCACGGTCGGTACCGTGGAAATTCCCAGCGTGGGTTGCGCGATGTAATTGCGTGGATTCTTTTTGATCAGGTCTGCAAAAGTCTTGCGCTCGGCCTTGGTGGAGCGCGGCCCAATCAGCATGCCGTAACCACCGGACTCGTTGGCAGGCTTGATCACCAGTTCCTCGATATGGCCCAGCACGTAGGCGCACTCTTCCGGGTACATACAGCGGTAGGTCGGCACGTTAGGCAACTTGGGCTCTTCATCGAGGTAGTAGCGAATGATCTCAGGGACAAAGGCATACACCACCTTGTCATCAGCGACTCCGGCCCCTGGCGCATTCGCCAGGCCGACATTGCCGGTTTTCCATGCGCGCATCAGGCCCGGCACACCCAACAAGGAATCAGGGTTGAACACCTCGGGGTCGAGAAACTCATCGTCAGTGCGGCGGTAAATCACGTCCACCCGCTGCGGCCCGGAGACAGTCCGCATGTAAACACGGTCATCGCGATCGACGTATAAGTCCCGCCCCTCGACCAGGCGCGCACCCATTTGCTGTGCAAGGTAAGCGTGCTCAAAGTACGCAGAGTTATAGATACCGGGTGTGAGCACCGCGATGGCCGGCCGCTTGCGCAAGCGCGGTGACAGGCCGGCAAGCATCTCGTACAGGTCGGTGGTGTAATCGTCCACCGGCAAAGGAGCATAAGTTTCGAAAAGTTCCGGGAACACGCGCTTGGTAATCAGGCGGTTCTCCAGCATGTAGGAGACACCGGATGGGACACGCAGGTTATCCTCCAGCACGTACACCGTGCCGTCAGCGTCCCGTACCAGGTCCGAGCCGCAGATGTGCGCCCAGACCCCGCCCGGCGGCCTGACACCAACGCATTGCTCGCGGAAGTTCTTGGACTCCTCCAGCACCTCCGCAGGGAATACCCCGTCCTTGATGATCTTCTGTGCGTTGTATAAATCGTCAATAAAAAGGTTGAGCGCCTTGGCGCGTTGCTTGAGGCCAACCTCGATGTCATCCCATTCTGACTTGGGAATAATGCGGGGAATGATATCGAACGGCCAGGCTCTATCGATCATCCCTCCCTGCTCTTCGCTGTATACCGTGAAGGTGATGCCCATTTCCTTGATAGCCAATTCCGCACTGCTTTGGCGCGCCTCGAGTTCGTCCTCGGGCATACCGCGCAGGAGGCTTACCAGGTCCTTGGAGAAAGAACGGGCCCGGTTGGTTCTTTCCAGCATCTCATCGTGGAACTCGCCCGGATCGTATTGGGTCAGGTCGATCGCCATTTGTTATCAGCCTCGGTCGTATCGGAGATCCAGGGTATACGGATAATCACCACTGGGCTCTTCCGACGGCGGGTCTATCTCGCCCGCAATGTGCCCATGCTGCCAGAACCGTGCCAGCCTTCTCGACTCAGCGGCAAAGGCGTTCACCGGCAAATCCTCTTCATTGCGCCCACCCGGGTGCTCCACGTGATAAGTACATCCACCCAAAGACCGCTTCGACCACGCATCGATCAGATCGAAGCGCAGAGGAGCTTGCACGCCGAGGGTTGGATGCAGCCCGGAAGGCGGGTTCCAGGCCTTGTACCGCACGCCAGCGACAAACTCGCCGCGCTCGCCAGTGCACCGTAATGGCACACGACGCCCGTTACATGCCACAAAATGGCGCGAATCCGTCATGCCACGCACCCTTACCTGCAGCCGCTCCACGGAGGAATCCACGAAGCGCGCGGTGCCCTGCCCGGTGACCTCTTCGCCGAGGACGTTCCATGGCTCGATCGCAAAACGCAGTTCCAGTTCGATGTCGTCGATATTCATGTTGCCGTAGCGCGGGAAGCGGAACTCCACGAACGGGTCCAGCCAATCCTTCCTGAAGTCGTAACCCCAGTTTTGCAGATCTCCTAGCACATCATGCGCGTCGCGCTCCACGTAATGCGGCAGCATGAAGCGGTCGTGCAACTCGGTGCCCCAGCGGACCAGTGGCTGCTCGTAGGGCTGTTCCCAGAAACGTGCCACGAGCGAGCGCAGCAACAAGGTCTGCACCAGCGACATGCGCGCGTGCGGTGGCATCTCGAAGCCACGAAACTCGACCAGGCCGAGCCGTCCGGTGGATGAGTCCGGGGAATACAGCTTGTCGATACAGAATTCGGCGCGGTGGGTATTGCCGGTGACATCCACCAGCAGGTTGCGCAGGATGCGGTCGACCACCCAGGGTGAAGGCACCTGTCCCGGCGGCGCCTGCTGCATGGCGATCTCCAACTCGTACAGGCTGGAATCGCGACCCTCGTCGACCCGTGGCGCCTGCGAGGTAGGACCGATGAACATGCCCGAAAACAGGTACGACAGCGAAGGGTGGTTCTGCCAGTAGCGCAAAAGGCTCGCCAATACCTGCGGGTTGCGCAGCATCGGACTGTCCGCGGGACTGGGGCCGCCCAGGGTCACATGGTTTCCTCCCCCGGTGCCGGTATGCCGGCCGTCCGCCATGAACTTTTCGGTGCCCAGGCGCGACAGGCGAGCCTCCTCGTAAAGGACCTCGGTGTTCTCCACCAGTTGCTTCCACGAGTGCGCCGGGTGGATATTCACCTCGATCACTCCCGGATCCGGGGTGATCGAGAGGCGCTGCAATTGTGGGTCAAAGGGCGCTGGATATCCTTCCAGCACGACCGCCTGGCCATTGGCTTTCGCAGTGGCTTCAATGGCCTGTAACAGGTCCAGCCAATGGGCGACCTGCGAGATCGGCGGCAGAAACACGTGCAGATTGCCATCGCGCGGCTCAAAACAGATCGCACTGCGCACGAAAAAACTGGACGGGCGCGACTCGCTGTCGGCCATTTCCTGTTCCTGCAGGCCATGCCACTCGGGCGCCGCCTCCTCGAACCAGCTGTAGCGGTTGGATACGGCGCCGGGAAGGCGTGCCTGGTCCGCAAACGGGTCGGCCGGGAGCTCTTGCTGGCGTTCCTCCTCTTTTTCCCACAACAGGGAATCCAGCGGCAGGCGCAGGCCCATCGGCGAGTCGCCGGGAATCAGGAACATGTGCTCGCGACGGAACTCCCAGTCGGAACTGACCCAGCACTCGCCCACTGGGTCCCAGGCCAATGGCAATGCGTAACCCACCACCTTGTCCAGGCCACGTTCGAACAGGCGGCGCAGGCGTTTGCGCTCCAGTGCGTTGGACAGCCTGTTGTCCAAAATATCAACGTTGGTCGGCAGAGTGCCTTCCTTCCACAGGTAGTAAAAGCCATCCTCGTAGCCGGGGCGGACGTTGGCGTGCGGCATGCCCAGGCGCCCGGCAAGTCCCCTGGCAAAGGCCTTGGCCTGGCCTTCGCCGGCAGCACCCGAGGTACTGGGGTTCGCCAGCCATTTGGGTTCGGCCCACACGGGCTCGCCATCGTGCCGCCAGTAGCTGGACAAGGCCCAGCGCGGCAAGGGCTCGCCCGGATACCACTTGCCCTGGCTGTAGTGCAGGACACCACCCGGCGAAAAGCGCTTCCACAGGCGCCGCAGTAACTCCTCGGCGCGCTCGCGCTTGTGCTCACCGAGTGCCGCGATATTCCACTGCGCGCTGTCCATGTCGTCGATGGACACGAAGGTCGGTTCGCCCCCCATGGTCAGGCGCACGTCACCTTCGCGCAATTGCGCATCGATCTGCTCGCCCAATGCGAGCACCGCCTGCCATTGTTCCTCGGTATATGGCTTGGTGACGCGCGGGTCCTCGCGCACCCGGGTTACCTCGTTGACGAACTTGAACTTGACCTCGCACTTGTCCGTAAACCCCTCGATGGGTGAGGCGCTGGTCGGGTCCGGCGAGCATGCCAGCGGGATGTGCCCCTCCCCTGCGAACAGGCCGGAGGTCGGGTCCAGGCCGATCCAGCCAGCACCGGGCACATATACCTCGGTCCACGCATGCAGATCGGTGAAATCCTCTTCCGGGCCGGAGGGGCCGTCGAGGGATTTCTGATCGGCGGTCAGCTGCACCAGGTAGCCGGAGACGAAACGCGCCGCCAGGCCCAGGTGACGCAGAACCTGCACCAGCAGCCAGGCACTATCGCGGCAGGAGCCACGTTTCAGCTCCAGGGTTTCCTCGCAGCTTTGAATACCTGGTTCCATGCGAATGTTGTAGTCGATGTCCTCACGCAGCTGGTGGATGAGCTCCATCAGGAACTCCACCATGCGTTTTTTCTTGCGCGGAACCACTTCCAGCCAGGTGTTCAAACGGGGGCCGTCATCGACAATCTCGAAATAGGGTGCCAGCTCTTTGTGCAGTTGTTTCGGGTACTCGAACGGGTAGTGCTCGGCGTATTCCTCGAGGAAGAAATCGAACGGGTTGATACTCACCAGCTCGGCGACCAGACCGACCTCGACGGAGAACTTGCGGGTCTTCTCCGGGAACACCAGGCGCGCCAGGAAGTTACCGAACGGGTCCTGCTGCCAGTTGATGAAATGCTGCTTGGGCTCTATCTGCAGCGAGTACTGGTGCACTGGGGTGCGCGTATGTGGTGCAGGACGCAGGCGAATGGTGTGTGGCGAGAGCTTGACCGGACGATCGAAGAGATACTCGGTTTTGTGGTGGATCGCGACGCGGATCGACATGATTTTCGAGGCCTCGGAACAGGGTTAGGTGTAAACCTCAGCAAATTATGTACCACCCTTAAATGACGGCTATGAGGAAATAACCCCCTTTGCGCCCGGGAATACAGTCTGCATAATCAACCCAGTCTACAGTCATAAGAGATGTCCCATGACTTATTGTGTCGCCCTTTGTTTGGATGACGGCCTTGTGTTCGCGTCAGACTCGCGCACGAATGCCGGGGTGGATTACGTCACCACCTACAGCAAGACGCACATTTTTTCGCCGACCCCGGATCGTTTGTTCGTCATTCTTTCTGCTGGCAACCTGGCGACCACGCAGGAGGTCATCAACCACGTCCAGCGTGATCTCGACAATCCCGGGGATGGTCCCAATCTGGCCAATGTGAATTACTTGTTCGAAGCAGCTGAATATGTTGGCCACGTGAGCCAGCAAGTCCAGCAGGAACACAATGCCGTGTTGGCCAGTGCGGGAGTCAGTGGCGAAACGACGCTGTTGATTGGCGGACAGATCGCCGGCCAGGAACATGGCCTCATGTTGATCTACCCGCAAGGCAATTACATCTCCGCCTCGAAAGAGACGCCCTACTTGCAGATTGGAGAAAGCAAATACGGAAAACCGGCTCTCGATCGTATTGTGCACCACGGGTTGAGCCTGGATCAGGGTGCCCAGCTATGCCTCGTATCACTCGACGGCACCTCGCGATCCAACATTACAGTTGGTCCGCCTTTTGAAGTCACCACCTACATGAAAGACCAGCTGACTCTTAGTTGTCACTGTGTCTTCGACGAGAAGCACCCGTATCTCACGGCAGTGCGAGACACCTGGCACAACGGTGTTCGCCAAGCATTCCTGAACCTTCCCCAGATGCAGTGGAATCCCGAACAGGAAGCACTGCAGTTGGAGCCTCAACAACAGCAACAACAGCAACAACAGACGATGGCGCAACCCTACCAGACCAACTACGCGACCAACTGGCCTCCCAAAAGCCCATCGGGTCAGGCTGAATAGTTTTTGCAGAAACTTTTTTAACGGTTTTCACCAACTGGGCAAGCATCTGCAGCAACATTTAGTCGAAGCTGTGCCGTCGTTTAAACAGGCTTGCTTTTAATTTTGTTCGGCGGGGTTCCATAAGTCACTCAGTCGCCAGCTCAACGATCAAACTCCCCTTTCTATTCCATATCGCCGCTTCGGCACCAACCCATGCCTGGAATGGCTGGCAGTCTTATTGTCCGCTCCGGGTGTTCGCACATTTCAGAAAGCGATTTATCCGCTGGCGTTTTTTGTCTAGGTCAAAAGCAGGCCGCCGGAATTGCGAGGTAACAAACTGACTGCTGTAATCGAGGCATTGACATTGTGGGAGGCCCTTATGATCACGGCTTATTCGCAACGCCTGTCTCCGCCCTTCTCCGGCCAGGCGCAGATTGCCGAATCAGATCGCGCGAGGGCAATCACCCTGGATGGCAGGATGTGGGAAATCCACTTCATGAGAGGCCCCAGCGGCAGCGGGACGCAGGGCTACATGAGGCATGAGCGCAGCTTTGTTCGTGTAGCTCATGTCAGCGAAAGCTGGATTCACCGAATCTCAGGGGAAGGTCCGCAAGAACAAGAGGAAGTGGACGAACGGATTCTGGAGTTGGCCACCTTTATAGCCGATGCCACCCTGCCCTTTCCTGTAGTGGACCACCACGAATATTGGCTCCTCGACGCACAGGACGACTCACCGCTCGCCCTGATCTTTTCCTGTGTCAATCCTGATCAGCGATCAACATTCCCTGAACATCCCGAGTGGACAGCGCTTCCAGCGGCAGTAATGCCCATCAAACGCAGCGAAAAGGAACTGGCCAATGGCGAACCACCGGTCAACTACAAGGTTGAACGACTCGTCGCGGAACGCGCCGGTTACCGCCCCAAGGCAAAATGGTTCCACCGCGAGACCCACAACCCCGACGATTTTCCTCCCATGCTTCTGAGAGAAGACTGGGCAGACCCGCATGCGCAGGAACTGTGTCAGCGCTACGTTCAGCGGCAGTCACCAAGACTCCTGATGCTGCACGGACTGGAACACAAAAACCGCCTGCGATTGGAGCAGGCGGCCAGTGAGCACGCGCTCGAAGTCGCTCGCTTTTATCCCATGTACCCGGAAATTGCTGATCCCGAGCTGATGAACTCCGTGCGTGTGGAGGCCCGTATGCGAAGCCTGACCGAAGAGGAGCCCCCTATCAACAGAAGACGAGACGGCATACTGTATCTCTGACCTGAACCCACGAAGGTGTTCAGGCAACGATTCCCCCAAGCCGCTCTTTGCGATAAGGTGTCGGCTTTCCGTGTCAGCCAATGACGTGTATTGGAGCCACAACGCATGTCGAAACAGACATTTCACAATGTTTCCGATAGCGAACGACTCAAGCAGATCAACCTCGAGCTCGGGGGCCTGAAGCACAAACACAACACCTGCCGCATGAATACCCGTTTCTACGGCGCGCTGGCAGCGGTGTTGTTTACCGCCAGCTCCATTGGTTTGATCAACCTGATGCTCGCAGACGATACTGATTGGGCCCAAAACCCCGATTCGCCTGTTTACCAGCTCGCAACCAAGCAGAAAGAGAATACCTGGCTCCCGATCACGCTGATCGTGCTTGGATTTGTTGGGGGAAGCAGCATGCTCTTCAAGGCACGTAACAATTGCTCCAGCCAGAGAGGGCTGTGGGATCGCGAAACCGACCTGCGCAACGAAATGCAGGAACTTCGTGACAGACTTTATGTGACCGATGCTGTGAAAAATCCAACCCCACAACACGTCGAGCATCCGCCCACCCATTCCAAACCGCTGACACCGGAAGAGGCCCGCGACGAATACGTGGGTACGTATACCCCACCCGAGCAAAAAGAATAGCCGCCAAAGCCTGGTCGGAGAGCCTGATGGACGACGCCATCGTTTGGATCATCATTATCGCTTTTTATGCCCCCCTGCATTACCTGTTGCCGGTGTTGATCCTTTTCATCACTGGCAATGAGCCTGAAGAACAACGGAAAAACCTGATCCGGGGCGCCGTGATCGACTCGACCGTATCGATGGTTGCGGCATTCGCTGTGGTCATCGCACTGGTCTCCAACGGCTGGATATCGGTAGCGATGCTGATCCTGTTGGTTTCCATGTTCTACCCATTCCTACGGATTCTCCGCCATCGCAAGGAAATTGCCGGCTAGACTGAGCCCTACCCTGCCTGCAGACGATTGTCCTCAACCAACAACGAACCACCCCGAGGTTTCATGCCCAGTCAGGTTTGACTGGTTCATTTCCACTTCAAACAGACACTGCCTCGCAGTTGCTGCGGCATGCCAAACGCCCCTCTCTAAATAAAAAGGCCCAGCTGGGATAGACCAGCTGGGCCTTTGTCAAAAGTACAACTCGTAACTTAATGAAGGCAGCGAAGGGAGCTTCAATGAATACCGTTCAACGCACGCGCTCTGAAACGATCTTCCACACGCCGCCTTGTTTGCGCAACTTCAGGTGTTTCTTGACCTTATCCTGATAATTATCCGCGGAGTATCTCTGCGTGAAACTCACCTGCCCCTCGTCACCGACAATCTTTGAAGACAAATTAGTGATATCGATATTGATATTCTTAGCCCGGCTGATGATTCGGCGACGTGACTGCTCCCAGACTTTTCGAGAGGCGTGCTTCGACGAAGAAAAGTCTGACGCATAGTAAGACAGATAATCTTCAACATTGCCGGATTCCCAGGCCTTCGCCCATCC
>Ga0180435_10003324_pt1 | contig 16181 bp, 16 predicted proteins | sample SS_ome_3_FD_132467 | JGI IMG/M metagenome (GOLD analysis project Ga0180435, IMG submission 132467) | Hypersaline lake sediment archaeal communities from the Salton Sea, California, USA - SS_3_S_1 metaG | ecosystem: Environmental > Aquatic > Non-marine Saline and Alkaline > Hypersaline >...
CACCAAGACGTCGGTGATATGGGTGCGAAGCTTTAATGTCGCGCCATGCCGAATGGCTTCATCACCGAATGTTCGAGCTGAAAATTTTGCCCCTGTATGACAGCCCAGCATGCAGTTTCCGTTGCCGTCGCAGGCCGCGGCATCGATAAATTTTTCCATTTTCCGCCAGTTATACCCCGCATCGTTGGCGGCTTCGAGCAGTCTTAAATTTTCTTTTCCAATCAGCTCATCGGGCTGAACCTGGATATTCATTTCCGGCCGCGCTTTTTCTGCTTCCGCAGACAGGTCTACGCCGACAGGATCAAAGACAATTCCGGGGGGCGGCGCAGCGCAGCCCGCGGCAAGGGTAGACAGCCCGCCGTAGTTGTTGGGTATGGTGACCACATTTTTTTCCCTGCTTCTCACCAGGCCGAAGTGCTTTAAAATAAACGCCATGGTCAAGGTGTTGCCCATCATATTGACCCGCCCGCCCTTTTCAAGGAGAAGAACCGTTTTACCTTTAATCGCCAGTTCGCGGGCAACCGTTGCACCGCCGGCGCCGGACCCCACAACAATTGTATCATATTCCGTCATGGCGGGCATTCAGGCATCCTCCTAATTTATCTTTTCCGCAATAAGCCTATGGTTATCAAGAAGGTCAATATCAAGGGGAATGGTTTTCTCAGGATCTCGGTAAATGGAGATTGCATTGGTTTGACACTGCTCAGCACACAGGCCACAGCCCAGGCAGTCATTTTTCTGATAAGCCGGCTCTCCGCCCTCGATCGTAATAGCGCCCACGGGGCATACGCTGACGCAATCGGCGCCCAGATCACATTTGTCTTTATCAATCTGAATTGAATACCCGGAATCGGCATTCATCTCTAAGGCGGCATCGATCTTTTTGGATAACCGGGATGCGGTGAGGCTGACGCACGTATCCGGATGGCAGTTGCAGATGACACCGGTGCTTCCGCCGGTGGCAACTTTAAAAAACGCCTGGGTTATATGCCCCGTCTTCCTCAAACGGTCAATGAGTTCAAGGGCTTCAGCCTGGGTTATTTTTCTGGGGTTGTATTTTTTGCACTGCTCCATCCATAACCTGGAAATTCCTTTTCCAACCGCAAGACACGAGTTAATGGTATCCCTCGGGGCACCGGTGGCAAGCTTACACGGACAATCCATCACAACAATATGTTCCGGCTCTTGAAAAATGATCTTGGTGGCATACTTATAGGGGACAATCTTTTTGTTGTCCTCAGATATGACGCGGATGTTTTTATCGAGGGTGAATATTTTTTTTGTATCCTCCCTGGACAGGACCTTTGAGTGATATCTGTTGAACACGGCCTTTGCCACAGGCGATATGGGTTTCACCCAGGAAAAGTATGTTGTAAAAAACCTCGTGGCAACAATTGCCGCCTTCACGTATGGCGCATAATAAATAAAATACAGGAGATTATGGATGGCCCTGTCGATCCGCCAGCCATGTTTTTTAAACACCTCGATGGTGGAAGGTTTCATACCGTAGTCCTGATACTTGAAAAAAAATAAAATATACTATATAAAAATACAAACCGGACGCGTCAGGTCCAAAAATAACCGCTGAAAACCGTGGAGTCAATAAAAATATGTAACCAAATGAAAATAGGAACCGGGGAGCCGAAGTGAAAGCCGAGTTAAGAAAAAAACAAATCCTGGACATATCCACCACCATGTTCAGTGAAAAAGGGTATCATGAAACCCATGTTGAACTGATCATTAAAACAGCTAAAGTCGGCAAGGGAACCTTTTACCGGTATTTCAAGAATAAGGAAGACCTGTTCGTATCTGTTCTGCAGCGCTTCCTTGACCGGTGGGAAAAAGACGTGTTCATCGCCCCGTCCACATTCACGGCTGATACCATTTTTAACCAGTTTCATTCCATAACCATCCGAAGCTTTCAGTTCTTCAAGAAAAATGATGACTTGTGCAATATTTACTTTCGAATAAGCCCGGGTCTCAGCAGTGTGTTCCAGCCCTATATCGAACGGTTTGAAAACCAGATGATCGATTACGTCATTCAGTATCTCGAAGCAGGTAGTTCTTTGGGATATGTAAGGCCGGACTTGAATCTAGAAATGGCTTCAAATATTATCGTAGGGGCGTTTTTACGGGTCGAATATTTCTATTTTGTTCTCCGTAAAAATGAAACCTACGATATTGAAACCCTCGCCGATGATTATTTTAAAGCTATTATGAACGGTATATTGATAAAAGGCGCTGAATAAAGTCGGTTCAGCTCACCGCTTCGGTCAAATTCGAATTCATGTAAGAGCAAAAAGATACCTATCCATGGTGCGTAATCCCTGTAACTACGGATCTCAAGTTTCAAATTTATATTACTATTTAAAGGCCGTTAGGATCTAATGATATTAAGGCATTAACGGGTTTTGATTATACCTCAACGAGTTTGAAAAATCCACCAGGTTGCCCACAAGGGCAATCTGGAGAAACTGAATGATAAGAATCAGCACCAGAGGTGACAGGTCAAAACCGCCCACATAAAGGAACGGAATATATCGCCTGATATAGGCATATACCGGTTCCGTTGCATTCCTTAAAAACCGGACAATCGGATTATAAGGATCCGGGTTGACCCATGATAGAATCGCACTTGCGATAACAATATAAAAATAGATGGTTAAAACTGTTCGGATGATAAATGCAAATCCGTAGATAATGTTGCCCATTCACTTCTCCTGTCTCACGTCTTGTTGTCATTATCACGCATATAATACAGCCGAAATTTCATTTGTAAAGCCAAAATACGGGGGATGCCTCATTAAAAAAACGAAAAAGTGAAGTGAACCGACACATTATGACGATGTGGCAATGTGCCATCTTAACACGGCAAGGGCACACAAAATAATGATAATGAGAATGCCGGGGGGGGTGGACCAGGTTTGATACCAGGGTTCTCCTTTGGCCCTTAGTTTTTTTCGCTCATCGTTAAACCACCGGCCGATGAGCACACCCGCAATAAGTACCGGTAACAGCTTTAATACATACCATATATCCAAAATAGTCGCCCTTATTTTTGTTATTCAGCCTTTCTTTCCGACACATTTATGTACAATATTTGCCTTGACAAAACAACTCCTCGTATTTATTTTGCTGAATTATGAGCATTTACCCATAAAGGAGAAGGGATGGTAAGGCCCAGAAAAGACCGTATCGTAAAAGTAAACCCGGATGTCTGCTATTTTAAACCCAGAGGCATCCCCATGATCGACCTTGATGAAGTTCTTTTGACTGTAGATGAGAGGGAAGCTATCAGGCTTGCGGACCTTCTCGGAATGTCTCATGAAAATGCCGGAAAGCAGATGGGGGTTTCAAGGGCCACATTCGGCAGAATCATTCAGCATGCAAGAAAAACGGTCGCCGACGCATTGATAAGCGGAAAGGCAATCAATATTGAAGGCGGCCATTTCCGTATTGTAAGTGACAACCGAATATTCAAATGCATAGCCTGTGACAATCAATGGGACGAACCCTTTGGGTCGGGTCCGCCGGATAACTGCCCCTCTTGTCATGGAGAAGACATTCATCGTGTTTCAATCAAGGATTAAGGAAAAACCCATATATCCAACACTATGACCTAGTGCGTGAAGGAGAGTTTGTTATGGAAAAACATCAGGAAGGTATCAGCATTGCCGATAGTCCGGAACAGGTAGCCAAACCCGATCCGGATGCCGAAGCAAAGCAATCGTTGGGAAAAATTAAAAATAAACTTATCGTAATGAGCGGAAAAGGAGGCGTCGGCAAGACCAGTGTTTCAGTGAACCTTGCCATTGCGCTCGCCGACAAAGGTTTTAAAGTCGGCATTATTGATGTCGATATCCATGGTCCGGATATCCCCAGGATGATGGGCCTTAACGGTATGCTCGATATAGATGAAAACAGAAAATTGAAACCCATTAAATTTTCGGATAACCTTGCCATCGTATCCATCGAATCGTTGAGTGTAAATAAAGATGACGCCATCATCTGGAGAGGGCCGATCAAACATTCGGCAATCAGACAATTCATCGGTGATGTTGCGTGGGGCGACCTCGATTATCTTATTATCGACTCTCCCCCCGGAACCGGTGACGAGCCTTTAACCGTGGCTCAGCTTATCCCCGATGCAAAGGCTATCATTGTGACTACACCGCAGGAAGTGTCCCTTGCAGATGTTAGAAAATCAATAAGTTTCTGCAGAACCGTGAAAATGAGCATATTTGGAATGATTGAAAATATGAGCGGCTTTACATGCCCCCACTGTAACGAGGTTGTTGATATTTTTGGGTCCGGAGGCGGGGAAAGAACGGCCGGATCTGCCGGTATCGAATTCCTTGGCAGAATTCCCCTTGACCAGAAAATGGTTGAGTGCGGCGATGCGGGCAAATCGTATCAAGAACTTCATGCCGACTCTGCCGTCACCAAAGCCTTTTCCGATATTGCGGAAAAAGTGGGTAAGCTGGCCTCTGCCGGATAACGGCTATTCCTCTGCCTGGTGATGGATATTCATGCCCATATATATATAATGAAGGCCGGATATAATTGTCAGGCAGGCTGTAGCCACGTACAACCATGTGGCATATGTATGCGGGATTGTTCCCGCTTCCGGAACAGACAAGTAAAGGAGCACAAGAAACACCGTAAACAGCTGCGTCACTGTGGTGCATTTACTTGCAAAACTTGGCTTCACTTCCACTCTTATGCCCAGCATAACACATACGCCAATACCCAGCATAATAAGAATATCCCGACTGATGACGATAACCGTCAACCAGTCGGGAATGCAATTTATTACGGATAATGTTACAAAAGCGGCCGCCAATAAAAGCTTGTCCGCCAGAGGATCCAGGTGTGCGCCCAACATTGTCTTTTGATTCAGATATCTCGCAAAAAGCCCATCAAGAGCATCACTCACTCCCGCTATGGTAAAAATAATGAGTGCGGGCATGAACATGCTTTTCTGAAGGTAAATAACGAAAATGGGCACGAGGAGTATTCTTATGATCGTCAATATATTGGGAAGATTGATGGGCAATTTAGCTAATCCCGCTTCGTATTGTCATATAAAAACAGGCTGAATTCAGCTGCTTTGTTTTGGAACAATTGTTATTGTCAACTGGGTTTCATCACCCTCGGATATGTTAATGCCGAACGTATTAAACGTTTTAAACATCAATGCGTTAGCCAAGCTTTTCAAGGTGCATTTGCAGGTGACGTAAATAATCGCTTCACTTGATTTCATTTCTTGAATACGAATGCCCGATACCTGGGGGATATCATTCATGGCTTTTCTAAATTTTGCGAAATGAGAAAGGTAACCGCTGCCTTGAATAACAACCTTGATCTCATTTGCCCGTTTGTTTTCAATTATTTTTGTTATCTGAAGCGCCAGGTCGTTTCCGGCGGACTCGCCTGCCACGATTATCGCATTTCTTCTCCCTTCCAGTTCATTCGTGTCAAGGCTGACATCTGTTTTGACAACGGTTGCCAACTCGTCACCGGTATTCACCCTGACGGCTCTTGCAGACACCACCCCCTTAAATGAGCGAATATCCTCCCCCATTGTATTTGACGCCTGTTCCGAAACCGCCCTTCCGACAATAACAAAATCCGCCTGCATACTCCGGCCAAGTTCGGCTGCTGTCTGGTTGTCGGGATCGGGCGTTGAAGCCAGACGCTCTTTATCCTCTATGGCGGGAAGTCTCTCGTGGGGAATAATGGTGAAGCCGAGTTTCTTCATTGACCGTCCGATGGCTTCTTCTGCAACGGTTTCCCCTTTAGGCATATCTTCTCCCCACCAGTAACGTGGCAGCGTATCCTCAAACTCCTGCTCGGCTATCAGCAAAAGAATAGAGGGCGCATTTTTTCTGCCCAGCAGGAACCCCATGCGGGACAGGTCGTTTTCTATTCTTGATCGCGATATCCTTGCTTCTACAATTACGCGGTACAGGTTGTTGTATTCGGTTTCGGTCAGCACTCTATAGCCATCAACATATCTTTTTTTCTGGTTATACATCATTTCATTTAATTTCTCGAAATTCTGCACCAGCATCTCAATAGGCATTATTTCCGTAACAACAATGCCCACCGCCGCCACCAGGCTCTCCGATATGGCATCCTCCCTGGCTTTTGCCGTGTCTTCATCTTTCAGCACCCCGGTTCCTGCAACAATAATTTTTCTTGCGCTTTCCGGACCCTCGACTGAGCGGCATTCGGAAAATAAAAAGAAAACAACTATCGGCCAGACAGCCATTATGGCAGCGATTTTTTTAAACAGCAAAATTTATCCCTTTCTATTTATTGAGTAGTCTGCGAGCATCATCATGAGATCTCTTGTTTCAGACGCCTTAAAAGTGGAAAGTGCGTCCTTTGCTTTTGCCACATGCTCTGACGCACGAGATGTTGTATATGAAATTCCTCCGTACTTTTCCAGCATATCTTTTAAAGCACGGAAATCGTCATCCGTGAATTCATTGTTTCTTATCACCGCCTCCATTTTTTGACGGTCTTCCGACCCTGCCTCCTTGAGTGAAAAAATGACCGGAAGGGTCAGCTTCCCCTCCCTTAAATCCGCCCCTGCTGCCTTTCCGAGGTCCCCGGCATCCGATGTATAATCCAGAAGGTCGTCGGTCATTTGGAACGCCATTCCCAAGTTATATCCATACGCTGTAAGTTTAGACAGGCTGTCTTCCCCTGCATCGGCAATCAGTGCACCGCACCTGCATGCCCCCATGATCAGCGTTGCCGTTTTCCGCCGTATAACATCCATATACTCTTCTTCCGTGAGGTCAATGTTCCCCTTTCCTATCAACTGGTGAATCTCACCCTGGGACATATCCTCTGTTATTTCACCAATGGCCTCGATCACCTTTATGTCTCCTGTCCGGGCGGCAATGGACAGGGATCGGGCCAGAAGGAAATCGCCCACCAGAACAGCCTCCGCATTGCCATAAATCTTATTTGCCGCCGCTTTTCCCCTTCTAAGGGCGGCATCATCCACTAAATCATCGTGCAAAAGGGTCGCCGTGTGAAGGTATTCAAAAATGACAGAAAAGGTTTTATCATATTCTCCATTGTATCCGCAAAGCCTTGCCGAAAGGACCATTAGCAGCGGCCGGAACCGTTTGCCGCCGGCAAAGAGAAGATGGCCGGCAACATCCGAAACAAAGCCCAGGTAGGTAACGAGATTCTCTTTTAGTGCGACTTCAATGGCTTCGAGATCCTTAACTGCCAGCGTCACAATTCTATCCTTCAGGCTCTTCATGCCGGGACTCCCTTAAGATCATATTCCAATGCATCCGTTATCCGAACCGGCATAAACCGTCCTTTTTTAATTTCAGCCAATCCGCCTTTTCCCCCGGGCCGTATCATCGTCACGCCATCAACCTCCGGGGCCTGGAAACAGGTCCGCCCGATGCAGTGTCCGTCTGTCGGCCCTTCCTCGACCAGAACCTGGAGTGTCTTGTTTAAGTACTTTTTATTGTTCTCATAAGAGATGCCGGACTGGGATGACATCAACAGGTTATATCGCTCTTCCGCCACCTCCTGGCTCACATGCCCCGGGAGCCTGTGTGACGCCAGTTCCTCTGAATCAGAATAAGTGAAAACACCCAAATGATCAAACCTTATCTCCTCTATAAATTCAAGAAGTGTTTGAAAGTCCTCGTCAGTTTCACCCGGAAAACCGACTATGGCTGTCGTTCGAATGCAAGCATCCGGAATATGTGATCGAATTTTGTCAAACAGCCGCTTCAAGTAGTCCATCGTATACCGTCTTCCCATTCGTTTCAGCACGCGGTTTCCCGCATGCTGTATGGGAATATCAAAATAGGAGCAAATATTGTCATATTTTCCGACTGTTTTAATTATTCTGTCATTAATGCTTTCAGGGTGTCCGTACAGTATCCTCAGCCATATACCGTTTGAGATACGAGCCAGATCTTCAAGCAGTAAATCCAGCCCTTTTGCCGGCATAAGATCGGTGCCGTAACATGTGCTATCCTGAGCTATGAGTGTAATCTCCTTTATTCCCGACTCTTTTAACAGCAACGCTTCCGCCACAATATCACTGCCGGAGCGGCTGCGTAAGCCCCCTCTGAGCCTGGGGATCATGCAGAACGTGCAGGTTTTATTACATCCTTCTGCAATCTTTAAATAAGCGGTAAAAGGAGAGGATTTAACTCTTAACTCATCGCGGCTCTGCAGGGGAGCACTTTCGGGGTCCGGCAGAATACAGGGAGAACGGGTGTCGCCCGGCTCATTCTGCACGGCATCAGCGATCCTTCCATAAGCCCCGGTGCCCAGAAATAAATCCACCTCCGGCATGGAGTCGGCGATCTGCTCACGGAACCGTTCAGGCAGGCATCCGGCGACAATCAGCCGTCTGCAGTTTCCGGTTGTTTTAAAGCGCGCAAGTTCCAGAATCGTATCGATGGACTCGTCAACGGCGGAATCGATGAAGCTGCATGTATTGACGATGATCACGTCCGCCCGAGCAGGATCGCCGGTAATCCCATAACCGTTTCCAGCCAGTCTCCCCAGCATCAACTCACTGTCCACAAGATTTCGTGCACATCCCAAACTCACAAGGTGAATCATATTGGCATTGTTTGTCACCGTCTACTCGCCTGTAAATTTGGGTTGTCTTTTTTCCGTAAATGCGGCCACCGCCTCCATCAAATCCTTGGACGGAACAATATTTGTGCTTATGGACGCGACATATTGGAGGCCTTCTTCCACTGACTTTCCGACCCCATAGTTAAGAACATCCTTCGAGGCTTGAACCGCCAGCGGCGAACTCTCCGAGATGTCCAGCGCCAGTTTTTCCGCATGCCGGTAAAGCGCGTCCTGGTTTTCATACACATCGTTGACCAGAAGAATTTCTTTTGCTCTTTTTGCAGAAAAGTTTTTTGCCGTATAAGCCAGCTCTCTCGCATGACCCTGCCCGACAATCAGTGGGATCCTTTGCAGAACACCCACATCGGCAACAAACCCCACTGCCGCCTCACGGAGCGAAAATATGGCATCTTCCGTGGCGAGCCTTATATCACAGGCTGTGGCCATGTCGAGTCCTGCACCAATGCAGTACCCATGAATGGCTGCGATAACCGGTTTTCTGCACCATTCAATGCAGCTCATGGAATCCTGAAGTTCCTTTATTTTTTTTAACAGCTTCCACTTCACACCGCCTTTTTGTTCGCTATCCAAAATCTCGGGCAACTCAGGCATCATTCCGACAAGATCAATTCCCGCAGTGAAACTGGGACCTTTCGCAGCAATGATAACTGCTCGAATATCTGTATCATTGTCAAGGTCCTCAAAAATCGGAATGATCTCTTTCCATGCCGGGGGATTCATTGCATTCTTTTTCTCAGGTCGATTAAGATATACCCAGGCAATCGGTGGTTGTTTCTCTACAACATAAAAGTCATATTCGCTCATCATTCTCTCCTTTCGATGATGTTTATTAAATTTCATTTTTCTTTACCATACCATTAGTATATTATCAAAATGCAAAACGTTTGACAGCTGGTGAACATTTCAGTTTTATCAGTAAAATTTATTTTTTTACAAGGCAGGGGCCATGAGTACAATAGAAAACGACAACTTCCGCTGTATGGACTGCAGCGGCAGACTATACCTGAAAAACACGTGAACACGGGTCTCTCTCTGCTGCAGGTCCTGCGGCACGGAGTGTGCGTTGGAAAAATATACCGAATTAATGGATCAACAATTTGAAAAACAACTGGCAAACATCCCATGTAACCGGCTGTAACCTGTATTTGAAATGAAAAAAAACGTTAAATTAACCATCGAATACGACGGAACCAATTATCATGGCTGGCAGGTTCAAAAAAATGATCCGACGGTTCAAAAAGAGATTGAAACCGCCCTTTGCACGATGACCGGAAAAAAGCTTAACCTCAGAGGTTCGGGAAGAACCGATGCCGGTGTGCACGCCCTGGGACAGGTTGCAAATTTCACCTGTGACACAACGCTTTCGCCGGACAACTTTTTATACGGCTTAAACAGTTTGACCCCTGGTGATATCACCATCCGGGATTGCTGTTTCGTACATGCCGGGTTTCATGCCAGGTTCAGTGCAAAAAGCAAAACCTACCGGTACAGGATTCTCAACAGGAAAACACCCTCTGCTGTCGGAAGGCATTACGAGTGGTTCATCCCCCAAAATCTGGATGTGGGCGCCATGAAGGAAGCAAGCCAATATATTACGGGCACCCATGACTTTAAAGCCTTTGAGGGGACCGGCAGTCCGCGCGCCCATACCGTTCGATCGGTGATGGAAGCGGATGTTGAATGCAGGGACGAACGAATAGTTTTTAGAATAACGGCAGACGGATTTCTTCGTTACATGGTGCGAAACCTCACCGGTACACTGGTTAACGTGGGTCGTTCACGGATGACCCCCCTTGACGTAAAAACCATCCTTGATTCAAAAGACCGCTCACTCGCAGGCCCCACCTCTCCCCCCCATGGCCTGTTCCTTACACATGTTGAATATTGACACGGCCGAAAATTATTCTTTTTTCTTGGGTTTCCGGGTGTTTATTCGCATATACATATGCTTGGAAGTATAAAGCGCACCCAGAGGATTATGGGCCAGCACCCGGTCTTTTACGGCAAGAACCGTCACCGGGGCCTTGGAATGCTTGATAAAGAGACTGTCATCTCCCACACACAGACCCATCAAAATATTGAACTCACACCCCTCATTATCCAGGACCGCCGCCTGTCCTATGGGATTGCACAGGGGTTGGCGATGGCCGGGAATAATCTTATCTTCTTCAGGCAGGTCCACCTCGTCAGAACTGAGTCCGCCGCACATACAGCATGCCGTGGCCACCTGAAATCCCTCGTTAAGCAAGAAATTGGTGAACAGTTCGGCCTCCGGTGACAGTCCAATGCAAAATGCCACGCCAAGTTTCTTATACCCCTGAAGCCTGGCAAATAATACCGTCTCTTCAATTCGGGTCAGTTTGCCATAATCCTTCCAGGTCTTGGCGACATTCTGTGACATATTCCGGTTTTCCTCCTTTTGGAGTGCCTCCTTGGATTGATCCATCAGTTCCACCCGTTGCGTGGTGGGACAAAAATCCGGCGCCTGGCTCAGGTCACCCAGAAAACATCGCTTCCGTCCGCAATAGCTGCAGAGAATACCTTTATCTTCCATTCCGTGCCTCTCTTTCCTTTATTTTGACAACATAGTGTTATATCGACTCCAGTGCCTCCTCCACAAACTCCGGCAACATCTTTATGGCGACCTTTCTTTCTGCCGGCATATTCAAAAGTGCCTGAAAATAGCAGCCGGTGCAGATGTGAACCATGCAGTCCGTCGCCACACCATTAATCATGTGAGCGAGTCCGTCTGCCTTATAACAGCAGGATGGCGCTTTAATACGGTTCAATTCCAGGCCTTCGATTTTTGAAAAAACCCGGTTGGCGGATTTAAGATCCATGGGTACCGGGGCGAAGCGGCGGTGCAGCTTATAGCACCCTGCATAGTAATCCGCCTTCTTGTCCAGTTTAAACGCCGGAAGGGCGTCATCAATGGCTGCCGGATAAAATACAATGTCCTTCTCCGGGAAGGCGTATTTATAGATGGGGTAGCAGGGGGAGCAAAAAATGATCAGCCGTTTGGCCCCCAAGCCATCTGCCATCTTTATATTGTTTCCCACAAATTCTTTGGACAGCTGCCTGAGTTCGGCCATGGCATCATCATCGCGGGCTTTGATCGCCGGGCGGTAGAGGTCATTGCCGCAGCAATACTCCCGGGACAGGAACGTATGGGATATGCCCCCCCTGTCAAGCAGTCTGGACAGGGCGGCCAGTGTTCCCGGGATGCTTGCCAGGATCTGGCAGCCGGTGATCACCGCGCTGTCCGCCTTTTGGTCAAAGGGTAACGAATGCTGTTCCAGAAGCGGTATGCGGTCAGGAAGCCGGTCGCTGGTTTTGCCGGTCCGGCGGATGGTGTCCAGCGTGTCCCTGTCTATCAGGGGATGAATCGCCATTCCTTTTCTCCTTGCCTTTATAATATGATACTAGCCAGTTGTGCATATAATGGGTAAGAGGCCGTTTTTTATTCTCCCTTTTCTCATCTGTTTTATGCCTTTGGCTTTTCAATATGAACCAACTCTATATCAGACAGTCAATACCGGGGGCAGTTAGGCAAAAACAGTTGTTGTCTGGTGGCTGTAAAACGCCAGATGCCCTTCAGGGTCCCAGACGGTACTTCGTTCGTGGGCGTAGCCTCTTTCTGCGCTATCAATTACACAGTGATAGGCCCACCATTCATTTTCAGAGCAGGTTGTACGATCCAGATGAACGAACCCCAGTGCCCATGTCATTGTGCTGGATGCCGCCGGCTCTTTTAACTTAGAGAGCACGGGCGTTGGCCAGGCGTCTGCCAGGGCAATCAGCCATTCTTCGGTAAGGCAGTCTGTCTCTTCACGGAAACTGATCCAGCCTCCAATTTCCTGTCCGCCTTTGCCGGAAAAAGGCAGTTCTCCAATTGCCCATCGATAGTCAAAATGGCGGGTAAACGCCGGTGTTAAGCCCTCAATGTAGGGCAGTTCAATCGCATCTGACGGGTCCGGCATTTCCGGGCGCTCAACCGGTTCTGTCCGGATGGCTGATTCACGATCAGCACCGAAGCTTCCCACCGCTTTACAGCATATCTTATCGTTCTGAATCAATTTGGACTCAACCGTCGTCACCGACTTCCCTGAGCGCAATAGTTGGGTTTGAATAGAGAACGGTTCCGAATTCATCGGGCCGACAAAAGAAAAAAAAAGACTGCGCACTTTCCGCTCCGGGGCCACATGTCCGCGCATGGACTTCAAGGCCATTGCCGCAACCAGCCCGCCGTAGGCGGTGCGGCCCTGCATCCAGTCATCAGGCACAGAAAGTTGATCTTCCCCTGCCGCGTTTTCTGCTTTGTCGAGCATCGCTGCAAATGATGTATCAGGCATATTCACATTCCTTTTTTAAAAAATTGACCGCTATTATATAAAATCAGGGGCAATTATTGATAGCGAGTAAAAGCACCGGCTCGCTTCAACGACAAATCGTTTTTCGATGCCCCACCTTTTACTTTCTTACACTTGAAAAGTTCTTGTTTTGTCAATTGGTTATGACAGACATTCCAGTTTTATATATCAAACAGCTCATCCGCCAGGATGCCTTCGGCTATCTTGGCCACCGGCCCTGTCATGGTAATGGAAAAATCATCATCAATGACCAGTGAAATCTCACCTCCCGGCATATGAACCGTAATGTTTTTATCACAGAGACCCAGCTTGTATGCCACGGCTCCGGACGCCGTGCTGCTGCTTCCCGATGCAAGGGTATACCCGGCGCCCCGCTCCCATATTTCTATTTTGATGTTATTCCTGTCCATCACCTCCATGAACTGAACATTGGTTTTATTGGGAAACCGGGGGTCAACCTCTATGCCCGGCCCCCATTGTTTTGCTTCTTCCGCCAGCGCCTTTTCCCGGAGTATAACGCAGTGGGGATTGCCGACAGTGGCGGCACAAAACACCAGTTCCTCCCCACCTATGTTCATGGTTTCATTCAACACGTCCCGACGGGGGCCCCGAACAGGAATGTCATCGCTGCCAAAACTGACCGTTCCCATCTCAACCGTCACAATTCTCCCCCCTTCATGGACCGTTGATGCCACCAGACCACCCGGAGTGTCAATGGAAAACGACTCGTTGCCCACCCGCCCCCTGTCAAAGAGATAGCTTGAAAAAATCCTCAGCCCGTTTCCGCTCTTTTCCGCCTCGCTTCCGTCAGGGTTAAATATCCGGAGGCCGACATCGCCGTTATCGGTTTTAAGGGGGCCCAACAAAATACCGTCGGAACCGACACCATAATGACGATGGCAGATGCGCCGAATAAAGGTTTCGGAAATTTGGTCTCCTGCATCTTCCGGATCAATCACGATGTAGTCGTTCCCGAGCCCATGATATTTATAAAACTTCATGCATATCCCTTTCAAATCTTCATTTCTCTATTTTCATTGATAGTTTGCGGGTCTCATGTTCCGTTCCATCATACGTCCGCTCAATAAAAACAACCTCGTGGTTTTTTCCCACAAGAATCACCGAGGAACTGCGGGTTCCATACACATCACTTGTAATAAATAAAGGCGACAGGATGCGTTCCCATTCGGTTCCGACACCCGTATCCGGAAGCTCGGCATCCGGCGGACAAACCTGGTCCGAAAGCGCATCCAGCATTCCATCGGCATCCGGATTGTCCATCTCAAAAAACGGCTTGAGCAACGCTTTACCCCTGACCACCTTTGGCCAGGGCGTATCCAGAAACCGGTTGCTGATGCCGAAAACGCCCGGTTTGAGATGAATGATGGTGTTTTGAACGTTGGAATAGTAAAAAAGGCCGCCCCTGTCCCCCGCGACCATGTTAAACCCGTCATACTGTTTTCCATTTTTTTTCAGCCTGGTGAAGAAGGCGTCGGCCGAGCCGTCTTCTTTGAGAAACCCTGACACCAGGTGTCCCCGTGACGGCCCATCCGGGATCATCAGTGACGGATCCCTGTAGTTTGTGAGGGCGGCGATTCTGCCTTTTTTTGATACGCCCAGCCAGGTGCCGCCTCCCTGTAAATCCCTTCCCGCCAGGATATTCGGCTCATCTTTCCAGAAGGCCAAAGACGCTGTCGGCCGGCTGTAAAATTCATCTCTGTTTGCAGCAAGAATAAGCCGGTAGGAAGGGTGTTGGTGATAGCTAAAAAGGATGAGGCACATGTTCTTGTCGTTGACCTTCCGGCTCAGTTTATGATATTGGATATTTTTTAATTTTTTGAAATATCACAATTTAAAAATAAATCAATATAAGGAGGCCGTAAATGAAGGAAGCGGTAATTGTAGGAGGATCCAGAACAGCCATCGGCAATTTCGGAGGAGCATTAAAAACGGTTCCGGTTGTCGAACTTGGATCAATCGTTATGAGAGATGTCCTGAAAAAGCTTGGTCTTAGACCGGTGGTAAGTGATGATATGAGAAATGCCGGACCGGCGGCATTAAAAGACCAGGGCCTCACTGAACTGGAAAAAGACGCATATGACTGGGATGATTCGCTTAAACCCGTTGCCATAGACGAAGTTGTTATGGGGAACGTTCTTCAGGCTGCTCAGGGACAGAATACGGCAAGGCAGGCCATGATCAAAGCAGGGATACCGAAAGAAACCCCGGCACATACAATCAATAAAATATGCGGTTCCGGCCTGAAGGCCATCACCCTTGCCGCCCAATCCATCATGACCGGGCAGGCCGATGTGGTCCTTGCCGGCGGCCAGGAAAATATGAGCCTGGCGCCCATGGCCCTGCCCAAAGCACGATGGGGCCACAGAATGGAGCTCACCGGCTGTGGAGATATCTATGACCTGATGGTGTTTGACGGCCTTTTTGAAATTTTTTACGGCTATCATATGGGGCAAACAGCTGAAAACATAGCTGATCTGTATAATATCTCAAGGGAGGAGCAGGATGAGCTGGGCGTTCTCAGTCATAACCGGGCCATGAGAGCGATAGCCGACGGTCTGTTTAAAGACGAAATCGTGCCGGTGGTCATTAAATCCAGAAAAGGGGAGACTGTTTTTGATATCGATGAGCGGCCCATGGACACCTCCATGGAAAAGATGGCCAAACTCCGGCCGGCCTTTAAAAAGGACGGCTCCGTGACGGCGGGCAATGCGTCCGGAATAAACGATGCGGCAGCAGCGGTTGTGGTGATGAGCGCTGAAAAAGCAAAGGAACTGGAACTCGAACCCATAATGAAAATCAAGGGGTTCAGCGCCGGCGGCCTTGACCCCGCATACATGGGCCTGGGACCGGTTCCCGCCGTTAAAAAAGTGTTGCAGCAGACGAATATGACCATGGACGACATTCAAATGATTGAACTGAATGAGGCTTTCGCATCCCAGGCCATAGGATGCATGCGTGAGCTCAATCTTGAAAATGATCGGCCCAATGAACTGGGAAGCGGAATATCGCTGGGGCATCCTATTGGATGTACGGGAGCGCGTCAGGTTGTTTCCGGTATGTATCATATGAAACGAATGGAATACAACACAGGCCTTATCACCATGTGTATCGGCGGTGGAATGGGGATGGCGA
>Ga0180435_10003325_pt1 | contig 16181 bp, 11 predicted proteins | sample SS_ome_3_FD_132467 | JGI IMG/M metagenome (GOLD analysis project Ga0180435, IMG submission 132467) | Hypersaline lake sediment archaeal communities from the Salton Sea, California, USA - SS_3_S_1 metaG | ecosystem: Environmental > Aquatic > Non-marine Saline and Alkaline > Hypersaline >...
GGGAATCATAAAGGGAAGGATTTACAACGCCAACAACAACGAACCGGTGGAATTTGCGTCCGTTGCCATTTTTGGAACCTCCATCGGCTCCATCAGTGACCTGGATGGGAATTTTACTTTCACCGGACTTGAACCGGGATACGTGGAACTCAGGGTCTCCTCGGTGGGATTCGAACCCTACGTTTCTGAAGCCATTCAGGTAACCAATGCAAAAAGGGTGTTTCTGGACATTCCGCTGGTTGAAGCCAATGTGGAACTGGAAGAGGTTGTTATCAGAGCCTCCCCATTCCGTAAGATCAAGGAAAGTCCAGTCTCTCTTCAGCGAATCAGCATCGAAGAGATAGAAAAGAGTCCGGGAGGAAACCGTGATATCTCAAAAGTGATACAATCCTATCCCGGTGTGGCATCCACCCCTGCCCAGCGAAACGACGTTATTGTCCGTGGTGGAGGACCCAGCGAAAATACTTTCTATCTGGACGGCATCGAGATACCCAATATCAACCACTTTGCGACTCAGGGTGCCTCCGGTGGACCGGTAGGAATTATCAACGCCGATTTCTTGCGTGAAGTAAACCTGTATACAGGTGCTTTCCCTGCCAACAAAGGGAATGCTCTGAGTTCTGTCATCGATCTTTACCAGGTGGATGGCAATAAGGATAAATTGAATTTCAGAGGATCTGTCGGAGCCAGCGACCTGGCCCTTACCCTGAACGGCCCCATAGGAGAAAATACTACCTATGTACTGTCTTACAGGCGTTCCTATTTGCAGTTCCTCTTTCAGCTGCTGGAGCTTCCCTTCCTGCCCAAATACAACGATTACCAGTTCAAGGTCAAGACCCGGCTCAACGAAAAAAATGAACTCTCACTGATCAGCATTGGCTCCTACGACACCAACAGCCTGAACCTGGAAGCCAACGAAACAGAAGAGCAGAGGTTTGTGCTTGGCTACCTGCCGGAAAATTTCCAGTGGAGCTATGCCATAGGGGCAGTCTGGAAACACTTTCGCGACCAGGGTTACGACACATGGGTGGTGAGCCGCAACTACCTGCACAACGAATCGCTTAAATACCAGGATAACATTAAACAGCCGGTAAATCTGCTCCAGGATTACAAATCGGATGAGATAGAAAATAAGTTCAGGTATGAGCACACCTCTCGCTACAAGGGTGGTCTGAAGGTAAACTATGGCGCCAATTTTGAATATGCTAAATTCTATGCCAGTAACTTCAACCGGACCTTTGTAAACGATCAAGCTCTCACCCTCGATACCGAATCTTCTTTCGACCTTTTCAAGTGGGGATTATTCGGACAGGTGAGTAAGGAATTGCTGAAGGAAAGGCTGGTATTGTCCTTTGGACTTCGTGCCGATGCCAACAGTTATAACGACAACATGTCCAATCTGTTGAATCAACTCTCCCCGAGAATATCAGCTTCCTACGAGCTCACCACCGGATGGTATCTGAACTTCAATACAGGCCGTTTTTACCAGGAGCCAGCCTATACCACCATGGGATATAAAAATGAGGCAGGCATAATGGTCAATCAGGATCGCCTGAAATACATTCAGTCCGACCATCTGGTTGCAGGAGTAGAATGGTTGCCTGAAAGGGAGAGTAAAATCTCTGTGGAAGGTTTTTACAAAAAATACCGCAACTACCCCTTTTCTCTGACCGATTCCATATCCCTGGCCAGCAAAGGAGCTGATTTCGGACTTTTTGGAAATGAACCCGTTGAATCTACTGGAGAAGGGCGTGCTTTTGGAGCGGAATTCCTCTACCGTAACCGCGACCTTTTTGGCACCAACCTGACCATCTCTTATACCCTGGTTCGCAGCGAAACCCTGCCCAGAAAAGAGTCACTTTCCGATCTTGGATGGATTCCCACTACCTGGGATAACATCCATCTGCTTAATATTTATGGTTTCAGGCAGTTTAAGGGTAACTGGCAAGTGGGATTTAAGTGGCGTTTTGTGGGTGGTCAACCCTATACCCCCTACGATACATATACCTCTTCCCTGGTACAGTACTGGGACGTAACCGGATTTCCGGCCCAGGATTTCAATCAATACAATCAGCAACGCTTCAAACCATTCCACCAACTTGATCTTCGTGTGGACAAAGAGTGGTTTTTGTCAAGGATAACCATTAATTTGTATGCAGATATTCAAAATGTATACAATTTTCAAACCACCGGAAGTACTTTCCTGGTTCAGGACCTGGATGCTGAAGGGAATCCCGTCATTGAAAACCCGGGTGCCCCTGCTGAATTGCAGCGATACAGGATGAAAGAATTGGAGTCTGTGGCCGGAACAGTGCTACCCACCATTGGAGTAATCATTGAGTTTTAAATTGTAAAAACATGAAGAAATCACTGCTTACAATACCTCTTGTTCTCCTGATTATTTCCTGCACCAATACCAGGGTGCCCACCGAAGAAACACCGGATCACATTAGCTCCAACCCTGCAGGAAACGGTACCAGGATTGAAGTTGAAATGCTGCGTGGCGAAGGGCACAATCATCCCCTGATGGCCATTTGGGTGGAGGATGAAAAGGGGAATTACCTGCAGACCCTATTTGTGGCCGAATCCATTGGAAAAGGGATTTTCCAGCACGGTGACGCTTCCAGGGGATTCTGGAAACCCGGCGAGATCCAGCGTCCGGCAGCCTTGCCCCGGTGGGCTCACCAAAGAGGGATAAAATCGGAAAAGGGTCTCTATATTCCAACACCCACCTCACCGGTACCGGATGCATACACCGGACCCACTCCCGGAAAAAGTTTTGTGCTGAATACCCGGCTGGATGAACCGGGACCCAGGCAATTCAGGGTGCTGTTTGAAGTTAATCAGACCTGGGACTGGAACGAATTCTGGACCAATAACAAGTTTCCGGGTGATGAGGAATATAAGTCTTCCTGTCAGCCCGCCCTGGTGTATTACACTTCCATTGACCTGGACAATCCGAAGGAGGAATACGTGATGGAAGCACTGGGTCGCAGCCACCATTCAGGGGCCACCGGCGAGCTTTTCACCGACCTGGAGACTCTGACTACAGCCTTGCATATTGCGGAAGAGATTGTAGTGAGGTTAATGGATCAATAATCCCAAAACAGCCTTTTGCCATATTCGTATTTCTTAGATGTCCGCATCCTTTCCCTGAAGGAGTGTAACAATTCTGTATATCGTACGTCTTGATAGTGCCCTCCTCCATGAAGGGGAGAAGTTCATTGACTTACGGGTGTACGCACTGTACGAAAACGAACAGAAACGTCTCAAAAGTGAACACTTTGTTCCTGACCCAGATTTTAGTATATTGCTCTGCCCCTGTGAATTAAATGTTTTGGCATATCAATTGTTTTTAAGAGTACCAACATTTCTAAAAAACCGCAATAATGATTAAAACTGTTGACCTGGTGAAAGTATTTCGGACCGACGAGGTCGAAACCACCGCACTGAATAATGTGAACATCGAAGTAAAAGACGGGGAGTTTGTCGCCATTATGGGACCTTCGGGTTGTGGCAAATCCACCCTGCTAAATATTCTCGGACTCCTCGACAATCCCTCGGGTGGATCCTATGTCTTTCACGAGACAGAGGTGGCCAATCTGAAAGAAAAAGGCAGGACCAATCTGAGAAAAGGCAACATCGGCTTTGTATTCCAGAGCTTTAACCTGATTGACGAACTCACAGTCTATGAAAACATTGAACTGCCTCTGCTTTATCTCAAAATGAGTGGATCCGAAAGGAAGAAGAAAGTGGAAACTGTGATGGAACGGATGAAGATCAGTCATCGTAAAAACCATTTCCCCCAGCAGCTATCCGGCGGACAGCAGCAGCGTGTGGCTATTGCCCGTGCTGTAGTGACCAATCCCAAGCTGATCCTTGCGGATGAGCCTACCGGTAACCTGGATTCAGCCAACGGTGGTGAGGTAATGGCCCTGCTCACAGAATTGAACGAAGAGGGCACTACCATTGTGATGGTAACTCACTCTCCCAGCGATGCCGAGAAGGCACACAGGATTATTCAACTGTTCGACGGTCACGTTGTTACTGAGAATATTCACAAAAAGTTATAGCCTCTTGTGGGCCAACATGAGTTTTCTCATGTTTTTACTCAAATAATCCCTTCATATTTGTACTTACATTTAGGTTAACAAAAGGGTTAGATTTAGGGCTTGAAAAGCTGTCCGCCAGGGCAGCTTTTCTCTTTTTATCTAAACAATTATTCCATATCTTCGTTTACTCATAAGTCTAACCTTAATTTCACCTGAAAATGAAGTATTTGAATTACACCCTGGTACTAATCCTAGCCCTTGCCCTGTTCACCTCCTGTGGCAACAAAACGAAAAAGGAAGAGACTTCCGGAACTTTTGATCTTCAAGACTACATCAAAACGGCCGAGACCATCGATCCTTCCCTGAATAGCGTGGAGCAGGTATTTGATATCCTGGCCATGGTAAATGCAGAGTATTACGATATGCTTACCAATGACCCTTACAGTGCACACGCCTACAAATCTTCCTATCCCATGGCCGCTGCCAACCTGGGGATTTACGTAACTGATGTACTTTATCATTTTTATGGAGAAGCTACAGAAACAATGTACCTGGCCTTTTCGGCAGCCCAGGAGCTTGCCATGCACATTGGGGTAGAATCTGAATTTGGTGCATGGACCATTGAAAAGCTTGAAGGATCAACCCTTCACCGCGATACCATCACCATGCTTTTCAATAGCCTCTTGACCGACAGCGAAAATTATAGTTCCGAGCAGGAAAGGGTATTCGTTCATACAGCCTTTCTGACTGGTTCCTTCGTGGAAAAAGTCTATATCACAGGCAGTCTTCTGGACGAGAAAATCCAGATGGAAGAAAAAAGTGAAGAAGACGAAGGCGATATTCGCGAATTGCTGGTTATCTATCTGAATCAGCTTAATCCTTCCACCGGTGTATTGTACGATGCCTATGTGAAGCAGCAGGATCAGCTTAAAGAAATTGAGGTGCTCAGTACCTTCGAACAGCTGAAAGCGCTTTCGGAACACCTCATCGAGCTGAAGCCCACTCTTGCAGTAGCTCCCATCGAAGAAATCGGAGCCAACGAAGAACTGAAAAAATCTTTCCAGTTAATCGAGAACCTGCGAAACACCCTGGTAGAATCAGGCGAATAAGCGGATAGCTTAAAGGACTTAATCGAAAACATTGAGCCATCTCCCCCCGGAGATGGCTCTTTTGTTTTTGTTATCTTGCATGTTTAAGACTCCTCAACTATGAATTTTCTTGGCAACCTGATTTGGCTTCTTTTTGGCGGACTTGCAACCGCCATGGGGTATTTTCTCGGGGGACTGGCCATGATGGTGACCATCATCGGAATTCCCTTTGGTTTTCAATTGATCAAAATAGGTTCTCTTTGCCTCTGGCCCTTCGGGCGGACTTTCAGCGTGGATAAGGGGGAATTGCCCGGATGCCTCTACAGCCTTCTGAATGTGATCTGGCTGCTGATTGCAGGTTTATGGATTGCCCTCCTGCACATCTTGTTTGGTTTTTTGTTATGCGTCACCCTCATCGGGATCCCCTGGGGCATGCAGCATTTTAAACTGGCCGGATTCGCCCTCTCGCCATTCGGCCGAAAAGTAGATATAATCTGATGAAAGGAAAAAGCTTTATTCTATGGGCATTGCTGGTGTTGGCCAGCTGTACTAAAAGTCCTGAAGTGCTGGTCATCGTGGGTGGTCATGCCTACGACACCACCGAATTTTATGAGATGTTCCATTCCCTGGAGGGGATCCGCTTCGATTCCATTTCACACCCTGCCGCCCTGGAGCTGATCTCGTCGCCAGGTGTAGAGAACTACGATGTGCTTCTGTTCTATGACTTCCTGCCCGATATGCCGGCAGAGAATTCAAGAGTATATACCGAACTGACCAGGAAGGGCATTCCCATGATCTTCATGCATCATGCCCTGGGCACCTGTCAGCAGTGGGAAGGCTATGGACAAATGGTGGGTGGAAAATATATCATGCCAAATCACGAGAAAGATTCAAGCCTGCATTCGGGCTATGAGCACGATCTGGACCTGAGCATAAAAGTGCTTGATCCCGAACATCCTGTAACCCGGGGTATCAGCGAGTTCACCATTCACGACGAGGGCTACTACAACATCCTGATGTATGAAAATGTGCATCCCCTGCTGGGCACCGAGCACCCTCATAGTGCCCCGGTCATGGCCTGGGAAAATCAATATGAGAACTCCACCTGCCTCTACTTTATGTTCGGACACGATAAACTGGCTTATGCCAACGAGCACCTTAAACTATTGCTCGAAAATTCCATCCAATACTTATCTAACCCTTAATCTTGAGCGATGAAAACCCGATTGATTCAAAAAGCCATGTTATCAGGGGCTTTTGTACTATTAGCTCTCCTGATTGCATCTTGTAGCCAGAATTGGCCACAGTTTAGAGGGCCCGAAAACAACATGCTGGTCAGGGGCAAAAACCTTCCCGATACCTGGAGCTCAACTGAGAATATACGATGGACTCACGAGATCGAAGGCGATAGCTGGACCTCCCCGATTGTTTGGGGAAACAAAATCTTTTATACTACAGCCATTCCAATTAAAGTAAGCCCGGAGCCGGAAAGACAGGCTCCGCGCCCTCCGCGCCCGCAGACTGAAGCTGCTGCCAGCAGCGGTAATGGTCAGAATCCTCCTGCACCCCCTCAGCGCCCCGATCCAAGAGAAGACAAAAGCTACCTGGAGGAGGTCTATCGTTGGGAGGTTCGTTGCGTAGACCTTGAAAGCGGTCAGACACTCTGGAAAACTGTGGCCAAGGAGGGAAGCCCGGGAAGCAAAAAACACCGGGCCACCAATTATGCTTCAGAAACTCCCGTTACCGACGGCAAAAGGCTGTATGCCTATTTTGGCATGAATGGTCTTTATTGCTACGACTTGGATGGAACCCTGTTATGGGAGAAAGACCTGGGCACCTATTACACCTTAAACGGCTGGGGGACAGGGTCCTCACCCGTCCTTCATAAAGGCAGCCTGTATATACAGGTAGATAATGAAGATAGCTCCTTCCTTGTGGCCCTCGATGCTGAAACCGGCGATGAACTCTGGAGGGTTGAGCGGGAGGAAGAAACCAACTATAGCACACCTTTCATTTGGAAGAACAGCCTTCGAACCGAACTTGTCACAGGTGGCAAAACCGCCCGTTCTTATGACCCTCAGACCGGTGAGCTGATCTGGGAGCTTGAGGTGAACGGATATTATAACATTCCTTCTCCTGTGTCCAAAGGGGATTTGCTCTACCTGGGAAATACTGCCCGTCGAAATACACCAGGTACCCTTTTCTGTGTCAGGGCCGGTGCAGAAGGAAATATCACACCAGCTGAAGGAGAAAGCTCCAGCAAGGGGGTAGTTTGGTCCAATCTGGATGCGCCCACCTCCAACCCTTCCCCCCTGCTGTATGAAGGTCTTCTGTACCTGCTCAGCAACCGGGGAGGCGAACTAAGCTGCATCGATTCTGAAACAGGAGAATTGATATACCAGGAAAAGATAGACAATGTGGCCGCCTGCTGGGCTTCGCCCTGGGCGTACGAGGACAAGATTTTCTTTACCGATGAGAAGGGAGTGACCCAGGTTCTGCAAGCCGGCAGGACATTTTTATGGCTGCATCAGAATGAACTGCAGGACAAAATCTGGGCATCTGTGGCCGCAACTAAAGACAGCTACCTGATGAAAGGGACCGAAAAAATGTACTGTGTCGGTTTCTGAGCATCAAACACCTTTTGAGAATGAACATAAAAGTATCACTGGTCATTTCCCTTAGCCTCTTACTCCAGCAATGGGTCCTGGCAAACGATTATAACGAAAGCGAGCATAAATACCCCATTGCCACCACAGAGGCAAGTATCCAGGTGGACGGTATATTATCGGAAGAAATCTGGAAGAGTGTTCCGGTGGCGAAGGGATTCTGGATGAGCTATCCGGTGGACGACCGCCAGGTGGAAGATCGGCTGCAGACCGAAGTAAGGATGACATCGGACGGCCAGTACCTGTATATTGGAGCAGTCTGCTACGGGCCGCAGGATTACGTGATCAAGACCCTGAAGCGGGATGCCGAGTTCTGGGACAGCGATGCCTTCGGGGTGGTCATCGATCCCGTAAATGAAAGAACCAACGGTTTTACTTTCGGGGTGAGTCCGGCCGGGGTTCAGACCGAATACCTGGTAACCGGACAAACCGGTCGGAGGGAAGACCTGGAACCGGGACGCCTTCGAAAAGGCGTAAACATTGCCTGGGACAACAAATGGTTTGCCGAAGTGACCAATCATCCAGACCATTGGGTGGTTGAGATTGCCATTCCCTTTAAAACACTTCGCTTCGATGAAGGGCAGAGCAACTGGGGGATCAATTTCTTTCGCAGGGATGCTTCATCCAATACCATCCATACCTGGGCTCCGGTACCCATCGAATTTAACGAAACCGACCTGGGTTATACTGGAGTGCTGAGCTGGGATAAGGCACCCCAAAAAACCAGCCGCAATTTTTCAATCATTCCCTATGCCCGGGGAGGAGTGTATAAGGATTACGAAAACGATGCTCCTGCGGAGCCCCTGTTCCAGGCCGGACTGGATGCCAAGATCCCGGTTACCTCCAGCCTGAACCTGGATGTGACCCTGAATCCGGATTTCTCGCAGGTGGAAGTGGACGAACAGGTCACCAACCTGACCCTTTTTGATGTGCGTCTGCCGGAAAAACGCCTGTTCTTTCTGGAAAACGACGATGTTTTCGGCGACTTTGGCATCCCTCCCATGCGTCCCTTCTTCTCCAGGAAAATTGGCCTGGATGAGGACGGATCGCCCATCCCCATTCTATACGGAGCCAGGCTCAGCGGCAATGTGAACGAGAACCTGCGTATGGGGGTTATGAACCTGCAGACCCGGGAGCAGGAAAATTTCCTGGCTCAAAACTATACCGTGGCTGCCTTCCACCAGCAGGTACTGGAACGCTCGGTGCTTAAGGGATATATCCACAACCGGAGCGCGCTCAGTGCCGAGGATCCTGATTACAACCGGAACGCGGGACTGGAATTTCTGTATCGTTCAGCCGACGGAAGATTTCAGACCTTCGGAGGATATACCAAGTCCTTTTCACCCAACCTGGACAGTAAAAGCTCGGCCTTCCACACCGGAATCGGTTACGATAACCGCAATGTGAGTGTCTATTCCAATTTCTCGGGAATGGGTGAAAATTACCGGGCCGATATGGGTTACCTCATGGGTCAGAAGTATTACGATGCCGAGCGCGACACCTCCATTTATGTGGGATTTTACCACCTCTTCAGCCGCGCAGCCTATACCTTCTACCCCGAAAACAGCAAGAGGATCATATCCCATGAAATAAACGCAAGGCATATTTACGACTTTGGTACCGACATGACCTTCCTGCAAAACGAAGTGGAGGGCGGTTATACCCTGAAGTTTGCCTCCACCGCCCAGTTAAATGCATCCTTTGGCCATAATGCGGTCAACCTGCTCTTTCCCTTTGCCTTCCTCGACGACGAACCCTTACCGGTGGGCATATATAACAACAATACCGGTGAAATGGGATTTCAATCCGATCAGCGGAGGCTTTTCAGTGTAAAAGGGGGAGCTTCTTACGGATCCTTTTACGGGGGAACCCGCACCAAATTCTTGCTGCAATTGAAATACAGGGCACAGCCCTGGGGTAATTTCTCGGTAAATTTCGAACAGAACGACCTGAAGTTTCCCGACCCCTACGGATCAGGCAATCTTTTCCTGATAAGTCCGCGCATCGAGATCAATTTCTCCCGGAGCCTCTTCTGGACCACCTTCCTGCAGTACAGTACCCAGCAGGATAACTTCAATATCAACAGCCGTTTCCAATGGCGCTTTGCCCCCATGTCTGACCTCTACATCGTATATACCGACAACTATGCGGTGGAATTCTGGGGCCCCAAAAACAGGGCCCTGGTGATCAAATTGAATTACTGGTTCAGCCTTTAAATCTTTGCATCATGAAAAGAAGAGAATTCATCAAGAGTACCTCTGCACTTGCTTCGGTAACTCTGTTGCCCTCATCGGTCTGGGCCGGAATTAAAAAGGGGAAAATCCGTACTGCACATATTGGTGTGGGGGGAATGGGAGCTGCCGATCTCAGCTCCATTGCTTCTCATCCTTCGGTCGAGGTAAGTGCACTGTGCGATGTGGATGCCGACCGCCTGGCAAGCGCCCACCTGAAATACCCGGATGCAAAAGTCTTTTCCGATTACCGGGTACTCTTTGAAAAAATGGGCCGGAAGATTGATGCGGTGATCGTTTCCACGCCCGACCATACCCACGGTCCGGCTGCCATGGTAGCCATGGATATGGGAAAGGCCGTTTACTGTCAGAAACCTCTTACACGTCTGGTCTCAGAAGCAAGGGTGTTAAAAAGGCTGGCAGAAGAAAAGAATCTGGTGACCCAGATGGGAATTCAGATTCACTCCTTCAAGGAGTATCGATCCAGCGTCCAGCTGATACAGTCGGGAATCATTGGGAAAGTACATACGGTCCATGCCTGGTCTCCCAAAGGCTGGGGTTTCGACGGACCTGCACCGGAGGGAAGCGATCCTGTCCCCGACTACCTCGACTGGAACCTCTGGCTGGGTACTGCTCCGGAAAGGCCCTACAAAAAAGAAATCTATCATCCGGCACAATGGAGAAAAATCCTGGATTTCGGAGGGGGAGCACTGGGCGATATGGGTTGCCATATCCTGGATACTCCTTTCTCGGCTCTTGAATTAGATCTGCCGGTTTCGGTGATGAGCTCTTGTCGGGAACCCAACGGTTTTGCTCATCCCGAAAAGAGCGTAACCACCTATGAATTCTCCGGCACTCCCTATACATCCGAAAGTCTGAAATGCATCTGGTACGACGGAGAGGGAGCACCTGATAAACATGCGGATCTGCAATTGCCGGGAAAGAAAAAACTTCCCGGCCAGGGTGCCGTCTTTGTGGGTGAGAAGGGCAGTTTGCTACTTCCGCACTGGACCTACCCTGAACTGATTGTGGACGGCAAGTTTGAGAAGCTCGAGTATCCCGCTTTGGAGGAAAAGGACCATTACCATCAATTTATAGATGCTTGCCTGGACAGGGATAGCTGCAGCACTCCCTTTTCCTATGCCTCGAAACTCAGTGAAGCGGTCCTCCTGGGTGTGCTGGCACACCGTTTTCCGGAGAAGCTCCTGCATTTTGACAGGGATATTCAGGCTTTCCAGGAAGCAGAAGCCAATCAATGGCTGGATGCTGAATATCGCAGCTTCTGATTTATTAATCCATGTTGTAATACTTCATCCAGAATCCAAGCTGATCAAGATTGGGGAGAGTTTTTTGGCCACTTTGGGCATCAAGCATCATTGCTCTTTCCTCTTCAAGGCTATATGCGTCCCAGCGGGGTAAGCCCGGTCCGTTGGGATCACCGTTCAGGGCAAAGTTCACCCAGTAGGAAGACATGAGATCCGCAAGCTCATGGTCGCTGTCTTCCCAGGGCCGGTCCAGGGTATGCAGATTGTTGTAGGCGTAGACAATCTCGCTTGAATGAAAGGCTCCGAACTGAGTTTCGGGCCCATGGGCCGGAAGCGCACGGTTAAAGTTGTATACATATACCGGTGAGTTCCCTGCCGCAGATTGCACCCTGGCCCAGGAATAGGCCTGGATGCCAAAGCTTTCATCCCTGCTCATATCGAACTGCGAAGAGGCAGCTTCTTCATCCGTGCCGGCCGGGTAAACGGCAAGACACTGCTCTGCCAGCTCCCCGAAACGTCCTTCCACCTGTGCTTTGAAACGCTCGGCCGTTTGGGCCCTGCCCATCACCCTGTCGTCTTTGTTCCATCCGGCAATCACCGGAACATCGTTCTGAGAGCCACTCTGATATGCCTCCATAACACTTGTTGGAATCACATAACCATCGCTAAAGGGAGCGCTTAATCCATTGCGGGCTCTTTGGATGGAATCGGCCGGGATGGCACGTAAATCAGCCAGTGATTTTGCCCCAAGTCCCTTTGCGAAGCTTTGTCCCATTTCTTCGGCCTGGTCCAGACTCATGGCAGGACGCAGGGGACTGGACACAAAAGCCGCCCCGCTCTGAGCAATGGCTTTATGGAATAATCCTTTGGCCAGGGGAGAGACGGTAAGGAAGTTTACGGCAAAGGATCCGGCCGATTGTCCGGCGATGGTCACGTTCTCCGGGTCCCCGCCGAAGTGTTTTATGTTCTTATTCACCCATTCCAGGGCAGCGACCATGTCCAGGATGCCATAATTTCCCGAGCTGCCATAATCTGCTTCAGCACTAAGCTCCGGATGAGCCAGGAATCCAAATACCCCCACCCGGTAATTGATGCTGACAAACACCACACCCTTATCAGCCATGGTCTGGCCGTCATAGATGGCGCAGCCACTGCCCCCTGAGCGAAAGCCGCCGCCATATATGTAGACAAGTACCGGCAATTGATCCGCTTCGGTTTCGGCTTTAGTCCATACATTTAAATAAAGACAATCCTCTTCGATGGGCTCAGGTGGGATCAGGAACTCCTCCGACCAGAACATGAAGGGTGCAGGGGCAGCCTGCATGGGGCTGGGGCCGAATTCCTTACACTCCCTGGTCCCTTCCCACGCTTCGAGGGGCTGGGGCGCTTTCCAGCGCAATTCTCCCACAGGAGGAGCAGCAAAGGGGATACCTTTGAAGGCAATCACCCCCGAGGAGGGATCTTCCCGGCCCGAAATGAGACCGCTTTCCACTTCCACGATATTTTCAATGTTTTTGGCTTTGGGCATGCATGTGGCCAGAAGAAAAGGCGCAGTCAGCAGCAAAGTGCGAAATAATGGTTTGTAGCTCATGTTCAATTTTTGAAAAAGCAAAATTAGACTAATTGAAAAGCAAAGGGACAAATTCGCTCAGGTAGATCCTCCAGTTCTTCCAGATATGACCACCCTCGCTTTCACGAAAGGTAAAAGGCATGCCCATGTCCTCCAACTTCTTTTTGTATTCGAGATTGGCTCTATAGAGAAAGTCTGTTTTACCTATTCCTATCCAGTAAAGCTTGTACCCATTCTGCTTCTGCTGTTCCAGGCTAAGGTCGATGTTTTGATATACCGTGGCACCTGGATTCTGATTGGGAACCAGGGCCGACGAAAACAGGCCCACATAGTCGAAGGTGTTGGGGTAGTACCTGGAAATATGCAGGGAGTGAAAACCTCCCATGGAGAGGCCTGCTATTGCCCGGTGCGACTTTTTAGCCTTCACACGGTAAGACTTCTCCACAAAATTTACAATGTCCATAAAAGTCTCCTCGTAGGTACCATCCATGGTTTTGGGAATCATGAAGGCGGGTTTGTAAAAACCTTCACTGCCTTCACCCGGGGCTGCATCCTGGATTACATTTCCGTTGGGCATAACCACGATCATGGGTTTAGCCTTGCCCCGGGCAATCAGATTATCCAGGATCTGGGAAGCCCTTCCCAGTTCCATCCAGGCTTCTTCGTCGCCCCCTGCCCCATGCAGCAGGTAGAGTACGGGGTAAGATTTCCTATCCGACTCATAACCGGGGGGAGTATAGACCGTCATTCTGCGCTTTTTGTTCAGAGCGGGAGCATCGTACCAGATCCTGCTCACCGTGCCATGCGGAACCGGATTTACTTTATACAGCTCCGACTGCTGTCCGTCCACCATAAAAATGTTGGTCAGGGTGGCGATATCGCGGCTCACAAAGGCATTGTTGGGATCGTTGATTCGTAAACCATCCACCAGGAAGGCATATCCATAAAGATCTGGTTCCAGAGCTTCGGAGGTATAAGTCCAGATGCCCTTTTCATTTTTTGTCATATCCACCGAACCGGGAACCCAGCCTTCGACGGGCATCCAGTCGCCTGTAAGTTTTACTTCCTGAGCATGGGGAGCATCCAGGTGAAAACTTACCGTGTGGTTTTCGTGGATCTCGGGAGATACAATCGCCTGGCCACCTCCAAGGGCCTGCTGGCCCATCAGCTCAATACCGGTTAAGACTGTGAATGCAAAACATGCCATTAGAAGCTTTTTCATTGTAAGAAGTTTTAGACAATATTAACAAGAAATTGTCGGGGATCGCCTGCTTCGATGTATGTTTTCAAGAATCCAATGTCCCATTAAACCTTGTGGCCTGATAAGAGTCCAAAACCCATGCATCCCTACACGAAGTATATGGAATTTTTGTATCTTGCCGTTATTGTGTAATTTGTACACAAAAACATATAAATCACTACACTCATCAACCATACACAGATCCATGAAACAAAAAAAGAGCAAAAAAAGTACCGGTAAAGGCCTCTCGAGGAGAGACTTCATCGGTAAAACCGCTGCTGCAACTGCGGCCTTTACCATTGTACCACGCCATGTGCTCGGGGGGCCCGGCTTCACCGCTCCCAGCGACATGGTGAATGTGGCAGGTATCGGACTGGGGAACCAGGGCGGAAGCGACATCCGTAACATTGCCACACCCGATGTGCCCATCAAGCGCAGCGGAGGTTTGCCCGGACTAAAATTTCACCGCTATCCGGGCATAAGACCCATCAGAAGGCAAAGAACCGGTGGTGGCAGAGCCAGCGATAATCCCAACCAGATGGGTGCTGCCGGTGGCGATAAGAGCTTCAAACACGCCAACATCTATGCCCTGTGCGATGTGGATTCGGAATACGCGGGACATATTTTTGCCGGCTATCCCAAGGCCAAGCAATACGACGACTTCCGTAAGATGATCGACAAGGAAAAGGATCTGGATGCCGTGGTTATTGCCACACCCGACCATACCCATGCAGTCATAGCTTCCTATGCCATGAATGCAGGCAAACACGTATTTGTGGAGAAGCCCATGGCTAAAACCATCCACGAGGTTCGTTTCCTGAACGAGCTGGCCAAAAAAACCGGGCTGGTTACCCAGATGGGAAATCAGGGACACAACATAGAAGGTACCATGCAGACCGTGGAATGGATCCAGTCCGGAGCCATCGGTGATGTAAGGGAAGTACGGATGTGGTCGAACCGTCCGGTTTGGGCACAGGGCCCTCTGGAGCGTCCTGCTGGAATAGATGTTCCCAAAAACCTGAACTACGATGTATGGCTGGGGCCAGCGCCTGAAAAGCCCTACCACCCCGATACCACCCACTTTGCCTGGAGAGGTTTATGGGATTATGGAACCGGAGCCATGGGAGATATGGGAGCTCATACCTTCGATGCACCCATCTGGGCCCTTGAACTGGGCATGCCTGTCAAGATTCAGGCAACTACCTCGCCTTACACCAATGAATACCTGCCCCAGTGTGAGACCGTAAGCTATGAGTTTGCTGCACGCGGCAACAAACCGCCTGTGAAGGTTACCTGGATGGATGGTGGAATCAAGCCCTTCCGTCCGGCCGAACTGGAAGCAGACCGTCAACTTCGGGAAGCTCTGTACATCGGTGACAAAGGAATGATCATGCACGGTACCCATGGTGCCAGGCCAGAGCTGATTCCTGAGAATCCCGATTTTGTGGAGCCCGAGAAAACACTACATCGTCCCAGCAACGTGTATGTGGACTTTATCGAAGCCATCAAGGAAGGCCGTAAAGCCGCCAACGATTTCGAGATCGCATCCAAGCTTACTGAGATTATGCTTCTGACCAATATCGCGGTTGCCTCGCAGCAGGTTGGCAGAACCCTCGAATACGATGCTGAGAACCTGAAAATTACCAACCTGGAAGCAGCCAACGAATACTTCCATTACGAGTACCGTGAGGGTTGGAAATTATAATCACTGAAACAGACAAACAATGAAAAACAAGACAATAAAATCCATAGTATCCGTGCTGGCTTTGACCGTAATGGTGCTAATGAGCTCCTTGTATTCGCAGGCGCAGGAGGTAAGCAGTTCCAAATACAATGGAGTGCAAATCGGAGCCATTACCTATAGTTTCCGGAGTATACGTGAAGTGGATGCCGTACTTCAGGCCTGCGTGGATGCCGGACTGAGTTCGGTGGAGCTCATGGGAACGGGTATTGAAGCCTACCTGGGAGCACCTGAAAATCCTCTTTCACGAAGAGAGCGGAGAAGGCCCGATGAATTATCGGACGAGAAGAAGGAAGCCCTGGCCAAATACCAGAAGGAGATCAAGGAA
>Ga0180435_10003326_pt1 | contig 16179 bp, 12 predicted proteins | sample SS_ome_3_FD_132467 | JGI IMG/M metagenome (GOLD analysis project Ga0180435, IMG submission 132467) | Hypersaline lake sediment archaeal communities from the Salton Sea, California, USA - SS_3_S_1 metaG | ecosystem: Environmental > Aquatic > Non-marine Saline and Alkaline > Hypersaline >...
CCAGAGCGGCGGATTCGAGTTCCTTGGTGCCCAGACGGTGGCCGGAGACGTTGATGACGTCGTCGATGCGGCCGAGGATGCGGAAATAGCCGTCCGGGGCCTCGACGGCGGCGTCGCCGGTCAGGTAGGGCCAGTCGCGCCAGTCGGTGCTCTTGGGGTCCTTGCAGTAGCGCGCGAAGTAGTTGGTCACGAAGCGGTCGCGGTCACCCCAGATGGTCATGAACATGCCCGGCCAGGGGTTCTGGATACAGATGTTGCCGGCCTTGCCGGCGCCCCTGGGCAGTTCATTGCCTTCATCGTCCAGGATGATCGGATGGATACCGGGCATACCTTTACCGGCGCTGCCCGGTTTCATGGGGGAGATGCCCGGCAGGGTGCTGCACAGAAACCCTCCGGTCTCGGTCTGCCACCAGGTGTCCACGATGGCGGCTTGCTCTTTACCCACCGCTTTGTAGTACCATTTCCATACTTCGGGCTCGATGGGCTCACCCACCGTGGTCATGTGTTTGAACTTGTAGTTGTACTTGGCCGGCTCGTCCGGGCCGATTTTGCGCAGGGCGCGGATGGCCGTGGGCGCGGTGTGGAAGATGTTGACGTCCAGATCCTGGGCGATGCGCCAAGGTCGACCCGGATCCGGGTAGTTGGGAATGCCTTCGTAGATCACCGTGGAGGCGCAGAGGGAGAGGGGACCGTAGACGATGTAGGAATGGCCCGTTATCCAGCCAATGTCAGCCATACACCAGTACACGTCCTCGGGATGGATATCCTGGACGTATTTGGAAGTACCGGTAACATAGGAGAGGTAGCCGCCGGTGCCGTGCTGGCAGCCCTTGGGCTTGCCGGTGGTGCCGCTGGTGTACATCAGGAAGAGCGGATCCTCGGCGTTCATTCTTTCCGGTTCGACCCGCACCCCGTAGTAGTCCTTGAGCACGTCGTTGACGATGAAATCCCGGCCGTCGACCATCGGGGTCTGGGCCGAGTATTTACCGGGGTAGCGCTGCCAGATAAGCACCTTGTCGACCTTCTGGCCGTCCTCGGCGGCTTTGTCGCAGGCCTGATTCGACTTGATTTTGTGGTCGAGGAGTTTGCCCCCGCGGTAGTAGGCATCCATGGTAATGAGGACGCGGCTGCCCGAGTCCACGATCCGGTCGGCCGCTGCGTTGCCGCTGAAACCGCCGAAGACCTGGGAGTGGATGACCCCCAGACGCGCCAAAGCCAGCATGGTGATGGGCAGTTCGGCGCTCATGGGCATGTGCAGGGTGCAACGGTCGCCGCGTTTCAGGCCGGCAAAATCCCGCAGGAGGGCGGCCATTTCGTTCACCCGGACATAGAGTTCCTGATAGGTGATGTGGTCGACGCGCTCTTCTTCCAGTTCAGGAACGAAATGGATGGCGGTCTTGTTCTTGTTCTTGGCCAGGTGGCGATCGATGCAGTTGTAGCTGGCGTTGAGCTTGCCCCCCTTGAACCACTTGTAACAGGGCGCGTCGCTGGTATCGAGAATTTCATCCCAGTACTCGTACCAGTCCAGCAGATCAGCATATTCCTTGAAACAATTTGGGAAGTTGTCCAGACTGAAGCGATCGTAAACACCCTCGTCCGTCATGTTGGCCTGGGCGACGAAGTCCCGCGGCGGATAGAAATAGTCCTCCTCCTGCCAATGAACAGCGATTTGAGCTTCCGAAGTTTCTGCTTGGCTCATACCCCACCCCCATTAAGTTAGAAGTTAGTAAAAAAAAGGAACGCACAACCAGAAAGGCGCGTTCTGACTTTCAAACCGTAACGGCTCAATTGCATCGTATGAAAAATGAAGTCGATCAACATTTAAATTATCAATAATATTAGTGGTATAAGAGTATAATTGGCAGAAACCTATCATGAATCTTAGAAATTCTGTAAAACTGAATACATTTACTGGATGTAATTTGTCAAGTGAATTCTATTCATAAATTATTTTTTTTTTGGGAAATTACGGGACTGACAGGACAGATGGCTATATACCTAATATATACAGCAATTAAAACGCGAAATGATTTCGTGCGTTTTTGGATTCAGGCGAAACCGAAATCCACTGATGGTGACGATACCAAATCCGCTAAAAAAATTAAATTCATTATTTGATTTTTCGTAAATTGATGGGTATCGTTCAAGTGTTTCGGACTCTGCCTATTGCCAAACCCCGCTATTTTATGGCATCAGACATGGCTGGGTGATCCGAAACCCCAATTCTATCGATGCTGCGCTGCCGCCTGGCTTGCGAATTATTATGCTGACATTCACCAGAAGGCCTGTCCCTGACATACGGAAACCAATCGCTATGGGGCTGGCTGAAAGCGGCTTTCGACAACATCGATCAATTTAGCGGTGCGGGCTGACAGCCGTTTGCGTCGCGCCATATCGACAGACACGAATGAATGCAAACCTTCCTAAAGTTTTCTGTACGTTTATTGGCAACCTCGGCCGCAAGGCGGTACACCATTATGGTTTGATCGTATAGTTCGGTAAGGTGCCAACCGGTTCCAAAAGTTCACGATGGTGTACCATACGCCGTATCGGTGACGTATCGCCGCTTGCCGGGAACCCGAATTGACCTTTTGCGTCAGGCGACAACAACCCCCTACCCAGATGAGGATCTCATGGCTGATCAGCTTTCCAAGAAAATTATGCGAAGAGCGTTTGTAAAGACGGTGCTGCGGCGGATATTTGCCCTCGTTGCCCTGTGCGGCATGATTTATGGTTTGGCGGCCCTCGTCTATGCCTCGAAGACCATCTACAAGGTCAAGAAGAATTATGCGGTCGTCCTGGAGCGATTCGGGGGCAAGCGGGAAGCGATAACGGATATCGGCTGGCATGTCCGGCTGCCGTTTTTTACGCGCATCGAACAGGAAGTATCCCTGATGAACCAGATTCTGAATCTTGGTGACACTGCCGAACCCATGCGTATCATCTCCAAGGAAAATGTCGCCCTGTGGACATCCGCCCTCTTGACCTACCGCATTCGCAACCTGCGCACATGGGCCATCGAAAACCTCAATCCCCATGAATTGCTGAGCGGCGACTATGACGGTATCGTCAAAGATATCCTGCAGGCGCAGCAGGTCGGACAATTGATCAGTGAACGCGAGGCCATCAAGGAAGCCATATTCCAGGCCTTGAAGTCCCGACCCATCAATGAAGGAGGACCGACTCTGGAAGAGAAATATGGGATCGAGGTGGTCAGCTTTGTGCTCAAGGAGACAAGATTTGGTGACAAACTGGTGGCCGCTACCGAGGAAAAAAAACGCCGGGAACTCATCGCCGAGGCTGAAAACTACGCTGCTGACCAGGAGGCCAGCCGCATCCGTAAACTGTATGCCGCTTACCTGGAAGGCATCCAGTCCCTGCAAAAAGGTCTGGGAGGCGATGATGACGCCACGGACAACGCCTTGCTGCAATTCCTGGTGCAGCAGCAATGGGCGGCCGCCTATGAGAAAAATCAAACCGGCCAAAGCACCATGGTAATCCAGAACACACAAGGGAATACCAACCTGACCCTGCCGGCACCGACGCCAGAAGTCACCGGCAGGGCCGATGGAGAATAGCGATGGCACGACGCATAACGCGGCTGGTCAAATACGTTCGCTTGCCGGAAAAACGGATTAGTGAAATCAACGATCTCGTGTCCTCATGGCCCTACGAAACCAGGGCCTTCATGCGCGCGCGCCTGAACCAGTATAAACCGCGAACAGGGTTTTTTAATTTTCTGGTGGATCATTTCCTGTTTCTCGTGGTCGGCGACCACGAGAAAAAATTTGAGATCATCAACGACCCCGATGTGATCACCGACTGGCAGACGCGGTTTGAAATTTCCGGCCAGCGCAATCCACAGGATGCCTGGAATAAAATCCTGGACAAGGAAATTTCGGCCCGGGATCACCTGTACATGTTGTCACTCCTCGATCGCGAGTTGAATGACATCCACGTGCCCTACGAGCTCCAATCGCTTTTTACGAAAATTTACCGCGCCCACCTGCGCAAGGAATACCTGTCCGACCCGGAAGTTCCCAAATCGCCACTGATTTTGGTTATCGGTACGAGCGGCAGTGGAAAGAGCGCGACGGTTGAAAGGGTGATCGAAGATGTCATTTTCGCCAACGAGATCTTGCCTGAAATCGATCTGAAACAAAAAAAAGAATCCATCCTGGCCGATCTGCCCTTCTGGAAAACACTGGAGGAGGTGGACCCAAACCTGGCTTTCGAAATTACGCGACGACGCCAGACCAGGTTTTACCAGGGTTTGAGTCGCATTCCGCTGCTTCGCTGGCTCTTCAAAAAGCGTATTGCCCTCAACCTGAACGAACTGGGCGAGCAGGGGATCAGTGTCGATTACGCCGTCGTCACCCCGAACGAATATCAGACGGCCCTGGCCGGAGAACCCGGCAATTACTTCCGGAAGGCCATGGGTGACCCCAAAAAAGCCGCCATCCGCCACATTGAGGAAGCACATAGCGCCTTCGGAAAAGCCAGCGAAGACCAAAGCGGTGTCCAGCGGCAGCAGCGCACCCTGGTGGATGCCTCCAACATCATTCTGGACGAAATCGCCACCGGACGGCGTGACTGCATACTGGTGGCGACAACCGACCAGCCGGAACGCATCGATGCCGCCATCTACCGCCGTTTCGTGGAAAAAGGCAGCATTATCGATCTGGGTGACTACTGGAAGAGCAGCGTCAATCTGCGGGAGGTGATCCGGATCGAACTTCAGCGCAACGACATTCGTATTGTCGGGCCGGAAGAACCATTGCCCGCCGAAACCATTCGATCCATCACGACAGCCGAACTCGATAGCAGTGTGGAGGGGATTTACCGCCTTTTTCGGGAGCGAACCCTGACCCTCACACCAGCCTATGTGCGCAAACTGGTGCATTCCATTATTCAGATCCGCCAGACATTCAATGCGGACGACCTCGACGATGCCGACCTGGTGCGGCGGGCGTTCGAACTGGTGGCCAAGAATACCTACGGCGATTTGTACAAAAAAGTGGTGGATCGGATGGATCGCCGGGTGCGGTGGGAAGAATACATCGGGGATATCAAATATGTATTCTCGGAAATGGCCAACAACTGCCTGCAGTATGGCCTGAGCGAGGAAAAGGGCGTGGTGCTCAACGGGCCGCCCGGCGGGGGCAAAACCTTTCTTGTGCGCACCTGGTTGAGCGAAAACGGCACGATCCATGACATTGCCACGAGTGCCAGCGCGCTTCAGGATCCGGTCAACCCGGTGGAGGGGGCCGTGGACAATATGGCGAAGGTCTACGATATCGCCAAGATGATCGCCCCGACGGTCATTTTCTTTGATGAAGGGGATGCCCTCGCCCCGAAGCGCAGCGGTTCGGGCGGATCCCCCCAGGATAAGCTCACCAACAAATTTCTCAGTCTGATCGATGGCGAGATTCCTTTAAACCAGGTGTTTACGGTTTTGACCACCAACCGACTCGATATCCTCGATCCGGCCCTTATCCGGTCCAAGCGGCTGAAGGTGCTCGAAGTGACCGGCCACCTTCGCAAAGGCGATATCGCTGCCATTGTCGAGGCTTCTCTGGGAGACGTTCCGCTGGAGGAGGGTCTCAGCCTGGAGGAGGTGGTGGATGCCGCCCGCAATATCTGCAATACACCGGCGGACTATACGGCCTTTGTCGAAAAGGCGCGCTCCCTGCGTAGCACGGAATACGAAATTATTCTGCGCTTACGCAAAATTCCGGAAATGTCCGACAAGGACAACCGCAATTTTATCAAGTTCAATCTTAAAACGCTGATCGGCATGCTGCATGCGCTGCAGGCACCGCCCGAGATGGAAACCCTGGTCCGCGAGGACCCGAACCAGTTTATCGAGCGTCATGGTGAAGTGCTGGATTTGATTGCCGCCATCGGCAGTGAAGACCATTATCCCCTGCGACACTCACACCTTGACTCCGCCCGCAGCGAGATATCCCAGAGCCCCATCAAGAAAGGAAAAGTCCAGCTGGACGAGTTTTTGGAAAGCGAACTCAGCGAAGAGCCGCAAGTGGGCTTTATCGTGGGCGTGGGGGCCAACGATGTAACCGGTGTTCTACTGCCCATCGCGACCAGCTTGAATTATAAAATGGCAACCGATAAAGTGCTTGTTACCGGCGCCGTGTCGACATCGGCGCCGGGTGCGGCCGAATTGGATATGTCGGTCAAGATGACCCAGCAATCCGCTCAGGAGGCCCTTACCCTGGTGAAGAACTACCTCCAGCATCTGCAACCCAAAACGAGTATTCCCAGGCTGTTTGGTGAATTTCTCGACCAATACACGATTCACCACCAGTTGTTGACGGCTTCCTACAATGTCGGCGGGCCATCGGCGGGGTACGCCCTCGCCTTGAACACCCTCTCGGCGCTTTTGATGATACCGGTTTTCAATGATTTTGGTGTGACCGGCGCTCCCTGGACCCGGGGGGCCAAGCGGGGTGAAATCGGCGGTTCGGTTATCATCGGCGGGCACAAGAAAAAGACCGAAAAGGTGTTGCTGCACCTGCGCCGCATGTATATGCCCTTGCAGAACTACAAGGATCTGGAAATCGAATACCTTGAAAACTACTGGCAACAGAATAAAGACATACTCGGTGTCACCAGCTTTGGCGATCTGGTGCCGGAGGTACTCTGGCTTGGGGAAACGCAAGAGGCCCGGGTGCAGAAACTGATCGAAACCAGAATCCGCTACAAACTTGAAAAATGTCAGCGCAATCGTCCCGACGAGCGTCTAAAGGAAGAAATCCTGGCGGCCAAGGCTGTCTTGAGAGAAACAATGGAAAAGGAACTCATACGGCGCTTACAGGCCCTTCGTGCTTATATGCGCAGTCCTGTGCGGGACCCCCATATTTCTCTGGAAGAAATTTTCCGCAATGGCGCCCGCCGTTCCCGCCAGCGTCTTTCAGGCGTCTATCAACTGGTTCGCAATGGTTTGAACCGATTCCGCAAGGAATGCCGAACCGACTAGACCCGTCTAAAGGGCTCCCATTGCCAAGATGCTGACCGGATTGCCGAAAGGGGTGTGATCATGTGTCCCCAAGCTTTCCAGGACAACTATCCCGACGACCTGAGTCACTGTTATGGCTGCGGTCGTCTCAATCCGCACGGTCTGCACATCAAAAGTTACTGGGATGGCGATGAAGCGGTCTGTCGATTCAACCCCCAGCCATACCACACGGCCATACCGGGCTATGTCTACGGCGGCCTGATTGCCTCCCTGATTGACTGCCATAGCACAGGTACGGCCTCGGCGGCTGCCCATGCGAAGGCCCAGGAGGACGGTGCCTCGCCGAAAACGCCCCGTTTCGTAACGGCGTCGCTGCACGTGAACTATCTCAGACCGACCCCCATCGACGATGTTCTTGAAGTTCGGGCGGTCGTCAAGGAGATGACCGGCCGCAAGGTGGTGATCGCCTCTCGACTGATGGCCGGCGGTCAGGTTTGTGCCACCGGGGAAGTCGTGGCTGTCGAGATGCCGAAGCATCTCATGCCGGAATGAGCGCGCACGACGCGTCCGGCATTTCGGAAGAAAAGGACGGTTCTGGGACCCCCGCTAAGGCGAACTGCAGGCCAGAGGCCTGAAACCCCGTAATCGCACGAAAAGATGTCCCGAAACGATCACCGACTACCATATGCAGGCCCGAACCCACGCGCGGTGCTGACCGGAGCGGTTGTGAGCATTGTTGTGCTGGTGGGTATGACCATGCTCGACCGGCCCCTGAAAACACAAGCGGCCCCGCTGGGTATCATATCCTTCGAACTGGCTGGAACGCCGGAACGGGTGACGCAAATCCTAGCCTCCTGGGATGAACAGGCCCGCATCATGGCCGGTATCAGTTTGGGGGTGGATTTTTTATTTCTTATGGCCTACGCCTTCACGCTGGCCGGTGCCTGTCGCCTGTCGGCGGTTTATCTGCCACCCGAATGGCCACTTTTTCAGCGTGTGGGCGGGATTGTCGCAGGGGGACAATGGTGTGCGGCCTTTCTTGACGTAATCGAGAATATTGTTTTAATTCAAATGCTTGTTGGCAGTGAGGCCCATTGGCGCCCTGTTTTGGCCGCCGGTTGCGCCGTACCCAAATTCATACTCATCGGTACGGCGCTCCTGTTTGTGGCGGCCAGCGGTTTGCTGATCTTTTTTCATCGCGGTTTTCGGCCATGACCGGTGTCTGGTGCGACCGGCGCAAAGGCGAACAAGGAAAACGATGCAAATTCGTGCTGCGGATATACCCCCAGAGGGCGTGCTGCTCGAGGAGCGTCTGGAACCCCGGCAGTTGAAGGATCTCGCGGCACTTCAGGAAAAAGGCATTTGCGGTTTTCGTGGCCAATTGGCCGTCAGGCTGCAGGTAATCCCCTTCGACCAGATGTTTGAGGTGACGGGAACGATCCAGACGGTGGTGACATTGCAATGCGGCCGCTGTCTGGCCTCCATGGATAGCCTGCTGGAAGAGTCTTTCAAATTGACATTTGCACCAGCACCGCCTGAAGACGAAGACCGATCCCCCGAGGAAGCGCATGCGCTTAGGGCCGATGAGATGGGGCTTGTCTTTTTCGAAGGCGAAGCGTTCTCTTTCCAGGATACGATCCAGGAACAGGTGATCATGGCGATCCCCATGCAGCCGCTCTGCCGTGAAGACTGCCGCGGGTTATGCCCCCGTTGCGGGGTCGACCGCAACAAGACCGCCTGCGATTGCCATGACGACGCTGTCGATCCGCGCCTGGCGGTCCTCAAGAATTTAAAAATCGATTCATAATGTATCTTTAAGAATGATTAGGAGATGAAGATGGATAAATGGTCCCGACGGCGGTTCATCGGCGATATCGCCTGCCTGACCCTCGCTGCGCTCGTCTACCCCTGGCCCTCAAGCGCCGCGCCGCGATGTGACGTGATGCATCCCCTTTCGCCACCGGATCCTGTTTTTCATGGGCGATGCCCGAATTGCGGCATGACACGCGCCATGTGGGCACGCACCTGGAAGACATTCGACCTGGCGCAGGGGCATTCCGAAGCCTGTTCCTTTCACTGCCTGGTCGAACAGGCTGAAAAATCCGCTCAGGCGCCCGCGGCGGTTCAAACCGCCTTGTTTCTCCAGCCGCGTGGGATGGTCCCGGCCGGTGATGCCTGGTATGTCGTCGGATCTTCGGCCAGAGGAACCATGACCAAGGTGAGCAAGGCCGCTTTTGCCAGCCGCGCCGCTGCGGATGAATTCGCGCGGATATGCGGGGGCAGGATCATGGATTTCACAGCAGTTTACCGGTTCGCTCGAGAAACCCTCGTAAAAGAAATCGCCATGATCGATCGCAAACGGCTTTCCCGGGGGAAAATCATCCCGCCTGTTGATACCAGAGACGAATGCATCATGTGCCGGATGTATCCATCGCGGTACCCCCGCCACCGCAGCCAGGTCGTCTACGGTACGGGTGACGTGCGCCATTTCTGCTCCACGCATTGCTTGTTTGCCTGGCTGGGCCGCTTTAAACAGGGGGGGCCCCAGGCCGGTATGATCTGGGTGACCGATTATATTTCCGGCCGCTGGATAAGTGGTCGCACGGCCTATTATGTGCTCGATTCAAGCCGCATGGGGCCAATGGGCGCCGAGGCGATTGCGTTCGATCGCCGGATGGAGGCCGTCGCTTTTACCGGGCAGAATGGTGGACGGGTGCTAACCTTCGAAGCGGTCAATACCGGCGCGTCGGCCTGGCCGGTATAGGACTGCGGTGAACATGCGACCGGGGGACCTGAACCCAAAGCGGCGATTTCAGGGCACCGGCCTTGACAAAATAGCTGGCAGGGCGCATAGGAAGACGTAGTGACCATTCCAAATCGATGTGTGTCAGGTATCCCCCTCGATAGTGGACGGGTCACGGCCTTCGACTGGTAGCAGTCCCATCCATGCCATCACCCGATGGCGCTAGCGTTGCCCCGATCGATGGGCAGGGAGGAGGTTTCTCCATGGAAAGACCTGTCGAACAAAGACGCACAGAGCGCTTCTCCTGTGAATCCCCCATTGTCTGTTCCAGTCTCAACGGTGAAAGTGTCTATTCAGCCCGAACCCTCAATCACTGTGAAAGCGGTCTGAGCTTTGTTACCCGCACGCCATTGCAATCCGGTATGATGATTTTTTTTCGCGCCGACGCCCGCACCCAGAAAAGAATCGCCGCCCGCTCCTGTCGAACCATGCGGGGTACAGGGCTGGCCCAGATTCGCTGGTGCCGTCGACTTCGCGCTGATGATACTGTCAGATACTGTGTTGGTGCCGAGTATGTTGAACCCTACCCGTGATGCGTCTGCAAGTGCCCGGCCAAATAATCGCTTCGACCTGTGCTCGGAGCAAGCGATCAATGGATCTCCTCGCCCGGCATGAGACCCCTGGTGGAAAAATCTCTTCCCAGCCACTGCCCGGTAACCGGCCTGCCTGTTTATGGCCATTCCAGTTGGCAATTTTCCTCGCCGGGAGGAGAATACCGATTGCGCGTCAGCATTATCGGTGAACGCATTGTATGGGTGCAGCCATGGGGTTATGTCCGGCTGCAAAATGCCCAAAAGGGAATGGCCCTTCTGCAGGATGTTCTGCTCGCCATGGTGCCCGCCGGAACATCGTTCGTGGCCATTGATGATTATTCCGGTGTCACGGGTGCCTCCCTGAATGCCCGGCGTTATATCATCCAGGCCCTGCGGCGCCAGGAACAGCTGGCCCTCTACGTCGTGTTTGGACCATCCACCATTTTTCGGCTTGGCATCGAAGTTAGCCGGCGTCTGCGTGTTTTTCCTTTTCCAGTGGCCATCGCCGGTGATTATGCCGAGGCGATCGTTCTCGCCAGGGAAAGGGTTGCCCATCTGCATGGCGCTCAGATCGGCTCCCCCGCCGTTGGGACCGATGGGGCGCAAGGCGACGTCATTGTTTCCCAGGGGGCTGGCCGTGCGGACGATGGCGATGAGTCCCTTGCTTCCTATGCGGCTGAACTTCTCGAACATGTCGGCGGCATCAGCCTCGAAACCTATGGCGTCCCACCAACATACCGGGAGGTGCCTCTCAACCACCCCTTCCGCCCGGTCTACGACGCGTTGGCTATTCTGCGCGACGACATGCAGGCCATTCTAAGGCGACATCACCAGGCCCGGGAAAACCTGGAGCGGCGCGAGACCGATCTGGCCGCCCAAAAAACGATGCTCAAGGAAACCCACACGACCCTCAAGATCCTTTTGGCCAGTCAACGCGAAGAACGCCAACGCTATGAAAACAGAATCAAGGATCATTTCAGTGCGCTGCTGCAGCCACTGGTGAAGGGATTTGAAAAAACCCCCCAAACCCCCCGGCAGCGCGTTTTGATCCGACTGCTGAAAAACGTGATCAGCCATATGGGTGCCCCTCTGCCGCGTGAGAACGAACTGCGGTCGCCATTTACCGCGCGGGAACGTATGATCGCCCACTTGTTGACCACCGGCCAGAAGCCACGGGAAATTGCCGATACCCTGGGCCTTTCGCCACGAACCATTGGGAACCACTGTCAGCGCATGCGGGCCAAGCTCGGTTTAAAGGGGCCTTCCCCTACGCTTGAAGAGTGGCTGGTCCGGAAGGATCTGCATGGGCTGGAAAGTGTGGGTAATTGACCATGCGTCGCTACCACAGGCCAACGATTCCCGAAACCCCCGAGGTGTTTCCAAGGATATGCCCGCAAAGCGGTCTACCGATTCAGACCCACCCGGACTGGGTCTATACGAACCCCAATCATACCTACCGAACAACCATTGCCCTGATTGGCGCCAATATATTCTGGGTCATTCCCCGCGGCTATGTCACGGATGAGGACATGCAGCAGGCCGTTGCCCTGGCAGCCGCCATTCTACCCGAAATCATCTACGACAACGCCCCTTTTGTTTTCATCGAAAATTTTGCCGGTGTCCATGGCGGTACGGCTGGCGCCCGCCGCCTTTACCTGCGTTATACCAACAGCCTTAAAGGCCTCCTGGGATCTTTCCCTTACGGCATGCCACCTTTTTTTCGCCTTAGTTTCAATTTTTCGCGACGATTGCGGTTGCACCGCTACCGCGTGCACATGGTCGCCCATTACAAAGATGCTGTCGCGTCCGCTATGGCATTACTGGCGCAACACGGTATGGCTTCGCCCCTCTCCATTCCGGCATCTCGCAAGCGCCCGGCGCCATCCAATGTCCGGAATGGTGATCCGCTGACGGATAGGCCGGTAGATGCAATCGTTCCCAAGGGCGGCCTGACCCGTCACGTCGATGACTTGTTGGCCTATTTGGGCAAGTTGGATTTGGAATCCCGGGGCATCCCTGCGCCCCCGCGCCACGTCCAGGCAAGCCCCATGGCGCCGGTTTACGAGACGTTGGCCATGCTGAAATTGGACATGGATCAGTTTCTCACCGAGCACCGTGATCTCGTCGGCATCCTGCGCGAGCGGCGGAAAGAACTGCTCCGAAAAACAACCGTCATCGAGACCCGGAACAAGGAGCTTCAGACACTTCTCCAACGCAGTCATGCGCGCCAGAAGGAATTGGGCAACATCGTTCTGAAAAATATGCAGACGCTTCTGAAACCCATTTTGGGAATGATTGAGGGGGAGTTGCAGCGTGCGGATCAGCGGGGCTGGATTCAGGGCATGAATACCCACCTGGACGATCTGGCAACGGATTTCTCGGTGCCGGCGGATTTCGAATGCTACAAGTTGACGCCGCAGGAAATCAGGGTTGCCCGCTTGGTACGCGAGGGCGTCAGCACCCAAACGATCGCCCGGCAGCTGGGGGTGTCGGTTCGAACCATTGATTACTATCGAGGTCGCCTCCGTGAAAAACTTGGCATCAAAGGCCGACGAAGGAATTTACGGACGGCCCTTCTGGCCATCCCGGTCGACTGACGCCTTCCGTATGCCAGCGCCGGTGAGGCCGTGACCGTTGCTTGACCGCTCACCATGCCAGTGTGCTAAAGTAACCCACCCTGAATTCTGAGGGGCCCCTGAATGGCGATCGGGTTATCCCGCCATGGTCATGGCTGCCCCTCTCGACGATACCCTGCGTGCAACCGCCCGAATTCTGGCCCGTCGGTGCAAGGCAGGGCATGACCTCTGCATACATTTTCCAAACGGACCTATGAAGGAACAGGATGGTGGATAAAATACGAACGGTAACCATCGGCGGCGGCAGCGGGCAGTTCGTGCTCCTTTCCGGATTGCGAACCTCGGGCCGCTTTGCCATCACGTCGATCGTTTCCATGGTCGACAGCGGGGGCAGCACCGGGCGCCTGAGGGGCGAATACGGCATCCTGCCGCCCGGCGACCTGCTGAAATGTATCCTTGCCCTCTCGCCTCACCAGGAATTTGCCCGGTATTTCCTGCTCAAGCGATTTCGCGAGGACCGGCGCCTGCAGGGTCACAATGCCGGCAATATGTTGCTGACCATGCTTTCCCGCTATACGGGAAGCTTCACCTCCGGCGTTCAGGCCCTGGCGGAAATCCTGGATGTCCAGGGGCGCATCCTGCCGGTTACGGTGGATAAAGCCACGCTGGTTGCGGAACTGACCGACGGTAGCCGCATTTACGGCGAGCAGGCGATCGACATGCCGCGCGGCACCCAGCGTGAAAAAATTCGTGACGTCTACCTGGTGCCCCATCACAGCGACCGGGTTAGTGTCCATCCGCCGGTTATTGCGGCTATCGAAAAGGCTGAACTGATCATTCTGGGACCGGGCGATCTGTTCACCAGCATCCTTCCCAATCTGATCGTGCCCGGGGTCACCAAAGCCCTGCAATCGACGCGTGCACCGATCTATTTCGTTATCAACATCATGACCAAGTACGGTGAAACCCACCGGTTCAAAGCGAGGGATTTCGTTATTGAGCTGGAGAATGCCCTCCAGCGGAAGTTAGATGGGATCGTTTACAATTCAGCCATCCCCGATGAAACGCTTATAGCGGCTTACGCACAACAGAAGGCGGAACCGGTAAAGGTCGACAAGTCGGACGGGTGGTGGCAGGAGCGAAAGCTCCTGGCAGGGGATCTGCTGGACACCACCGGTGGTTTGCTCCGCCACGATGCCCGTAAACTGGCCGCGCTGATCGAAAAGATCGCCCGGGATATCACGAAAGCCGATCCACAGCCCTAACCTCCGTGAGGCGACCGTGATTTGCGACTGGTCGCCATTGATGGTGCGCTGTGACCATATCCTGCCGGAACCGGCGGACTATTTTGAGTGGCCCGTTGCCGCCGGGGTAAAACCGTATCGGCGATAGATGCGAACCGCTGCGGATGACGTCAGAAAAGACAGGAATCGGTCGGCATTCTGGTGGTGGCGACCGGATGTGATCGGGCATGCAAAGTAGCTTACCTGATCACGCTGGTCCAATTCAGCGCCAACGTCGAGGCCTTCCAAGGGCAGGCCGCTCCGGCGGGCATGGTCAATTTCGGTGGCCCAGACCGGGCCCACATCAACCTGGCCGTCAAGAATCCGTTGCGGGGTTTCGCGGTGGTGGACGGTCGTCAGCAGGGTTTCCCCACGGATGCGTTTGCCTTCCATAATACAGCGCTGCAACTGTTCACCGCCGGCCTGCCGGTACATGGCCAGAATATGCGCGGCAATGTCCTCGTATGCCGCGTTGGGTTGCGAAATGCGCAAGCCTTTGCGGGCGAGATCGGTAACGGTTTCGATACCCATCGGATTGCCGGCCGCCACCATGAGGGCAATCCGGTTATGCAGATACGGGAATGTTTTGTTGCGATCCGCCAACATCTTTGCGACGAGGATTTCGACCGCCTGCGAAGAAACCGAAGTGTAGATATCCGGTACCACATCGATCAGCTGGCCGCGAAAATAGGCGCCGCCTGCCAGAATCTGATTCAGTTCCAGTTTGGGTGGCAGGGTTTCATAATAAATCGGGCTGATCGACGGATGGCGTTTTTGGAAAGCAGCCATCAATTCGGTCATAACCATGAACTGGTTACCCGCCATGAAAATGACCAGTTTCGCCCTGTGGATATCCGCAAGGCCGTGCAGATCGTCGCCCCGTTCGTCGGGTATCACCGGATAGCTGGGGTTTGAAGCGGCCATACCAAGACCTCTTGTGCCCGTAGCGTGTCGGTCCCATACGGGGTGCCGGCAAAGCCCCCGGGTCAGGACCAGATCCCCATCCCATACTGAACCAACAGGAGAATCGCAATCACAAAAAGGGCCCAACGCAGCCAGCGCCGGTAGGTGCTGGTATCGAATCGGCTGCGTATCGCCATGCCGCCGGCCAGACCCAGGAGGGCAAAAAATCCCAGGGGCAGGGTGGCGCGAATCACTTCGCCGGTGAAGAGACCGGCCGAAGCGAAGGTGGCGGCCTGGGAAAGCTTGCCCGACAAAAAACACAAGTTGAACACCTGAACCATGGCATTGGCCGTCAGCTGCAATTCGAGGGCATAGATGATCAGGGCCGGAATGGCGGCATTGACGGTGCCGGCCAGCAGCCCGGCCAACAGGCCGAAGACGATCATGGACATGCGCGGCCAGCGGTTGATCCAGGGCAGGCGTCCGCCCATGCGGTTCACATTCAGATACCCCAGCAGGACCACAGCCATCAGAAGTTTATAGGGTGCCGGCGACGTCACGATAAGCAGCTTTGTGCCGGCGATACTCCCCAGGGCCACAAAGATAGCCAGGGGCCAATAGCGTCCAAGGGACGCCCCCCACTGCCCACCCCGGATCATACTGGCAATATTGACAGCCATGGTGGGGATCAGCAATAGCAGCATGGCGGTGCGGACGTCGGTAAACAGGGATAGCAGCGGGGTTGCCAAGAGGGGGAATCCGATACCCAGCAGGCCATGTACGAAACTGGCCCCGCCCATGATCACCAGGATCAGGACAAGGTGATCCGACAGCAGCAGATCGAGCCCGGTCATGATGTCCGCCCCGGATGGATTGCCGCGATGCTCTGTGGTTCAGGATACGGCCAGCCCGATGGACAGTAGTAGACTGAACCAGAAGGACAGCAGGGCGGTGGCACTGAGGCGCGCATTGAGAGCGGCACCGTTTTCATGAAGAATTCTCCGCAGGGAATGCACCCCCATCGGGAGTGTCACCAAGGACAGCAAAACAACCGGCGATGATGTGCCGGCGATCCACATGAGGACCGGTGTCGAATACGCCAAGA
>Ga0180435_10003327_pt1 | contig 16172 bp, 17 predicted proteins | sample SS_ome_3_FD_132467 | JGI IMG/M metagenome (GOLD analysis project Ga0180435, IMG submission 132467) | Hypersaline lake sediment archaeal communities from the Salton Sea, California, USA - SS_3_S_1 metaG | ecosystem: Environmental > Aquatic > Non-marine Saline and Alkaline > Hypersaline >...
GGTCTCGCCGTTCAGCGCACGACGGTCGAGCTCATCCTGCACCCCCTGCTCCGGGTGACCGGGGCCGAAAATATCATTGATGCTTGCGGCGCGGATGATCCGGTTCTCGGTGATGTCCTCGTGGGCCAGCACTTTCTGTCGCAACAGGTCGCGCTGTGACATCGTGCCAGTCAACATCATCGTGTTGACGCCGTCGAAGAAGGAACTGGCCGTATCACGGGCCTTCTGTTCGGCGAGTTCCTGCACCATGGCGCGTTCGCTGACCGCCATGTGCCATGTCGTTGCAATCATCAGCGATACAAATACGGCCGTCAGGGCCAGCAATATCTTGGTCTGTACCGAGGTGTTGAGACTCTTCATGGGCTGTCATCCGGCGCTGGATTCGGTTTCCTGAGTCAGGTAATCGGCCGGATTCCGAGAACTTAAAGCGCAATTTCCCGTGACACGGTTCACATCGCCGACCACCGAAGCGGCTGCTGGTCAGGCAATGCCTCACCTGACACGCGGCTATCGGCATCCTCAGCCCCGCTATCTTGAGCGTGTCCAGGAACCCCATAAAGGACCGACATGGAACCGCAGATTCTCCCGTTTGTTGCCGTTACCTCGGCCGGCAAGGCATACGACATCGAATTTCCACTCCACCCCCAGACCCGCTCGGCCGAGGTCGTATCGACCCTCGTCACGGCGTTACTGGACGCGATCTCGAAACACACCGAAGGGGATGCAGACATCAGCGACGGCGATGTCCTGCAGGCATTGTCGATGACACGAGCGATTCGGGCACGCATGATCGACGCCGAACCGGGCCAGATCGATGCACTCAACCAGCGGTTGCACGAGTCCGCCTGGACCGCGGTCCAGTCTGCCACGGGTTACGCGGCGGCCCGGGCATGACGGCCGCGTTGAACGTCCTTGGAAACGCATTGCAGACCTGTGGGCTGGAACCGCGAACGGGTTACCTGCGTGACGGGCACTGCCGCACGCGCGACGATGATCGCGGCCTGCATGTCGTCTGCGCACGGGTCACCGAAGCTTTTCTGAGCTTTTCGCGAGCCCGTGGCAACGACCTGGTGACCCCGCTCCCAGCCTACGATTTTCCCGGACTGCGTGACGGCGATCGCTGGTGCCTGTGCGCTCGGCGGTGGCTGGAAGCGCACGAGGCCGGGGTCGCACCGCCGCTGTTCCTGCAGGCCTCGCACCAGCGCGCACTCGAAATCATCGATCTCGACCTGATGCTGCCCTACGCCCTGGACCTGCCCCAAAACGCCTGAACCGAACACCGCTTGCCCGGCCGCGGCAAGTGGTCTGTAATGCAGCCCTGATCCGAACACGGGGGAAATCGATGCAGACCATCCTCTGCATGAATGCCAAGGGCGGCTGTGGCAAGACCACGATCGCGACCAATCTCGCCACCTGGTATGCCGATGACGGCAAATCTGTCGCAATCATGGACTTCGATCCACAGCGGTCGGCGATCGACTGGCTGGCGGCGCGTGAAGACTACGACGGCGTGCCGGTCATCGAGGGCATAGACGCCGTCGCCGGCGATGCACGTGCACCACGCGGCACCGACATCACCATACTCGATGCCCCTGCCGGCACGTACGGCAGCAGCCTGACGCCGTTGCTGCGGCGCGCCGATGCGCTGCTGGTTCCGCTGCTGCCGTCACCCATCGACATGCGCGCGGCGACGCGCTTCATCGACGAACTGCTGTCGTCAGGGCGGATTTCGCGCGGCCAGACCCGGATTGCGCTGATCGCCAACCGGGTGCGTGAGAACACGCGGATCTTCCATGCATTGGAAGATTTCCTCACGCGCTACGAGATCCCTCTGCTGACCCACCTGCGCGAAAGCCAGAACTACATTCGCTCGGCCGAGACCGGCCTTGGAATCTTCGAGTTGGCGCCGTCACAGGTGGCGCTCGACGTGGTCCAGTGGGACCCGGTGCTGGATTGGCTGCGCCAACGCTGACGGCCGGCAGCATGGCCGCGGTCGTGCTATGCGCCGTGCTGATGCTGCTGGCCCCGGGCGCCGGCGCGGGCAAGGCCGACGTCATCGCCGCGACCATAGAGCCGTCCACGGACGGCCGACGGTTCAATCTCTCGGTCACGCTACGTCACGATGACAGCGGCTGGGACCACTATGCCAACCGCTGGGAGGTCGTCGGCCCGGACGGCCGCGTACTGGCAACGCGCACACTGTATCACCCGCACGTCGACGAGCAGCCCTTCACCCGGAGCCTGGCCAACGTCGATATACCGATGCCGATCACCTGGATAAAGATCCGCGGCCACGACCTTGTCCATGGGCTCGGCGGTCGCGAAGTGACGCTGTCGGTACCGCGCTAGAACCTCCCGGACCGGCACACTGGCGTTTCGTCCTGGCCCGCGATCCCGAATTGCCGCTGGCCGGCATCAACCTCAGCGCCGCGCAAACATCCTGCCATCCATTTCCCCCCTGGCCTGCAGGTTGGGCCAAGCGGAAAGTTCCAGTCGCCGAAAAACCGGGCAACCGGGTGCAGACGGCCGACATGGAAAAAACAACCCGTGTTTAAAGATACCGATGGGTGCGCCGCTGCCTTCAGGACAGGCGACGGATCGCCGGACAACATTTTTTACTCGATATAGCGGGGCCAGATCATGAAACTCGACCGCATTTCCATCAGCAAACGCATGATGCTGCTCATTGGTCTGATCACGATCGGTTTCGTCGTCCTGGCCGCTTCCAGTATTCTGATGCTGCGTGACCAGATCTACATCGAGAAAGCCGACAAGACGAAATCCCTGGTCGAGTCTGCAGTCAGCATCATCGAAAGCTACCAGGCTCGCCAGGCGGCCGGCCAGATGTCCGAGGCCGAGGCCAAGCAGGCCGCACTCTCCACCCTGTCGGCCCTGCGCTACGAGGGTCAGAACTATGTCTGGGTCAACGACATGACACCGACCATGGTCATGCACCCGATGAAACCCGGGCTCGATGGCAAACCGCTGAGCAGCGTGCGCGACCCGAACGGCGTTGCACTGTTCATGGAGATGGTTGACAGGGTACGCGCCGAAGGCGCCGGTACCGTCGAATACCACTGGCCCAAACCCGGCGCTGAGGAGCCGGTGGCCAAGGTCTCCTATGTCAAGGGTTTCGCACCGTGGGGCTGGGTCGTCGGCACCGGCATCTACGTCGACGATGTCAACGAACTGATCACGTCGGTCGTGTTGAACCGGTCGGTGGAGACCGTGGTACTGGTGTCGCTGCTGATCAGCATCGTTTACTGGATTCGCAACTCGATCGTGCATCCGATCGAACGGACTTCGTCGGCAATGGCACGCATTGCCGACGGTGACGGCGACCTGACTCAGAAGCTGCCGGCGGAAGGCCGCGACGAACTGGCAGACCTGGCGCGCAACTTCAACCGCTACACGACCAAGATCGAGGACACGGTCTGCCACGTGCGGACACTGGCGGCACAGCTCGCCCGCACTGCAGAGCAGGTCTCGCTGTCGGTGCGGGACAACAGCGAGGCGATCGGCAACCAGAAGGGCGAGACCCAACAGGTGGCGACGGCCATGACCGAAATGAGCGCCACGGTGCAGGAGATTGCCAGCAGCGCAGAAAGTGCGGCCTCGGCGGCACGCAATGCCGATTCGCACGCACGTGACGGCCAGGCCCGCGTCGACGACGTCAAGGGCGCCATCGCTTCCCTGGTCGACGGGGTGCAGTCTACCGCCGATGTCGTCACGCAACTCAATGCAAACAGCGAATCCATCGGCGGCGTACTCGACGTGATTCGCGGTGTCGCCGAACAGACCAACCTGCTGGCACTGAATGCCGCGATCGAGGCGGCGCGTGCCGGCGAGCAGGGACGGGGGTTTGCCGTCGTCGCCGACGAAGTGCGCACGCTGGCCAGCCGGACGCAAGAGTCCACCAGCGAAATCCAGACCATGATCGAACACCTGCAGACCGGTAGCAGCGCTGCCGTGTCAGCAATCGAACAGAGTCGCCAGGCGGGCACCCGCACGGTTGACAAGGCCGAGGAGGCCTATGTTTCCCTCGGCGACATCGTCTCCTCGGTCGGTACGATCCTGGATCAGAACGCCCAGGTCGCCAGCGCCGCGGAGCAACAGGCCGTGGCGGCGCAGCAGATCGATCGCAGCATCGTGGCAATTTCAGACATGGCCGGTGATTCCGCCGACGCCGCCGCGCACGCATCCGTCGCAACGGCCGACCTGGCAAGGCTGGGCGAAGAATTGCGCGACCTGGTTGCGGTGTTCAAGACCCGCGACGGGGCCTGACCGGAAGCCTCAGCGGCAACCAGCCAGTCGGCCGCCGTGATCAGTACGGCATGGGTTCGCGCTGCCCAAGCGCCAGGTAATACGCTGCAAGACTCTCGATGTCGGCATCACTGATACCCTTGGAGGCCTTGCGCATGACGCCGTCGGCATCGTTCTGCCGCTCGCCATCGCGAAACGATTCCATGGCCATCGTGAAATACGGCATCGGCATGCCGGCCAGGGCCGGGGCGTCGTACTTGTCGTTTTTGCCACGGCCATCTTCACCGTGACAACCGGCGCAACCGTTGTCATCGGCCGCAGTCACCAGTGCCGGCGCCGGCAGCTTGCTGACCCCGGCCTGGGTCGGTAACGGCTTGGATGCGAACAGCACCGACAGATCCGCCTTTTGCTGGTCAGATAGCTTACGCGCCGTCTTGTTCATCCGGCCGCCATCACGCCGGTCGGCCGCGTAGTCCAGCAGCTGCTTGTACAGGTAGGTGGCCGGCTGCCCGGCCAGGTGCGGGACCTCCGGGTCGTCGCTGACGCCATCGGCCAGGTGACACTTGGCGCATTTCTTGATCTGCTTGGCGGTCACGCGCTGCGGGTCCGCCGCGGCCAGGGCGGCGTCGGCAGCCAAAGCCGATGCAGGCAATCCTGCCAACCCGGTCAGCATTCCGGCGGTCAACACCGGTAAAACCAGCTTCAGTGCCACCTGGCGTGGCTGTATCGAGGTTGTGCTGCGCAACATACGCATCTCCTAATCGTGGTGGTTAGCGATTGCCAATCGGCCTGCCCGCGCGAGTCTTGAAGACCGCTGTCGTGGTCAGACCAGGCCCAGGCCGGCCAGGCCACGGCGCACATCGGCCGGTGAGGTCACCAGTACAGTCTGCAGTCCCGCGTCGCGCGCGCCGGCGACATTCTGCGGCATGTCATCGAAAAAGAGAATCGACGGGGCATCGACACCAATATCCCGCACAACCGCATCGAACGCATTACGGTCCGGCTTGCGCAGGCCCATTTCGGCAGAAGAAAACACCCGGCGAAAAGCGGTAATGATATCCGGGTATGCCGACGACCAGGCGCGCTGATGGCTGCCGCTGGTATTGGTGAAAGCATAGCTCGGCAGCTGCTCCGCCGCCTGCCGCACCATCGTCATCACGGCCTGGTTGAGGCCGATGAAAACGGCGTTCCAGCCTTCCAGTATCTGCTCGTCGCTGGCATCGAGATCGAGTGTGCGTCGGACATAATCGAAAAATGCCGCATCATCGGTCTCTCCCCGCTCGTAACGGTGGTAGTGGGCATCGAAAACGAAGTGCTCGCGAATGACCTCGTAAGGCTTGCCCGACAGGCCCGCCCAGTGGCGAAAGACCCGGTCGAAATCGATATCGATCAACACACCGCCGAGGTCGAACAACAGCGCCCGGATTTCGGTTTTCCCATTCATCGCCGCAATGTCGAAAGCCACCAGATAATCCGACCACCCAACCTGCCCGATTGATAATTTGCGCCTGACCGACGGACGTTTCAAGCTTGAACCGACCAAGACCGCGGGTGCGCTATCTCCGTCAACCGCTATCTGTTAACTTCGGCGGCCAGGTTGATACACCACCCACAAAACCACGCAGGGAAAACGCCATGCCAAGAACCCTTAGACTCCCCGTTGTCTTTCTGATCCTGATCGTCGCCGCCTGGCTGCCACAGGCTCACGCCGGCGCCGATTCGACGCTGGACACGGTCATCGACCGCGGCCGCCTGGTCCTGGGCACCTCTGGCAACATGCCATCGATGAGCTTCTTCGACGCGAACGGCAAGGTCACCGGGTTCGATATCGATCTCGCACGCCTGATGGCGAGCATCATGGAAGTGAAGCTGGAAATCCGCGTGATGCCGTTCGACCAGTTGCTGTCGGCACTGGAAAGCGGCGATGTCGACATCGTCATCTCGAACATGACGATCACCCCGCGACGCAACCTGCGGGTCGCCTTTGTCGGTCCCTACATGACCTCGGGTAAATGTGTCGTGACCAAGGACGCCGCCCTGGCCAAGGGCGAGAACCGCGGCGACCTCAATACGGACGAGACCAGCCTGGCCGTGCTGTCGGGATCGACCAGCGCGGACTTCGCCCGCGAACTGCTGCCGAATGCCAGCCTGATCAAGGTTCAGGATTACGACGAGGCCGCCATGCTGGTCAAGGAAGACAAGGCCGACGGCATGCTGACCGACTACCCGATCTGCATGGCCACCCTGAAGACGCACAAAGATGCCGGTTTTGTCTCGGTTTTATCGCTGCTGACCTACGAGCCGATCGGAATTGCGCTGCCGGCAAACGATGCGCAGTTCATCAACTTCACCGAGAACATGCTCGAGCGGCTGGACAAGACCAATGCTTTCGAAGAACTGAGCAAGCGCTGGTTCGGCGATATCCGGCTGAAAAAGCACTAAGCGTCAGTACCTGCCTGCATGGCCTCGACGCAGGCCTGCAGGCCAGTGGCCAGGTCCGGATAGTCCAGCTCGAGACCGAAGGCATCGAGCATCTTTCGGTTATCCAGGCGGCGCGACTCGGCCAGATAGGACAGCATGCCCGGCGACAACCGGTCGCCGGCATCCGCCAACGTCACAACCGGGGCGCGTGGCAAAGCAAATGCGTCGGCGACACGGTCGAAGTAATCGCGCATGTTGCCGGGATTACCGTCGCTGACGTTGTAGACCTCGCCATCGCCCCCCTGCAGCATCGCGGCTTCCGCAACCCGCACCAAGTCGTCAATGTGAACGCGATTGGTCCACGGCGCGTCCGCTGCCGCGATCATCGGCACCCGGTCCCGCAGGCGCTGCAGTGGCAGCTTGCCTGGGCCATAGATACCGGCGACCCGCAGTATCACCACCTCACCACCGCTGGCCTCGCGCCAATGCAGCAACCGCTGCTCGGCATCGAAGCGCCGCAGCGCGCGGTCCACCTGCGGGTTCGGCGGACGCGTTTCGTCCACCCATTCACCGAGACAGTTGCCATAGACGCCCGTGGTGCTGACATAGACGACGCGTCGTGGGCGGCCGTCGAGCGCGTCGAGAAAGCGGGCGATACGTGAATCGACCGTTCCCCGCGGGGGCGGGGGCGCGAAGTAAAAGACCCGGTCCTGCTGCCGGGCCTCTTCGACGACGACAATGTCACCATCCAGGTCCAGCGGATACGCGGCAAACCCCGCCGTAGACAGCCGCTGAACGCTCTGGGCCGTTCGCACCAGGCACACCACGTCCTCGCCACGCTGGCGCGCCCGCGCAGCAATGCGCTGGCCCAGATACCCACAACCGGCGATAAGCATGGCTACCTCAGGTTTTACTCATGGTGGAAATCAAGCAGAATCGCACGTCCTTGCGAATCGAGTACCGGATTGTCATGAGTTTTACCGTCACCATCAACAACAGCGGGCACCAGTTTCAGGCCGAGGATAACGAGACCATCCTCGATGCCGCCCTGCGACAGAACATCGGCCTGCCCTACGGCTGTCGCAACGGGCGCTGCGGCTCCTGCGCAGCCGACCTGCTGTCGGGCGACGTCACCTACCATGGTGAAGCGCCGGCGCTGGCGGACCTGGGTGACGGCAAGTGCCTGCCGTGCCAGGGTTTTGCCACCAGCGACCTTACCCTGGGTGTGCGCGAGTCCGAAGATACCGCCGACCTGGAGGTAAAGCTGCTGCCGGTAAGAGTGCATGCCGTGGATCACCTGTCGCACGATGTCGTGCGATTGCTGCTGAAGCTGCCGGATAGCCAGCGGCTGCAGTTCCGTGCCGGGCAGTATCTCGATTTCCTGCTTTCCGACGGGCGTCGGCGCGCGTTTTCGATCGCCAATGCGCCGCACGATGACCGTTTCATCGAATTACACATCCGGCATGTCGACGGCGGCCAGTTCACCGACTGGGTATTCAGCCAGATGAAGGAACGCGCGATCCTGCGCATTCAGGCGCCGCTCGGCAGTTTCACGCTCGACGAAGACAGCCCACGCCCGATGATCTTCATGGGGGGGGGTACCGGCCTGGCACCGTTGAAGGGACAGATCGAACACGCGTTCCATGTCGGCATCAACCGTCCCATGTACCTGTACTGGGGCGTCCGCAGCCGGCGCGACCTGTACCTGCCGGAGCTGCCGCGGCAGTGGGCCGAACAGCACCAGGACTTCTATTTCATCCCCGTGTTGTCCGAACCCGACGACGACTGGACTGGGCGACGCGGCTGGGTACACGAGGCAGTGACGGAAGACTTCGACGATCTTGCCGGCTACGACCTTTACATGGCGGGACCACCACCGATGGTCAAGGCCGGTCGCGACGCGTTCCGTGCCGCCGGCATGCCCGACCAGCAGATGCACTACGACTCTTTCGAGTACGCCGAAGATACCCGCGAAAAGACCGGTGACTGAACCGTAGCGACCCAGAGGCCGGGCTGCGTCAGCCCGGCTCGGGGCCGGTTTTCAGCGCACCGTGCGGCGCAGGCGGTTCGGTCTGCTCATCGAGCATCGGCCGGTTGGCCTTGGTCGTACCGATATCCTGCGGCAGCGGTATCGGTTCGGGCCCCCCCGTAACCGACAGCGCACGCCGGTAGACCTCAATCGCCTTGTCGGATTCCTGCAGGCGCTCCAGCAGCTGGCCGAGCTCGCGATATGCCTGCGGGGGTCCATTGCGCCCGATACAGGCCTCCAGGTAGCCGCGTGCCTTGCCCCAAAGATGGGCACGCAGGCTTAGACGCCCGAGCGTCAACAGCAGCACCGGATCATCCGGGTGCTCATCAAGGAACCTTTCCATGTTCGACAGCAGCCTGCCCGGTTCGCCGGTCTCGAGCAGGCCGTAGGTCTCGACCAGACCCGCATCCCAGGTCCGGGTCAACGCGCTGTGCAACAGCTTTTCCGCAGCCTCATCCTGCCCCGCCTCCTGCAGGTAGCCGGTATAGTCACCCAGCAACTGCGACTGTTCGCGCAGGCTGCGCGGGACGTCGGCCCAGGCCAGTTTCAGGCGCCCGGCGTCGTTGGCCAGGAACGCCTGCTCGAGCAGCGCGCGATGGGCGCGCACCTCGAGGCGCTGCAGATCTTCCTCGTCCTCGACACCGCGCCGTCGCAGCTCGGGAATCAGTTCGCGCAGGTGTTCCCAGTCACCGAGCTGCTCGTACAGGCGACGCAGCAGGCGCAGCACGTAGTTGTGCTTAGGCGCGACACTGCGCAGGTGCTTGAGCGTCGCCAGCGCCTGCTCCAGTTGGTGATCGGCCAGTTGCAGCTCGGCCTGGGTCAGGCTGACGGCAACATCGGCCGATGGCATGCACTCGTGGGCAAGGCGGATATAGCTGTCACGGCGCTCGTGTTCACCCTGAAGCTGGGCAGCACGCGCCGCCGCCAGGTAGTTGAGCAGCGGTGTCTCCGAACGGTCGGCGAAACGAACCAGGCGCTTCTCGGCGCTGCGCCAGTGCCCCTCGGACATCTCCAGCAGACCGCGCGTCATGGCCTGCTGTGCCATCAGCGAACCGCGACGCTGTTTCCACTCGCTGACGTCCTGCGGCATGTGCAGCGTGCGGATGACCAGGCGGATACCGAAGTAGAGCCCGGCAAACAACAGCGTCAGGATCATCAACAGCAGCGCCAGGCTCATCTCGACCGTGTAATTGCCGAATGCGAGCAGTACGTAGCCCGTATCACGGCTGAGGATGATGCCCATGGCGGCACCCACCACGATAAACAGCCAAACCGTGAGCAGCGCTTTCATCGCGATGTGGCCGTGCCCGGTAACACGCCGACCATCAATTGCTTGCGCGCACGCAGTGCCCGCAACGACTTGCTGATGTCCGGCAACGCCGGGCGGATGTCGAGGGCCTGGAGCTCGTCGAGCGCGGTCAACAGCGTCATGGCACCGCCCGCGTCCGGATCGAAGTATTGACGAACCCAGTCCGCGGCAGCGACCAGGTTTTCACGGAACAGGGCCTGATCGGCCCGGGCCAGTCCCAGCCGCGCAGCGGCGAGATGGAGCTTCAGGTTTTCGTAGAGGAAGAACTCGTGCTCTGGGGACAGCATCGCCTGCACCGGTTGGTCGCGCTCTCGAATACGCACCGTGTCCTTGAAGCCCGCCCACAGGTCGCTGAACAGCGTGTCCCAGCTGCGCCCATCGGTTTCTTCGGGCTCGTCAGTCGCCTTCACGGACTTCGCACCGATCGTCACACGCGCCGGCTTCAGCGCCGGCACCTGGGCACTCAGCGCGGCAAGGCGCGCCGACAGGCCACTGTGGTCTGGTCCCTGGTAGGCACTCAACGCCGCCACTTCGCGGGCGATCTGCTCGCGCACGCCGGCCCAACCGGGATCGAGGGTGTCACGCAGACGCTGGTCGGCCAGCTCCAGCGCGGCCTGCGCCGTCACCACGTCCCGCGCCAACGCCAGCCGGTGAGCGGCCACACGCATGAGATACTCGGTTTCGGCGATTATCCACTGGTTTCCAGACCGCCCGACACGCTGGTGAACATCGGCCACCGCGGCACGCAGTTCGCCTTCACGTTCCTGCAGGTGTACGCGCTCGTCGGCAAGGATCTGTTCCTGGCGCTGGAACGCGGCACGGGCCTCATCGGCCGCCAATCGCTGCTGGGCAAGGACCTCGCGCTGCATGTCGAGTTGACTGCGCTGCTCTTCGACCGAGGAAACCGCCAGATCGATGGACTGCCACATGTCCGCGTGACGATTCTCGACATTGCCGAGCTGCTGCCTGAGCTCGGCCAGCTCGCCCCCGACCCGGTCCACCTCGCGATAACCGAGGTAGCCACCGGCCGACGCCACCAGCAGGGTGACAACAGCGACAACGACGGCCAACATGCCCCCGCCCTGCTGCCTGTCGTCAGCGGCATCGGGCAGGGCCTGTTCGGCCGTTGCCGCGTCCGCACCTTCCTTCTCCGGCATTACGTCGATTACGACGCCCGGCTTGGGATCATCATCTTTCATCGAAATAAACCCGGCCCACCCTGTAGCCGTTGCTGTCGTTGCCGACGGGGCGGACCCTGTTGTCGACACCTCGATCCATGCTCCACCGCCACAGCCCGACGTCGGACGGCGTATCGCAGCACAGGCGTAAAGACTAGCAAAGCCGGGGGGCCTGTCCTACCAGTTGATCAACAGGCAGCGGTCATTGGCGCGAACCGAGCTCGGCCTCGAGCCTGCACAGCGCCGCCAGCATATCGCTGTCGCGCGCCGAATCGGCAACCCATACGCGGCTGCAACCCAGGTCCCTCGCATGTTCCGCCATGCGCGCGCTGATGACGATCAGCGGCGTATTGCGCAGCAATGCGGCACCACCATCACCAAGCATGCTGAACAGGTTGTCGAGGATCGCGTTGCTGGTCGCCGTGGCCACGTCGACCAGCATGTCCCAGCCGTTGACCAGGTTGCTGGCTGCAGCAAGTCTTTCCGGCAGCTGCCGGCGATAGACCTCAACACGGTGCAGATCGGCACCGCGTTCTGTCAGTGTTTCCTGCAGCAGTTCGCGTCCGTCATTGCCGCACAACAGGAACACCCGGCGCCCGGCAACCTGCGCACCCTGCAGCGCCGGCATCTGCAGCAGGCCCTCGCTGTCCATGCGCGACGGGACGACGGTCGGATCCAGCCCGTGTTCTTCGAGGGCCCGCGCCGTGGCCGTGCCGACCGCGGCGATCGCCAGGTCCAGGGGCAGGCGGTCCGGCAACAGCGGGAAGGTGTACTGGACGGCGTTGGTGCTGACGAAGACCAGCAGGTCGCCGTTGCCTATACCGGCCAATGCCGCCCGTGCGGCGTGCTTGTCTGCGGGGCCGCGGATCTCGAGAGCCGGGAATCTCACCGGGCGACCGTGAGCGGCAGCGACCAGGTCACAAAGCCCTTCGGCCTGGTGCTCGGGTCGCGTAACCAGCACGCTGAGGCCACCGAGATGGCACGGGGTTGTTGTCAAGGTAACGGCCGTCCGACTCAGGATTCGGCGTAAAGATCGCGCAGAATCTGCGCCGCGCCGTGACTCAGCAGTTCCTCGGCCACGGCCTCACCGAGTGATTCCGCCTTTTCTGCCGGGCCGCTGATCTCGGCGCGCACGACTTCGCTGCCGTCGACCGTTCCGACGAGGCCACGCAACCACAGCTCACCGCCGCGCAGTTCGGCATGACCGCCGATCGGTACCTGGCAACCGCCCTCCAGGCGCTGGTTCAGTGCCCGCTCGGCCATGACGCAACTGGCCGTATCGGCATGGTGCAGCGGTGCGAGCAACGCGTTGACGCGCTCGTCGTCGGCGCGACACTCGATGCCGATGGCCCCCTGCCCGATTGCCGGCAGGCTGTCGTTGGTGGGCATGAATTCGCGAATGCGCTCGGCGAATCCGAGTCGCAGCAGTCCCGCCGCGGCCAGGATCACCGCATCGTACTCGCCGTCATCGAGTTTACGCAGCCGCGTATTCACGTTGCCTCGCAGCGGAATGATCTCCAGGTCGGGCCGGCGATCGGTGAGCTGGCACTGGCGGCGTAGGCTCGATGTGCCGACCCGGGCCCCCTCGGGAAGCACGCTGAACCCGGCATGATGATTCGATACGAAAGCATCGCGAGGGTCCTCGCGTTGCATGATCACGGCCAGGTGAAGGCCTTCGGGCAGTTCAACCGGCACGTCCTTCATCGAGTGCACGGCGATGTCGGCATCATCGCTTAGCATGCGTTGCTCGAGTTCCTTGACGAACAGGCCCTTGCCGCCGATTTTGGCCAACGGGGTATCGAGAATCTTGTCGCCCTGCGTGCTCATGCCGAGGATCTCGACGGTCAGACCCGGATGGGCATCTTTCAGTGCCTGGGCGACGTGCTCGGCCTGCCACATGGCGAGCGGGGATTTACGGGTGGCGATTCGAATGGTCTGTTCGGGCATGATCGGCAGGTCACGACGGGATGGAGCCGCAATGCTACTGCCTGTTCGGAGATATGACAAAGCGGCTCTCACGTCCGACGAACAAGTTGCCATGCACAGGGTAAGATTGGCGCGAAAGAAGCAAGCCGAGGAAAAACAACATGAAAACCTCCCCATTCGCGACAGCCAAGGCAATGGCAAGGCCGCGGTACCGATGAATGCCACCGATGTGTTCGTTAGCGATCTCGCCGACTTCGACACCAGCGTCGTCAAGGCATCGCATGATATGCCGGTACTGGTCGACTTCTGGGCCGACTGGTGTGCGCCCTGCCATGCAATCGCCCCGCACCTGGCCAGGGTCATGGAGCACATGAGCGGCAGACTGCGGCTGGCCAAGGTCGAGGTCGACGAAGGCGACAACATGAAGCTCGCCGGCCACTACCGCCTGCGTGGTTTTCCGACATTGATGCTGTTCGTCGACGGCGAGGAAGCCGGTCGCTTCAGCGGTGCCCGTTCGACCCAGTGGATCGAACACTGGCTGGACCAGCACCTGGACTGAGCCCCGACCGCTCAAGATTCCCCGAACCCGGCCGCTGTAGGGATTAACTGTAGTCCTGACATCGCCGAGCGCGTTGTCCAGGTCGATCCTCCTCCGGCGCTAACCCAGCGCTTTAAAGGCCAATCCGAAGCCGGGTTGGCCGTTTTTTTGCGCTGCAACACGCTCAAAGGCAGCCGACGAGGGAAACTTGTTCCCCCCGCGGGCCATTTGAATGCCGTTACGACAACGACGGGTCCAGTTCGGACCCACCGAAGCTCAACTGGTAGTCGAACGCCGTGCGGCCACCACTCGGGGCACTGATACCATCGTGACCGAGCGAGAACAGGTCCTCCGAACCAACGGCCGACTGGTAGGCGAAGTCGCCGACCAACACGCCCGAACGTACGTCTTCCGTGGCCAGGCTCGAATACAGTTCCGCCGAACCAACCTGTTGTTCGTAAGCGAACGAATGGGCCTGTGCGATGCCGGTGGTGCCGGTGGTGCCGGCAAGAATGGCTGCTGCAATAAGGGTCTTCATCATCGTGTCTCCTGAATTGGGTCTGTTGGGGTCTGAGACGCGTTGTGCGTTCTTGCTCAAGGAGACCCGGGCGGGCGGACGTTTTTTTCAACCATCAGCGATTTCGGCCGCGCGGGGCAAAAGCGGCACGATACGGGGATCGGCATAGGGGCGGTCAGCTTAGCTGACCGTTCCCCTGCCACACCACCCGGCATGCGGGTCCGCACCGGGCGGTTCGAGAAGTTGAGGTCATGAGAGTCGGGGAAGACCAAGGCGATCGAAGTGGGCAATGGTGAGCACCGAGTTCAACAGCTTGGCGCTGTTTCGCCACCAGCTGCGGGAGTTGGCCGCGATCCGACGGGCCACTGTCGGAGGCGCTCCCAAAGCCAGCAGTACCCGGTACATCGTTGAGCCACGCCGCCACTGCTTGAGCTGGATGGCCCGTAACCGGTGCCGTAGCCATTCGTCCAGCTCGCGCCAGACTCGGGGCGTTTGCGCCAGTTGGAAGTAACCCTTCCACCCCAGCAGGTAGACACGCAACCGGTCCACCACCTCATCCATGCCGCGACCCACACAACGACGGGTCAGTTGCCTGACACGTTGCTTGAAGGTCGCGAGTGGCTTTGCCGCCACCTTGCATTTCACCTTTCCCCCAGGGCCGACCCAGAAACTGAAGCCAAGGAATCTGCGGCCGAAGACACGCGCCACCGCGCTCTTGGCCTCGTTGACCTGCAAGCGCAGCTTGGCATAGCACTTCCGCAGTAACTTCATCACCCGCTCGCCCGCCCAGCGACTGCGCACATAGACGTTACAGTCATCGGCATAGCGCACGAAGCAATGCCCCCGGCGTTCCAGTTCCTTGTCCACCTCATCGAGCAGCAGGTTCGCCAGCAGCGGTGACAGCGGGCCGCCTTGTGGCGTCCCTTGATCTCGCGTCCTGGTGATCCCGCCATCCATGACCCCGCTGTTCAGATACGCCCGGACCAGCCGGGTGACCCCGGCATCGCCGATGCGTTTGTTCAGTCGATCAATTAGGATGTCGTGGTTGACCCGGTCGAAGAACTTCTCCAGGTCCACGTCTACTACGATACGCCGGCCCTGCTGGACATAGGACCGGGCGGCCAAGACCGCGCCCTGGGCCGAGCGTCCCGGCCGGAAACCGTAGCTGTACTCGCTGAAAGTGGGGTCCAGCAAGGGCTGCAACACTTGCAACAGCGCCTGCTGGATCAGTCGGTCCGTCACCGTCGGAATGCCAAGCTCGCGCTCGCCACCGTCCGGCTTGGGAATCGTCACCCGGCGTACCGGAGTGGGCCGGTACATCCCCTGCAACAGCTGCTCCCGGATCATCGGCCAAGCCGTCTTGAGGTAGTCCGCGGTCTGGGCAATGTCCAGACCGTCTACTCCCGCCGAGCCCTTATTCGCCTTGACCCGTTTCCAGGCCCGCTGCAGGTTCTCTCGCGTCAGGGCCGCTGCCAGCAGCCCCGACCCTGTGCCCTTGTCCTCGTGGCGCGGGCCGTCGGCTTCGTCACTGCCAGGCTGGCGACCGGCTTCACCGCTCGCTTCCCCCAACCGCTCCGCGGATGCGGACATCTGACGCCTGGCCTTCGACATCGCCACGTGCTCAAGCACTCCTTCTCGTTTGGCCCTTCGCCTACCGGCTACTATGGCCTCTGCTGACTTCTCGCTCCGGCTCACACCGTCGCCCTTTCAGGCACAAGGCGAGATCTCCCCAGGTAAGAACGCACTCCTTCACTGCACAACCGCCGGATCTACGCCGCTTCGCCTTGATCACGAGAGCTTCGCGGTTTCTGGCCCGCTCGCCCTGCTCGGCAGCGCCTTCTATCCGATTCTTGTCCATCGGCTCGCAGCTTCGATCCACGCTTCCTCCCCACGGTCGGTCACCCTTCCGCAGTTGCGCTTCACTTCGTTCGCTGTGATCAACTCACGGTGGGACTTGCACCCACAAGAGTGCGCCCATGCTGGGCGCACCA
>Ga0180435_10003328_pt1 | contig 16165 bp, 11 predicted proteins | sample SS_ome_3_FD_132467 | JGI IMG/M metagenome (GOLD analysis project Ga0180435, IMG submission 132467) | Hypersaline lake sediment archaeal communities from the Salton Sea, California, USA - SS_3_S_1 metaG | ecosystem: Environmental > Aquatic > Non-marine Saline and Alkaline > Hypersaline >...
ATATGACCTTGACGCCCTGACCCGCTTGAGCCTGCTGCTCAGCCCTGCGACTGGCCAGAATGAAGAGCCGCAGCGGCCCATTCCGCCCAAGCCGGATGTGAAACCGCCACAGACGGTACAGAGTGAGTAAATGAGCGAGAGGCTGTCCTATTGGATAGCCTCTTTTTTTTGTTGTTTGGTATATGTGTAGGGGCGGTTTGCAAACCGCCCCTACAATACAATCATGACAAATTACGGCATAGCCACCGGCTGCCAGGCGGGTTCCTGGTCGATGCCGTCGTGTTCAGTGACGTCAGTGCGCATCAGGCCGGTGGTGGTCATCACCGTCAGGCCGGGTTTGCCCGCGTCGTATTCCGAGGTGAACACCAGCCACTGCTTATCCGGGGAGATCTCCGGTTGGCGGTTGAGGGTGTCATCGCTTGTGAGCAAGTTGAGCTCGCTGCCGCGGCTCTTGTAGGGCGAGACGTAAATGCGCTGCACGCGGCCCTTGACCTCGGTATAAGTGAGCAGCTCGCCGTCCAGGGAGAGGGAGAAGTCCATCACCTGCCCCAGACGTCCGAAGAAGGCACCCACGTCGTAGGCGCGGGCTGTGGGGTAGGGGGTGGGATAAACCAGGGGGGCTTCCTGCCAGGCCTGCTCGAAGAGGTAGCGGTGGTCGCTGGCGTAGCGCACGAAGACCAGTTTTTTGGAATCCGCGCTCCACTGGGGCCGTGATTCATCGTAGGATGTGCTCACCTTGCGCTGGTCGGTGCCGGCGGGGTTCATCACATAGATCAGATTGGTGCCGGCCTGGTTCTGGTTAGCAAAGGCGATCCACTTGCCATCCGGCGACCAGGCGGGGTGGTTGTCATCCCCGCGGCGGGCAGTCAGGTTGACCGGCACCTTGCCTTCCACGCTTAGGTCGAGCATGTAGATGTCGGTGCCATTCTGGGGGTCCGATGAGGGGGCCACGAAGGCCAATTTGGTGCCGTCCGGAGACCAGGCAGGCTGCACCTTGTCGCCTTCGCCGAAGGTGCGCTGGGTGAACTGGTCGGCTGTCACCAGGCCTTCCTGCAGGGAGACGCGCATGGTCCAGATCTGCAGGTCGTCGCCTTCACCGCGGTCGCTGGAGAAAGCGATCAGCCCGCCGTCGCCGATCATCTGCACTGCGGGGGTCGGTGTGGCGGGGATATCTGTGGGGTAGGGGGTGTGGGTTGGCAGGGGCGTGAGGGTGGGCGGCACAGGTGTGCTCGTGGCCGGGTCCACAGCTGCGACGGCCTGCGTGGGTACGACCAGGGGCGTCTCGGTGGGGCTGGCGAAGGGGCCCACGCCCTGCCCGTTGAGCAGGAAGTAGCCGCCGGCCAGGAGGCCAATCGCGCCCAGTCCGCTGATGAGTAGGGCCGGGAGGACCCAGCCTTTGCGCTTCTTTTGCCCCGCGGTGATGGGTTCGTCCGCGGCGGGGCGGTGCACGGTTTCCATGTGGGGCGTTTCGGGCTTGAAGCTGGGATCGGTGAGGGCCTGCATGAAGGCATTCACGCTCTCGTAACGCTCCTGAATGCGCGGGGACATGGCCTTCTCGATGGCCTCCACCACGTGGGCGGGGATGTTGGGGTTGAGCAGGTTGAGCGGGGTGAGCACGGCCTCGCCCAGGGCGCGCTGCACGCCGTCGGTGGGTTTCTGGTTGGAGAGCAGCTTGTAGAGGGTAGCGGCGAGGGCGTACTGGTCGGAATAGGGGCCGGTGCGCGCGCTGCCGTACTGCTCGGGCGGGGCGTAGCCGGTGGTGTAGCCGCGGGCGCCGGTGGCCGTCATCTGGGCCGTCTCGGCGATCTTGGCGATGCCGAAGTCCACCAGCATCACCTGCCCGTCGGGAGTGACCTTGATGTTGGCGGGCTTGATGTCGCGGTGGGTGATGGGCGGGTCCTGTCTGTGCAGGTAGGCGAGGGCGTTGACGAGCTGCTGGGTCCATTCGAGGATGTGCTCCAGGGGCTGCGGGCCGTCCTTCTCGAGGATGTCGTCAAAGGTCTCGCCGGGGACGTAGTCCATCACCAGATACTGGTCCTGGCCTTCGATGAAGTAATCGATCACGCGCGGCAGGTTGGGCTGGCGCAGGGCAGCCAGGATGCGCGCCTCGCGCAGGAACTGGCTGGTGGCCTCTTCGCTGTCATTCTTGTTGTACTTGACGGCCACCTCGATCTCGAGGGAGTTGTCGAATGCCAGGTAAACGGCGCCCATGCCGCCTTTGCCCAGAGGGCGCACGATGCGGTAGCGGCTGCGGAGCAGGGTGTCTGGGGATAGGTCCATAATGTACGTCCTTGCATTAAGAATTGATGAAATCTGGCTCTATTATAGATGAAGTGGGGCGATGAGGGAAGAAGGAATGGGGGAGAGGGTGGTGTAATTTGTTTGGGTTTGTGATATAAAAGAATGCAGGGAGAGATTTATTGGTTGAGTATTACAATGAAATTTCACCACGGTTTAGTAATATAACTCATGAAGTAGTATATGTTCCAAGATATGATCTTGATTTTCAACCATTAATAAATTGGAAAGAAGATAGGTCCCCAAATTGGTGGCGTAGTTATCACAAAGTAAAGCATGAAAGAAATAATTGTTATAGCAAAGCTAGTCTTCAGAATACTCTAACTGCATTAGGTGCGCTTTATGTTATTCTCTTCTATTATTATGCAGAAAATTTTCTCAAAAATAATTCCAGAATGCAAATTAATGATGTTTTTCGGGAATTGCAACCAGAAACGACGTTGCTTAGATTAGAAGGAGAGTACTATCCAAAAGTTTTGGGATTGAGAAGAGGAAAATTATTATCAGATTTTCTTGATGTGTAAGTTGTGATTTGTTTTTTTACAAATTTTTTTGAATCGAGGACCCCATGACCATACTTATCGTAGGCGCCACCGGCGCGACGGGGCGCTGGTTGACAAAAGAATTACTGGACCGCGGAGAGCAGGTGCGCGTGATCGTGCGCGCGGCGGAGCGGCTGCCGGATGCCGTGCGCGGGCATGACAAGCTGGAGGTGATCACCGCCAGCCTGCTGGACCTGAGCGACGCGGAGCTGGCGCAGTACGTGCAGGGCTGCGGTGCGGTGGCCTCCTGCTTGGGGCATAATATGACCTTCCAGGGCATGTTCGGCGAACCGCGCAAGTTAGTTACGGATGCGGCCCGGCGGCTGTGCGCGGCAGTGAAAGCGAATGCGCCGCAGAAGCCGGTCAAGTATGTGCTGATGAACACGGTGGGCAACCGCAACCGCGACCTGGATGAGCGCATTGGCTTTGGTGAACGGCTGGCGATCGGCCTGATGTGGCTGGTCCTGCCGCCACAGCGGGATAACGAGGGGGCGGCGGACTTCCTGCGTACCGAGATCGGGCAGGATGATCCGCTGATTGAGTGGGCTGCCGTGCGGCCGGACAGCCTGATCGACGCGGATGCGGTGACGGCGTATGCGCTGCATCCCTCGCCCTTGAAGAGCGCGCTGTTCGGCGATGGGCAGACGAGCCGCATCAATGTGGGGCATTTCATGGCCGCGCTGATCACCGAGGATGCCCTGTGGCAGCAGTGGAAAGGTCAGATGCCGGTGATCTATAATTGCTCAGATGTTGTATCCAGTAATTAGAGCGTACAGGCTTGATATTATGCCCGAAGGGTAAGCATTACCCTTCTATTCTGAAAAAAAACCGCACCCTTGAACGGGGTGCGGTTCTGTTTGTCTGGTTTACCGTAGCCGGTTTAGTACATACCGCCACCGGGCATGCCGCCGGGTGCGGGGGCTGCGGGTTCGGGGGCCGGGATGTCGGTGATCAGGGCTTCGGTGGTGAGGATCATGGCTGCAATGGAGGCTGCGTTGGTCATGGCGCCGCGGGTAACTTTCGCGGGGTCAATGACGCCGCCCTTGACCATGTCAACATACTCGTCGGTGAGGACGTTGAAACCGATCTTGGTTGACTTCTTCTCAGCCTGGGCGCGGCGCACGTTCTCAAGGATCACGGAGCCGTCTTTGCCAGCGTTTTCAGCGATCTTGCGCATGGGCACTTCCAAAGCTTTGCGGACCATGTTGACGCCGATCTGCTCGTCTTCGCTGTCCATCTGGACGTCGTCCAGTGAGGGGACTGCGTTGATCAGGGCAACGCCGCCACCAGGAACGATACCTTCTTCCACTGCTGCGCGCGTAGCGGAGAGAGCGTCTTCCACGCGGTGCTTCTTTTCTTTCAGTTCGGTCTCGGTGGCTGCGCCAACACGGATGATGGCAACGCCGCCGGAGAGCTTGGCCAGACGTTCCTGCAGTTTTTCGCGGTCGTAGTCGCTGGTGCTCTTGTCGATCTCAATGCGGATCTGGTCGATGCGGCCCTTGATGGCGCTTTCATCGCCCTTACCGCCCACGATAGTGGTGTTGTCTTTGTCGGCAACGACTTTTTCGGCACGGCCGAGGTCTTCGACGGTGCAGGTGTCCAGCTTGCGGCCGGTCTCTTCGGAGATGACGGTGGCGCCGGTGAGGATAGCGATATCCTGCAGCATGGCCTTGCGGCGGTCACCAAAGCCGGGGGCCTTGACGCCCAACACGTTGAGCATACCGCGCAGTTTGTTCAGAACGAGGGTGGCCAGGGCTTCGCCGTCGATATCTTCGGCGATGATGACCAGTTCGCGTTTGCCGATCTGGACCAGTTTCTCGAGGAGAGGAACGATGTCGGTGGCAGCGGAAATCTTCTTGTCGTGGATCAGGATGTAAGCATCGTTGATCTCGGATTCCATGTGCTCGGTGTCGGTTACGAAGTAGGGGGAGATGTAACCGCGGTCGAACTGCATACCTTCAACGTATTCCTGTTCGAATTCGAGGCCTTTGGATTCTTCAACGGTGATCACGCCGTCTTTACCAACCTTGTCCATCACGTCGGCGATCAGGTCACCAATGTTGCGGTCCTGAGCGGAGATGGTGGCGACGTTGGCAATGTCTTCTTTGGTGGTCAGTTCGATGGCCTGTTCGCTGATGGCATCGCTGACGGCCTTGGCGGCGGCTTCAATACCACGCTTGAGCAGCATGGGGTTGGCACCTGCGGCCAAAGTCTTGAGACCTTCGGTGCAAATGGCGTGGGCCAGCACGGTGGATGTGGTGGTGCCATCACCGGCGATATCATTCGTCTTGGTGGCGGCTTCTTTCAGTAGCTGAGCGCCCATGTTCTCAAAGGGATCTTCCAATTCGATCTCTTTGGCAACGGTGACGCCGTCATGTGTGATCGTGGGGGAACCAAATTTGCGATCAATCGCAACGTTGCGGCCCTTGGGGCCGAGGGTTGTGGCAACGGAAGTTGCAACAATGTCGATACCAGCTTTAAGGTTTCGTCGGGCTTCTTCGCCAAAAACCAGTTGTTTTGCCATAGGGTTTACTCCTTAGTAATTTAGAAAGGGATTATTTCTCAACGATAGCGAGGATATCGCTTTCGCGCAGAATGAGCAGTTTCTTGCCATCGATCTTGATCTCGGTGCCGCCGTATTTGGCAAACAGAACCACATCATCTACTGCCACGTCCATGGCAATGCGGTTGCCGCTGTCGTCGCGGTCGCCAGGGCCGATGGAGAGAACTTTGCCCTGCTGGGGTTTTTCTTTTGCGGTTTCGGGCAAGAAAAGACCACTGGCGGTCTTGTCTTCCTGTTCCAGGGGTTCAACCACGATTCGGCTGCCCAGGGGTTTAAGATTGATTGACATACATGCCTCCTGAAGGATTGTTTTGTTTTTTTTATTCTGTTAGCACTCAATATAATAGAGTGCTAAAGCGTTGGTATGATAACTGTCTTTAGGGGAATAGTCAAGAGTATATATACGGTTCTTATACAATTCTGACATTTGGGAAGGGCGTCAATCAGTCAATCAGGGAGTCGGAGGCAGGCAATTAGGTAACTCGGTAATTAGGAATTGGGAGGCTACTGGCGGGAATAGCCCATCGAGAGGCAGATGGATTCGCTGGATTCGACGATCTGCATGACGACCGGTTCGGCGCTGAACCCGCGGCGCACCTCGCCGAGAATCTCCATGGCTTCGGCGCAGTAGCCGTTGGATTCACGGTGCAGGGCAGCCAGAGCCGAGCCGTAGGTGTAGTAGTACACCACGGTGGAGCCGGAGAGGGGCAGTCCTTCGATGACGATGGCGGGGCTGTTGGCCTGCTCGCCGGTGCATTCATCTCCCCAGCGCACGGCGCAGCTTTCCACCGCATTGCAGCCCTGGACAGAACATTTGAAGGCCTCGATGGAGCCCTCGTAGTTGCGGGATTTGAAGTAGATCACGCCCAGCGCACCGTAGGTGTCGGCGTTGGTGGGGTCAAAATTGACCGCTTTGCGCATGTTGGCGCCGGCGATGAAGAACTCGCCCATCTGGGAATAGGTCTTGCCGATGGCGATGTAGGGGATGGGGTCCTGGATGCCAAGCTGCTCGTTGATGGCGGCAGCGTCGGCGAAATATTCCAGGGCGATCTCATATTGCTGGAGCTGGCGGTAGTTGACCCCGATGGCGATATAGAGTGGCGTCAGGTTAGGGGTGATCTCGATGGCATTCTGGTATTCACGGATGGCTTCGCCGTAATTGCCCAATGATTCGAGTACATAGGCGCGCACGCGGTGCACATCCATGATGGTGTCATCTAGCTCCATCGCCTGAGAGCTGTATTCCTCGGCCTGCACCCAGTTCTGCTGGTCTGTGAGGATCTCGGCATAGTAGGCCAGGGCGAGGGCGTTCTGGTTGTCCAACTGCAGGGCCTGCACAGCTTCCTGTTCGGCTTCGGTGAGGAAGGTGGCGCGCTCGTCGCCGGCCAGGTTGGGATTGGCATTCCAGTCCAAAACGAAAGAGCGGACAGCATGCACGGTGCTATTGTCCGGGGCGACTTCAACTGCCTGGTCGATGGTTGCCAGGGCTTCTGTCAGGCGGGCTTTCTTCTCGGCATCGGTGGTGAGCAGCTCAGAGGAATACACCTGGATGCGCGCCAGGTCGGACATCAGGGCGGCGTTTGTGGGTTCCAGTTTGATGGCTTCCTGGTAGGCGGTGATGGATTTGTTCAGGTCGCCGGCAATGAACTGGGTCTCGGCTTCCATGGCGAAGGAGTTGGCGGTGCGCGTGGGGATGGGCGTGGGCAGGAAGGGGGACTGGAGCTCTTCGGTCTCAATGGCACGCAGCGCAAACACACCAACGATCAATAACCCCAGCAGCACAAGGATGCGGTAGGGGTGAAAACTGCGTTGGTTTCTGCGGAAGGTTACGTTTTTTCCGGAAAGATTCATAGCTTAATTTGCGGATTCGTCCCCGTCGGTCATGCCGTCTTCTTCAGGCATCGTGTCAGCTTCCGGGGTGGCGGTTGCCTCCGGTTCCTGGGGCGCGATGGGTGAGGTGGCTACTTCCTGGCAGATCTCGACGATGGCTTCGGCGTTGAAGATGGAGGTCTCATCGTTGGGAACGCCCTGCAGCAGCAGCTGCGAGATTTGCAGCGCTTCGCCGCATTCGCCCTGTCGGGCCAGGCTGAGGCCGTAGGTGTAGTAATACTCGGCAATGCGCCCATAGTCCAGGGGCAGGCCTTCCACTTCGACGCTGTCTTCGGTCATGCCGCCTTGCACAGCCAGCCCGAGTGCATCGATCGCGGCGGGGTACTCGCGATTGCGGTAATACATCTGGCCCAGATTGCCGTGCATGTAGGGGTCTTCAGGGGCGTCTTTGACCGCCTGCAGCGCATACTGGATGGCTTTGGCATATTCACCGACGGTGGCATAGGTGCGCGAGATGTTGGTGTCCGGCATAGGGTCGGCGGGGTTGAGGGCATTGGCGCGGTTGAATTCTTCCACAGCCTTGTCATACTGCTGCAGGTAGCGGTAATTGCGTCCCAGGGCGAGGTGCAGGTCCGAGATGTTGGGGTTGATGGCAATGGCCGCAGCGAATTCCAGTGCGGCTTCTTCATAGTTGCCGGTATATTCCAGCACGGTGCCTCGGGCACGATGAGATTCCAGGCTGTTAGGTGCCATTGCTTCAGCGGTTCGCGAGGCATCGACGGCGTCGTCCAGGGTGCTCAGGTCGCCCTGGCCGGCCTGGGTCTGGTAGATCATGATCTCGGCTTTGTAGGCATAGGCAGAGGCGTTGTTGGGATCGAGCTCAATAGCCTGATCAAGGGCGCTGAGTGATTCCAGGTAATCGCCGTTGAAGCCCATTGCCCAGCCGCGCAGGGCATGGCCCATGGAATTGTTTGAATTCAGTAATAAGGCGTTCTCTGCGTTGGTGGCTGCTTCTGAATACAGACCGGAATAGATCTGCAGGCGGGCGGTGGTGATGTAGTTGGACGGGTTCTGCGGGTCCGAGCTGATGGCTTTCTCGAATGCCTGGATGGCCGGGCCGATCTTTCCTTCCGCCAGATAGGACTCGCCCTCGCTGATATAGGTCTCTGGTGAGCGGGTGGCGGTGGGGGTGGGGATGAAGAGCGGCGGGGTGGTTGGCACGATCACTTGGTTAACATAAACAACGCCTGCAATGAGCACCAGCAGGATAAAAATGCGCCAGGGCTTTACGCGCCGCCGGCGTTTTTTGTTCATACTCCACTTGCTTCCTTTAAGATACATGTGTTCATCTTACCGTGTGCTGAATTTGGCGTCAAGTGCTGTTAAATGCAGTGAATCATGTAGAAATTTCAAATCATAATGAAGAATCGTTTCCTGGAAAAGTTGGAAAATATGGGAAAAGTCATTCAGGGATCAGGGATTCGGGAGCAGTTAATTCGTCAACCAGTCAATCAGGGGGCAGGGTGAGGTTTGTTCTTTCAGTATGAGATTCTTCCATAATAATCTGGAGAGAATTGCTTGCGTTCGGTGGGGCTTCAAACTACAATACAGGTATGAAATTTGACGTGTTTACCCTGTTCCCTGGCATGATCCAGCCTTATCTGGAGATGAGCATTTTGCACAGAGCGATCGAGCGCGGCCTGCTGACCGTGGACGTGCATGATATCCGCGGCTGGACGGACGACAAACACCACGTGACGGATGATACGCCGTATGGCGGCGGGGGCGGCATGGTGATGAAGCCCGACCCAATTTTTGCTGCTGTGGAAGATGTCGTCGGTGAGGATCCGGCTTGTCCGGTAGTTCTTCTTACGCCCCAGGGACGCACGTTTACCCAAAAGATGGCGTTTGAATTTTCCCAGTATGACCATGTTGCCCTGCTGTGCGGGCGCTATGAGGGGGTGGACGAACGCGTGCGCCAGTATCTGGTGACGGATGAGATCTCCTTCGGTGATTATGTGCTCACCGGCGGTGAGCTGCCGGCTCTTTCGATGATCGATGCGTTGACGCGCCTGATCCCCGGTGCACTGGGAGACCCTGACGGTGCCATTGATGATTCGCATGCTTCCGGCTTGCTGGAATATCCGCATTACACGCGCCCGGCCACTTTCCGCGGTTGGGAGGTGCCGGATGTGCTGCTCTCCGGGGACCACGGCCGCATTGCCCGCTGGCGGCGGGAGCAGGCCCTGCTGCGCACCTGGCAGCGCCGCCCCGATCTGCTGGAGCATTTTGACCTGTCTGAAGAGGACAGGAAATTCCTTGAGAAGTTGATGTCCTGAGTCATTTCATACATATATGATCCATCTATCAATTTGGAGGCAAAACAACGATGACAGAAGAGAAGAAATTTAGCTATCCAAAGACCTTTCTGCTAGGGTTTGGTTTCTTTGGCGTGAGTGTGATCTGGTCAGTATACAATGCCTATGTGCCGCTGATGCTGGATGGAAGATTTGGTCTCAGCGCGGGGTGGATCGGTTTCTTCATGGTGCTGGACAACATTGCCGCACTGCTCATCCAGCCGCCGCTGGGTGTATTCTCGGACAGGCTGCGCACCCCGCTGGGACGGCGTTTGCCTTTCATGCTGCTCGGTGCGCCGATCGCGGCAGTGGCCTTTGGCTTCATTCCCTTGACATCGGTGCTGCCGCTGTTCATTATTGCCACGGTCATCCTGCTGCTCAGTATGGCCATCTGGCGCACACCGATCGTGGCCCTAATGCCAGATATTACCCCTTCAAAGTTCCGCTCGCAGGCCAATGGTGTGATCAATTTGATGGGCGGTCTGGGCGCTGTGCTCTCTTTTGCCGTGGGTGCCAAGCTGTATGAAATGAACCCCGCGTATGCATTTTGGATGGGGTCCGGGCTGGTGGTGGTTGCGGCTATTCTGGTGTTGATCTTCATCCGCGAGCCGCGTGAATATGTGGACAAGAAGGTGCATTTGGCTGATCTGTCCAGCGATGGCAAGGAGAAAAGCAAAGTCATTGACAATATTAAGGAAGTCTTCAGCCAGGAAGACAAGAGCGCCTCGCGTATTTTGCTGGCGATCCTGTTATGGTTCCTGAGCTACAATGCGGTGGAAGCCTTCTTTACCCTTTATGGGGTGAACCACCTCGGCCTGGCAGAGGCGGACAGTGGGTTCCAGTTGACCTATATCTCGCTGGTCTTCCTGGTTTTTGCCATTCCGTCAGGATACATTTCCGCGAAGTTTGGCCGCCGGCGCACGATCATGACCGGTATTTCGATCATGGCTTTGTGTATTCTGCTGATGTACTTCCTGCCGCCGGCCACATTGACCAGCCAGTTTGGCTCGATTATGGGTTTTGGCGTGTACCCTGTTTCGCTGGTGCTCATGCTGGCGGGCATCGGCTGGGCCTTCATTAATATCAATTCCCTGCCTATGGTGGTGGACATGACCGATGATGACCATATCGGCACGTACACCGGTCTTTATTATTTCGCCTCGCAGACAGCAGCGATCATTGGACCGGTTGTCTTCGGCGGCATTATCCAGATCGGCGGCAATAATTACCGCCTGATGATGTTGCTTTCTCCCATTTTCCTGGTGCTGGCCTTCGCCATGATGCTGGGTGTGCGCAAAGGGGAAGCGCAAGCAGCTGGATAAAAATATGCTCTGATCGATGAAAGCCGTCTGCCTTTATGAGCCAGACGGCTATTTTTTTTACAATGTTAACAATTTTCCCCTTGCGGTTTTAATTCAGGGTTAGTATACTTTCAAGTTACAGGGACGTGTGTTCCTGTAAACTACCACTTTTTTATGTGCACCCAAAACTTAAGGAGGAGTTCACATGTACAAGAAGTTGAGTGTCATTCTCGCCGCTTTGATGGTTTTCTCGCTGGCTTTGTCCGCCTGCGCGCCTGCACCGGAAGCTGAAGCTCCCGTTGCCGAAGAAGCCCCCGCAGAACCGGCAACCAAGATTTGCCAGGTTACTGACGTTGGCGGTATCGATGACAAGTCCTTCAATGCCACCGCCTGGAAGGGCGTTGAGCAAGCCATGGCTGACTTTGGCGTCGAAGGGAAATACCTCGAATCCCAGCAGCAGACTGACTACGAGAAGAACCTGAATGCGTTCCTCGAAGAAGACTGCGATCTGATCATCCCCGTTGGTTTCTTGCTGGCCGATGCTACCGCTGCCGCTGCCGAAGCCAATCCCGATCAGTACTACGCCCCGATCGACGTTGATTATCTGGAATTCCCGAACCTGCGCGGTTCCGGCTTTGCGATTAACGAATCCACCTTCCTCAATGGCTACCTGGCCGCTGGCATGACCGAGACCGGTATTGTTGCCACCTACGTTGGTATCGCTTTCCCCGCCACCACCGTCTTCATGGATGGTTTTGTGCTGGGTGTGCGCCACTACAACGAAGTGCACGGCACCGATGTTCAGGTCCTGGGTTGGGACTATGAAGCACAGGATGGTCTCCAGGTTGGTAACTTTGAGAGCCTCGATGACGGCCGTGCCATGGGCGAAAGCCTCATGGACGAAGGCGCTGACGTTATCATGCCCGTTGCTGGCCCTGTTGGCGCCGGTACACTGGCTGTTATGGAAGAGCGCGGCACTGGCATGTTGATCGGTGTTGATAATGACTGGTCCTTGGCCTACGAAGCCCAGGCTGACTTCATTTTGGCCTCCGCCATGAAGAACATGGATGTCTTCGTCTACGAAACCTCCAAGATGGTTCAGGACGGCGCATGGGAAGGCGGCAACTGGATCGGTACCCTCGAAAATGGTGGTGTAGGTATTGCTTACGGCGCTGCCATGGCCGACAAGATCCCCGCCGAACTGCTGAGCGAACTGGAAGAACTGGAAGCTCAGATCATCGCTGGCGAAATCGAAACCAAGTAAGTTGGACGGTTTTGTTGGATGAAAATCTGATAGAAGACAGGGTCAGGATTTTTTCCTGACCCTGTTGTTTTACCCCAGCAAGCTGTGAAATGCTATTATAATTATTTTTGTCATCAAAATTATGTGCGGCTGTGGTAAAATTTATCACTTGCGTTAAAGAATTTTAATCCTGAGGTGAGCATGGAACCTGTTCTTGAATTACGTGGCATCACCAAGCGATTTCCCGGTGTTTTGGCAAATGATCATATTGATCTAACCCTTCAAAAGGGGGAGATCCATGCTTTGTTGGGGGAAAATGGTGCAGGCAAAAGCACGCTAATGAATATCCTCTACGGGTTATATGACCCGGATGAAGGGGATATTTTTGTCAAAGGCAAGAAACTGGACGTGAATTCACCCAGTGATGCCATTGCGGCAGGCATTGGTATGGTGCACCAGCATTTCATGCTTGTGCCCGTCTTCACTGTTACCGAAAATGTGATGCTGGGCTATGAAGACCTTCAGCCCAACCGGCTGCTGGATCGCAAGAAAGCGGCTGCCCGCATCCGCGAGATCTCTGAGCAGTACCACCTGGAAGTGGACCCGGACATGTATGTGAAGGACCTTTCGGTGGGCGCGCAGCAGCGTGTTGAGATCATCAAGCTGCTATACCGCGAGGCGGATATCTTTATCCTGGATGAGCCTACCGCCGTGCTGACCCCGCAGGAAGTGGACGAGCTGTTCACGATCATGCGCAGGCTGGTGGATAAAGGCAAGTCGATCATCTTCATCACTCACAAACTGCGTGAGGTACTGGAGTTTTCTGACCGCATCACCGTGATTCGCACAGGGAAGGTGGTGGGCAGCGCGATACCAAAGGAAGCAGACCAGAATTCACTGGCTGCCATGATGGTGGGGCGCGAAGTTTCATTAAATGTGAACAAGAAGCCTGCTGAGCCGAAAGAAACTGTGCTCAATGTGGAAGACCTGGTTGTGTTGGATGAACTGGACCAACTGGCAATTGACCATATTTCCTTTGAGGTCAAAGCTGGCGAGATCCTGGGGATTGCCGGTGTGCAGGGCAATGGGCAGACCGAGCTGGTGCGCGTGCTGACCGGCCTGGCCCATCCGGTGGACGGCAAGATTTCATTGCTGGGAGAAGACATCACCGATGCCAACCCGCGCAAGGTGACGGAGTTGGGCACAGCCCATATTCCCGAAGACCGCCAGAAAGACGGCCTGGTGCTCAACTTCCCCATTATTGACAATATTGCCCTGAACACGTATTACCTTGAGCCCAATGCAAAGGGTATCATGATGCAGCAGGACAGTATGCTGGCCACAGCGGAAGACCTGATCGGCAAGTTTGATGTGCGCACGCCCAATGCAGTCACCTCGGTGGGGTCGTTCTCCGGCGGTAACCAGCAGAAAGTGATCGTGGCGCGCGAGTTCTCGCGGACGATCAAGATGCTGATCGCTTCCCAGCCGACGCGCGGTCTGGATGTGGGTTCGATTGAATATATCCACAACCGCCTGATCGAAAAGCGCGATGATGGCGTAGCCGTATTGCTGGTTTCGACCGAGCTGGATGAAGTTATGCAGCTTTCTGATCGTATTGCGGTCATGTTCGATGGCAAGATCGTTGGTGTTCTACCTGCTGCAGAAGCAACCAAGGAACAGATCGGTTTGCTGATGGCAGGCGTTGTCTCTCCGACATCAGAAGTCTGAACGACAAGGAATCATTTATGAGCAAAGAAAAATTGACGAACCAGACAGATGACATACAAGCAGCAAAGAAGGACGTTGGCAAGACTTTCCTGGAAGAGTTTTCCAAAAGCTCGACCATGGTCACCATTCTGGCGATCATTTCAGGTTTGATCCTGGGTGGTTTGCTGGTGGCATTGACCACGGAAGAAGTCTACACGGCGCCTTCTCTGGGGCAGGGTTTACGGGTTGCATTAAATGCGATCTGGAAGACGTATGAAGCCCTGTTCACCGGCGGGATCGGCACGCCCAGCAAGATCGTGGCGGCTTTACAGTCCGGCGATGCGGTGGACATCCGGCGGGCGTTCAACCCTTTCTTTGAAAGCCTCGTAGCTGCTACCCCATACATTTTTGCGGGTCTGGCTGTGGCCCTTGGCTTCCAGGTTGGCCTGTTCAATATCGGTGCTGAAGGGCAGATCTTTATCGGCGCCCTGTGTGCCGTGGCCGCCGGGATTTACCTCAAAGGCCTGCCGGGCATCATCCATGTGCCGCTGGCCATGGGAGCGGGTGCTTTAGGCGGTGCCATCTGGGGCTTCATCCCCGGCCTGCTTAAGGCCAAGACTGGCGCGCATGAGGTGATCAACTCGATCATGATGAACTACATCGCCTTCCGCCTGAGTGAATTCATCCTCACCGGCGTTTTGAAAGATCCGGAAAGATTTGTGCCGGTCAGTGCCCCCATTCAGGAAAGTGCGGAATTACACCGCTTCTTCCAGGCGCCGATCCGTTTCCATTCGGGCTTCTTCATTGCCCTGGTGATGGCGCTGCTGGTCTACATCCTGCTGTACAAGACCACCTGGGGCTTTGAGCTGCGCACAGTGGGTGCTAACTCCAACGCGGCCAGGTACGCTGGTATGAACATCGTTTTCAATACTGTGATTGCCATGTCCCTTTCCGGTGCTCTGGCTGGTATGGCCGGTGCCAACGAAGTGTTGGGCATCAACCACAACCTGGCAGTGGCTTTCTCCTCGGGGTATGGTTTTGACGCCATCGCCCTGGCCCTGATCGGCAAGAACCACCCGCTGGGCGTGGTGCTGGCGGGGCTGCTGTTCGGCTTCCTGCGCAATGGCGCAGTGCAGATGCAGCTCACGGCCGGTATCCCCATCGATATCATCTCGATTCTGCAGGCCTTTATTCTGGCCTTCATTGCTGCACCGGCGATCATCCGCACCATTTACCGCCTCAAGGAACCTGATTTTGAAGAAGCCGCAGTGAAACTCAGCGGCTGGGGAGGCAACTAAACCATGGCAGCTACGACAAATAACATGAATTCTTCAACGTTTGAGTATGTTTCACCGCGGCGCCAGCGCACAATGGGGATCGTTTTCCTCTTGTTCGCAGCATTGATCTTCGGTTTCTTCTCCCGCGGGCTGGACCCCAATTTTGTCACCACCTTCAAGATGACCCCCGGCGGGTCCGATGTGCAGGTGAATGACTGGGTGATCAAGTCCTCCTTGTGGATCAATGTGCTGGGTGGTATGTGTGCCTTGTTGGGCGCCTACCAGTTGGCACGCGGCTTCAAGAAATGGACCAATCTGGTCCTGGGCATCGTGTCGGCGTTCTTTGTGTTCGCTTTCCTCACCTGGGCCACAGCAGACCAGTCGCTCAACCTGGCCGGTTTGATCAACTCCTCGCTGGTGAAGGCCGTGCCGCTGACCCTGGGCGCGATGGCTGGTATCCTGTGCGAACGATCTGGCGTGGTCAACATCGCCATTGAAGGGATGATGCTCAGCGGCGCGTTCATCGCCACCCTGGTGGGCAGTCTGACCAATAGCTGGGTCGGTCTGCTGGCAGCGGTGATCTTCAGCGGTATCCTTGGTTTGCTGCACGCCGTGCTCTCGATCAAATACAAGGCGGACCAGGTCATTTCCGGTACGATGATCAACATCCTTTCCACCGGTCTGACCTCTTTCTTCTCGGCCAAGTTCCTGCAGAAATACCAGTACCTGAACGACCCCGGACGATTCCCCACCTGGGAGGTCCCCGGTTTGTCAAAGATCCCCTTCATCGGGCCGATCTTTTTCAGCAACAACATGTTTGTGTACGCGATGTTCATTTTCATCGTGGTGCTGACCGTGGCGCTGTATTACACGCGCTGGGGCCTGCGCCTGCGCGCTGTGGGTGAGCATCCCAAAGCGGCGGACACGCTGGGTATAAATGTCTACAAGACGCGCTACGTAGCTGTGGTGCTGGGCGGTATGATGGCCGGTTTCGGCGGCGCCTACTTCACCCTCGGTTCGGTGGGGCGCTTCGACGAAGTGATGACG
>Ga0180435_10003329_pt1 | contig 16160 bp, 14 predicted proteins | sample SS_ome_3_FD_132467 | JGI IMG/M metagenome (GOLD analysis project Ga0180435, IMG submission 132467) | Hypersaline lake sediment archaeal communities from the Salton Sea, California, USA - SS_3_S_1 metaG | ecosystem: Environmental > Aquatic > Non-marine Saline and Alkaline > Hypersaline >...
AAGGCAAGGAAGAAGTTAAACTCACCTCAAAGGAAGCTGCCTTGCTGAAACTGCTCTGCCAGAACCTAAATGACGTGGTTGACCGCTCTGTTGCGCTGAATAAGATCTGGCTGGATGATTCATATTTCAATGCCAGAAGCATGGATGTGTATATCACAAAGCTTCGCAAATACCTCAAGATGGACCCAACAGTGGAGTTGCTCAACGTTCACGGCGTGGGCTTTAAACTGGTCACCCGTTAAGAAGGGTTGAGTTTTGAGTGTTGAGTTAGTTTCGAGTTTCAAGTTTCGAGTCTAAGGGTTCATATATTTTCTACGAAGCAAAATTCCCGTTTAAATCTAGAGAATAATATAATCCCGAAGGGATTAAATATTGGAAGCCCCGGATGGAATCCGGGGTTGAGAATATATTAAATAATTAAGTCCTCCCCAGGGCAAAATTGATCAAAGAGACCCAAATGGCAAGGGGAGGGTTTGGGAGGGGGAAAGATTTCATAGGTTGAAATTTATAATAAAATTTCCTGAAATCCTGCTTCCCTGTTCAGGTCTTTATTCCAGAACATTTCCGAATTCCAACAATTCCTGCTCAATCCTCAGATGGGGTGCCATAAAAAAGTAGGTGGATGACTTGATCATTCCAAATCCGTCGGCATAGAAGTAATAGGTATAATTGATGCCATGTGGATAGTTGGGGTCAATTGCGGTTACCGTTCCCCGGAAATCAAGAGCCTTGTAAGATCCTGATGGCACGTCAATAGTGGTATCGCCCTCGATCATGCTGTATTCGGCAACAGCCAGGCCGGGACCTATTGAATCTGTACGGAGGACTGTCCCGAAATCATGATCTGAAAACAAGATCTCACCAAGATGATTTACCAGGTAACCATTGGAGTCGCGGAGATAGGATGTACCGCCTTGTAAATAAGACGTTTTCTTGAAATATTGCTTTCCATTGATGGAGGTGTCCCCGGTGATCACCAGGCTGTCGATCTCGTCAATACTCATTTTGTTTGTATCCACCATATGACGATGATACACCCAGTAATTTCCGATCTCAAGCTGCATGTAATCCTTTGCAGGGATTGGTTCAAGATTGTTTTCCGGATTGTCCTTGTTACATGAAGAGAAGAGGCCGATTACGGCAATTAGCAAAATTATTCTTTTCATAATGCTGGTTTTTGGTTAATGATGCGGGTTAAGAAAAGAGTAGAAATGCTTTATATCAGGACAATAGGATTATTGGTTTTTATTTTAACGATAGGTTCCCGGAATTATTATGCGGCCTGCCGGATAGCCGTACCATCCTCTACATTTGTTTATCGAAGATGATCGTATGGCTTGTGTCGCGAACGATGTTCCAGTAGATCGAACTTCCGGGGCCCTTGTCTTTATTGGTCAGCACGATAAGGGTCTTGCTTTTGGCATTATCCCTGATATAGTATGCGCGGTATCCTTTCCACCATCCAAAGTGAAAAGCGGTGCTGTCTTCACTTTCCCTGATCCTCCATCCGAAGCCGTAATTGTCTTTCCGGCGCCAGTATTTTGGGCTTCCAGGGGTGAAGGCCAGGCGCATGGTTTCTTCCGAAACAAGCAGGTTGTTTGTGATGGCCTGATCGAACCTGGAAAGGTCATGGATGCTGGTATAAACACCTTTGTCGCCCGTAACGCCATTCAGGTATTCATCCCTGACCCGTATTGGCCGCCATCCCCTGTAAGTATGTCCGAGAACTTCAGTATCGGGATAAAAGGGTACAAGCGTATCTTCATCAAGATGGTAAACAAAGGAGTCGTCCATCCCGATAGGGTCAAATATTCTTTGCTCTACGAAATCAGCATACGATATCCCGCTGATGGATTCGATCACAGCCGCAAGCAAAGCATAATTTGTATTGCAGTAGTGAAATCCGTTGTCGGGCTGGAAATAGGGTTTTGGCACATATTCAGCAAATAGTGATACCATGTCATTGTTGCTCATCGGAATGGTTTTGTCACTCCATTGCTCATGTGCCAGGGTCATATACCGGCTCAGCCCCGAGCGGTGCGTGAGCAACTGACGGGAGGTGACACTATCATAAGGGAATTCGGGGATGTATGCTCTGATATCTGCATCCAGGTCCAGCTCCCCGTCTTCCATCAGTATCATGGCAGCCATTGCGGCAAACATTTTCGATACGGAGGCAAGCTGGAAAGGAGAATGTATGTTTAGCGTATCCTTGGTCCTGAAATTGCTCAGCCCGAAGGCATCCTGGTAAATAAGGCAACCGTTTTCAATATATGCAACGGCACCATTGAACCAGTATCCCTTCGACATTTTCGTGAAAATGCTGTCGATCCATTCTGATTTTATATGGGCGCTTGTCGAATCAGCTACAACATAGGAGGATAATGTAACCTCTGGGCGTTCTGCGTCAGGGTCACCCGGCGCATTATTGCAGGCGAAAACTATCGGGAAAAAGAGTAAAATGAGTAAGAGCAATCTCAACCACATCTTCAACGAATATTCAGTACAAGTAGATAACCCAAAAACAGCTGCAAAAGTATATTAAAAATGTTAACTGAATCAGCAGATTCTAAAAAATCATTGACGTTCAAGCCATTTGAGAGCTTCACGGTGGCTGAGGCCCGAAAGATCGTGCGATTGAACGAAACGCACAACAAAACCGGGGTCGGTTTTGGAGTATTCCCTGAGGCTCCAGCCAATGGCTTTCCTGATGAAAAACTCCTTTGAATCTTTAAGTTTCAGAATGATGCCTGAAAGCAAGCGGGTGTCGGTATCAGCTTTGTATTTCAATTGAAACAGTATGCAGCTTCGTTGCAGCCAGATATTTCCCGAACGGATCCATTTGTTGATATAATGCGAGCGTTCTTCATGGTATTCCATCAGGTGGTGGCCCACCAGGGAAGGGGCGATGAGGTCGATGGTATCCCACCAGCTTTCTTTGGTGATAAGCTCCTCGTAAAGATGGATGGCATCGTGACCGGATTTCTTTTTCATTCGTACCATGAGTTCCATGGCGAAGTATTTGTATTCACGATAAGGCAATTGCCAGCAATATTCTGCGATATGCTTACTTTCCTCCGGATCGGGGTAGCCGTATTCCTTGAAAAATTCTTTCGTGAGCGCTTTTCTCACGGGAGTTTGCAGGCCAAGGTATTCAAACTGGCCTTTCATATACGCTTTCATCCCGGCAGCCTTTTCAGGATTTGCGTTGGCCGTGAAAGAAGCTATAAGGGGTTTTAAGTTGTATGTCATGTTAATTCTGACATCACAGGTTGGCAAGCTGTGAGGTCCCCGGCCTTATTTTGTAAACACTAATTTTATGCTTTCTATGATCCTGCCATAGGTATCCCGAAGAATGGCAATATAGATGCCTGCGGGAAGGTGAGAAGGTGTCCAGGAAACCCGTGATTCATTATTCATGACATCAATGCTATTGATGAGCTGGCCATCCGGCTTATATACATCGATACGAAAAGCCTGCTCTGCATTAACCTCAAAAGTGAATTCACCATAGGAAGGATTTGGATATACTTTCAGCGGATCTGAGAGTAACGTATTGTCGTACTCATCATTGGATACCGGATCATTCCATATTCCGAAAACGTAATCTCCTATCTGCAATTCATCCGCGAACAAGTAACCTCCGGACCAGGCTCCTTCTATATTGGCATCAACCTCTTCCCACGGCATTCCCGCATTACTTCGGTAGAAGAGAGAAAGCGTATCTTCCGGACCGGTGATCAGGCCGCTTTCAAAGCCCATAAAGCTGTAACTGAAACCACAGCGGCCGGCAAACCCATCTTCCAGTATACCCCTAACTGACCAAAAATGCTTGTCAGAAAGTTTAAGCCCGGGCACCGGGATCTCAAACGTATCGGGAGAGGTTAAAATATGGGTTAACTGTATAAAAACAGAATCCGTAAGCTGATCAACGTCAACCTTAGAGCTGGTCTTTGGAAATGTATATTCTCCCGTACCTGCTATGGTCAAGTAATTGTCTATCGTAGCATCCATATATCGTTCTTCCAGGTCGAGAAATACCTCTGCCGGTTCGAATGGGACCGTAATGGTTTTGCTTCCGCTTTCTCCGTCAAAATGGACAAAATCATCATACCGTTGCAGGTTCTGGGCCAATACGCTGAATCCTATCCTGTTGCCATCGCCCATAAATGGAGGTCCATATCTTCTTTGCTTTACGTAAATGCTAACATCCCAGTCTCCGCCATTGGGCATCACATTGAAAGAATCCAGTGTATAGGCAGGTGTTCCTCCGTGATAGATGTAGTTATTGAAAAACCCGCTCATATCTATGCCGGTGCTCTGGGTAAAGCTTGCTTCCATATCGTAGGATGATACAGATTGAAAGGCATAATCTTCAAGGTAGGCTTCACAAGCCGGAAAAAACACATCATCACCCAGATATCCACGCAGTGCCTGCACTTTTGTAGCACCACGATGGTAAGCACTCAAGCCATAAGTATATTCCTGTGGGATGTTGTTCATGGGATGCCAACCGTTTTCAACTTTATGGCAGGTGAGAAGCACATTCAGGTGCTTGGCTCTCATCGCAGATTTATAAAGGTCCAGACCATCCAGAGCTTCTACATAATAGTGCTGGCAAAAGGTTGCCCAGCCTTCATTTATCCACATTTCCTCTGCCTTGTCACAGGTTACTTTGTCGCCAAACCACATATGCGACAGCTCATGCATGATGGTACTTTCATTCGCCAGGTTTCCATTCACAAAGTAGTTCGGAATGGCGATGTTGGAAGCATGTTCCATTGCACCATAGTCTGAAGTTGTGATGTACCCAATCCTATACCAGTCGTAAGGACCGAATTTGTCCTCAAACAGATCCATCACTTCGTAAACCCGTGCAAACGTACCTGTAACATGTTGTGTATCACTGGGATGCACCCAATACGTTACCGGAATGTCTCTTTCTTCACCCGGGAAGATATCTTCAACAACTGCATATTCTCCTACTGCAATAGAAACAAGATATGTAGGAATGGGATTATCGATGTAATACCTGAATGTATGTGTCCCATCGCCGTGGTCGGTGTAATCGATCAGTTCACCACCGCCAACAGCCGTTAAGGAATCGGGCACCCTTGCAGCTACTTCATAGCTGGCCCTGTCGGTAAAGTCATCTATACAGGGAAACCAGGACTTGCCCAGGTTATGGGGTATCCAGTCAATTCCCACACCAAGGTTAAAAGCATAACCATTGTCATAATGAAAGCCTCCCCAGTTTTCATGAAAAGGCTCTCCCTGGTAATATATCCGGACATCCATCGTATCACCTATAGAAACAGGGCTTTGCAGCTGAATAGTGATTACTTCATTGGCATGCGTAAAGTCCATGGTTTTCTGCATGTCAACAAAGACGGAATCCACTGTAAGTTCCATCAGCTGTAACTGTATAATTTCAAGGTTGTTAACAAGAGGTGCTAGGGTTACATTCGTATTTGCGGAAATGGTATGGTTTTCTATGTCTACCTCTTCCAGCTCAATCACATATTTGACGGCATGGATGGTGTCGCCCGGAGTCACCTGTCCCAGCAGTCCCGTACACGAGATCAGAATGGCTGTAAATGCGGTGATAAGCTTTATTGTTTGCATGTGTCTGTGGTTTTGGAAAGATTCAAAGCAATCCTTCATATAGGAATCAAGCAAATATACTTAATAATTCATACATTTGGTGCTTGATAGGAGTAGAAAGCAAAGTGTACGCTAATGAACAATGCAGATTGAAAAGCGAACACTTCAGGCTATACTGCTTCAGCTCTGGTCTTCGCTAATGTTTGCAAACCAGAACCTTAGCAAAGTGGCATATTTTTAGAAGCATTAAATGAAATTTAAAAACCACAAGATAATGATAAAGATGATTTCACTCAGGGAACATTCTTTTCCTCGTATGCTGATATTGGGAATGCTTTTATCGGCCTTGATGCTGGTATTAAGCACATCCCCACTGAGGTCCCAGACCTTATGGTCGCTGCAGGATTGTATCAATTACGCTTTTGAGCACAATCTCGACATCAAAAAGCAGGTGCTTGTTGTGGAAACCAATAAGGCAAACCTGCTTCAGTCGAAGTTAAATACGCTGCCAACTATCAATGCCGGAGCCAGCACGGTAAATAACTGGGGTCGTACGATCGACCAGTTTACAAATGAGTTTGCGACCAATCGTGTACGCTCAGATAATCTTTACATCCAGGGGAACATTACTCTTTTCAATGGTTTGCAGAAAATCAATGCTATTAAAAGGAATCAACTAGCAGTAGAATATTCACAGTTTTCTCTTGATGATTTACTGGACGATATATCCCTAACCGTTGCCGGTTATTATCTCGATATTCTGTTCAACCGGGAATTATTAATGGTGGCTAATGAACAGCTGGAAGTTACTGAGCAACAGGTAAGGAGGATGGAGAAACTGGTTGAAGCGGGCACCCTGGCTAAGGGTGACCTGCTGAATGTTCAGGCGCAGCAGGCACGGGAAGAATTGCAGGTGATCGAGGCTGAAAACAGTCTTGAGATCTCATACCTGACCTTACAACAACTGATCGATTATCCTGTAAATGAGGACTTTGATGTACAGGTACCCAGGCTGAGGTCAGTCGATGCTCCTTCCATCGATATTACCTCAGATCAAATCTACAGCTATGCCGTGCTAAACCGTCCTGAAGTGAAACTGGCAGAACTGAATGTGGACATTGCACAAAAAGACATTGCTCTGGCCAGGGGACAGCAGAGCCCGGTAATCTCGCTCGGTGGATCATGGGGAAGCGGTTATTCAGGTCTGAATCAGGTTGGCGAAAATCCTTATGTTGAGGAAACCCAGATCGGATTTACAGAAAGCGGAGAACCTGTTTACACTTATTTTACCCAGTACCAGGACTACGTAGTGAAGGACTGGGGTGAACAATTAAGCGACAACAACAACAGGACTGTTGGTTTCTACCTCAATATCCCGATCTTCAATGGCTGGCAGGTCAGGAATAACATATCAAGGGCAAAGATTGCACAGGAATCTGCTGAATATGACCTGCAACTGACTAAAAACAACCTGAGGAAGGTGATAGAGCAGGCCTATGCCGATGCTGTTGCAGCATTAAAGAGATATGGCTCATCTCTGAAACAGGTTGAGGCCCAGAGTGAAGCATTTAAGTATGCTGAACAGAAATTTGATGTTGGACTGATCAACTCGGTTGAATATAATGACATTAAGAAAGACCTTACCCTGGCGCAGTCTGAACTGCTGCAGGCTAAATACGACTATATTTTTAAAACTACGATTTTGAGCTTTTACATGGGGAATCCGCTTTCAATCGAATAGGATTGCATATGTAAATGATTATTGGCTAATTTAGCAGGTAATTTCGCATGCACCGGCGGAATTCCTGTAATTAAGAACAAACAAACCTATTGCCTAATGTTTAAAAAGAAAAAAACCTGGATCATACTCGCTGTCCTTTTACTGGTGATCCTCATCATATGGGCTGTCATAAAAGGGAAATCATCCAGTGGATTGCCTGTTAGCGTAGAAGTTGCCGAGCTTGGTGATATTATCGAAACAGTATCGGCCAACGGAAAGATACAACCTGCCCAGGATGTGATAATCAGCCCATATATTTCAGGAGAGGTGGTTGAATTGTATGTTAAAGAAGGGGATGAAGTAAGCGCAGGAGATCTGCTGGTCAAGATCGATCCGGAGATCTATATTTCGGCTTATGAAAGGGCGGAAGCCAACCTGAATTCCCAGCAGGCAAACCTTGCCAATTCAAAAGCAAGGCTGGCCCAATCGGAAGCTTCATATAAGAATACGAAGATTTCATTTGAGAGGAATAAAAAACTCTGGGAACAGAATGTGATCTCCCAGTCGGAGTATGATGCTGCACTGGCCAACTTTGAAGTGGCAAAAGCTGAGGTTGATGCCGCCAAACAAACTGTGGCAAGTGCCGAATTTGCAATCAGCAGCGCAAAGGCTACACTACGGGAAGCCAAGGATAATCTTACCAAAACAACTGTATCCGCACCCCGCGACGGAACTGTTTCAAAGCTGAATGTTGAACAGGGTGAGCGGGTTGCCGGAGCTTCGCAGTTCTCGGCCGGTACAGAGATCATGCGTATAGCAAACCTTCAGCATATGGAGGTGAATGTTGAGGTTAACGAAAATGATATCGTCAGGGTGTCTTTGAACGATACCTGTACCATTGAAGTTGATGCTTACCTGAACGAGGAATTCCTTGGTGTGGTCACTGAGATCGCCACATCAGCAAATACAGTTGGTGTGAGTGCTGAACAGGTAACCAATTTTGATGTGAAGATCATGGTACTCCCGGAATCATATGCAAGCCTGATCCCGGAAGATAATCCGAACTTTTCACCACTCAGGCCGGGTATGTCTGCCACTGTCGAAATCCGTACCGAGTATGCCGATGATGTACTTATCATCCCTATCGGAGCTGTGACTACCAGAAGCGATACTACCGAAGTCGATCAAGACAGCAGGAACAATGATGAAGACAAGAAAAAAGATTTCGTTGAAGTAGTATTTGTTTATGATGAAGGTTTTGCCCGCATGCAGGAAGTTGAGATCGGGATACAGGACAATACCAATATTGAGATCAAATCCGGACTTGAAGAAGGTGAAGAAGTTGTTACAGGTCCCTACAGCCTGGTGTCAAAGTCGTTGAGAGATGGGAACGAACTCAGGAAAACCGAAAGAAAGGATCTTTTTAAGGACGATTAGATTTGTTGGTTGACGACATCAGATGTCTTTCATACTGAACATAGAGACTGCAACACAAAGGTGTTCTGTCGGGCTTGCCCGTGATGGAGAGATCATCGCCATCAGGGAAAGTGACGAAAAAAATATCCACGCTTCAAAAGTTACTGTTTTTTCAGAGGAGGTATGCAATGAAGCCGGCATTGAAATGAATAAGCTGGATGCCATTGCGGTAAGTATGGGCCCCGGTTCCTATACCGGACTCCGCATTGGTGTATCAGCAGCAAAAGGCTTTTGTTATGCGCTTGATATCCCATTAATTGCTATTTCTACATTGCAATCGATGGCACTTGGGGTAAGTGCATCGGAAGACAAAGAGGGGGTGATCTATTGCCCGATGATCGATGCCAGGCGGATGGAGGTTTATACTGCTCTATTTGATAAGCACAATCAACAGCTGAAAGATATCGAAGCCTTGATAGTGGATGAACATGCCTTTGATGCAGAACTTCAGGATCATCAGATCAAATACTTTGGTGATGGTGCCGAAAAATGCAGGGAAGTGCTTGAACCCAAGGGTATGATTTTCCTTGAAGATGTGAAGCCATCCGCCACCAGCATGGCAGTGATCGCAGCTATGAAGTTTAATAAAGGTTCTTTTGAAGACCTGGCATATTTTGAGCCTTTTTATCTGAAAGATTTTATTGCGGGAGTGCCAAAGGTTAAAGGACTGCGGTAAGAAACACGAAACACGAAATTGTTCTCATGGCAAAGGAAAAAGAGCATGCATGTGCGACATGCAAGATGAGGCTGAAGGCTGAAGAGAAGCCGAACTCTTTCTGGTCACGCTTATGGCGCTGGCATACCAGATGGTGCCCGGGCTGGAAAGCGTATCAGAAAAGTCTGAATGAGGCCTGATACCAGATATCAGAAAAGCGAAATCAAAAGGTATTTCTTATTTCTATTTTCAATTTTCTGGTAGCTGATTTCCAAAGTATTTTTTGCGGAAATACAGCGCAACATTCACCAGTGCAATAAGCACAGGTACCTCAACCAAAGGCCCGATCACAGTGGCAAATGCTTCCTGTGAACTGATCCCGAATACCATTATAGCAACTGCAATAGCCAGCTCGAAGTTGTTCGAAGCTGCTGTGAAGGCAATGGTTGTGGTTCTTTTGTAGTCGGCCCCGATCCATTTTCCCATAAAAAACGATACCAGGAACATGATCACAAAGTAGATGACCAGTGGAATGGCGATTCGGACTACATCCAGCGGAAGGTTGATAATATTGTCACCCTGGTAGGAGAACATCACTACGATGGTGAATAGCAATGCGATCAGTGTGATGGGGCTGATCACCGGGACAAACCTCTGGTGATACCATTCCTTGCTTTTTACCCTTATCAGGACAAACCTGGTAAGGAAACCGGCAATAAACGGTATTCCGAGATAGATAAACACGCTTTTTGCAATGATGGCGATGGTCACAGGAACTTCAACTGAAGCCATGCCGAACCAGGTGGGTAATACTGTTATGAAGATCCATGCAAAAAGGGAAAAGAACAGGATCTGGAAAATGGAGTTGAATGCAACCAGGCCTGCAGCATATTCATTGCTGCCCTCGGCAAGCTCATTCCAGACAATCACCATGGCTATACATCGTGCGAGGCCGATCAGGATGAGTCCATACATATAACCGGGATAATTGTGCAGGAATATAATGGCCAGGCCAAACATCAGTATAGGCCCTATCACCCAGTTCTGCACCAGCGAAAGCCCCAGTATTTTAACGTTTGCGAAAACTTTTGGCAACTCTTCGTACCTTACCTTTGCCAGGGGAGGATACATCATGAGTATCAGTCCGATAGCGATGGGAATGTTGGTGTCGTTTACCACCATGCTGCCCCAGAATTCTTTAATATCCGGGTATAAATATCCCCATATTACCCCCAAAAACATACCCAGGAAGATCCAGAGGGTAAGATAGCGATCCAGGAAGGATAAGCGTTTTTTGCTTGACATGGCTATTTGATTTGAAATTATTGTTTGTATCCCACAACTGTTATACTGTAGATTCCGTTCTTGCTGTTCTTGAAATCTTCAAGTGCTTCAAGCGATAGATATTTTAATAACATACCTGCTGGCAGAATGATATCCTTTGTCTTTTTGATCTCTACCTTGCTGAACCCGGCATTCCTGATGAAATTCAGGTAGTCGTCTTTTTGAATGGCGCTGGCGATGCATCCTGCATACATCTCAGCTTCCTCAATGAGTTCACCTGGCAGTTCACCCACTAGAACGATATCGGAAACGCAAAAATGACCACCGTTTTTCAGTACCCTGTACATTTCTTTAAAAGCTCTGGGTTTATCGGGGACCAGGTTGAGCACACAATTGCTGATCAATACATCAGCTACCGAAGCTTCCAGAGGCATGTTTTCGATATCGCCTTTCAGGAAACTTACATTTGCGAACCCAAGCTTTCTGGCATTTTCCCTGGCTTTTGTGATCATGGCTCCGGCAAAATCTATTCCGATCACCTTACCTTTTTCTCCCACGATCGACCTTACAACAAAGGCATCATTGCCTGCTCCAGAGCCCAGGTCAACTACGGTATTTCCTTCTGAAATACCGGCGTATTCAGTAGGCAGGCCACAACCCAGTTTCAGGTCCGCATCTTCATGATATCCTTCCAGGTGGCTGTACTCATCGCTCATGATGGTGTAGTCTTCATGATCGCAGCAGGAGGAGCTTCCACAACATGTTGATTTGTTTTCTTTATCACTCTGAAGTGCGATCTGGTTGTATTTCGCACGTACCATATCTTTGATCTCTTCACTCATGAGGTTTTGATTTTATGGTAAAAATTCGTGAATTCATTCCTGATCTCATCCCTCACTCTGCGATAAACAGGCATAAACTCTTCTTCGTTTCCTTTCTCAGCAGCAGGATCATCAAAACCGATATGGATACGATGCTTCACATCCCCGAGAAAAACCGGGCAGCTTTCTTTAGCGCCATCACACACGGTGATCACGTAATCGAAGGCTTTATCAAGATATTTATCGACAGTTTCAGATTGTTGAGTTGATATATCTATACCAAGCTCTGACATGGCTTTTATTGCAAAAGGATTGACTTTTCCTTCGGCATTTGTTCCTGCCGAGTAAACCTGGAACTCGGGCGCTATTTTTTTCAGGAAGCCTTCAGCCATCTGGCTCCTGCAGGTGTTACCGGTACAGATGATCAGTATATTCATCTTTAAATTAGTAATTCAATTCGTAATTCGTAAAAATACGAACAAAGATTTCAAAAAATATTTCTAATCTCCAAAAAAACTTGTGAAATTCTTTTTTGCAATCTCCCAGTTTTCCCTGTTCAGGCAATACTTGATCTTGGGAGGTTCGGTTTCGCCCTGGATGAGGCCTGCTTCTTTGAGCTCCTTTAAATGCTGCGAAAGTGTTGACTTAGCAATAGGGAGCACATCAGACAGGTCGCCGCTGTAGCAACATGATTGCTTCGAAAGCAACTCTACCACATAAACACGAACCGGATGCCCAAGTGCCTTTGCAAAGCGCGCAAGTTTCTGCTGTTCGTCTGTAAAGGTGATTTGTTCTTCCATATTGTTCGTTAAATTGCGAACAAAGGTATGATAAAATAATCAGATATGATCAAAGCTGATGAATAACTTTCTTATCGTCGCAAGTGTCATATTCAAACTGGACAGTCAGATGCCCAATTTTGAAGTTATTCCTGAGAACTTCCTCCATCTGTAATTTGATAGCAGCAGTATCGCTTAATTTAAGGTCCTCTTCCATGTCAGCATGGCATTCAAAATGAAATTCTTTATCGCTGAGACTCCATAAGTGCACGTGGTGAATATTCCGTATGCCTTTAATTTGCGATAATTCATTAATGATCTCATCTATGTTCATTCCTTCAGGAATGGCCTGCATCAAAATGTTTGATGAATCCAGGAATACATGCCAGGTTTCTTTAACAATATAAATGCTTATGAGAATGGTGATTGCCGGATCGACCCAGTAGATCTCGAAGAAATAGATCAGGATGCCGCCTATAATCACAGCAAAAGAGGATAATGTATCACCTAAAAGATGAAGGTATGCAGACCGGATATTCAGGCTGCTTCCGGAATGTTTCTTCAGTATGAGAACGGCAAGAAGGTTAAATAGCAATCCTGCAGACGCAATAATAAGCATTAACAGACCCTTAATTGGCTCAGGTTCGCTGAACCGGATGATGGCCTCATAAACTAAAAAGATGGAAATTCCGATCAGGACAAGTGCATTGAAAAAGGCTGCCAGGATCTCTATGCGCTTGTAGCCAAATGTTTTGTGTTTATTTGATTGTCGTTTACTGATCCTGCCCGCAACATATGCAAGTAATATAGCTAAGGTATCACCCAGGTTATGCAGGGCATCAGAAAGCAATGCAAGGCTGTTGGCCAGTAATCCGCCAATAACCTGAACAATGGTGATCAGAACATTCAGTCCGGTGGCAATCAGCAAGCTGCGATTACTGCTATATTCATGCTGATGATGATGGTGGCCCATCCTCCAAAGGTATTAAAAATCAGTGTGGTGCAACATCCTTCTTGCAGCAGGCCGGGAGCTTAGCATAGGCTTTAGGATCAGCTTCCACATCGTCGGCATCATAACCTAATTTGGACACAGCCTCTCTGAGCTTGTCGGGGTCAGTTTTGGATGTTTTATATGTTATGGTAAGAACCTTGGTCTTATCATCCAGTTCTACTGATTTCACTCCTTTTTCAAAAACAAGGTTTGATTCCAATCGGTCCTCACACATGCCGCAAACTGCTGACGTTTGGATCTTAATTTCCTTTACTTTTGGATCCGGATCCTGTGCCGAAACAAAAGTGATCAAAAAAACGGCAATTATCGATGTAATTATACTTTTTGCTTTCATACTAACTAATTATTGGATTCTGCCAAGTGCACAACTAACATAAGATTTGACACGCTGGTTCATATTTCCGGTGCCTTCTTCAGGATAGCCCAGTTTCCTGAGTTTTTCAACAAATACTTCTCGCATCCGGTTCTTTCCAGCGTAATCTACTTTAACAATGGAGTGTTCAACATCCACATCCACACCAATTACTTCGCCTATCCATGTAAGTTCCCGTCGTATGGTTTTAGCACATCCCTGGCATTTCAAATTATCTACTTTAATCGTTTCAGTCTTCATACTATTTCCCTTCAACTATATTATAATCTAAATCCTCAGATCTAGATTCTTCAATAATCCAACACCCAAAACCCAACATCCAATATCTTATAATGTAAACCTTAAACCGAGATAAATGTTCATTCCTGACACAGGTCCCCAGATCATCGAAGAGTCGAAATATTTTCCAAATGGCTGGTCAGCCGCAATGATGGGGTTTTCCTGTTTGAAGTTTGTCAGGTTTTCTCCGCCAAGGTAAACATTCCACTTTTTGAAATATCTAGTAACCTGTGCGTTAAGAATTGTATAAGAGGGAGCTGATTCGGAGCGCTGGTATTGTTCTGGGTTTGTAGCTGTGGTAGGTATTCGGCTAGTTCCATTGAACTGGGTCGTAAAATCGAATTGCCATAAGCTCCTGTTCGTTGTATAGGACATAGTGATCAATCCCTTGTACCTGTTTAGCAGCGCTTTTTCCTGCAGCTTGTTGTTTGTAGTCATCTTCACATCATTGTATCGGAATGCCAGTGTCATGTCAAGCCCTCTCAGCAACTCATAGCTGGCTTCTGCCTGATAAGCTGTTGAATATGACTTGCCATCGAGACTGTAAATATATACTGCCTGGGGGTCACGGTCATAATCCAGGATCACCTGGTTCATGAAGTACGTATAGTACACTTCACCACTAAGTCGTAGTTCTCTTCCGAATACATCAATGTATTGGGTAAGATTGATACCGGTATTAAAGGCACGCTCCTGATCCTGATCTTCAGCAAAATACAGCTTCCTGGAGGTTGCAAGCATGCTGGTATTTTCAGCTAGTACATTGGCCGTCCGGTATCCCAGTCCTGCTGAGGCCCTCAAAATGGTGCTTTCTGTTATGCCATATTTCACATGCAATCGTGGCGTGGCAAATGCCCCGAAAAGATTATGGTAATCACCCCTTATCCCGGCTATTACAGTGAGCTTCTCATCCAGTTTATAGGTGTACTCAAAAAATATCCCGGGGACCCTTTCAAAACGGTTGAAGGCACTGTCATTCAGCGTTTCAATGTAGTTGTTCATCTCAAAACTGAACCCCGTTGTGAACGTGTGATCGGTGTTCCCGATATAGGATTGGAACAGCAGGTTCAGGAAATAGCTGTTTTCCTCCGCATCGTAGTCATTCAAACCGTAATAAGACTCCTGCTTATGATGATTGAAGTTCTGTATCATCGCGATGCTTGTTGCAGGCCTGTTTTTAAAAATATATCCGCCTTTCCAGAAAGCCTCATAGCGCCGGGTTTCCACATTTATACCATACGGGTTTGTAGTGTCCCTGACCATATTCTTGCTGAAGTCTTTCTGCCCTCCGGTCCTGTCTTCATCAAGCACCTTGAAACCAAACTGTGTAGTAAGGTTTTCAGTACTGTATTTCCATCGATTGAAGACATTTATCTGCCTTATCAGGGGCATATCCAGAAAACCGTCATCATTGTCGTAGACTTTATGCGACAGGTTTTCCGCATGTGCAAAGATGGCAGTGCTCCATTTGTCGTTGATCTTGATTCCGCTGATGGCATTTCCTTCAATTTTTCCGTGGATGTTACCATATGCATTCAGGAATAATTTAGGTGCATCATCTGGTTTAAGATATTCAACATTTATCTGACCGGCAATGGATTGAAATCCATTCCTGACAGATGAAGTTCCCTTGGAAACCTGAATGGATTCCATCCAGGAGCCAGGAATATATCCCAGTCCGAATGGAGTTGCCAGGCCCTGTAAATTTGGTATGTTTTCGGTCATCAGCTGGCTGTAGGTACCTTGCAACCCCAGCAACTGGATTTGCTTGGCCCCGGTAACAGCATCACTGTATGAAACATCAACAGAAGCGTTGGTTTCAAAACTTTCTGAAAGATTACAACAGGCTGCTTTCTTTAGTTCGGCCCCGGTAATATTCTCTGTTAAACTTGGATCAAGCCTTGAGACGTATGTTCCCGGAGCTTTATTGGTGATTACAACTTCTTTGAGGGTGTTGTTCACTTCAAGAAGGATCTCAACTTCCCTGTGACCGTGATGGATATGAATTGAATCATTTCGATATCCGATATAACTGATAACCAGCACAGGGTCATTTACCGGTGGGAATTCAAGGTGGAAAAGCCCATTTTTATCAGTTATTGTACCGAGTGTGGTTTGTGCCCAGTAAACATTGGCCCCGGGAAGAGGCTTTTTATG
>Ga0180435_10003330_pt1 | contig 16160 bp, 14 predicted proteins | sample SS_ome_3_FD_132467 | JGI IMG/M metagenome (GOLD analysis project Ga0180435, IMG submission 132467) | Hypersaline lake sediment archaeal communities from the Salton Sea, California, USA - SS_3_S_1 metaG | ecosystem: Environmental > Aquatic > Non-marine Saline and Alkaline > Hypersaline >...
CGCTTTCACAAGGTGCTCGACCTGTTGAACGACCGGGAGGAGGCGGTGCGGTCGTTTGACTAACCGCATCGGGAGATACCATGGCCGCTGATCCTACGAAAACGGTTTGCGAAAACCCGTCGCTCGCTGACCATGCCCGGCGCCAGGATCGGATCGACGAACTGATCGATCGGCTCGGCGGGAATTCCGGCACCGGGGGCCTGCAGGGCAAGCTTCGTTTCTGGCGCAAGCGCTACGCCTGGCAATTGGTGGTGGGTGGGGCGAGGGTGTTGAAGCGGTCGGTGGATATCGGTGTCTCCGCCCTGGCGCTCCTTTGCCTTTCACCGTTGCTGCTGGCCGTCGCGCTGGCGATCAAACTCACCGACCGCGGACCGGTTTTTTTCGTCCAGACCCGCGTGGGTCGCTATGGTCGCGAATTCCCCTTTCCCAAATTCCGATCGATGGTGGTCAACGCCGAAGCGTTGAAAGACGAGATCCTCGCCCAGAGCGACCATGGGGACAGCATCACCTTCAAAATGAAAAAGGATCCGCGGGTGACCTGGATCGGCCGGATCATCCGCAAACTGAGCATCGACGAACTGCCGCAGCTCTGGTGTGTGCTCAAGGGTGAAATGTCGCTGGTGGGGCCGCGGCCACCGGTCCCGCGGGAAGTGGATGAATACACGCTGAAGGACCGCCGCCGGCTCGACGTGACCCCCGGGTTGACCTGTATCTGGCAGGTGAGCGGTCGGGGGGATATCCCTTTTCATGAGCAGGTGAAACTGGACGTCGAGTACATCGAAAGCCAGAGCATCTGGATGGACCTGAAACTGCTGCTGCAAACCGTTCCTGCCGTGTTGCTGGGCAAGGGAGCGTATTGAACCGGAGTCCCGCCGTTCCCCATCGAGGCCGTCGGGACGAACTCCTGAAAAAGAGGATGTGACGTGAAGGCGATACTGATGGCGACCGGCGCCAGGCCGGAACAGGAAGCGCTCAAGGAACGGTTTCCCGTGCCGCTCCTGCCGTTGGGGGACCGTCCGTTCCTGCAGCATGTTGTCGAGCGCCTCGTTTCCCTGGAAATCATCGATATCCACGTTGTGGTCAGCCACCGGCCGGAAATGATCGAACGCCTGCTGGAGGACGGCAGCCGCTGGGGGTGCCGATTCAATTACCACTTGGCCAGGGACCCTGACCGCCCCTACGGCCGGCTCTCACGGATCGTCGCCGAGGATGACGATCTGCTGTTGTTCGGCCACGCTGACCGGCTCCCGGCGACAACGACGGAACCGGCCCCCGGCAATCGACCGACGGTGCTGCGGGAAAACGGCGCCTGGTCCGGTTGGGCCGCGGTTCCCCCCGCGCTGCTGCGGGGGCTGACCGACGACATGACGGAGAGCGACGTCGAGCGGGTCTTCGAATCGGCGGGGCTTGGGGCGCTCGATGCGGCGCCTGTCCTCTCCGTCTGTTCGCCGCCGGCCCTGCTGGCCAGCCAGCGGTTGGCCTTCGACGGCAATGCCCCGGGCCTGATCTTCGGCGCCCGGCAGGTGGAGCCGGGAGTCTGGATTTCGAGAAACGTGATGATGCACCCCTCGGTACGCGTGCAGCCGCCGGTGTTCATCGGCGAGAACAGCCGGTTGAACCATGGCGTGCGGATAGGTCCCAACGTCCTTGTGGCGGCCGACTGCATCATCGACGAGCGTACCGCCCTCGAAGACGCGGTGGTCTTTCCCGACAGCTTCGTCGGCGAAAATCTCGAGCTGAACGGTGTACTGGTGGACCGCAATCGCCTGGTCAACATCCGCCACGGCGCCAAGGTGGACATCAAGGACGACTTCATTCTCGGCAACATGGGCCACGGCTACCTCGGGTCGCTCATCGGCCGTCTCTGGTCTCGGGCGGCCGCCATGGTGCTGCTGGTCCTATTCGCGCCGCTGATGCTGCTCATCGCCTGTACGCTGGCGCTGTTCCGCCGCGGTCCGGTGCTCCACCGGCGACAGGTGGTGCGGCTGCCGGCCCCGCCCGAGCGCAGCGGGTGGCGCTTTTTCGAACGGTTCAGTTTCCTCCCGTCGGGCGGGGTGAAGAAATCGAACGGTGGCCTGGGCCCGTTCTGCCTGCATTTCCTCCCGGCACTGCTCAACATCGCCCGGGGAGAGATGCGCTTCGTCGGCTTGCCGCCGCGCACGCCGGACGAAATCGAGCAACTTCCGTCGGACTGGAAAGAGCTCTACCTGGGCTCGGTGGCTGGCGCGGTCACCGAAGCGTTCGTGAACTACGGTGCCGAAGCCGACGAGGACGAGCAGTTCGCCTCCGAGGCGCTCTACGCCAGCAGGCCGAACCTGAGGCATGACATCGGGTTGCTGGGCGGATACCTCTGGCGGGTTCTCGCGGTTCGCTGATTCTGAAACGGGGCGGTGGCGGCTGCCGCCTTCCGGTGTGGAAACCGAGTGGGTGATGATCGTGGGGAAAAAACTAGTTGCCGGACTGTTGGCAGCATTACTGATGCCCCCGCTGTCCTGTATCTTCTCCTCCTGCCAATCCTCCGCAGGGGGAAAGGAAGTCGTCACCGTCCGGGTCGATGGGCCAGCCAAGCCGATTTCACCGCTGATTTACGGCATGGCTTCGCCGCCGCAAACCACGCTCGACGAACTGGGCGTAACGCTCAACCGCTTCGGCGGAAACCCGTCCTCCCGCTACAACTGGAAATTGGGCAATGCCTGGAATGCCGGCAAGGACTGGTTCTTCGAGAACCTCGACTACACAGGTGGCGACAAGGAGCCGGCGGAGAAAGCGCTGATCCGCAAAAGCCGTGCGGCGGGAGCGGCGACGCTGCTCAACCTGCCATTGCTGGAATACGTGGCCCGCGACCGCACCTCCTATTCGTTTTCGGTGGAGCGTTACGGCCCGCAGCAGGCCGTGGACCCCAACCGGCCCGATGCGGGAAACGGCGTGAAAGCCGACGGCACTCCGCTCACCGGCAACGATCCTGGCGACGCCTCGATGAAGATCGACGAATCGTTCGCCGTGGCCTGGCTGGACCGGCTCGGTGGCGGCGTGGACATCGTCGCCCTGGGCAACGAGCCGATGCTCTGGGACAAAACCCACCGCGACGTGCACCCCGTGCCCGCCACTTACGATGAGGTGCTGGAAAAGGTGGTGCGCTGGGCCCGCGCGCTGAAAAAGGAGCACCCCGAGGTGAAGATTGCCGCGCCCGGGCTCTGGGGCTGGCCGGCCTATTTCGGCTCGGCGAAGGACCGGGAGACCACCGGCGCGGACAAGCGGGCCCACGAGGGGAAGAACTTCATCCCCTGGTTCCTCGAGCGGATGCGCAAGGAGGAACAGTTGAACGGCCGGCGGCTCATCGACTACCTCGATATCCACTACTATCCCCAGGCCGAAGGTGTCTTTTCCGAGAGGGACGACCGCACCACGAGCTGCTTGCGGCTGCGCAGCGTCCGCTCCCTCCATGACGAAGACTACCAGGACGAGTCCTGGATCGACCGCAAGGTCGCGCTCATCCCGCGGCTGAAGGAGTGGATCAACGAGCACTATCCCGGGACCGGGCTGCTGCTCTCCGAGTACAACTTCGGCGGTGCCGGACACATCAGCGGCGCCCTGGCCCAGGCCATGGCCCTGGGCGTCATGGCCCGGGAAGGCCTCGACGCGGCCTGTCTCTGGACCTACCCCCCCGCGGGCAGCCCCCAGGCCGAGGCCTTCCGCCTCTATCGCAACTACGACGGTGCCGGGGCGCGGTTCGGCGATCGGCTGGTGCCGTCGTCCGGCGGTTCCGGCAGCCTCTTTTCCGTGTCCGCGCTGGATGCCGAGGGGCGCCGGCTCACCCTGGTGCTGGTGAACCACGCCGCGGAGGCCTGCCAGCCCACGGTGATTCTCGACGGGGGGGCCGCTGCCAAGGTGCGTGCGTTCGGCTTCGCCGAGGGCGACCCCGCGGTTCGGCGGCTGAAAGACCGGGTGGTCCTGCAGCCGGGCGGCCGGTCGCTCGAGGTCACCCTGGGGGCGATGAGCATGGTGCTCGTGGAAGCGGAGTTGAACCAATGACCGGAACCAGCTGCAACCGGATCGCCGCGCTGCTCTCCCTGCTCGCCGCCCTCTTCGCCGCCGGCTGCGCCGTGCGTGCGGTGGGCGGGGAACCGGCCGCGGTGCCCCCGCCGGAGGAGGCCGCCGAGCCGGCGGGCGTGGCGGTGGACCTCGACCCGGGGGTGGACGTGGTGGCCCGCCCGGTGGGTGAATACCGCTTGGGGGCCGGCGACGTGGTGCGTATCGTCGTCATCGGCAATCCTGAGGCCACAGGGGAATACGTCATCGGCCCCGACGGCCTGGTGTCGATCCCCGACGCCGGGATCATCGACCTCTGTGGGCTCAGCCGCAGCGAGGCGGCCAAGCTGATCATGGAGCGACTCTCCGCCACCTACCTCAATCCCAAGGTGACAGTGGTGGTCGAGGAATACAACAACAACCGAATTTACGTGGTGGGCGAAGTGCGCATGCCCGGCGTCTACAGTTTCGGCAATGAACCGACGCTACTTCAGGCGGTTTCCCAGGCCCAGGGCCTGACGGACAAGGCGGACTGGGGCAACTGTTCGATCATTCGAGGCAAGGACCAGATCATCACCGCTGATGTCTTCGCCATGCTCCAGGGCCGCACACCGTACCGCGACATCCCGCTGCTGCCCAACGATACGGTCTACGTGCCGCCCGACGACCTGCGGCAGGTCTACGTGCTCGGTGAGGTGCTGCACCCCGGCGCCTATTCCCTGGGCAACAACCTCGATCCGATCCGCGCGGTGGCCATGGCCGGTTCGGCGACCGAGGACGGCGTGTTGTCGGAAGTGCGCATCATTCGCCGTGCCGACGACAGCGCGGTGGTTTACAAGGTCAACCTGAAAGACCTCTTCCAAGGGCGGGTCCACGGGCCGATGGTCGATCTGGAGCCGCTGGATATTGTCTACGTGCCGCGCAAGGGGATGGCCGGCTTCAACTACTACCTGAGGCAGATCACCCCCACGCTGAGCACGGTGATCATGGGGGCCACGGTCAAGGAACTGATCGCCAGCGACTAGTGCGCGTTATCCCGCCGCGCAGGCGGGGGAGTGGAGGCAGAGAAGACAAGTGGCGGAGCAGGCACAACAGGCGTCTCTCTTCGGGGCCTTCAGCCTGAAATATCTCGTGGAGATCGTCTTCCGCCGCAAGCGTATTGTCGCCTACGCCATGCTGCTGGTGACCGTGCTTTCCATCGGGGGCAGCTACGTCATTCCCCCGGCCTACATCTCCACCACCACCATCCTGCTGCACCACGAAAAGATCCTCAACCCGCTGGTGCGTTACGAGACGGCGGTGAGCCTCACCGACCACCAGCGGCTGAACACGTTCCAGAAGATCATCTACAGCCGTCCGTTGATCGAGGAAGTGATGCGCGAGGTGGGCCTGTTCCGCGAGGACATGTCGCCGATGGACGTTGAGTCAACCGTCGACCGCTTGCGGCAAAACGTTCACATCATGCAGCTCTCCGGAGAGTCGTTCTCCATCGCCGTCACCTGGTCCGAGCCCCACGCGGCCAAGCAGTTGGTGGAGGCGGTCACCGGAATGTTCATCCACCGCAGCCTGGAAGGGAACCGCCGCGAGGCCTCGGCGGCGGTGGAGTTCATCGAGGCGCAGTTAAACCACTACCAGGCACGGCTCGACGATTCCACCGACGTATTGAAAACGTTCAAGGAGGACAACTTCGAGGCATTGCCGGGCCAGCAGAAGGACAACCTCGGGCGCTACAACCGCTACAAGGCCGACTTGCTGGAGTTGAACATCGAGATCAGGGAGCTGGAACTGCAGATCGAGCTGAACCAGTCGCGGCTCTCCGGGGAGAAGGAGATGGTCGTCGAACAGACGGTGTTCGTCGAGGAAACGGCCTACCAGCGGCAGTTCAAGGACCTGAACATGGAACTGGCCAAGCTGCTCTCCACCCACCGGGAAAACCACCCCCGGGTGGTCAACCTGCGCAAGGAGATCGCCGCGCTGGAAGTGATGATGGAAGAGGACCGCAAGCAGGACAAGGCATCGGAGACGCGGAAAGTGCGCAGCCCGATCTACCTCCAGTTGCGGGCGCGCATCGAGGAGTCGACGGTGAAGCTGGAGGCGGCCAAGGCGAAGCAGGTCGAACTGCAGCGGATGGTGGACGACCTGAAGCAGATGGTCGGCGAGGCGCCGCAGATGGAGCGCAAGCTCACCGACCTGGAGTCGGAGGTGGCGATCAATCGCCAGATCTACGAAAACCTCAAGGTCAAGCTCGAGCACGCCAAGGTCACTCGCGAGGTCGAACTGGCCCAGCAGCGGAACCGCTTCAAGATCATCGAACCGGCGCTGGTGCCGCTGAGCCGCTACAAACCGATCCGCAAGCAGATGGCCATTGGCGGCATCCTCGGCGGCCTGGTCCTCGGCCTGGTGCTCACTTTCTGCCTCGAACTGATCGACCCGGCGATCATCCGTCGCGAGGAACTGACGAGGAAATACGGCCGCCCCGTGCTGGCGCGGATTCCCAAGGTTTTCCATGCGGCCAACGGTCGCCTCAGCCGGGCGGCGGCCCTGCTCTCCGGAAGCCGGATCATGCGCGTGGCCCGCTCGCTGATCGGGGTGCAGCGCTTCACCATGGCCCCCACGTTCAGTCCGTCACTGCTGCTCTCCGGCGAGGACCTCGCCGCGGCCGGCCGCAGTCGGGACAAGGGTTTCGACCCCTTGCGCGGGCTGGTCGAAGCCTATCGCCAGATCCACAAGGAATTGCTCGCCGGCAGGGAGGAGGACGGTGACGGCCTGGCCCTGGGGATCACCTCGCCGAACCACGGGGAAGGGCGCACGCTGCTGGCGGCGAACTTGACCCTGGTCGTGGCCAGCGACCTCGACCTGCGGGTGCTGGTGGTTGACTGCGACCTGCGATCGCGCGGGTTGTCGAAGCTGCTCGATTTCGAAACGGCGCCCGGGCTCACCGAGCACCTCGACGGGGGACCTTTGGAGATCCGGCCAAGCGGCATCAGGCGCCTCAGCGTGCTGGCCGCCGGGACGTCGGAAGTGAACCAGGTGGAGGCGCTGGCTTCGCCCGACTTCGCTGCGCTGGTCGTGCGGCTGAAGCGGGAATTCGACGTCGTCGTTTTCGACCTGCCGCCGGCCAACCCCTATGCCGACGCGCAACTTGTGGTCAAGCAGCTGGACGGTGCGCTGGTCACCGTGCGCACATATCTCACCCGCAAGGTGCACCTTGGCGAGACGGTGAACCGGGTGGGGCTGGGCCGCGTGCGCGGGTTCCTGATGAACTACCTCGAGTACTGGATTCCGCCGTGGCTCTACCGCTGGCTCTGATCGTCGCGGTCCGGAGGTGACGGGATGAAAATGCTGCTCTTGATGTTTGTGTTCTTTTTCACCGTGGGGATGAAGACCGACGAACTGGACCATCGGGTGCTGGCCGTACTCTTCGTGGGCATCATGGCCAACCTCGTCTGGGCCTACATGAACTTTTAGACCGGGAGCGAAGGATGCAGCTGAGCCAGACGATGCCCGACCTGCTGATCCACGAGGAGCGACGCAAGCAGTGGATCGCTCTGATGATCGCCACCCTGGGGTCGATGATCGTCTCGGCCATGGTCGTGATGACCAACGGCAACTATTTCGTGGGCTTGAGCATGCTTGGCGTGCTGGCCATGGGGCTGCTCATCCGCTTCCCGGTCCTCGGCATCTACCTCGTCGCCTTCGCCGCCATGCTCCTGGAACAGTTCTACATCGTCGGCCTGCCCAACCCGGTGACCCTGGAAATCCCGTTCTGGCTCAACCTCAACCTCGTCACCGGCATCGGCGCCCTGGTGGTCAACCCGCTGGAGGTCGTCTTCGGCCTGGTCATCCTCGGCTGGTACGTCAGGCGGGTGGCCGGCCGCGAGTACTTCCGGCTGCCGTGCGTTCCGAATCTCGGGGTGACCCTGCTCTTCGCCGGGATGCTGCTCTTTTTCGCCGGGCTGGGGCTGGCCACCGGCGGCGACTTCAAGATCGCGCTCTGGGAAGTGCGCGCCCTTTTCTACCTGGTTATCGCCTACCTCATGGGGGTCCAGCTGCTGCGCCGGGCGGACCAGGCGGAGCTGGTGGTGAAGATCGTGGTCGTGGCGCTTTCGATCAAGGGCCTCCAGGGCTGCTGGCGCTACTTCGTCACCCTCGGCGGGGACATCGGCGATGTTCCGGCGATCACCGGCCACGAGGACGCGCTGTTCATCGTCACCTGGTTCGCGCTGCTGGCGGGGCTGGTCGTGATGAATGGCGGTTCCCCGCGCCTGCGGGCGTTCATGCTCGTTTCCGCCGCTCCGCTGTTCATCACCTTCATCTACGCCCAGCGGCGGGTCTGCTACGGCGCCCTGGTCTTCTCGATGATCATCCTGCTCATCATGCTCGACCGGCAGAAGCAGAAGCTCTTCCTCATGGCAGCGATCCCTCTGGCCATCGTTGGCGCGCTCTACCTGGCGGCCTTCTGGAACAAGTCCGGCGGCATCGCCATGCCGGCCCAGCAGGTGAAATCGATCTTCGTCGAGGGCGAGGAGGCGGACTCTTCGAATACCTACCGCGAGGTCGAGGACTACAACCTGCAGGAGACGATTCGCGCCTACCCGCAGGGCCTGGGGTTCGGCAAGCGCTACCTGATCATCATCCCCCTGGCCGAGGTCGACTTCCCGCTCTGGGACTACATCCCGCACAACGCGATGAACTGGATGTGGGCCAAGACAGGGTTTTTCGGCTTCGCCACCCTGTGGCTCTTCGTCGGCGCTTTCGCCGTGCGCATCCTGCAGGTGCACCGCAAGCTGACCAACCCCTTCCACCGCTCGATCACCGTGATGGTGATGTGCATGCTGATCAACCAGATGATCGTCTCCAAGTATGACTTGCAGTTGACCTACTACCGCAACATGGTCTACCTCGGGCTGTTGTTGGCCCTGCTGGTGCCTCTGGAGAACGCCGCGGAGGCGGGCTCAGGCAATGAGGAGGAATGAGATGGCCGGACGGACCAGGCGCGCGATGATCAACGTGGCGATCCAGGTGGTCTCCCAGCTCTTCACCTGGACGCTGACCTGGGTGCTGCTGATCTACCTGCCGCGCTACCTCGGCGACGAGGGCTTCGGGCGCCTCTTTTTCGCCATTTCCTATGCCGCGCTCTTCGGCGTGTTCATGAGTCTGGGGATCAACACCTACCTGGTCAAGGAGGTGGCCCGGTGCCGGGAGGACACGCCGCTGCTGGTGGGCAACGTGCTGCTGATGAAGCTGCTGCTCTCCACGGTGATCTACCTCGCCAGCGTGGGGCTGATCTTCCTCCTGCCCTATGACGGCGAGCAGCGGCTGGCGGTGATCATCATCGGGCTCGCCGGCGCGCTGGGCACGGTGACCCTCACCCTCGGTTCGGTCTACCAGGGGTTCGAGCGGATGTTCGTACCCAACCTGGCCCTGGTGCTGGAGAAGGTGGTGGTCACCGGGTTGGCCGTTTTCCTCCTTTTTCGCGGCTGGGGCCTGATCCCGGTCTGCTGGGTCTACCTCGCGGCGGCGCTGGTCAACCTCGCGGTCTGCTCGGCGGCCCTGGGGCGGATCTGCCGGCCCCGCTTCCGCATCGACATGGCCACCTGGCGGCAGATCGTCACCGGCAGCCTGCCCTTTCTCATCTGGGTCGTTTTCTCCGAGATCTACATCCGCATCGACGTGCTGATGCTCTCGCTGATGAGTGGGGACCGGGTGGTAGGCTGGTACGGGGCAGCATTCCGCCTCTACGCCACGCTGCTCTTCATCCCCCACATCTTCAACACCGCGGTCTTTCCGGCACTGGCCGGCATCGGCGGCGGCGAGGACAGCGCCGAGGACGAGGAACGGCGCTATGTCCGGGCCACGCGACGGCTGATGAACTACATGATGCTCTTCTCCGTGCCCATTGCCGCCGGTACGGTGATGGTGGCCCAGAGCATCCTGCTCCTGCTCTACGGCGAGGGCCCCTTCGAAAACTCGACCATCCCGCTGCAGATCTTCGGTGTTTCCATCTTCTTCATCTGCCTCGACGTGATGCTGGGAACGATCCTCATCACCCGCGAAAAACAGAGGCAATGGTCCTACGCGGCCATCGCTGCGGCACTGCTCAACCCGGCGATGAACCTGGGCTTCATCCCGCTGGGCGATCGCTGGTTCGGCAATGGCGGCGTGGGGGCGGCGGTGGCCACCCTGCTCACCGAGATCTTCATGATGTTCATGGCCTTCCATCTTCTGCCGCGGGGGATTCTCGATCGGCGCAACCTGGTGGTCTTCGGGCGCGCCCTGCTGGCGGTGGCGCCGATGGTCGCCGTGCTCTACTGGTGTTCGGGGCTGCAGATCTGGTTCTCCATACCGCTGGGCGGGGCGGTGTATGTCATCGGGGCGTTGGTCCTTCGCGTTCTGCCGGCCGATGACCTAGCGCACCTGAAACATGCGCTGCTCAACCGGGGGAGGCAGGCATGACGATGAACGGAAACGGCCCGCCGGTGCTGCTGCTGGACACCAACGACGAGGTGGGCGGCGTGGTCGTGGTGCACGAGGCCATGGCCCGGGGGCTGCCGGCCCTGGGGGTCGATCTCACCGTGGCCTGCCATGCCGCCGGACGTCCGCGGGAGCGCTTCGAGGCCGTTGACGGCCCTGACGTCGTCCCGGTGGATTTCGGCACCAAGGGCACGGCCAACGCTGCAAACCCGCTGCTGGCCAGACTTTCGGATACCATCTCCCTCGGCCGCCTCGGGCTGGTGCTCCTGCGGCTCCGCCGGCTGGTGCGGCGGCGCGGCATTCGCCTGATCCACACCTCGGACAAGGTGCGGTCGCTCTTCGTGGCCGACCTGCTTTCACGGATTTCCGGCAGGCCCTTCGTCTACCACATCCATGCCCACTTCGTCGACGGCGGCGCCACCCGGCGGGCCCTGTTCAACGCGGCGGCGGTGGTGGCCAACTCGGGGGCGATGAAGGCCGACTACCGCGAAAAACTGGGCGCGGACTGCCCGGAGATCGAGGTGGTGCACAACGGGGTGGATACCGGCCGCTTCCGGCCCCCGGAGGACGGCGGCGCCGCGGCGGCGGCCCTGCGCGGCTCGTGGGGCTTCGGTCCGCAGCACCGGGTGGCGGGGATGGCCAGCCGGCTGGCCCCGGACAAGGGCCAGGAGGAGTTCATCCGCGCCGCGGCGCTGGTCGCCGATGCGCTCCCCGCGGCACGGTTCGCCATCGCGGGGGACGACAGGATCTACAGCGAGAACCGGGACTACGTCGAGCGGCTGCGAAGGTTGGTGGCGGAACTGGGGCTGGCCGAGCGGGTGCGTTTCGTCGGTTTCCAGGGCGACATGCCCGCGTACTACGCCGCGCTGGACGTGGCGGTGAATGCCGCGCACCACGAACCATTCGGCATGGTGGTCGTGGAGCCGATGGCCACCGGAACCGCGGTGCTGGGTACCGATGTCGGCGGCATCCCGGAAATTATCGATCACGAACGAAACGGTTTCCTGGCCGAGGCCCGCAATCCGGAAAGTCTGGCGGTCAATCTGAAGCGGTTGCTTGCCGATGAGAAGACCAGAGCGCTCGCGGCAGAACGAGCGCGGGTTGACGCAGTGGAGCGGTTCTCGACCGAGCAGCAGATGGAACGCCTGGCCGCGGTCTATCGACGGGTACTCGAGGAGAGAACGGCATGAAGCGCAACACCCCGAACGGCGCGACCCGCGATAACGCCGGTTTCCCCTCACGCCTGGCGCGTCTTCTGGTGGATGAAGTCGGTCCGCTGCAACCGCGGCTGCTGCTGGTCCACGCGCTGATCAGCCCCCTGCCCACCCTGGCCTTCCTTCGGCTGCGCACCGTGATCTACCGTCTGGCCGGGTTCCGCATCGGGTCCGGGGCGGCGATCTTCGGCAAGCTGACCATCACCGGTGCCGGGCCCATCGGGCGGCGGCTGGCCATCGGGCGGGACACGATCATCAACGCACCGAACCATTTCAACCTCGGGGCCGAGATCACCCTGGGCTGCGGGGTGGGCATCGGCCCCTACTGCGTCTTCATCACCGACAGCCACAAACTGGGCCGGCCGGAATTTCGTGCCGGCGACCTCTTTGCCGCCCCGATCACCGTGGGTGATGGGGCCTGGCTGAGCACGGCCGTGACCGTGCTGCCCGGTGTCAACATCGGTGCCGGGGCGGTGATCGGCGCCGGGGCGGTGGTCAACCGTGACGTGCCGCCCAATGTACTGGCCGGCGGTGTGCCGGCGAAGGTGATCCGCGAACTCTGAGGAGGCGACCGGGAATGGATCTGTTGTTCATCACGCCCTACATCCCCTACCCGCCGTCCTTCGGTGGGTCGACACGGATCTACCACCTGATCCGCGTGCTGGCCCGTGAGCACAGGGTCTCGCTGATCACCCTCGACGACGGGGAGTACGAATTCGATGCCGGACCCCTGGCCGAGCAACTCCATCGCTTCCGCCGTGTGCCGCGGCGGGTCAGCGACAAGCGGTTGCAGCAGCTGCGTTCGGTGGTTTCCCCGCACTCCTTCCAGCGGTTGTTTCACTATCACCAGGAGATGCAGCGGTCCATCGACAACTTCTTCCGCGAGGAGCGCGCCGACACCGTGGTGGTGGAATTCAGCCAGATGGGGTTTTACCGGTTCCCCGCCGGCGTGCGGGTGGTGGTGGACGAACACAACGTGGAGTACGACCTGCTGCGGCGGATGGTCGAGACCGAGGGCCGGCCGTTGCGACGGTTTTACAACCACCTGGAATACCGCAAATTCAGGAGGGAGGAGATCGGCATCTGCCGTGCGGCGGACCTGGTGCTCACCACCAGCGAGAGGGACGCGGGAATACTCGGTGAAGCGACCGGCCACCGCCGTTTCGCCGTGATCCCCAACGGCGTGGATACCGACTACTTCACGCCCGAGGGGAATACGCCGGAAGCACGCAGCTGCATCTTCACCGGCGCGACCCACTACCTGCCCAACGAGGAAGCGGTGGTCTGGTTCCTCGAGCATATCCATCCCGCCATCCGCGAACGCACGTCGGACAGCACCTGTTACGTGGTTGGCGGAAGGCCCGGGGAACGGATCACGCGCCACCGTTCGGAGCAGGTGGTGGTCACCGGCTTCGTCGACGATCTCCGCGAATACCTGCACCGTGCCCAGGTCTTCATCGTGCCGCTGCTCGCCGGCGGGGGGACGCGGTTCAAAGTGGTGGAGGCGATGGCCGCCGGGTTGCCGGTGGTCTCCACACGGCTTGGCGCAGAGGGGATCCCGGTGGCCCACGAACGAAACATTCTGCTCGCCGACGAGCCGCGGGACTTTGCCGATGCGGTGCTTCGACTGTTCGGCGACGCGGACCTTCGCCGGCGGCTGGTGGCCGGCGGGCTGGAACTGGTGCGCGAACGGTACGACTGGCGTGTGATCGGGGCGGCGCTGGGCCGGGTTCTCGCCGGAGCCGACGGGGAGGGCGGGTGATGAGGCTCGGCGAGCTGCTTCACTTCCTCCGCTGTGGCCAGCGGAACTACTCGCCGGTGGCCTACCTCGCCGGCTGGCTGCTTCGCCGGCGGTTCAGCGCTGCCGGCCCGGTGGCCGCGCCGCGGGGCTGGCCGCTGCCCCGGGTGGAACCGGGCGGGGGTGCCATCGAGGCGGGTCACGTCGGCCTCTACCCCGGCGTACAGCTCTCCTGCCTGGGACGGGGGCGGATCGCCATCGGTGACGGAACGTACCTCAACCGTTCGACGAGGGTCTACGCGGGCCGGGAGGTGCGCATCGGCCGGAACTGCATGATCGCCTGGGAGAACGTGATTACCGACACGGACGGGGTGGACTTCGATGCCGACACCGTTGCCGGGCCGCTGGTCGTCGAGGACCGGGTCTGGATCGGGGCTCGTTGTGTCATCGCTGGTGCGCTGACCATCGGTGAGGGGGCTATCGTCGCCGCCAATTCGCTGGTGACCGGCGACGTGCCGCCGCGGGCCGTGGTGGCCGGCAGGCCGGCCCGACTGATGGAGGACAACGGATGAAAGGAACGCACGCCGCCGGGGGCAGTGCAGGAAAGGGGCTGGCGTCCCGGCTTGTCGGGGCCTGGCTCAGGCGGAGGGGCGGTGTCGAGGGACGGTTCACCCTGGCCGGCGGCCGACCCCTGCCCGCGATCCGCAACGAGGGTTCGCGGATCCTGCTCCAAGACGTGGTGATCCATCCCGCGGTCCGCCTCTGGGCCAACCGGGGCGGGGTTCTGCGGGCTGGCGAGGGCACGGTGTTCATGGACGGGGCGGAAGTGGTGGCCTGGCGGGAGGTGACCATCGGCCGTGGCGTCGTGCTCGGCCCATTCGCCCTGGTGATGGACACCGACCTGCACGAGATCCCGGGCGGCCGATTGGAGAATCGGCCCGTGGTCATCGGCGACGGGGCGCTGATCGGGGCGAGGGCGATCATCCTCAAGGGGGTGACGATCGGTGCCGGAGCCCGTGTGGCCCCTGGCTGCCTCGTGGTCAGGGACGTGCCCGACGGGGCCTGGGCCGGCGGTGGCCCGGCCCGCGTGCTGAAGATCCTGGAGGAGAAACCGAATGGCGGATGATCGACCGAAGGTAGGGCTGATACGGGGCGCGTACCTCAGCCAGTTCGAGATGCAGACTTACGAGCACCTGATGGCGGATTTCGACCTCACCGCCTTCGCGTTGCGGATCAACCGCTTCTCACTCGATCCGATCCGCGTGCCCATCCACCGCATGCGCAGCATCGACGATCCGGTGACCCTGTTCAGCAGGAAGCTGGGCTTCTACTTCAACCTCGCCCTCCAGGCGACCAACGGCCGCGATTACTTCCACCTCGGCCTGGTCGAGGCGCTGAAGGGATTTGCTGTCGCGCACACCATGGAAACCTTCAACGCCTTCTCCTGGCAGGCGCTGCAGGCGAAGAAGAAGTACGGGTGCAAACTGGTAGTCACCGAGTGGGAGAACCGCCCATACGCCGCCGAGCGATTCGCCGCCAAGCGGCGCATGAAATACGAGGTCCTCGAGGCCGCCGATCTCTTCCTTGCCCCCACCGGGCGGGCCCGGGACTGCCTGGTGCTCGAAGGTGCCGACCCGGCGAAGATCCTCGTTCTTTCTCCCGGCGTGAACACCGAGCGGTTCAGCCCCCGGGAGCGGCCACTGGACCTCGCCGCCGACTACGGGGTCGAAGCGGGCGATTTTGTCATCCTCTCCGTGGCCGCCCTGGTCTGGGAAAAGGGCGTGCACGACCTGCTCCATGCGGTGAAGCGCCTGACCATGGAAGGTGCCGACCTGCCGCCGATCAAGCTGCTCTTCGCCGGCGGCGGCCCGGAAAAGGCATCGCTGGTGCGGTTGCGGGACCGCATCGGGCTCGGCGACGTGGTGCACTTCGTGCGCTTCCCCTACGAGGAGATCCATCGGGCCTACAACCTGGCCGACGTCTTCGTGCTCGCCTCCACCGCGCGGCGCGGTTGGCTGGAACAGTTCGGTTACGTGCTGCCCGAGGCGATGGCCTCCGGCCTGCCGGTGCTCACCACGCTCTCCGGTTCGATCCCCGAGGTGGTGGGCGACGCGGGCCTCACCGTCCCGCCCTCCGATTTCATCGCCCTGGCCGAGGGGCTGGCGCGGCTCGTCGGTGATGCCGGGTTGCGGGAAACGCTGGGTGCACGGGGACGGCGGAGGGCCCTGGATACCTACGATGCGAGGAAGAACGGCCTGGCCATCGGTGAGGCCTACAGGAGGTTGCTGGCATGACGACCGGGACGGGGTTATCGGGTGACCGGGAGCAACAGGGCGGGGCGGTGCTGCTCGTCGCCGCCGACGCGGTCCGCATCCGCGAAGAGGCGACCGCCGGGCCGCCCCACCCCCGGGTTGATTTTCTGGAGCTGGCCGCGGCCCTCGAGGCTGAAGTGGTCTCCTACTCCGAAACGGCGCGCTCGAACAACTGCCTGGTGCGGTTGATCTTCCGCCGGTTCAGTCGCCCGCTGGCCCTGGCCCTGCACGGCTTTTTCGGCCACCGCCGGGCACGGCTCTTCTTTACCGGCGCTGAGAATATCGGCCTGCCCCTGGCCCTGCTGCTCAAGCTGTTCCGGGCGCCGGCGGCCCAGGTGATGATCGGACACCTGCTCTCCGAACCGAAGAAGCGGCCGTTCTACTTCCTGCGGC
>Ga0180435_10003331_pt1 | contig 16159 bp, 10 predicted proteins | sample SS_ome_3_FD_132467 | JGI IMG/M metagenome (GOLD analysis project Ga0180435, IMG submission 132467) | Hypersaline lake sediment archaeal communities from the Salton Sea, California, USA - SS_3_S_1 metaG | ecosystem: Environmental > Aquatic > Non-marine Saline and Alkaline > Hypersaline >...
ACTGCTTCCGATTGAATTTTCCCGTTTTCGCATTATGTATATACTTAACCAGAAAACAATTACATCGGGCCCTGCCAGGAATTTTCATACCCGATGGGTATACACTCCTCGCAATTGCAGTAGAAGGCTTGTGAAAAATGCAGGCTATGTTTCCCGTTTTTTTATCCTGTCTTTTGCTTATCCGATGAACAGTTATACCCATTGGGTATCATTTAAATAGATAGTATGAAGACGGGAAAACTCAATCGCGATGATTATTAGAAATGTTTCAGGGCTTGAGTTTCCTGGTCGGACGGGATAATCGATAACTTTCTTCGGGGGTCACCCTCTGGACATGGCCATCGACAAAGACGGCGTTGGATAATCCTGCATCCAGGTCGTCCATCGGAGCCAGATGAAAACTGGCGAAAGAATCGGTAAAGGGCGGAGGGGTGTTCAAGTCGTGATTACAATCCCAGATGGTGCACAACGAGTTATCATTCAGGACATGGCCGTTAATACCGGGGGTAACCCAGAGATTTTCCTCCGCGAAAAAAAAAGTATGATAGGGTCTTTCAACCTGTGTTTTTTTTCCTACGCCATAACTGAATCCACTATTATTGACACCGATCAGGATATTCATACTGTAGGTGAATTTCGGCTCTGAAAAATTCATCTGCCGTGCTAATAATGCAAAAGTAGGGCAAATGTTTATATCTCGATTTTCCAGGTATGGGGCCAAAGGACCGTCTGGGAGCAGGTTATCATAATGAAAACTTCCGAAAGGATTCCCCCCCGCTTTATAGATACTGGTCCAGGCCCAGGGATAATAGTCGTTATTATCATCGGTGTACATGTGCTGAATCAAGCCATAACTCCTTAAGTTCGATGCACATACTACCGTTCGCGCCTGATTTTTTGCTTTGCTCATTGCTGGTATGAGGATGCTTACCAGTACCCCGATTATGGCCACTACCACCAGCAATTCCACTAACGTGAAACCATTTTTTATGTTTTTTGGGATTAATCGCATTTGAGTTTACTTTTGTAGTTCCTAAGATTGATTTCCCATTTTGCAAAAATTCCTTAATAACTGCATTGTATACCGTGAAAATGAATCAAAGCAAGGTAGAATTTGCTTTGCTGTCATTTCTGTGGTATCATTTCCGCGGGAGACTGAATGGGATGGATGTGAAAGATAAAAGAGAAATTGAGACCAATCCAACGGCTTCCTCCTCGGCAGCCGTGTCGGTTACCCGATGTGTTGACTATCAATCCGAAAATATTGCCTTGGCGGTGATAAGGCAATTTTCTCTTTGGGGCGGACTGGAAAAATTCGTTACCAAGGGTGATTCGGTGCTGATCAAGCCGAATTTCATTGTCGCCGCTCCCAGCCGGCGGGCGGTACAGACCGATCCCGCTTTGATTATCGCCGTGGCTCGCCTGCTCAAAGATTTCGGCGCTCGGCCTTTCGTCGCCGATTCCCCTGCCTGGAACGATATAGCAACCTGTATCCGACAACTGGAACTGGAAGAGCCCCTGCGTAAATTAGATGTTCCGGTCCGGAAAATGAATCAGCCCGAGCGTATTCGCCTGGCCGGTACGCGCATCGGTATCAGCCGCAGTGCTCTGCAGGCAGACAAAATCATCAATCTACCTAAATTCAAAACCCATCAACAGTTGTTTGCCTCTTTCGCTGTCAAGAATATGTTTGGCTGTGTCAGCGGTAAGGAAAAGGCCTTTTGGCATTTTGCCCGGGGTAGAAGCTGGAAGGCTTTTTGCGAGATGTTGATCGAAATTTATCGTTACCTGTCTCCCGTGTTTACGATTATCGATGGTGTGATCGCTCTGGAAGGCATGGGCCCCATCCATGGCCGACCGAAACCGCTGGGATTCCTCATCGGTGGAATCGATCCCCTGGCCTGCGAGCGGGTCTGTTGTGAACTGGTCCGTTTCGATCCGGATGACCTGCCCATAATCCGTACCGCTCGACGGTTAAATTTCGGCTGTAGCGATCTGGATAAAATCAATATTGTAGGCGATGAATTTAGCGGCTGCGTTTGCGAAGATTTTCAACCCGCCGAACTCAGACCCATCAATTTTTCCCTGCTGCATGTGTGCCGCAGTGTCGCCCGCCAGGCGTTGTTGCTTACCCGGTCCGCTCTGAAACGAAACTCTTCATGAATTTTTGATGATATACCCCATTGGGTATCATTTTGCCCGGCAGGGCCGATTCTGAGCACTTGCCGAAAACATAGTTACGAAATCATTCGCATAGCATTTTCATATGGGACAGGTATGTTTTCGTCGAAAGACGCAAATTCCAAACCGATATGCCTTTCAATAACCGCTTAATGTCCAATTCTTTCAGGGACTTTTCCGTTCTGCACCATATTATAGAAGGCCTCGAACAGGTAATGGGCGTCATGAGGCCCCGGCGAAGCTTCCGGATGATACTGTACGGCAAAAAGGGGCAGATGCTTGTGCGCGATGCCTTCCAGCGTATTGTCGTTCAGGTTGATATGGGTAATCCGCACCTCGTCTTTGTTCAGCGAATCGATATCAACCGCGAAGCCGTGATTTTGCGAAGTGATTTCCACTTTGCCCGTATCGAGATTTTTCACCGGCTGATTGCCGCCCCGATGACCGAATTTCAATTTATACGTTTTGCCACCCAGGGCCTGGCTGATCAGTTGTATGCCCAGACAAATGCCGAACATAGGGATCTCTTTTTGTATTAATTTCCGGATAGTGTCAATGGTGTATTCGATGGGTTCCGGGTCGCCGGGCCCGTTACTGACGAATATCCCATCCGGTTTGTGCTCCAGAACTTCTTCTATGCTCGCCTGGGCTGGTACGACGGTTACGTCAAAACCAGACTCGACGAGATTTCGGCAGATGTTATCCTTAATCCCGCAATCGAAGGCCACGATTTTGGGCTTTTGGGTTTGTGAGGAACCGGACTTGTCTTGATAGATCGGCCCAGCGAATGCCGAATCGTATCCAGCCAGCCATTTTTCCTCGCTGGGGCGGGTCACTTCCCGCACCAGGTCGCGTCCCACCAGCCCCGCTGAAGCCCGTGCCCGTGCTACCAACTCATGATCATCCAGAATTTCGGTGCTGAGCACGCCTTTCATGGCTCCCTTGATTCGCAATCTACGGGTAATGGCACGCGTATCAACCTTGCTGATCCCGATGATTTGATTTTCGTGCAGATATTGCTCCAGTGATTTTTGGCTGCGAAAATTACTGACTCTGCCCGCCAATTCCCGCACTACAAATCCGGCGGCTTGAATCCGTTTGCTTTCCACGTCCTCGCTGCAGACGCCATAATTACCAATTAAGGGATAGGTCATAGTCACAATCTGCCCGCGGTAGCTCGGATCGGTCAGTATTTCCTGATAACCGGTCATGCTGGTATTGAACACCACTTCCGCTTCCTGGGTACCCCAAGCCCCAAAGTTTTCTCCGGTAAATACAGTTCCGTCTTCCAATGCTAGTTTTGCGGGTTTTTCTGGATTCATATATCTGTTCTCGACCTCAGCGCAAAAAAAATTACTTCTTAATTAACTATAACGCATTGCCATGACGATAATATGGGCGAGGCTGTGGGTCTCCCGGTTTTTACCGGGATCAGCCTGGCTTGGAGGGTCCGAGTAACGGCGAGCTCGGATCCTCTTTTTGTATCTCCATGTAGCCTCGCCCATAATTAGGCGTTTTTTTGAGCCTTTGGGCAGTAAACTCATTTTTTATCGACAAATTGGCTCAAAAATTTACTTCGCCAATCATAACAGTTGTTCTTTTTAAAGCAAAATAAAAAATTCATGCCTTAACCGGCCGCCTATACATACTCATCGCGATTAAGTCTTCCCATTTTTTATTATGTATTTACTTGTCAGAAAAACAATTACATCTGGCCCTGCCGGGAATTCTCATACCAGATGGGGATAAATTGTATTATATTACACATCTGTACGATGTATATAACCCATGGGTTATACATTTTTATGGAGATAATTAATGATGGATGATACATCTTCGACTATTGACCAGGCCAAATCAGGTTCAGTTGGGCGGTGGCATTTACATCGCCGCCTTTACGACTGGGTTTTGCATTGGGCCCAGACCCCTTACGGAGGTTGGGCTTTGTTTGCGCTGTCTCTGGCGGAATCGAGTTTTTTTCCCGTACCTCCGGATGTGTTACTGGCCCCGCTGACTTTGGGGGCTCGGCAAAAATGGTGGAAATTCGCCTTAAGTTGTTCGATAGCAAGTGTGATAGGCGGGATTGTCGGGTATATGATTGGCATGTTTTTATGGCAGGTAATCGGAGATTGGGCTTTTGCTCACATGACCTGGGCGGGGATTACTCCGGAAAATTTCGATAAGTTTCAGAAATGGTATGATAATTATGATTTCTGGATTGTTTTTGGCTGTGGTTTCACGCCCTTGCCCTACAAGGTCTGTACCATAACCGCCGGGGTAGCTAAAATCAGTTTCCCGGGTTTTGTCATCGCGTCGACAATCGGGCGTTCTGCCCGGTTCTTTCTGGTTGCCGGGCTCTTCGGAAAGTTCGGCCCAACCATAAAACCTTTTATCGACAAGTATTTTAACTGGCTCTGTTTGGCAATTCTTGTTATGTTGGTAGCGGGTTTTCTGGTTTTAAAATATATTTGATATATGGGGGGTGTTTTGTTTTTTGGGGAGGTATTACGTGACAGATAAGCAAAAAAAGGCGTTGTTAGCGGTAGCCCGTAAGGTGATTGAAGCTGCCATCCGGCAACAGCCGGTAAGCGATTATGAATCGGAAGACCCTTTGTTCAATGAAAAACGAGGATGCTTCGTGACCATTCATAATCAGGATCAATTGCGCGGCTGCATCGGTAGCTTTCAGCCTCAACAACCATTGATTCGAACAATTCGAGAGATGGCTGTCGCCGCTACTAGAGACAGCCGTTTCCTCTGGAATCCGGTTACTCCCGCGGAATTAAATGACATCGATATTGAAATATCCGTGCTTTCCCCCCTGGAACGGACCGACAACCCTCTCAGTCTGGAATTAGGTAAGCATGGGATTTACATCAATCGATCCGGAGCCAGCGGTTGCTTTCTTCCCCAGGTAGCTGCTGAAACCGGCTGGAGCAAGGAGGAATTCCTGGATAATTGTTGTCAGGGCAAGGCTGGACTGCCCAAAGACGCCTGGCGAAAGTCCGATACTGAGGTTTATTTTTTCACGGCGGAAGTATTCGGTGAGAAATTATTTGCGGACGATTAACCTTTCAGGAAAGTACGGATCGGTTTTTCAGTACAGATATTAGCTCAAATAATCCTGCCGTATCTTAATTCCGATTGGTTTCGACGTGGGTAACTAGAATATAATTAGATAGATAACCAAATAGTCGATATTCATAAGGGGGAGGTTTTCCGCGTAGGGGGGGATGAGGAATTCCGTACACGATCGTAAAAAAACAATTTATGCTGGCCAAGATGAGGAAATTAGTGCTGGCATAGATGGAAAAAAGCAATATAATAACACCGTTTAGTATCTTAACAATGAAATCTTACGCAAAATGGTTAGAAAAATCCTGATAATGGGGCAAGACTCCATGAAACCCTATTTGGTTCCCGGCCCTTGCCGGGTTAGGTATTATAAAGTCCTTCACTTAGGAGATTTGATTAATGACAACTGTTATGCAAACCGAGGCGGCGGCCCAATCGACCCCTCCCAAAAAGAAAAATATGCAGACGATAGACGGAAACACCGCGGCTTCCCATGTCGCATATGCTTTCAGCGATGTCGCGTCCATATACCCGATTACTCCTTCGTCCCCTATGGGAGAAGTGGCGGATGACTGGGCTGCGTATGGCCGCAAGAATATTTTTGGCCAGTTTCTTAAGGTTCGGGAAATGCAGTCGGAAGCCGGAGCCGCCGGCGCGGTCCACGGTTCTTTGGCCGCCGGCGCCTTTACTACCACATATACCGCCAGTCAGGGATTACTACTGATGATCCCGAATATGTATAAAATCGCCGGCGAACTGATGCCCTCCGTTTTTCATGTTTCCGCGCGTACCGTTGCCAGTCACGCGCTGAGTATTTTTGGGGACCATTCCGACGTGATGGCGGTGCGGCAGACCGGTTTTGCCATGATGGCATGCGCTTCGGTTCAGGAAGTAATGGACCTGGCCACCGTGTGCCATTTGGCCACCATCAAAGCTCGGGTGCCTTTTGTCAATTTCTTTGACGGTTTCCGCACCAGCCATGAAGTGCAAAAAATCGAAATGATAGATTATGAAACCATGGCAAGCCTGGTCGATTGGAACGCGGTCGATAATTTCCGTAAACGGGCCATGAATCCGGAAAATCCCCAGTTACGTGGTACCGCTCAGAATCCCGATACCTTTTTCCAGTCACGCGAAGCCTGTAATTTATATTACCAGGCTATTCCTGCGATCGTGGAGGAGACCATGGCGCAGTTGGGAAAACTGATCGGTCGTGAGTATCACTTGTTTGATTATGTGGGTGCTCACGACGCCGACCGGGTCATTATCGCGATGGGGTCCGGCTGTGATGTTATTGACGAGACGGTCAATTACCTGACCGGTCGGGGCGAGAAAGTCGGACTCCTGAAAGTACGCCTGTTTCGCCCGTTCTCCGCGGAACATTTCCTGGCCGCCTTGCCCGATAGTGTCAAGAAAATCGCTGTTTTGGATCGCACCAAAGAACCGGGTAGCGCGGGTGAACCTCTCTATCAGGATGTCTGCACAGTTTATATGGAACAAAAGGAAAGGCCTCTGGTGGTGGGTGGCCGATTCGGATTGGCCAGCTCTGAGTTTACTCCCACAGAAGTTAAAGCCGTTTTTGATAACCTGGACCAGAATGAACCCAAAAACCACTTCACCGTGGGCATTGTGGATGATGTTACGTTTACCTCACTGCCCATCACCGAAGAAATCGACGCTTCTCCGGAAGGTACTATACGATGCAAATTCTGGGGGCTGGGAAGTGACGGTACCGTCGGCGCCAATAAAAACGCCATCAAGATCATTGGCGATAATACCGATCGCTATGCCCAGGGTTATTTTGCCTATGACAGCAAGAAATCCGGCGGCCTGACCGTGTCACACCTGCGCTTCGGGGAAAATCCCATTCAGTCGTCTTATCTGGTTGATGTGGCTGATTTCGTTGCCTGTCATAATTCCGCCTATGTGCACCTCTATGATGTCCTGGAAGGGATAAAAGAGGGCGGAACGTTTCTGCTTAACTCTCCCTGGTCACTGGAGGATATGGAAACCCATCTGCCCGGGGCCATGAAACAGACCATTGCCCGTAAAAAGCTGAAATTATACAATATTGATGCCGTGAAAATCGCTGCCGATGTCGGCCTGGGTAATCGGATCAATATGATTATGCAGACCGCCTTCTTTAAATTGGCCAATGTGATTCCCGTCGATGATGCGATTGAATATCTCAAAAAGGCTATTAAAAAAACCTATGGCCGTAAAGGTGATAAAATTGTTTCCATGAACTGGGCTGGTGTCGATGCGTCCCTGGACAATCTTCAGGAGATTAAATATCCCGCCGGCTGGGCCCAGGCCGAGTTGGAAATCAAACCGGACAGAGATGAACCGGAATTTGTTTCCCAGGTCATGCGTAAAATCCTGGCTCAAAAAGGCACAAACCTTCCGGTCAGTGCCTTTGCCGGTGAATTGGACGGATCCTATACTGGTTGTGCCGCTGATGGAACCTTTCCCACCGCAACCACAAAATATGAAAAACGTGGTATCGCGATTAACGTACCGGAATGGATCAAGGAAAATTGTATCCAGTGTAATCAGTGCGCCTTTGTCTGTCCGCATTCGGTAATAAGACCCGTTCTGATAAGCCCGGAGGAACTCAAGCAGGCTCCGGATGCCTTTACCGCCGTGCCCGCTAAGGGAATAAAAGATAATGACTATCAGTATCGTTTGCAGATTAGCGTCCTGGACTGCACCGGTTGCGGCAATTGCGCCGACATATGTCCTTCCAAGGAAAAAGCTCTCGTTATGAAACCACTGGAAAGCCAGGAAGCGACGCAGGTCCCCAATCAGGAATATTCCGAAAAAATTCCCTTCCGGGGAGAGGTCATGAAAAAGACCACTCTCAAGGGCAGCCAGTTCCAGCAGTCTTTGTTCGAATTTAATGGTGCCTGTCCCGGTTGCGGGGAAACACCGTATGTCAAACTGATTACACAGCTGTTCGGAGACCGAATGATGGTTGCCAATGCCACCGGCTGCTCCAGTATCTACGGCGGATCGGCTCCCAGTTGCCCTTATACCGTTAACGAAAAAGGTTATGGCCCCACCTGGGCGAATTCGTTGTTCGAAGATAACGCCGAATATGGCTACGGATTTAATCTGGCCATAAGTCAACGTCGTGAATTATTGAAGGATAAGATTCGCCAGGCCCTGACCACCGACATCTCCGCGGAACTGAAACAAGCTCTGCAAGCCTGGCTTGACAACAGAAACGACGGCGAAAAGAGCCGCCAGGCCGGGGATGTCCTTCGGGAACTGCTGGCCCGAGAGGATTGCGGCAGCGGTTTGCTCTATGAAATCCTCGGTATGCAGGATTTATTCAACAAAAAGAGCGTCTGGATCGTAGGTGGAGATGGCTGGGCTTATGATATCGGATACGGCGGCCTGGATCATGTCCTGGCCAGCGGTGAAGATGTAAACGTGCTGGTCATGGATACCGAAGTGTATTCCAATACCGGCGGCCAAAGCAGTAAGGCCACTCCCACCGGCTCTGTCGCAAAATTTGCCGCTACTGGTAAGAAAACCAAAAAGAAAGACCTTGGCCTTATGGCCATGAGTTACGGATATGTTTATATTGCTTCGGTCGCCATGGGGGCCAACAAAAATCAACTGGTCAAGGCTCTGGTCGAAGCGGAAAGTTATCCGGGGCCTTCGTTAGTTATGGCTTATTCTCCCTGCATCAACCACGGCATTAACATGGGCAAAACTCAGGAAGAGGAAAAACGGGCCGTGGATAGTGGCTATTGGATGCTTTATCGTTATAATCCGCTTTTGAAAGAAGAAGGTAAAAATCCCTTCGTTCTGGATTCCAAGGAACCTACCGCCGATCTGAATGATTTTATTATGAGCGAAGTACGCTATTCCACTCTGGTTAAACAATTCCCGGACGAAGCCGAGAAACTCCATGAACAACTTGTTCAGGAATATGCCGACCGTTACCAACAGTATAAACGGATGGCGGATGCCTGATAGATGATAGAAGTTCAGGCTGGCCCAAATAGATACGGATGATCTGTGCAATTATCTTTTTTCGGAGAATCCCTGGATTTGCCGAAGTGGATCACCTTCGGGTCAGCCTGGTCAGCCTTCGGCTTTCTTTTGGCGGTGGTGGAAGAAGTGTTTAACCCAGTTGTTGAAGTCGTCACTGAAGGTGTATATGACCGGGACGATGATGAGTCCCATCCACCCCCCTGCGATAAGGCCGCCGATCTGGACCATAGCCATGGGGGCCCGCATCTCACCGCCCCATCCGTAGCCCATAGCTAGAGGAATCAGGGCGGCAACGGTTGTGAGGTTAGCCATAAGAATTGGGCGGAGGCGGGTGGTGCCCGATTCGATGATGGCGTCGAAGCGGGGCATGCCTTCTCGGCGCAGAGTGTTAATGTAGTCGATCACAATAATACTGTTGTTGATGACCAGGCCTACCAGCATTACGATGGACATAATGGAAAAGATGGAAAAGGTTCCGGCCATCAGGAACAGGGCGGCAAATACACCTATCAAACTCAGAGGTAATGAGAACATTATGATGAGGGGCTGGGTGTATGACTCGAGCAGGGAGGCGAGCAGAATATAGGTAAGGCTTACCGCCATGATGAGAGCCACGAATAATCTACCGAAGCTTTCCTGCATTCTTTCGATTTCACCGGCAAAGAAGATGTGACAATCGGGATATTGGGCCAGCAGAGGTTCCATTTGTTTGATAATATCGGCGACGACCTGGCCGGAACTTCGACCGCTATTATCGCAGCTTACGGTTATCATGCTCTGCCGGTCTTTGCGGAATAATTGGGAGGGGCCGGTGGTGGAAATGATTTGAGCGATTTCGGGCAGAGGGATGAGATGGCCGCTGTTGTTCATGATAGTTAAGTCGGTGACGTCGGATAGTTGTCGGCGTGATTTTTCATCACTGCGTACCCGAATGTCATAGTTATAGGCACCTTCGCGATACTCACTGGCGTAGAGTCCTTCAAAGGTAGCTGCGACAACCCGAGAGAGGTATCGTATATCGACATTGCAGTCTCGGCATTTCTCTCGGTCGGGGATGATACGGATTTCCGGCTGCCCCAGGCGATAATTGGTGTCGAGGTCCACCACGCCGGGAATTAATTCTTCATTGCCGATGATAGCGACGGCTTTAGAGGCGAATTGCCGGATATGATCCATATTGTCGCCGATGATTTGCATTTGGATGACGGCTTCGGCACCGCCGCCGCCGCTGGCTTCCAGTAATTTAATGCGGGCTCCGGGAATGTTCGCCAACGCGAGAATCGGACGCAGGCGATCGATAATCTCTTCTGTGCTTTGGTCACGCAGACTTTTATCAACCAGATTTACATTTACCTGAGCGATATTAACCGACTGGCTGGCGCCGCCAATTTCGCTTCCGACGGTGCGTCCGATGCTGGCGTAGGTGTTTACCAGTTCGGGTAGATTACGACGGTTATGCAGAGTGTTCTCAATTTTTCGGACGGCTTGGTCGGTTTCCTCCAGGCGAGTGCCGGTGGGCATTTCGACAGAGATGACAAATTTACCCTGGTCCATGTTGGTGATAAATTCGCTGCCTATGAAAGATGTCAGTGAAAACGAACCGATTAAGGCCGCGAATACTGCTGATAAAACAATGATTCGATGACGGAGGCACCAGCGCAGCGCCATGCCGTAAACGTTTTTCAGATCGTTTAAATTGTTGTCGAACCATCGTCCGAATTTATTCAGGATGCCGGTTCCGGAAGTGCTTGTATTTTTCTCGGTGAGAAGTTTGGAGGCCATCATAGGTGCCAAAGTAAAAGAAATGAATAAGGAGACGATGGTGGCAAAGGTGGCGGTCAGACCGAAATCCTTGAAAAACTGCCCCACAATTCCTCCCATAAAAGCGATAGGAACGAATACAACCACGTTCGTGAGGGTAGTACTGGCGACGGCGGTGGCTATTTCGGTAGTACCTTCCTCGGCAGCGACAGCAGGATCGTGCCCGAGGTGAAGGTAGCGAGTGATATTTTCCAGTACCAAAATAGCATTGTTAACCAATACGCCGACAGTCATGGCCAATCCCATCAGGCTCATCATGTTCAGAGTAAAGCCGATCGTGTACATAATAATAAAGGTGGCCACGACGGAGATCGGCATGGTTAGGGACACAATCAGTACGCCTCGAAAAGAATGCAGAAAGAGAAACAGTGCCACCGCGGTCAGGATGATACCGATGTACATGTTCTGAAAAACGTTGGTGATGGAGGAGGTGATCCAGGTGGCCTGTTCGTCCTGGATATTGATATTGAAATCAGGAGGCAGGATGGTATGCAAATGTTCGATCTTATTCCGGACGGCACCCACGACCGCCACGGTATTACCGTCTGCTCGCTTCTGCAGAGAAATGCCCACGCAGGCTTTGCCGTCCGCCCGCACCTTATCGCGGATTTCCTTATAGATGTCCTGGACATCGGCGATATCACGCAGATAAATGGTCTGGTTGTCGCGGACGGCGACACGAAGGTTTCGGATTTCGTCGAGACTGGTAAATTTGCCCCGGAGACGGATATTGTATTCACGACTGTTTTGACGTATGTGTCCGCCCGGGGTTTCCAGGTTGGCGTTGGCTATAGCGGCTATTACGTTGGTAATGCTCAGGCCGTGAGAACGCAGACGCTGCTGGTTGGTGAGAATGTGGATTTCACGTTCATGGCCGCCGATGATGGTGACCGATGCGACATCGGGCACAGTGGCCAACTGATCTTTAATACGTTCGTCGGCGACAAAAAAAACTTCGCGTAAAGATCTGGGGGCGGAAACCGCTAACTGCATGACCGGCTCGGCGTTAAAATCAAATTTTTGAGTGATGGGATCGTCGGCTTCTTCGGGAAGTTTTTCTCGGACGATGTTTACTTTGGCCCGGACATCGGCTGCGGCTATGTCCACGTCGGTTTCGAGATAGAACTCGGCCATAACCAGACTGATGCCCTGCTGAGAGATACTGTTAAGGTGCTTGATCCCCTCGACGGTACTGATTTCGTCTTCCAGCTCCTTGGTGATGAGTTGTTCGATTTCCTCGGGACCGGCGCCCTGGTAGGTGGTGACGACCGTTACGATGGGAAATTCAACCTCGGGAAAAAGTTCGCGTGGCAACTGGACGTAACAGAATATCCCTATCCCCGCCAAGGCGATCGTAATCATCGTTACTAATACGGGTCTTTTGACTGATAATCTGGTAAGATTCATTTGTTTTCTATGCTATTTCACTGTTAAGTCGATAAAATTGTTTTTGTTATTCAGCCAGGTTAACTCTTGATCCTGGCTCGACACCCGTACTCAGGGTGATTACCTTTGTGCCGATGGTCAGTCCGTCGGTTATCTGTACCAGATTGCCGAACGTTTTTCCCAGAGTGACGTTTACTTTGTGAGCATGCATCCCGCTGGAGATGTGGCCTGGATAGACCTTTTCCAGGAGCATGCGGTTGAGGATGATTATTTTCTTCTTTCGTTCCCGTTCCATTTCCAGCAGGGCGGTCAGCTCTTCGTTCAGAGCGGCCAATTGCCTCTGCTGTTTGGATGTAGAAAAATCAGCAGGTTTAAGATCAAACTGCAATTGCTCGTACAGCTTCTTAATCGGTTTTTTCAGGGAATCGGTTTTTGTCGGTTGATTAAGATGGTTACTGATATTTTCGAGTTCGACGCCGGTAAAGTTCGGATCGCTGATGGCAAGTTCAATTGAGTGAAAACGATTTTTTTCATAGATACATTCTGTGGTAATCAGAGAATTAATATCTTCAATAATCGCGGTCAGTAATTTTTCGGAAGGTGGTGTTTCCGCGGGATGTCCCTGCAGGGCACGACGGGTTTTCTCCCGTAGCTTACTGACCAGGTAAACAGACAGGAGATTTTTCTGATTGCCGAGCTGGGTAATCCATTGCCTGGGCTCCTGAATATCGTAGATGGAAAGGGGCGCTGAAGCTGGAGTGGTTCTGCCCCTGGCGACCAGGACATAGTTCTTCTCTCCCTGTTTTTTGACCGCGTCAAGAGGGACAACCAAAGCCTGATTAATTTTTTCAATGATGATTTTAGCCCGAGCGAACATATCGGCGCGCAGGGTATGATCTTTGTTTTCAATGAGAATTCGAGTCAGGTAGGATCTTTCGGCGAGATTGGCGACGGGATTTATTTCACTGACGGTGCCGGTGAAGTTTCTGCCGGGCAGGGAATCCACCGCGACTTCGACCTGCATACCAATCGAAATTGCCGGCAAATATAATTCCGAAACGTTGATGTCGAGATACACACTGCTAATATCCACCAGGCTGAAAACAGGTTTATTCATTTCCAGAATGTCACCCGGTTCGAAGAGGTTATGGGTGGTCAAACCGGGGCCGGGGGCCTTGAGATAATGGTCCCTGAGATTTTTACGGGCCTGGTCAAGATTGGCCTGAGCGAGTTTTACAGCGGCTTGGGCTATTTTGATATCTTCCTGACGCGGTCCTTTTTGGGTCAGTTGGTATTGAGATTGGGCCGCGGCGAGAGTGGCCGTGGCGGTGCTGAAACGAGATTCGGCATCCTGAAGTTGCTGGAGGGTGGAAGCGCCGTCGCTATATAATCCTTGTTGCCGTTCGAGTTCCAGTTTTTGGAGTTTATGATAGGCTTGGGCCTCTTCCCAACGGGCGCGAGCGATATCTATTTCCTCGGGACGGGACCCGTTCATTAGCTTGGTAAGATGTTCCCGGGCTTCCAAAACGGCCGCTTCGGCCTGGGCCACAGTAATTTTACCTTTTGTATCATCAAGGGTAACCAGAAGTTTACCTGAACTGACCTGTTGGCCGGTAGTGACGTGTATTTTACTGATACGCTCGGTTATTGTGGGCGATATTTTAATGATTTTACGTGGGGTGATCGAGCCGCTTACGGTAATAGTTTTTTGGAGATTTTTACGCTGGGCGGTATATACTCGTACCGGAACACCGGACTGCTCCTGGATTTTAGCGATACTTTCCGCCAGTTTTAGCCCGACCATAGCTTGAATACGGTAAGCAGTGACTCCCCCCAGTAAAAGCAGAATAATTATTAAAATGATCCATTTCTTCATTGGTATTCTCATTACGATTGAATTTTCCCGTTTTTGTATGATGTATATACTTATCCAGAAAATATTTTCATCGGGCCTTGCCAGGAATTCTCATACCCGATGGGTATATTTCCGGTGCTGGTGATTGAGGCGGGGATTGTTCCCCGATGATACCCATGGCTTTAGTGAGATTCAGCCGTGCAAGCAGGTAACCATGGACGGACTGAAAATAATCGGAGCGGGCCTGGGCCAGGGCCAGTTCGGCTGATATGACGTCCAGCGAAGATCCGGCCCCTTCCCGATAGGCCACCCGAACCAAACGTAATGATTCCTCCGCGGTATCGACATTGCCCTGCTGGGATTTAACGAATTCTTCACTGTTACGCAGATTCAGCAGAGCCTCGTTTACCTCCAACTGAGCCTGCTGTTCCATTTTGGTCAGGTTGATTCGGCGCTGCTGGAGAAGGGCTTTGGCTTTGGTAACTTTCCCGAGGGTTTTCAGACCGTCAAAAAAGGGCCATTCCACCACCAGACCGGCGTTCATGGTGCGGTCCCAGGAGTTCCCCTGGAAGAATGATCCGAATCCGGGATAGTTGCGGGCGTAGGTTCCCTGCAGATATGCTTTTGGGCGATCCCCGGCTTTTTCAGCTTCAAGATTATCTTGTGCTAATCGGACAGTGGCTTCGCCGATGAGCAGGTCCGGCCTTTGTTTCATGGCCTGGAGCAGACATTGATCAGACGAGATTTCAATAGGATCGTAAGAAAGTTTTTGAGTTAGTTCTATGGTGCTTGATTGTGAAATTCCCAGTTCATTGAGCAGACGTGCTTTGGAAACTTGCAGGTCATTTTGTCGTTTGATAATCTCGGCTTCTATGGAAATAAGACGTACTTTGGAACGCAGGACTTCAAATTTTGTGCCCGCCCCATGCCGCAGTCTTTTCCGGGTATCGGCCAGAAGTTTATCGGCATCCCGTTTTGATTGCAAAGAGACGGTAAGAAGTTCTTCGGCAAGTAAAGCGGCCAGATATAAACGGTGAACATTATAGCGAACGGATTGCATGGTTTGTCTCAGTTCCTGCCTCGTCTGGTAGGTAAAGACCGCCGCCGCGTCAAGAGCGGTACCTATGAGCCCTCCGAGATATAAAGGCTGCCGGATAAGCACCTGGAGGTCGTAAGATTCTTTGCTTTCGAAGAATATGTCGTCACGGGCAAGGGCCTGCCCGGAAAAAGTAGATGTAGGCAGGGCGGTCGAAGTAGCCTCTATGGTTTGACCCTGGGCTTCCTGTAATCTTTTTTTGGCGATTTGCAGTTGCTTGTTATGCTTGAAAGCCAATTCAAAGCAGTTTTCCTTTGTGACAGAGCCGGTAATAACGATAGATTTTATGTCATTTTGGCCCTGATCTTTTTGATCCTGTCTGTTCCGTACCAACAGCTCATAACTTCTCTGGCGGTTTTGCCGAAAATCACGCGATATTTGCTTTTGACTAGGGCAGCCCGTGAAGATAAAAAGGGTAGGCAGGACTAAACATAACCTAAATGAAATATCGCGATTATTGTTCATTTCTTATAATCATCTCAATTGAATTTTTCCGTTTTCGTATTGTGTATTTACTTGCCGGAAAAACAATTACATCGGGCCCTGCCGGGAATTCTCATACCCAGGGGGTATACACCAGAAAAAGTACGAAATCACACTTGACATACTCCGTCGAAAAAAATCTGAGTTATGGCTTCCTGTTTATTTATAAAAGAGAAGTCTTCCGCAGATGTTAACCATTCGTACATAAAACCATCGGTTAATCCTTCCAGTGCAATGGTCAAATCAGCCGGATCGAG